>Ga0302266_10000024_pt1 | contig 155355 bp, 144 predicted proteins | sample III_Bog_E1_2_FD_194559 | JGI IMG/M metagenome (GOLD analysis project Ga0302266, IMG submission 194559) | Peat permafrost microbial communities from Stordalen Mire near Abisko, Sweden - III_Bog_E1_2 | ecosystem: Environmental > Terrestrial > Soil > Wetlands > Peat | place: Sweden: Abisko...
TTCGGCTAAAACCGATGCCGCTCGTGACGAGCGCGCTTTCTGCGGAACGGAACCGGCGTGGTCGTGAGGGAAACAGGGCCGACCATCAGCCGGTGAAGTGAAGCAGGAAAGCGCGTTGGTCACGGCGATAAATGTTCCTACAAAATTGAATTCCTTGCTGGTCTTGTCAGCGAAAGCCGACACTCTTATGGTAGTCGGGAAGTGCAACAACCCGGTCTGGACATGGCTGGACATCCCGTGCATCACCGGGAAATGAAATTCTAGAATCTTGATTTCACGGAGACTCATGAAAATTACAGGCCGTTATCCTTGTCAAACATAGCCTCAAATTTTTGTCGAAGTTCCTTGTTGTTTGGATCAAGTAATTCGTCGCGATAAGACGCAAGATGCTTCTTAAGAGCTTTGGGCAAAACATGTGGATCAATAACGAGTTGCTTATGCGATGGGATAAACGCCATAGCAATACCGTGTCCAGGCTGGCCAAGACCAACACCATTTCGCGTCATCGAACTGTGATATAGCCCGCATCGCGCATTTTTATAGAGCATTGCCAAAAACGCATCAACATCAGCTTGGTTGCCTTTCGATAGTGCTGGAAAAACCGCATGGACGCCGGCTTTGAAATCTTCGGAATCGGTCGTTTTAGGTTTTTTCCGCTGATATTGCGCCACCATTTCAAAGTAACTTAAACAAATCTGAAGGACTGCAAATCCAGAATGTGGAACGCTTGAGATGTCTGCAATGTTGTGTTCGTGGCTCATCGGCTTGCCACCGTTTGAAATTAAATCGGCGATGTGCAATTGCCATCCTAGAACTCGCTGATAGAAAATTTCGACTTTCTGCTCAAACGATGGAGGCCATGCAATCTTACGGTTGTCATGTGTCCATGTAATCATCATAAATAATCCTCGTTTACCAATTTGACCAGTTATCACGAACTAGATTTTACCAACAAAGCCTCTTGCTCTAATCCTGCGTTGTAACGATCAATCAGTTCGACCACGCGCCGAATGGCGGGCAAGTTTGAACGCCGGAGTTGGGCGAGCATCGCTTGGCTGTTACCTTTTTTCAGCAAATCATGGTTGGAAAATTGAGCAAAGCGGGTTTCCAAGTCGGCGGGCAAATGGAGAATTACGCGCTCGCCCAGGCGTGCGTGCAACCGCTGAAATTCTGACAGGCCGACCGGATCGTAGTCGGGCAGATGGAGCAGGCTGAAGCCAGGCGTCGTTGAACGGGCCAACCAATCAATTGCTCGATTGGAAATTCGACCATGTCCGTAAATCATCAGGCCAACGTCAAGATTGAGTTGCGCGGCGACCATGAACACCGCCGGATTTTCCACCAGCGCACACGCACCGTGCAATTCGTAGGGACAATCCTGCGCCAAAATAAAAGAAAAAACACCATGCGCCGCCGTCGCCGCCGCCGCCCCCACGGGCTTGCCACCCTTTAACAAGGCATCGTCCCGCCACACCAGGAAGGAAATGATCTCATTTTCCCGGTTTGCCAGCGCTTTCGTGTCACGAAATCGGGCCACACCTTCGACGCGACTGCCAATCTCCGCCGGCAAATTCGTTTCTGGAAAGCGCTGGCGGCAAAAGTCACGCAAGGCGTCGGCATTTTTCACAACTATTTTTTGCCCTCCGCCGCTCGGTTTCAATTCAAGCACCCCGCCATGCAGCAACGGTTCAAGGAGGTTCAGAAACGATTTGCCACATTGACTGGCCGGCAGCGATTCGTTTTCCACTAATTTGCGAAGCTTGGCCTGAGCTTGGGCGGGAAGTTTCATCACTTGCTGGCGGCCGGGGCGCGTTTGACGGTTACGCGGTGTTTGTGCCGCAGGATGATCCGCCCCTTTTGCGGCTGGAGAAAATAAATCGCATCCACTTCGCTGACCGCTTGGGGCGCAGCGGTGATGGCAATAAAACCGAGTTGCCGTGCTGTTTGCAAGATGGCGTGCCGATTGTCGGCGTCCAGCGTTTGGATTTCATCAAGAAAGAATGGCACGGCACAGCCGTCACTTTTCAACTGGCTTTTCAACAAGAGCAGATTAAACAGAACTTTGATCGTAATCGTTGTGCCTTCGGATTCAATCTGGCGAAAGTCATGGTAGGTATGCCGCTGGTCGTCCGCGCCAGTAACCGTGAATGCAAGCGTGAACAAATTGGTGAACCGGATCACGGGATTATCCTGAATTCGACGCCGGAAGTTTGCGATGGCGGATTCCTGTTGTGGGTCGGATTCAAACAATCCGCCCGGTTCAAATTCCGCCAGCCGCTTAATCCAACTCACCATGTCGCTTTGCTCGACGACTTCCAGCTTTACCGCTTTGAGGTTGGAAACCTGAACTTTATCAAATGCGCGGTTGAGGTTCGTGGCCGCGCTGCGAACGTGGCCGAGATTTTTCAAAACCAGATCGAACGTGGCTTTCAAGCCGTGAATATGCGCGTTCCAGTCACGGGCAAGGGCGTCTTCTTTTTCGACCAATGCTTCCAACTCCGCCTGTAACGTGGCGATAGTTTCATTTTCATCCACGCCTCGGAACTCGTCCCCAAACCATTGCTCCGTTTGTGCCAGCAGGTTGGTTATGTCATCACAAAGTTTATTTTGCTTCTCCTGCTGGCGGATAAAGAGGGTGATGGCGGCGTCAAAATCATCGGGGATGCCCTCGGCAATGCGTGGCTTGGTGGAAAATTCCGGGAAGATGCAGCCGTTGAAATTCCCGATAATTTTGCCAAACTCATCCTCCTGCTTCCGAATTGAGCCTTCCGCAGCATCTTTGGCTTTCCCGGCCAGATCATGTTGGCCGGTCAATTTAATGATCCGTTCATTCGCTGTGACGATACTTGCCTCAATCTTCTTCAATTCGGCGCGGAGGCGCGGTTCATTTGCTTTAGCGTTTTGATATTCTCCAAATTGGAAAAGCCGTTTTTCTTTGGCCTCAACTTCTGCCAGCTTCACCTTGCGCTGAGATTCCAGATTTTCCCGTTGTTCAATTGCAGTCAGCGTATCTTTCCATCGCTTGAGTGTTGATTGGTAGTCGGCAAGTTGCTCGCGTGCCGTGTCCAAGTTTTCCAATCCCGCCAGTGGCTCGCCAGTTTTTGGCAAATTAAACGACACGTTGGTATCTCGATAAATCCCGTCTTGCGTGCATTCCAGTAAACGCCGCAACGCTGCCAGCAATTCCTGCTGCCGCATGACTTCAATGCCGTCCTTGCCAACAGGCAATTCCAGCAAGTCGCGATTAAGGATACGGAACACAACGCTCAGTTCGGCATCGTTGAAATCCTTCCGAAGCGCGGTGATGGCAAGATGATCGAATCGCTTGATGGTTTTCTCTTTGTCTGCAACACGCTCGCCGAAAAATTCAACTTTCTGTTTCGCTTTTTCCCGTGACTCCCCTTCGGCGTTGGTCAACTGCGTTTCAAGCGCGCTAATCTCGCGCTTCAAATTGAGTATTGCTGCCCGCTCTAATTCCTCTGGAAAATCCTTAAATTCCTTATCTTGAGCTTCGATGATTTTGAGTGGGGCGACCAATTGCCCTTTCTGCTCTGAAAATGCCGTGACATCATTTCGCCGGTCGGTCAATTCCGCCCCAAGTTCCTTCACCTTTTTCTCCTGTGCCGCTTTATCGGCGCGAAGTTTCACCAATTTGTCTTCATGTTCCTGCTCAAATTTCTGTCGCTTGGTTCGCAAGTCAGTCCAACGCCAGACCAGTTCGCCGCGCGCGACTTCGCGTTCGCCAAATTTTCCGACCAGCTTTTCCACCAGCGCCTTGTTCTTTTTGAATTTTACAAGTTGTTCCTTGCGCGTGCGGATACGGTCGTAATCATCGCCGAAAAGTTCACGCGCATCGAACGCAGTGCGGTCGGGCGGAATGTCAGCCAACATCAACAGTCGGTCCCGCATCTGCTCCTGGGTGATCGCACTCAAGGTCAGCAGATTTTTTAGCGTCTCCCGGAACTGTGGATACTTGTCCGCTTCGCGGAGTGCGACAATGCCGAGGCCGCGACCTTCGGCATTGACCGCCGGCAACAGCAATTCCTTCTGTTCTTGCGCACCCTTGATGACACGGAATTGCTTCAACGCCAGCCTACTGTTTACCTCTCGTGGTTCACGAACCTGATTCTTTTCGTCGAGGTAGTCGGCGGCAACATAGGGTCCGGCATAGTGAAATCGCTCTGGATCGCCGCCGCTCGTTTTGCTCTGACCGCGCCAGCCAATGACACATTGGCCGGTTGCACCGAGGCACTCGAAAAGAATGTAGCTGTATTGGTTTGGAAAATAGAATTCACGGGTCTGTTCCGGCGTGTAGGAGCCGAAATCCATGTGTCGCCGGTCATCAAGGTAAAGGAACTGGAGCGTGTTGATGAGAGTAGTCTTGCCGGTGTTATTTGGCCCGACGATTTGCAGCGCGCCCGCAAGTTCCACTTCGGCGTATTCGTAACGCCCGGAGCGGATGAGGATGATTCGTGTAGGACCAGTGGTTATGGTGGATGAAATCATGTTTCGACTGGTTGGCTCGCGTTTGCCTGTGTGATTTCGGGAGGTTGTGCGAGTTCAAGGCACTTTGAAAACACACGGTGAAATGGGCGGAGAAAACGAAATTCATCCTCCCCAAGCCCCTTGACTTTGACCCAGCCGATTTGCTCCATGCGGTTCAGCAATGCTCGCAAGTCGCCGAAATCATGCACGTCCACTTGCCGCATCAGCGCCGAATAGCGGTCGAGGGAGAAATGCGGCAAGTTCGTCACCAGAAAATTCTGGCCGAAGATGAATTCTTCGATGGGGCGGCCTTGGTTGGCAGCGTGGTCAATGATGATATAGGAAAACACGGCGATGCGCGGCAGCGTGTCCGGCACTGCTTCCGGGTTGTCCGGCTCAAAATAAAAAAAGTCCCGCTCGTGGTGAACCAGCGTCAGGCCGATTCCTGCAAAATAACCGGCATACTCTTTTGGCCGGGCACTCAACGCGGAAAATTCCGGCTCGTCATCCGGGCCTAGATGACAGCCACGTTTCAAGCGGTCAAAGATGTTCGCAAGATGAGGAAGTTCGTTCATGTGGAGGTAAGTATCAGCGGCGAGGCTTCGATTTCGCCGTCGGTGGTTTGGTAGGCGATCAGTTTTTTGTCCGTGAAGGTTGCTTGAAAGTCGCGGTGGAATACCAGTCCGCTGAATCCCGCCAGGACATCTGCCGTATTCCGCGCCGGGTATTTTTTTAGCAACCAGCCCATTAAATCTTCCACCGGCAATTCTTCACGCACCAGTTCGGACAGCGAATCCAGCCACATCAAGCGCACCAGTTCACCAGGATCTTCCCGCTCGGCGGCGAATTCCAATACCGGGGGCGGCTCCGGTGGATGTTCGATGACGCGACGTAGCGCCAGGGAAATCGCTGCATCGCCCGGCACATTCTGAAAACGCCACACGGAAATGCCAATCAGATGCTCGTTGCCCCACTTTGACAAACCTTCCGCCTGCAATTTCTCCAAGGCGCGGGCTGCGCCTTCGGCAATGAAGCTCGAACGCCGCAAGGATTCGTAAAGCGGTTGTATCTCTTTCCGGCATTGCGTGAAAACGCGAAGCGCATGGACACCCACAAGTCGTAGGAAGCGGAGATTACGGGCAAGCGCCGGATGATCGTTGAACAAGGCATCTTCGCGGGCGCGTTGGAGCAGTCGTTCGGTTTCATCAAACGCGGCGCGCAACGGCCCGTCGGCACGGACGATGTCAATCATCGGCTCAACGTAACGCTCCATCCAGTGAACAATGCGCCGGTATTTTTCGCGCACTGTTACGCGGGAGCGCTCGGTCTTGTAACGTGCGACTTCGGCAAGAATCGCGTGCTGAGTCTCATTCAAATCGGCATGGATGCGTCGAAGTGCCAACCCGACCTCCTCGAAGGCGAGCTTGACCTGTTGAACATTCTCCTCGTCAAGCGCGCGGGCGAGCCGTTTGCCGGTGGTTTCGAGCGACAGCACATAGCCGCGAATCATTTCCGGCGTGGCGGGATTTGCCTCGTTGAACAGATACGTCAGCAATCGCGCCACGGGATCGGCCATCAAGAAGACTTCGCTGCCCGGCTCGGTCGGAATAAGAATCTGCAACTCGCACAACCGACGCCATGCGGTTTCCGGCAATTCTTCGACCGTGCTTGGGTTCGCTCGAATCAACCGCATCGCATCCGCTTCAGAAATTTCCCCACCATGATCCGCCAAGCTACGCAACAGAGTTGCATGGTTAGCACAGAAGTTGAAGAAACTTTGCGGATTGACCTTCATGACGCGCTAAATTTCAGCGTTGCGTTTGGCATTGTTAATCACAAACGAAGTCTGTCTTTTTTTCAACCGTTTGAAAAGCCTGCGATATGGTGAAGGTGATTTTGAACGCAAATGCAGAGAACTTCCCGAACACTCATTGTGTGCAAACTGGCTGTCATGCGATTTGCTCGACACGATGAACAATTTTGCTCAAAGGCAGAAAATGGCCGAGTGTTTTATAGAGGGCTTCGGCCTGCGGTTCGGTGAACGGGTATCCTATTTCACGGTCGGGTAAGGCCACCGTCTTTCACATTCATAGTCGAGCATTAATTCTGCAACTGAAACGCATGGGAAATCTGAAATAAACGTGCGAGCAATGCACGGATATAGCGTTAACATGACAGAGCCAACTTCTACGGCAGGATCAAATCCCAACGCTTCCGAAATTGTTTGGCGATTTTCTGTAACCCACATGAGTTTTCTGCGAAAACGCTCGGCATAAGACCCCACACGGAATACAAATTCATCGAGATCATCCCGCCAGTAGCGAGCCTCCAAACCTGTCATAACCATCTTCGCTTCTGCGAGGACGAGTAACTTTTGTTGAGGGTGATAACCGAGAAAATCAATTTCACCCACGTCGCTCGGAATTATTATTTGGCGGTGGCCAGTCCCAATCGTTCGATGCGCACGCTGTCCGACGATTCCAAGAGATCGCAGATTACGACAGACAACTCCCTCGAACCATTCACCGGCAGCGTGTGACAGGCCATCCAAAGCTTTGACTGTTTCTGGTGTTCTCCATTCGGCGGGCAGGCGCTTGAAGGAGACCCAAAACACGAGTTGCATGAGGCTTTCTTTGGCCATCTCACGCGAAAATGCCAAATGAGGAACGCTCTCGTGCGGAAACACGAAGAATCCACGACGATAGGCCCGGCTCTCTTGCTTTGGATTCCAAATAACGCGATTGTCCGCCTTTAGATTTTTAGGAAATATGCTGAAGCCATCAATCGCGCGCTCAATGGATGACCGGGACGAATTAAATTTGATAAGCTCGTCCAAAACTTGTCCACGGTGGACAAACAATGTCGGAAACGCTCGCGGATGAAGCGAAGGTTGACAACCCTCGATTACGGCTCGAATTGCAGCAATAAACTCACCATAGCTCATTCCAAAGGATTCGCTGAAGGCGGCATCCAAGTATTTCTGGTGGGTCGGCGTGTGATAATCAAACTGAGGAAATCCAACGAACCGATCTCGCGACTGGCGGTCGCGTATGACGCGCGCTGAAAGTGCCTGGTCAAAACCAGCGTATTTACCTTCCACAGTGATCTCAAAATCCAGCAACCCCGATTCAAAAATGCGGACAACGCAATCGTTACGAAAAACCAAATGAGCAGAATCGCTTTGCTGGGCGAGGTCAACCATGCATTCCGCACAAACCAGCGCAGATTCCATTGCGAACAGCGCTTCGTCGAAGGTGGGCTTTGCCGGAGAATTAAATTCGTTTAGACAAATAAGTTCCACCAGATATTTGATGGCACGTTTGAAAATGGGTTCTACTGTTTCCCATTTTTTACGTTCGTGTAAGTCGAGAATTCCTTTTCCGTGGATGAGGCGCCAGGCCTCGTCGTATTGGAAAAGTAGAAATTCGGCGGCACTACGCGAAGCAAGCTGCGGGATCATTGGCTGCAATAAACTCTCGTAAAACTTGAATTGGTGCTGAATGACTGCGTTTGCCGCTTCTGCGCCGCGATATTCGCCGGGAGAAAACCGAGAAAAAAGATGAGTCCTGCCACGTCGTCTAATGAAACTCTCCGTTCCGTGAGACGGCCGGAAAATTCGCACGTCACCAAATTGCTCAAACGTGATCACGGGAACATTGGAGCCTATACAATTTTGACGCCCGCCCTTGAACACTTTTTCCAAAGCTCGTTTGCCTTCTGTGCCATCAAAATGGCTTCTTCGCGATAGCCTTGTGGTGCACGCTGGGAATCGGGGTGTGCCGAGTGATTTCGCATCGCTCGGCTCAAATGCAGCCGGTGCTTGGTCTGCTCATCAATCACGAGTTTTCGGTCGTTGGAAAAACGCTTGGCCTCAAGTGCCGTCAAGATTTCGGCGAAACGCACTCGCTCAATGGGTTTGCCGGGAAATAAATTGTGGTCGTTGGCGATTCGGCGAACAACGCCCTCCAAGCCTCGGCCAGCATAAATTAAACCGGCCTCGGTGAAACCAAGTGACATGACATCACGGGCCGCGACAAAATCAGTCTGCAAATCGTCCGGCAAGCTTGGCACATTTTTCAGGAAGGAATCGTCAGTTTCCCAGAAATCCTGAATGGCCTTCATCAATTCTTCCGTTGCCCGTAGCAGTTCCGTCGTTCCGCTTTTTGCCGAACCCCATGTTTCCTTTTGATAGCGGGGGAATTGTTCAAAAACACTTTTGCGTTCAATAAAATCTTCACCGCCTTTTGTCTCGGCTAGGGGTTTGCAATATGCGAGGGCGTATTCACCTTGGCAGACAATTTGACAGGCCGCAGCCCACACGTCTCTGAATTCGTCCTGAGTATATGGTTTGGTCGGCGGCTTGGCGGCGACACTGGCGATGCGCTTGAGCTCATGGTATGCGATTTCTAAACCGTTGACCGCCCTGCAAAATTCCAACATCCGTTTCAGGCCCGTCCAATTTCTTGCTACGCGAACGGCGTTTTTAGGCGAATGTTCAATAGGGTGAACATGCTGCGCGAATTCCTCATTAGATTCCCAACGCCATGTAGTCATAAGCTGGTTCGTGTGTGAAAATTCACCGGCTGAACTTTTCTCCATTTTGGCGGGCGCGGCCCATGATTGCCAGCGTTTCGAGAATTGTTTGCCTGCTCATATTTTAGGTTCGGCGTGCGCTCTTGAGCTTTTGAATCTTATCGTATGGGAAAAATTCATCCCATATTTCTGAATTCGGATTATCTTCGTTGGGGAAGCTGCGAATGAATTTCTTAAATGCCTTTAGCGTGTAAATATGAAGATAAGAAATCGTGTATGATATGCTGCCGGGATGCCAATAGTCCTTGCCGATATAAATTATCACTTCATCTGCCTGTTTCGGAGCACCAACTTGAACACCGTCTTCCGAAAAATCTGCCGTCCATAATGTATTGTCTGGCACAACCAATATTGGCACCGTGGCCGCAAAAAACCATTTGGTTTTGTATTCCTCACGGAAATGGGCTGATTGCGAAATCAAATCATCGGCAGAACTTAACGCTTGGGACCATTTGTCAAAAACCTCGGAATCGTCTCCAGTAAATTCTTTCTTTTGTTCCGTCTTGCCGATTTGCACCGTTGATTTGCCAACAAACTTAACATCACGGTAAACAGAATATTTTCCAGCAAAGCGTTCGTTTTGAGCCGTCGGAATTGTATGCAAGGAAGGATCAGGCGGTTCATACGAGAAAACGATTTCGTGATAATTCTCATTTTCCGCCTTTGGCGTTTGATAAACCAGAAGCGGGAAATAAGGTTTTAAGCATTTGCATTCAATTGCCAGTTGCACCTTAAAACGGTCTTGTTCTCTTACTCGCGAAGCGCGAATGTCATATTGCCTTGTTTTTTTTGTGACAGGGTCTTGATATGTTCCGCCGTGGGACGCCTCAAAGTTGAATGTTTTGCAAATGTTATAGACTTCAAGCTCAAGCCGGAAATCGTCACCCGTGCTGGCCAAATAATCCTTTATGTCTTGTTGGGTAATTGGCGTGGTATCTAGGCGTGGCATAATTTTTCCCAATATCAACGGCTGAACTTTTCTCCCTGCTGGCGGGCGCGGCCCATTGTTACCAGCGTTTCGAGAATTTCCGCCACGTCGGCTGGCTTGGCGCGTTTGAATTGCCCGGCCAGTTCGGAGGGCGTGGCTGTGCCTTGGCGGTGCAATGCGGCTTCGACGACCTGCACGCGTTCGGCCATTTTTTTAGGCCATACAATTTTGCACTGGGGTTTGACCGTTTTGGATTTTGATTTTTTCGCGGACTTATCCAATGAGAAGGGCAGTTCAATGGGCAACGTGATTTTGGCTTGGCCTTTGGTCTGATATTCCGGGCGCAACCAGTGAACGATGCCGCGTTTTTCCTCGGCGGCGCGCTCGGCGTTCAAGGCGACGAGCCGTTCCAAAATTTCTGCGTCGGTCAATGTGGCCGGCCAGCCGTAGGCGGCGAACACGGCGGCGTCGAGGTCGTCGTGCAACTGTTTCAGGACGGAGACGAGGCCGGCGTTGTGGATCTGTTTTTCTTTGTCGGTGAGTTTTTCACCGACGCGGATTTTTTCGAGGACGTTGTAAAGGCCTGTGAGTGTTAGACCGTGCTGGGCTTGGGCGCTTTTGCGGTGGGCGTCCAATTCCTCCGCCAGTTTGCGGATGTGTTCTTTCTCCGCCTCGCCGCAAAGTGGAAATGGAAACGGATCGAAGCAACGAGATTTGTTGTAACGTGGGCGGTCTTCCAATGTGCCGCCTGCGGCTAACGCGAATTTGACGTGAATCCGACTGCTCAAAACACCAAGATAAAACGCGTCATCAAGGGCGATTGAGACGAGACAATCATCTGGAAGTATTTCCTTATCAAGAAACGTAAAAACACGGTGTTTGGCGGTCGCTAAAGTCACTATGTAGCGAGGGAGTCCGGCAAGCATCTTTCGCAGCTCTTTGTTTGGCTCGCCGAAAATCCACCAATTCAAACGCCGAACCTCACGCTTATTCTGGTCACGTTCGGGTTTGACATGAGTGAAGACGTGTTGGTAAGCGGCTGGGAATTTCTCCCGAACTTGCTCGGCACTCATTCCGAATAAGTCTATGACCATCATGCCGCGAGGTTCGTCAGTGATGTCTTTTCCATTCCTATACTGACGAATGTGATTCTCAAGGCCACGAATTTTCCCAAGGCCAAGTTCTTTTGCCTTGTCTGGCGTGACGACGAAACCAGAACCAAAAAGGCAAACACCACGATTTGCCAAGCCGTCATTTGCTTTCAGTTCCACTGTCGCGGCAATTTCTGCTCCGATGGTGAGATCGGCAGAAATTTTTCCGATGTGCGACTTGAAGGAAACTATTTCCGAGCCGTCGGGCTGCGGTTCTTCGCCGGTCACTTCCAGCAGTTCGCCGGGATGTTCGCCCGCCGCGCCAACGGTCATGGCAATCCGCACCGCCGCGCCTTCCGCCGTGTCCACCCACGGATGATCGGGAATGGCAAATAGCAGCGACAGCGGCGGCGTGGCCGACATTTGCGCCTGCACCACGCGACGCGCGAACGTCTGGCGCAAGCTGTTCGTGGTGATAAGGCCAAAGCGTTTTGCGCGACCGGCGCGGGTGAGTTCGGCGGCTTTGTGCCACCAATACAAAACAAAATCGGCAGATTCCGGGACAGCAGGATAAGTGGCGCGAAGTGTCTCGGCGTAGCCATCGCCCAAATCTTCCCGCATCCGCGCCGTGCCGATGAACGGCGGATTGCCGATGATGAAATCGGCCTGCGGCCATTGCGCGGGGCGCGGGTCCGTGTAGGTGAGCAACGGCACGCGCCTGGTTTCGTCCGGCACTTCGCGGCCTGTCACCATGTCGGGTTTCACGCTGCGCCGATCCCAGATGGTGATAGGCCCATTGCGAATTTCAGATTTCGGATTGCGGATTTCCAAAAACACTTCACCGGGCAGACCGGGTAAATCAGGATTTTCCCGCGCCATGGCCCACGTCACGGGCTGTGGTTCGCCGTCGTAGTCTAGCACGGCATCGCGGCACTGGATGTTTTTGAACGCGCGCAAAATCGGTTCGGGCGGCGTGCGCTTGCCGTGCAATTTGAAATGCCATTGCAAATAACCAATCCACAAAACCAGCTCCGCGATGGACGCGGCGCGGGGATTGATTTCCAGGCCGAGAAATTGGTGCGGGTCAACGGTCTGCCGTTCCAGCTCCAGCCGGAACGTGTCGCCGAACTGCGCGGCCACATCGAACAGTTCGCCCTCCAGCACTTTTAGATGCTGCAATGAGACGTAAAGGAAATTGCCGGAGCCGCACGCCGGATCAAGCACGGTGACTTTGCAAAGCCGTTCGTGAAAACTGTTCACCTCGGCGCGGGCTTTTTTTACATCGCCAGCGCGAGCCTGGGTGAGCGCGGCGGCGCGGACGTTTTCCCACTCGGCCCGGAGCGGTTCAATAACGGTCGGTAAAACGAGCCGTTCAACGTAGGCGCGCGGCGTGTAGTGCGCGCCAAGCTGGTGACGCTCGCCGGGGTTCAAGGCGCGTTCCAGCAGCGTGCCGAAAATGGCGGGTTCGACATTGCCCCAATTCTGGCGCGCGGCTTCCTTGAGCAAGCCAAGTTGCAGGCCGTTGATCGGCAAAACGGTGTCGTCCGCAAACAAGCCGCCATTGAAGTGCAAAAGTTTTTTCCGCAGCACCACAGAAATGCCCTTGCCGGTGCCGGTATTCATCTCGCGGAACAACTGTTGCACGAGCTGTTCAAAACCTTCGCCATTGGCCGGAAGTGATTCGAGCAAATCTGTGAAGCTGTTCTTGGGCAGCAATTCGACATCCTCGGCGAACATGCAGAACAGACAACGCGTGAGAAATTGCGCGACGACGTCGGGTTCGTGGCCGACGGATTCCAGTGACTTGGCGAGTTCCGCCAGATGGCCGGAAACTTCGCGGGTGACATCGGCGGAATGTTTCGCCGGGTCGAGCGCGGCCGGATTGGTCCAGATGAGACGGAGACGTTCGCGGATTTTTGCATCGGCGAGATCCGCGAGCCGGATGCGAAAGGTGCGCGGGTCTGGAAACGGGAGGTAGGCTTTTCCCGCCTGCGAAAAATCAGCGAACAACTCGAACGAGTGGCCGACATCCACGACGATGATGAAAGGCGGGTTGTCGTTGGGAATGGCGCGGACGTATCGCTCGGCCTGGCCGCGCGCCTTCATCATGGCATCATCCCAGGCGCCGGTGCCGCGCACGGGTTGGGAGGATTTTTTGCGGGAGATGACGCCGGCCTCCTCGGCGGCGATTTCAAGCTGGGAGGCTTTGGCCTTGGCTTCCTGAAATTGTTTTGATTCGAGGACGAAATGAGCGCGGCGGTAAAGGTCAATGCGGCCGTTGCTGGTCGTGCCGTCGGGGTGCTGCTCAACGACAGGGAACTCGAAAAAATATCCTTTGTCCGGCTGCGGGTCAGGGCGCGGCACATCAAGCAGGTCGCACAGCTCAAGCAGGAACGGCTGGGAGTTGGCCCGTTCGGATGCGCTGGCCGCTGACCAATGCGAAATAAAATCCTGAACTTCCCGCTTCGGCATGGTTTACATTATCGGTTTATGCCAGCAAACCGAAAGCTCAAATCATTTTCATTCATTAATTTTTTCAAGCGTCTCAAGCATTCATGTAAATTTCAAGCGCCGTGAGAATCCGCACATTTTTCCATTGCACAATGGCGTTCTGAGAATAGATCAAAAAACTTTGTCGCATTTTGCCCAATTTGCTTCGGTCTGTGGTTTGGCGAACGGGAAAGTGGAGCGCAGGCGCAGAGACGCAGGAACGGAGCCGGAGCGCAACGACCGTCGCCAAACCGCAGGCGGAAGCACGCCGATAATTCGGCTAAAACCGATGCCGCTCGTGACGAGCGCGCTTTCTGCGGAACGGAACCGGCGTGGTCGTGAGGGAAACAGGGCCGACCATCAGCCGGTGAAGTGAAGCAGGAAAGCGCGTTGGTCACGGCGTGGTCTATGACACGGATTTCTTCTCGTATTCTTCAAGGCTGGGAATTTTCACCAACGCCTTTTTTGAATAGGACCGATGCACCGCCTTGCTGTTGTGCCCCAAGTTTTCCATCGCAAACCGTTCCGGCATTCCTGCCGTCTTGGCGCGTTCTGCCCAAGCGTAGCGGTAACTATGCAAAGACACGCCGTGGATGCCAAGCCCGACACACCGCTGCTTAAACTCGGTCGCCCGGTCGCCAGCACGCACCCGCGCCAAGTAGGGGAACAGAAAACCTTCGCTCGGCAAATCTGCCAACGCATCCAAAGCCTCTGCGCCTAGATGGAGGATGACCGGCACACTGGTTTTCTGACGAGTGAAACTGATGGTTGTATTTTCCCAATCCACATCCTCGGCTTTTAAGTTGGCGATGTCCCCCTGACTGCCGCCCAAGTGCCAGCACAACTCGTAAAATTTCTTGCGTTCGTGATTCTGCTCTCGTCCGAGGATGGCCTGATGTTCTTCAAACGTAATGGCGCGTTTGTCTTTGAATTGAACCGCTGGCCATTGCCGCTTGGGAATGATGGAACGGGGAATCCAATTCATGTCGAGGGCAAAATTGTGAATGCGCCGCAGAAAGACATTCGTTGAAACCGAGCCTTTGTGCATCGCATCCAGAAAATGCTCCGCTTGGGTCTTGATCAGGGCGAGGGCGCGAATCTGGTCAAATGCCTTGTCCTTCATCGCCGTATCCCACCGTTTTTTTGTGCTACCGGATTTCGTCTCACCCATTTTGTCCATGACAAACTGCCAGGTGCGCTTGGCAAATTCCGGGTCGCTGTGCTGCAAATAAACTTGGGCGATTTGCAGATTCACTGCCGGTTGCTGGCAGGCTTCATTGAGGGCGTTTTGAAGCCGTCGGGCTTCTTCACGGTCAGCGGTGTTGAGACTGTTCCGTTTTTTGGTGAGGGAGTCGAGGGAGTAATAGACGCCGTTTTCGCGGCGGAAGATGCGGTAGCGTTGTTTCATGGCTCGTTTTGGTTATATCGAGCCTCCCATAATTCCGTTCCGACTTGTTAGCGCCTTCTGGCGGCCTAATGCCTGACTACTGACTGCCTTGTGCCAGACTAGCTGTTTCCATGCACAATTCCATACACACTTGGCCGACAAAACTTACTAACATCAACTCTACCAACAACCTAAATTTGGAGGCGGAGGTCGGAATCGAACCGACGGATGAGGCTTTTGCAGAGCCCTGCCTTACCACTTGGCTACCCCGCCTTTGGGGACGGGCAAATTAAATTATTTCGCGGTCGAAGCAAGTTCTACTTTTATCAAGCGGTGGCCTTCAGCCTGCGAAACCAAGTTTCCGCCGTTGCTTCCAAAGTTCCTTTGGCTTAAAAATTCCCGCCGGCGTGATGATGCCGGCGATTAGTTCTGCCGGTGTCACATCAAAGCCTGGATTACGCGCGCCGCTCGCAGGATTGGCGACGCGAACATATTCTCGCTGGCCGCGCGAATTGATTCCCCACGTGCCGAGGACTTCGCTCTCGCCGCGTTCTTCAATCGGAATTTCAAAACCGCTTTTCAAGTTCCAGTCAATCGTTGAAAGCGGAATGGCGACGTAAAATGGAATTTTATGCCGCGCGGCTAAAACGGCTTTGGTGTAAGTGCCGATTTTGTTTGCGACTTCGCCGGTTTTTCCCAAAGTGCGGTCGCTGCCGACGATAACCAAATCAATTTCACCGCGCTGCATCAAATGGCCGGCGGCGTTGTCGGCGATGATTTGGTGGGAAATTTTTTGCTGCGCGAGTTCCCACGCGGTGAGTGTCGCGCCTTGCGAACGCGGACGCGTTTCGTCACAAAAGACGTGAAATTTTTTGCCCTGCGCTTGCGCGGCATACATCGGCGCGGTAGCAGTGCCGGTGTCCACGAACGCAAGCCAGCCGGCATTGCAATGCGTGAGAATTTTCATGCCGCTGCGAATCAGCTTCGCGCCGTGCTGACCGAGCTCGGCGCAATGCCGCGCATCATCGTTCGCAAATTGCTCGGCGGCGGCGAGCGCGAGCGCTTGCTGTTCGGCGACTGTTTCGCCGCGCGTTATTTCGCGGCGAACGTCGTTCATCGCATTGACGGGATCGACCGCCGTTGGCCGCGCGCTTTTCAAAACCTGATATACGTTTTCGACTTGCGTAGAAAATTTTTTCAAATCGCAACCGCGAAAAGCCAGCGCTCCCTGGGCGAGTCCGTAAGCGGCCGTCGCGCCAATCGCGCCCGCGCCACGCACGATCATGTCGGTGATGGCGGTGGCGGTTTCGCGGAAATTTTTGGTGGCGACAATCTTAAATTCGTGCGGAAGCAGCCGTTGTTCGATCAGCAGAACGGAATTTTTGGTGGCGTCGAAGGCGACGGTGCGGAAGTGTTCGGTGCGTCCGCGAACGGTGACATTCATTTTTAGAAAAGCTATTTTTTGAGCCGGCGGATTTTTTCCTTGAGTTCTTGAAATACTGGATGCGTGCGGAGTTTTTTCAAATCCGGGTCTTTGGCCAGCCACTTGAAATCGCGGTAACCTAATTTGATAGCTTGGCTGAGGGCGAGATAGGCGCGGTCGAATTCGTCGGTGAGCGAGTAGCTGCAGGCGAGGTTGTAAAAAACTAGTGGATTGCCGGGTTCGAGCCGGGCGAGGCGTTCGTCCACATGCAAACCCTCGGTGAAGCGTCCGCGCTGGGTGTAGTGGTCGCCAAGCAATTGCAGGGCGTCCACATAATCCGGATCACGGCGGACGAGGCCCTCGACAAACTGGATTTTGGTGTCGAGGTCGCGCTGTTCCGCGCTGGTCAATTTTTTCTTGGTGCTTTTTCTGGCCGGCATACGACAGGCGGATTTTTTCCAACTGCGCGCGGCAAGTCAAGCGGGCGGCTGAATTATTTGGTGGAATTTTCCCGGGTGGAGGCGTTAAATTGGGTCTGGGAATTTCTATGAAATGCTTTGTAACCGGCGCTTCCGGCTTCATCGGCTCGAATCTTGTGCACGAACTCATCGCGCACGGTCATCGCGTCAAGGCGCTGCTGCGACCGGGCGCGGATGAACGCGGCTTGCAGGGACTGAAGTTTGAGCGTGCCACGGGCGACATTCTTGACCGTAAATTGCTGGCGCGCGAAATGGAGGGTTGCGAGTGGTGTTTTCACGTCGCGGCGAGCTACGCGTTGTGGATGCGCAATTACGCGCCGATGTATGAAACCAACGTCGAGGGCACGCGCAATGTGCTGGAAACCGCCGGCAAGGTGGGCTGCCGGAAAATTGTTTATACCAGCACGGTCGGCTGCATCGGTTTGCCGAAACCGGTCAAAGGCAAAATCACGCCAGCGACGGAGCATGAAAGAGTTTCTGACGGCCAGATGTCGAATGACTACAAGCGGTCCAAGTTTCGCGCGGAAGCGGTCGCGTCTGAATTGTTCCGCAAAACTGCACTGCCCATTGTCATCGTCAATCCCTCCGCACCCATCGGCCCGGGCGACGTGAAGCCGACTCCGACCGGCCAGCTTATCGTGGATTTTTTGAACCGTCGGATGCCCGCGTATCTTGACACGGGATTAAACTGGGTTCACGTCCGCGACGTGGCCATCGGCCACATCCTCGCGGCGGAAAAAGGCACGCTCGGCCAGCGTTACATTCTCGGCAACGCGCAGGGAAACTGGACGATGCACCAAACCTTGGCCGTGCTGGAAAAAATCACCGGCCTGCCCGCGCCCAAAATCAAGATTCCAAACTGGCTTGCGCTCCGCGCCGCCGAAGCAAATGAAATGATTTCCTTCTTCACCGGCAAACCTCCGCGCGCGCCGGTGGCCGGCGTGCGCATGGCCAAATATAAAATGTGGTTTGATCCCAGCAAGGCGATTCTGCAACTGGGCCTGCCGCAGACCCCACCTGAACAGGCCTTTGCTAACGCTGTCGCGTGGTTCCGCGCCAATGGTTATGTAAAGAAATAGGCGGTGGATTTCCAACCACAATTGCAGCACCGATTCCCTAACTGATTTTTCTTCACCTTAATCATTGTCCGATCTGCGTTGTTATTTCCGGCTAAAGTTTTCTTGCCATTTGCGCCGGATTGTGAAAAATTTCACAAACAATTTTATGCCACACGTCAAATTATTCATTCCCGGACCGGTCGAAGTCAGCGATAAAACGTTTCAGGCGTTTCGCTCGCCGATGATCGGCCATCGAGGCCAGGGCTTCAAAGACCTTTACGCGAAAGTCCAGCCGCAACTCCAGCAACTGCTGTTCACAAAGCAGCTTGTTTATCTTTCCACGTCCAGCGCATGGGGCGTGATGGAAGGCGCAGTGCGCAATCTCGTCCAGAAAAAAGTTCTCAACTGTATGTGCGGCGCGTTCTCGGACAAGTGGTTCGACGTTTCCAAAAAATGCGGCAAATCGGCCGAGGCGTTGCAAGCGGAATGGGGTTCGCCGATCCGCGCCGAGGCGATTGACAAAAAACTCGCGACGGGCGAATTCGACGCGCTCACTTTGATCCACAACGAAACTTCGACCGGCACGATGTCGCCGCTCGCGGAAATCGCCGCGCTCAAGAAAAAATATCCCGACGTGATTTTCATTGTGGACGCCGTCAGTTCGCTCACCGCGCTGCCAATTAAATTTGACGAACTTGGAATTGACGTGCTGCTAGCCGGAACGCAAAAAGCCTTTGCGCTGCCGCCGGGACTCGCCGTTTTTGTCGCGTCGCCCGCCGCGCTCGCGAAAGCCGCGCTTGCTAAAGATCGCGGTTATTACTTCGATTTTGTCGAGTTCCAAAAAAATGCCGAGCAGAGCATGACGCCGAGCACGCCGAGCATCGGCCACGTTTATGCATTGAGTTCCAAGCTCGACGATTTCTTCGCCGAAGGTCTGGACGCGCGTTTTGCGCGCCACAAAAAAACCAACCAGCTCACGCACAACTGGGCGGCGAAACACGGATTTAATTTATTTCCGGAAAAAGGTTTTGAATCACTCACGCTCACTTGCATCAGCAACGGCGCGCGTCCGGGCAGTCGCACGGTGGACGTGGCGAAATTGCAGAAGCTCACGAAGGACCAGGGTTTCCTGATTGACGGCGGCTACGGGAAAATCAAGGGCACGACGTTCCGCATTTCCAACATGGGCGACGAAACCGAGACCACGATGAACCAGCTTTTTGCCGCGCTCGACAAGTCCATGGCACAATTGTGATTTTGTGTTAAGATAATTTGTTTTGGTTGGGTGGTTTAGTTGGACCGGCAATCCGTGTTGAGGCGGATTGCCGGTTTTTCTTTTCGCCGGCCATCATTCGCGCAAAACTAAACCGTGCAAACTGACTCTGGTTACCAGCTCGTCCGCCTGAACAACGGCATCTGCTCCGTGCGTTCGCTCGCGGACGACGAGACGTTTCATCCGGTCGTCGGCCCGGTTGCCGAAGCCGAGGCGCTTTACGTCAACCAACTCAAACTGCGCGAGCGTTTGCAAAATCATGCCGGCGAATTTGTGATCTGGGATGTCGGCCTCGGCGCGGCGGCAAATGCACTCACCGTTTTGCGCGCCACGAGGGATATCGCCTGCAACATCCGCCTCGTCAGTTTTGACCACACGCTGGAGCCGCTGGAGTTCGCGTTGAAAAATGCCGACGCGCTCGGCTATTTCGGCGGCCACGACAATCATCTGAAAGAATTTTTGCGCGCGCATCGCGTGCAATTTCAAGATGGCAATCAATCAGTCAACTGGGAATTTCACCTCGCCGATTTTCCGACGCTGATCGCCAACTCAAAACTAAAAATTCAAAATTCAAAACTTGCACCCGCGCCGCACGCTATTTTATTCGACGCCTTTTCGGCTGCCAAAAATCCCGCGATGTGGACGTTGCCGTTGTTCAAAAATTTATTCCAATTGCTCGACCCGCAGCGTCCGTGCGCGCTGCCTACGTATTCGCGCAGCACGATTTTGCGCGTGACGTTGCTGCTCGCCGGATTTTTTGTCGGCGTCGGCCACGCAACCGGCGAGAAAGAGGAAACAACGATTGCCTCGAACGATTTGAGTTTTATGTCCGAACCGCTCAACCGCAGATGGCTTGAACGTGCGAAACGTTCACACAGCGCCGAGCCGATGATTGAACCAATTTATCGCACCGCACCGCTGAGTGCGGGGTCTTTGGAAAAACTTCTGGCGCATCCGCAATTCACCGGCACATGACTTTTATTTACCCAATAAATCGCGTTGACTGATTTCCTGAAAATCATTAAAAACAACGCCGTAAGTCAACCCCCTTAAAAACTATGAGCGACAAACCTCCGGGAGCAGAAAAGAAAATCGTAGCTGGCATCTTCGGCATTTTGCTGGGCGGCTTGGGTATCCATAAATTCTACCTTGGCTACACCAAGGAAGGAATCATTCAGATTGTTGTCACCATTTGCACTTGCGGCATGGGTGGCCTCATCGGGCTGATTGAAGGTATCATCTACCTGACGAAGAGCGACGACGACTTCGTCAAGACCTACATCACCAACAAAAAAGGCTGGTTCTAAAATCACTAGTTGAATTTCAGGCTGCCGTCGCGTTTCGGACGTGTGGCGGTTTTTTCTTTTTTGAACTTTCACCGGCGTCAAAATTTTCTAAACTCTCTGCATGAACGTTTTTATCACCGGCGGCGCTGGCTACATCGGCTCGGTTTGCACCGAAGAACTTTTGAACGCCGGCCATCACGTCACGGTTTATGACAATCTGACCGAGGGCCATCGCTCGGCGGTTGATCCGCGCGCGAAATTTATTTTCGCCAAGCCGGAAGCGGACGGCGACATCTTGAACGCCGTCAAATCCGCGCAGCCCGACGCGATTTTGCATTTCGCCGCGTTCGCGCTCGTCGGCGAGTCCATGACGAATCCAAAAAAATATTTCCACAATAATTTCGTCAACGCGCTCAAGCTCGCCGACGCCGCCGTGGAATGCGGCGTGAAAAAATTTGTCTTTAGCTCGACGTGCGCGACTTACGGGCCGCCGGACAAAATTCCGATGACGGAAGATTTGCCGCAGCGCCCGATCAATCCTTACGGCGAATCCAAATTGATGTTCGAGAAAGTCCTCATCTGGTATCGCGAAATTTACAAGCTGGATTTTGTCGCGTTCCGTTATTTCAACGCCGCCGGCGCGAGCGAACAATTTGGCGAGCATCACCGCATTGAGACGCACATCATTCCGAACGTCCTGCAAGTCGCGTTGGGGCAAAAAACGCACGTTGAGATATTTGGCACGGATTATCCGACGCCGGACGGAACGTGCATCCGCGATTACATCCACATCAAGGATTTGGCACAAGCGCACATTCTTGGATTGCAGCCGGGCAAGAGCGGATTTTTCAATTTGGGAAATGGCGACGGCTATTCCGTCCGCGAAGTGATTTCTACTTGCGAAAAAATCACCGGCAAAAAAATTGCGACGATTGAAAAACCGCGTCGTCCCGGCGACCCGCCAAAACTGGTGGCTGCCGCCAACAAGGCCATCAGCGAGCTTGGCTGGAAGCCGCAGTATCCGAAACTGGAAGACATCGTGAAGACGGCATGGGCATGGCATGTCAAAAATCCGACGGGCTACGCCGATTAAAATTTTCTTGCCAAAGCCGCCGGGTCGCAGGCATTTTCTGACATGGCAGCGACGCGCAATTCTCATCTCGACGACACGTTCTATCAAAAGGCGGACGCCTTCTTCGCCGCGAACAGCAAGGTTGGCCTGACCTTTGACGACATCACGCTGGCGACGCTTTACTCGGAAATTCTGCCGCGCGACACGCAACTCGACACCACGCTCGCGGACGGACTGCGATTAAACATCCCGGCGATTTCGTCCGACATGGACACCGTGACGGAATCGCGCATGGCCATCGCGATGGCCCTCAATGGCGGACTCGGCCTCATCCATTACAATATGCCTGAACGCGAGCAACTCTCGCAGGTCAGCCGCGTGAAGTATCATGTCCAAGGGCTGATTCAAGACCCGATCAAAATCGCGCCCGATCAGCTCATCGGCGATGTGCTGGCGTTGATTGAGGAAAAAAAATTCGGCTTCAGCACATTTCCGGTCGTGGATGAAAAGGGAAAATTGGTCGGCTTGCTTTCAGGTCATGTCGTCAAGCCGCGTTACGCGACGAAGAAAGTTGCCGACGCGCTCACGCCACGCAAACAAGTCCACACCATCACGAAAAAAGAACTCGGCAAAGACCCGATTGCGCGCGCGGATAAATTTTTTACGGAACATCTCGGCATCCATAAATTGCTCGTAGTAGATGACGAAGATCATCTTCACGGACTGATCACGATGAGCGATGTCGAGCGCATCACGCTCGAAAGCAAGGCGCAGTTCAAGCCAGCGCGTGACGCGCAGTTCCGGCTGGTTTGCGGCGCGGCGGTCTCGGCCACGCGCAATGCATTTGGCGGACTCGACGAGAAGAGAATTCTCGAACACGTTGGCGCGCTCGTGGAACGCGGCGTGGATGTGGTCGCCGTTTCCACCGCGCACGGACATAGCAAGGGCGTCGGCGACACGGTAAAAGTTTTGCGCGATGCGTTTCCGAAATTGCCCATCATCGCGGGCAACGTGACCAGCGCGGCGGGCGTGGAATATCTCGCCGACTGCGGCGCGAATGCGATCAAAGTTGGGCAGGGGCCGGGTTCGATTTGCACGACGCGCATGGTCGCAGGCGTGGGCATTCCGCAGATGACGGCACTTTACGTCTGCTCGCGCGCGGCGGCGAAGAAACGCGTTTCCATTCTTGCCGATGGCGGCATCACCAAATCCGGCGACATCGTGAAGGCGCTGACGTTGAGCAGCGCGGTGATTTGCGGCGGCATCTTTGCGGGTTGCACCGAAGCGCCGGGCGAAGTCGTGGAGATCAGCGGCAAAATGTATAAACATTATCGTGGCATGGGCAGCCTTGCGGCGATGAAGTCCGGCAGCGCGGCGCGTTACGGCCACGAAAAGGCGGATGCCACGCGCAAGGTCGCGGCGGAAGGCATCGAGGCGCTCAAGGAAGCGTGCGGTTCGGTGGACCGCGTGCTGGCGCAACTAATCGGCGGCATCCAGAGCGGCATGGGTTATCTCGGCGCAAAAGATTTGGAACAACTTCGGCAGAAGGCGCGCTACATCCGCGTCAGTCCCGCCGGCCAGCGCGAAGCCGCGCCACATGACGTGGTGGAATTGAAGACGGGGAATTAAATTTTTACGGCTTGGACTTTTTCTAAAAACAAAATTCGAGAAATCGGAATTTTCCTGTTGGCTCTGCTTTCATGTAACGCAATTTCCTTTTTGTTTTCACTCCAGCTTTCAACTCGATAATCACCGACATATTTCCAACCATCTTTTTGCGCGATAAAAATTGGAACTGGGAAGCGCTGTCTGCAAAAAATTTCTGAAGTTTCAGTTATTTCTTCTTTATCTCCGGGCAAAATTATATCAGGAGCGTCCGGATTAAGTCTTTCACGAAAACATCCACAAACAACGTGCCCGTTTACCATTGGAAGAAACCCTGTTTCCAAACCTCCAACTATTTTTTGAATTTGTTTTCGTGAATAAGATTGTTTTGGATCAAATTTTCCTTCGCCTCTTAAAAAATTATGAGTCTTCAGATGGCAGCGCTCGCAAAGAGCTTCAAATTCATTATCTTGATATTCCCAAGGTTCGACACGCCGATAAGCTAGATGATGGACATGAAGTTGCAGTTCATCATTATTGCATTTTTGACATTTCCACTCTGCCCTGGAAAACACTTCAAGACGTTTCTTTTGCCATTGCGGGCTTTTAAGTTTGTCTCGATATGTCATATCTTAAAACTCCACCGGCACGTTCAATTTGCCGCATTGCGCGCAGCGTGAGCGATCCGCGTCTGCGTCGTCGGTGTAAACCAGTCCACATTTGGCGCAGCGGAACACGCGGTCTTCGGGGTGCGCCGGGCCGAAGCGGCGGCGCTCGAGTTCGGAATAAATTCCCACCACACAAATCGTGCCGAGGGTCAGCGCCACATAAATCACAAGGAGAATGGTGATGCTCATGGTGCGCTGGTCGGCACGGTCTGCCAGTTGAAAAGGATTTCTCCGAACATCAATTTTTCTGCTGGGACAAACCTCAGCGAGCGCGCCAGTGCCAGCGCAGTTTGATCGGCAGGATCGTAGCCGCTGGTTTCCAGCAGCACGACGGAGACGACATCGCCGTTTTTATCCACGAGTAGTTGCACCCGGCTCGGCGCAATCACGTCATTCACGGCCAGAGCCGGCGCAGAAATGGCAGATAAAATTTTCCGTCCGGCAATCTCACCCACGATTTGCCAGGCAGAGTTTTGGGGTAAAACCGCCGGGACGGATGTTTGCGGCGGGATGAGTTGCGGTTCCGGCTTGAAGTTAAGTTGAGCGGCGGCAAAAAAATTGGTCTGCATGAAGGCGGTGAAGGTTGCACCTAAACTCGCCGTGTTGATTGGCAAAAAAGACGGCGCTTCCTTCCACTGAAACGATGGTGACGCGTTGGCCGACGTTCGCAGCCAGATGGCGGCGAAGTCGTTCCTGTGTGGCAGCACAAACAAGGTTGGGTCGGTCAACGCGATGAACTCATCTGCAGGATTGGCAAGTCGGAACACAGGAACATTGTTGACTGCGCGCAGTGGGACAATTTTTTTTGTCCCCAACAGAAAAACGAATGCTAGGTGCGCGGCGAATGCAATAAGGATGACGAAGTAGATTTTTTTCCAGCTCCAGCCTGCCGCTGGCGGTGGGTTTGGCAGCGAATGCGGTTCGGCGGCCTCGACGTTCATGGATGGGCGGCGGCGTCCACGAACCGGGGCAGGGTGGCGAGCACGATGTTGGTGATGCCGATTTCCGGTGCGCGGGCGAGCAGGGCGAGATGGGTGAGTTCTTCGTAGCTCACGGACTTGTCGGCGTGTAGGACAAGCGTGAGCGGTTCGTGCGCGCCTTTGACGGCGGCGGCGAGCGAAGTTTTCAAAACCGCCTCGGTTACGATCTCGTTTTCAAAATACAAACGGTTTTGGGAATCCACCGCCAACGCGATGACCGGCCGATTCACGCCGGGCAGATCGGTGGCGGTGGGCGGCGTCAAACTCATGCGCAGTCCCGGCACCGGCAGCAGCGCGGCCAGCAGGAGAAAAATCAGGAGCGTAAAAAAAACGGCGGCGAACGGCGCGACGTCGAACTGGCTGCGCAGGATTTTGGCGGAGCGCGGAAACTTCATTTGCCGTTCTCGGTTTCGGTGACGATGTTGACAATCTCGGCGGCGGCGCGCTCCATGTCCAAGACGATTTTGTTCACGCGGCTGACGAGATAATTATATCCGGCGTGCGCGGGAATGGCCACGGCGATGCCGCCAGCGGCGCAGACCAGCGCCTTCCAGACGCCGTGCGAAAGCATTTCGATGTTGGCATACAAGCCGGCCTGCTCGATCTGGCCGAACACGTCTATGAAACCGACGATGGTTCCAAAAAGTCCCAGCAGCGGCGCAATCTGCGCGATGGTCGCCAATAAATTTAATTTCTCTTCCAGCCGCGGCACTTCGGTCAGCCCGGCTTCCTCCACGGCCTCGCGCACGCGTTCGCGGCCGTGTTCGCGCGCGAGGATGGCCGCCTTGACGAGGCGTGCGACGGGTCCCGGCGTGGCGTCACAGATGGAGATGGCCTCGACGACGTTGCCGCGCTTCATGACGGTGCGGACGCCGTTGAGAAATTCGGCGGAATTGATCTGCGAGCGGTGGCAAAACAACGCGCGTTCGACGAACACGACGGCGGCGGCGGCGGCGGCGATGAGGATCAACCAGATGACCGGCCCGCCATTGGCTAAAAGTGTCGGCAGCATCGTGTTTGTATAGGGCTTTGCGCGCCAAGTTCAAAGCGTAAAATGAATGGTGAGCGATGAGTGACCAGTGACGAGCAAGCGTATTTGGTTGTTCAAACAAATGCCACCTTGCCACTTTTCACTCGTCACTCGTCACTCGTTTTGTATTCTTCGCGCATGGAAAATTCAGACCAATTACGCGAACTCTTCCGGATGCAAAAAGCTCTCAACGAACGCATCGGCGTCAAGACCGACGGCATGAGCGAGGAGGAAAAAACGAAATGGATTCTCAATTATTGCCGCGCCATGTCGCAGGAAATGTCCGAACTCACCGACAGCGTGCCGTGGAAATGGTGGGCGAAGTATCAGAAGTTCGACGAGCAGAACGCGCGCGTCGAGGTCGTGGACTTGTTCCATTTTTTGATCTCGATGGCGCAAGTGCTCGGCATGAGCGCAGACGATGTCTTCGCCGCCTACGTCAAAAAAAACGAAGTGAACTTCAAGCGCCAAGATTCCGGCTACACCAAAAAAGACGAGAACGATTCCAAGCACATTTGAGCCAGACGGGTTGAGCAGTTCCAAAAAACGGGCGGAATTGTAATTGCCGTCGTCGCAGTTTGTGAGAAAAATTGCCGAAAGCCAATTAATCAATTATGAACAATTCAGGCGGCAACCTTTCTGACGACAAACCGATGGCCAAAGTTTTCTTGATTTTCAGCCAGATTGTAATGTTATTTTTTGGAATTCCGTTCGCCGCATTCGGAATTTTTGCTTTTTGTGACGCGTGGAAAAATGTTCATTGGGCAACGCCCAATCCCAAACACAATCCGATTGCCACGATAATCTTCGGTCTGATTTTCTGCGCGTTTGGTTTAGGAATTATGGTTTCGGTGGTAACTGCCGGAAGCAGAAAAAAGAAGGCCGAAGAAAGTTTTTCCAAACAAACCGACGGCGGCACAAAACCGTGGCTTATGCGTGCCGACTGGGCGGCGGGAAAAATAAAATCCACCGCCGGCGCGCAGGTAAAGCTTTTTGCCATCATGGCACTGGCCTTTGGCAGCTTTGGCGGACTGTTCGCTTTCACCGCGTTGCCGAAGGAACTGCACAAGGGAAATTATCCGGCGCTGCTTGGTCTGATTTTTCCCGCGATTGGCATCGGTTTTCTAATCGCCATCGTGCGCGCCGTGCGGGCGCACCGCCGCTTCGGCGACTGTTTTTTCGAACTCGCGCAGATTCCCGCGCCGCTGGGCGGTTCGCTCGACGGCATGATCCAGACCGGCGCGCGCATCCGGCTGGAGCAGGGCTTGCACTTGAAACTTTCCTGCATTCGCCGCGTCGTCACCGACTCCGGCAAAAACCAAAGCACGCAGGAAACCATTCTTTGGCAGGACGAAAAAATTCTCTCGCCCAATGCGAATCTGCCCGAACCTGAACCCGGTCACAGCGGCATTCCCGTTTTTTTCAAACTGCCCGCCGACCAGCCGGAAAGTTACGCGCGCGGACGCGAGTCCGTCTTCTGGCGACTCGAAGCCAAGGCTAAAATGTCCGGTCCAAATTTCTTTGTAATGTTTGACGTGCCAGTGTTTCAGGTCGTTGGCGACACAGTTGCGGAAACAGATAAAGCTGCCGCTAACGAATCCGATTCGACCGCCGCATTGCAAGAATCTGTCGAAGAAATCCGCCGCGATGAAAATTCCAAGATCAAAATCACCGAAGGCCCGAACGGACACGAATTTTATTTTCCGCCTGCGCGTAACCTGGGCATGACGACTTTCACGACATTTATCTTTTTAATCTTCTTAAGTATGCTTTACGTCCTGATTGTCCATATCAACCATTTCTCAAAGGATTTTGAAATCGAATTGGGACTTTTTATGGTATTTCTGGGCTTTTTTAATTTTAGCTTCTGCCTAAAATCCAGCCGCGTGACAGTTCATTCGGGCGGCGTGAGTGTGACAAAACGGTGGCTGTTTTTTCCGCGATCCCCAAGTTTTTCGGCGGACGAGATTCAGCGGTTTGAAACAAAAGTGGGCATGACCAGCGGCAATCAGGCGTATCAAGATATTAAGCTGGTCACCAAAAACTCCGATAGCAGTTACACGCTTGCCAGCGGCCTCGCCAGCAAGCCGGAAGCCGACTGGCTTGTGTGCCAAATGACCAAGGCGTTTGGACGCGAACCGTAAATTTTCGTGAGCTCAAAACTCAAAACTAAAAATTCACGTGGAAAAATTTCTACCGCGCCCATGCGCAGTGGAGGCGGATGGCGCAAAAAAATTGAGCGCGTTTTAATAACCGAAGAACAGCTCGCGCGGCGCGTCAAAATCATGGCGCGCGAAATCGAGCGCGATTTTCGCGGGCGCGAAACGGTGGTCGTTTCGCTCTTGAGCGGCACGGTGATGTTTCTCGCGGATTTGATCCGGTATTTGAACTTGCCGTTACGCCTTGATTTCATTGGCGTTTCCAGCTACGGCCTCGGCACGGAATCCGGCGAACTGGTTTTCACGAAGGAGTTGCGAATTGACGTGCGTGGGCGCGACGTGCTGCTCGTGGACGACATTCTCGACACGGGCAAAACCTTGAGCCGCGTGCTGCCAAAAATCCGCGCACTCAAGCCGCGTCGAATAAAAACTTGTGTGCTGCTGAACAAGGCCGCGCGCCGCGTGAGAAAAATTCAGGCGGATTATGTCGGCTTTGAAATTCCTGACTTGTTTGTGGTCGGCTACGGACTGGATTACGCGGAGCGCTACCGCAACCTGCCGTTCGTCGCCGTGCTGCATCCGCACGTTTACAAAAAAGTTTAATCACGGATGGACACAGATAAACACGAACAAGACCGGCCTAACTTTCTTGGCAGTCCTTCGTTTAATTCGTTTGAATTTTACAACCGTGCCCATCCGTGTTTAGCTGTGGTTTCAATATGGCATTTCTTAACGACAATTATCTTAAACTCAAAGCGGGCTATTTATTTCCTGAAATCGGAAGACGGGTAAAAGCATTTTGTGACGCGAATCCTGAAGCCGCAAAAAAATTGATCCGTTGCGGCATCGGCGACGTGACCGAGCCGCTGCCGGCCGCCGTCATCGCCGCGCTGCACAAGGCGGTGGACGAAATGGCGTCGCGCGAAACGTTCAAAGGTTACGGGCCGGAGCAGGGCTACGAATGGTTGCGCCACGCCATCGCGCAAAATGATTTTCGCGACAAGGGTCTGGACATGGCCAACGACGAAATTTTTATCAGCGACGGCTCGAAGTGCGACTGTGGCGCGATCCTCGACATTCTAGGCGGCAAAAATAAAATCGCGATCAGCGATCCGGTTTATCCGGTTTATGTGGACACGAACGTCATGGTCGGCCACACAGGTGAGGCGAACGACGCGGGCGCTTACGCGAAACTCGTTTATCTGCCGTGCAAACCGGGCAACGGTTTCATTCCCGAACCGCCGAAGAAACACGTTGACGTGATTTATCTTTGTTCGCCGAACAATCCGACCGGCGCAGCCGCCACGCGCGAGCAGCTTGAGGCCTGGGTAAAATACGCGCTGGAGCACAAGTCCGTGATTTTGTTCGACGCGGCTTACGAGGCTTATATCACCGAGCCGGGCATGCCGCATTCCATTTACGAAATTTCCGGTGCGCGCGACTGTGCGATTGAATTCCGCAGTTTTTCAAAAAACGGCGGCTTCACCGGCACGCGCTGCGCGTTCACGGTCGTCCCGAAATCGCTTAATGCCTACACCAGATCAGGCGAAGCGAAGCCGTTGCACCCGCTTTGGGCGCGGCGGCAGACGACAAAATTTAACGGTGTCAGTTACATCGTCCAACGCGCGGCGGAGGCTCTGTATTCGCCCGAAGGAAAAATGCAGGTGGCCGAACTCATCAAACATTATCTCGGCAACGCGGAAGTGTTGCGCAAAGGCGCGAAGAAAGCCGGGCTGAAAGTTTTTGGCGGCGTGAATGCGCCTTACATTTGGGTGCGCACGCCCAAAGGCGCCACGAGCTGGCAGGCGTTCGATAAAATTCTGGCGGACGCGAACGTGGTCATCACGCCCGGCAGCGGTTTTGGCTCCAAGGGCGAAGGCTATTTCCGCATCAGTGCGTTCAACAGCCGCGCCAACGCCGAGGAAGTTGCACGGCGGTTGCAGGAATTGAAATGGTGAAATGGTTTAGCGCTTTCAGGTCGCGGAGCGACCTTGGAAATTAGCCAGCTATGAAGTGGCTGGTGGCGCATCCGCGATTTTTTTGTACTGTAGAAACGATGGGTTTCCGCCGTCCATTCAGGACAGATTTTGTTTTGGACGGTGAACCAGACACCTTGTGTCTGGCTAATTTCCGGTTGTCCCGTTGGGACGAACGCCGCTGCCAAATGCAGTTTGGGTTGAAGGTTTGGGGTTCGCCAGCACTTGACAAATACAATTCATCAAACGAGTATCTTTTCGACGCTACCCCGAACCTCGTCATCGGATTCCAGCCAGTGGCGGCATTGGTTGGTCTGAATACGCGCCAAAATATTGCAGATCGCTTGGACTGTTTTACGAAGATGGAACTGGCGTTCCCAAAAACAATGTTGAGGCATATAAATGGTTCAACATTGCAGCTTCTCAAAGTGGAAACGATGAAAATGAAAAGAGATTCATTCAGAGTAGCGCAGATTTGCGTGACTCAATGGTCGGGTTAGGGAAAATTTCTCCTGAAGAAATTGCCGAAGCACAGCAACTTTCCGCTGCCTTTGTTCCCAAAAAAGAAAAACCAGATTCAAATTCCACTTCATCGGAAAATCCAACGGCCAGCGGCACAGGTTTTTTCATCACGGACGATGGTTATTTGATTTCAAATTATCATGTGGTCAAGGCGGCGACGAAAGTTAGTCTGGTCACAAGCGCAGGAACGGTTGATGCCAAAGTTGTTCAAGTGGACGCAGCGAATGATCTGGCTTTGTTGAAAGCGGATGGAAAATTTTCTCCGTTGCCGATTGCCGCGAGCCGCTCGGCGCATCTGGGCGGCACGGTGGCGACGATTGGTTTTCCCGACCCGTCGTTGCAGGGATTTTCGCCCAAGCTGGCCAAGGGGGAAATCACGTCGCTGTCCGGCGCGGGGGATGACCCGCGCTATTTTCAAATCAGCGTGCCGGTGCAGCCGGGCAATTCGGGCGGCGCATTGGTGGATGAACATGGCAACGTGATTGGAATCGTATCGGCCAAGCTGGATGCGGCGGTGGCACTGGCGGCGAGCGGGGCTTTGCCGGAGAATGTGAATTACGCGGTGAAGAGCAGTTTGCTCTTGAGCTTTCTGGAGTCGGTGCCGGAGGTGGACAGCAAATTGAAGGAGCCTAAGTCTTTGCAGACGGCCACCCCGCCGTTTGAGGATGTGGTGCAGTCGGCACAGGATGCGGCCGTCCTCGTCCTCGTATATTGATCGGTAGGGCGGGCGTTGCTGCGCGGCCCTACCAACCTGAATTAACCGTTTGCAATCATGTGAAAACCGGCTATTCTCTGCGCTCGTTTTTAACCGAAACCAACCAAAATATTTTATGTCACAGCATCGCAGTCTCCGCGCGGCGTCCACCTTGGGCGGCAAGCGCAATGTCCTCAAGCGTTTTGAACGCACGGCGCTCCTCGAAAAGCGCGGCCAGCGTAAAACCGGCGACAAGATCACCGGCCTGCGCAAAACAAAACCGGAAGCGTAACCCGTTGAATCGTTGAATGGTTAAATTGTAAAGCCGATTCAACGATTCAACGGTTCGCGGTTCGGCCATTTAACGACTTGAGCGTTCGTCTTCAAAAATTTCTCGCCGATGCCGGAGTGGCTTCGCGCCGGGCGGGCGAGCAGTTGATTTTGGAAGGACGCGTGGCGGTCAACGGCCAGGTGGTCAGGCTGCTCGGTTCCAAGGTTGACCCCGACCACGACCAGGTGGCGGTGGACGGAAAAGTTGTCCGCCCAAAAAAACTGATCTACGCCGCGCTGAACAAGCCGCCGGGCTGCGTGTGTTCGCGCAAGGATGAGTTGAACCGGCCGACGATTTATCAACTGCTGCCGCGCGAGTGGGAAACCGTCCAATCGGTCGGCCGGCTGGATTACAACAGTGAAGGATTGATTTTTCTGACGAATGATGGACAATTCGCGCTGCGCCTGACCCATCCGCGCTACGGCGTCCGCAAAAAGTATCTGGCGAGCGTCGAGGGCGAAGTGACGCCGGCGACGCTGGAGTTGTTCAAGCGCGGTATTTTTCACGAGGGTGAAAAATTGAAGGCGCTGTCGGCGCGGATCGTTTCCGGCACACGCGCGAAATGCGTGGTGGAACTGGAACTGGGCGAAGGCAAAAACCGCGAGGTGCGGCGGCTCTTCGAGTCGCAGGCGATCACGGTGAAAAAATTGCAGCGGACGCAGATCGGAAAAATCCGGCTCGGCGAATTGAAGCCGGGGAAATGGCGGACGCTGAGCGCGGTGGAAATTAAAACTTTGACTACTGATTTATGAAAACGAACTGCTGGCTGGTTTTGGGGATGATGATCGCCACGTCTGTCGTGGCGCAGGTGAACACGAATACGCTGCCGGAAATTCCGGCGCCAGCCACCGTCACGACGGTGGCTGCGCCGACGACCGTGGAAAGCACCAATGACGTTGCGCCCGTAAAAAAGAAGGCCGCCGTCGCGCACAAAAGGAAAAAGGCGGTCAGAAAGATTTCCGAGCCGACCGTCGCGCTCGTCGCTGGACCGGCCACAGTGCTTTCCGAGAATCTCAATGTGCGCGGCCAGGCCGGCCTGAAGGGCGAAGTCATTTATCACTTGAAAAAAGGCGATAGCGTCTCCGTCATTTCCCAGATCAACTTGGACAAACATGCCGCCGATGAGCCGGCGCAATGGGCAAAGATTGCGCTGCCATCCGGCACCGAAGTCTGGGTCAATTCAAAATTTATCGACGCGACGAACAAGACGGTTTCTGTCAAAAGACTCAATCTACGTGCCGGGCCGGGTGAAAATTACAGTGTGCTGGGCATTCTGGAAAAAGGAACGGCGGTCAATGCGCTGAATGCCAAGGGTGACTGGACGCAAATCGAGACGCCCACCAATGCGTTCGCGTTCGTGGCAGCCATGTATTTGAATCAGGAGCCGGCTCCAACGGTGGAACCGACCAATACCGCTCCGGCACCTGTTGAAACGCCCGTGGCCGTCGTCCCGCCGCCGACCACCAACACTGTGGCGGAAGCGCAGCCTATCGTGACTGAACCGTCCGCGCCGGTTGCGGATACCAATGAACCTGCCGCTGCCGACACGAATGCTCCGACCGTAGCCATTGATACCAATGCTCCGGCACCCATTACGGCGGTTGACACGAATCCGCCGCCGCCCCGCGTGGTCACACATGAAGGTTATGTGCGTCGGTCGGTGAGCATTGTCGCTCCGACTTATTATGAGCTTTATGACTGGGACAGCGGCAAGGCGATCAATTATCTTTATTCAACGAGCACCAATTTGGATCTCTCCCGCTATGATGATTTTCAAATCATCGTGACCGGCGAGGAAGGTATGTCCGAGCGTTGGAACGCGACGCCGGTGCTGACAATCCAGAAAATCTACGTCGTCTCCACCAACCTGCCGGAGAACCTGAACCGCGTTGCCAGCCCGCGCGCCAGTTCCAATGCCAGCAGTCAACGTCGTTGACGGCCGCGCCATTGCGGCGCAAATCCAGCGCGAACTTTCTGCCCGTGTTGCGGAATTGAAAAAACGCGGCGTGGTTCCCGGCCTTGCGTTTGTGCGCGTGGGCGAAGATCCGGCGTCGAAAGTTTATGTCAGACGCAAGGAAAAAGCCTGTGCCGAACTCGGCATCGTTTCCGAAACGCACGTTCTACCGGAAAAAACTTCAGAAGCGGAACTGCTCGCGCTGATCGGCAAACTAAATTCCGCCTCACACCTGCACGGCATTCTGGTGCAAGCGCCCTTGCCAAAACAAATCCGCGAATCGGTGGTCTTCGCGACCGTGCTGCCGACCAAGGACGTGGACGGTTTTCATCCGGTGAACGTCGGCAAGCTCATGCTCGGCGACGAAACTGGTTTTAAACCTTGTACGCCGGCAGGCGTAATGGAATTGCTCGCGCGTTCCGGCGTGAAAACGGATGGTGCGGAAGTAGTCGTGCTTGGACGCGGCAACATCGTTGGCAAACCGATGGCCGCGATGCTTTGTCAAAAAGGTGGAAATGCCAACGCCACCGTGACAATTTGTCATTCGGCAACGCGCGACATAAAGGAACATTGTCGCCGCGCAGACATCATTATTGCCGCAATAGGCGTGGCGGAATTTGTGAAAGCCGACATGGTCAAACCGGGTGCTGTCATCATGGACGTGGGCGTGAATCGTATTTCAGACACAACTTCCAAGACCGGCACCAAACTTGTCGGCGACGTGGATTTTGCGAACGTGCAGCTCATCGCCGGTAAAATCACGCCCAATCCCGGCGGCGTCGGCCCGATGACGATTGCGATGCTGTTGCAAAACACCGTTCGTGCTGCGGAATTGTCGGCGAGCTGAATAAATCCTTCAGAAAAATTTCAGTCCGGTCGCCGGTTCGCTTATTCTTTAACTTTCATGGCCGAGCCATTGCCCATTTACGAAATCGAACGCGACATCATTGCACGCCTGCAACGCGACAAGCGGCTCATCTTGTCCGCGTCCACCGGCTCCGGCAAAAGCACGCAGGTGCCGCAGATATTGCTCAAGCACGGCTTGCTTGGCAGCGGCCAAGTGGTTGTCTTGCAACCGCGCCGACTCGCCGCGCGCCTGCTCGCCGCGCGCGTGGCGCAGGAATTGGGCGTAAAACTTGGTGAGGAGGTCGGTTATCAAATCCGCTTTGAGAACTGCACCTCGGCCAAGACGAAAATTCGCTTTGTGACCGAGGGTGTGTTGCTGCGGCAGATGATCAATGATCCGAAATTGTCCGGCGTGTCGGCGATTTTGTTTGATGAATTTCACGAGCGACATCTTTACGGTGACATCACGCTCGCGCGAACGCTCGACCAGCAGGAAAAATTTCGGCCCGACCTCATGCTCGCGGTGATGTCCGCCACGTTGAACGCGGGCGAGTTGAAAAAGTATCTTTCGCCCTGCGCGGTCCTCGCTTCCGTAGGTCGTATGTTTCCGGTGGAGCACGAATATGCCGAGCTGCCCGCTTACAGCGATAAACGCCCCGTTTGGGAACAGGCGGCAGACGCGTTCAGCCGGTATGTGCACTGCGGCGGCGAGGGCGACGTGCTCGTCTTTATGCCCGGTGGTTTTGAAATCTCGCAGACCATCGAGGCCATCCGCCACACGAGCGAGGCGAAGGGATTTATTTTGTTGGCGCTGCACGGAGAATTGCCGCCGCGCGACCAGGACGCCGCCGTCGCGCGCTATGACAAGCGCAAAGTAGTAGTCGCCACAAATGTCGCAGAAACATCACTTACAATTGACGGCGTGCGGCTGGTGATTGATTCCGGTCTCGCCCGCGTGGCGCGCTACGACGCGAATCGCGGCATCAACACGCTGCTCATTGACAAAATTTCGCAATCATCCGCTGACCAGCGCGCGGGCCGCGCGGGCCGCACCGCGCCGGGCTTGTGTATGCGGTTGTGGTCGCGCGAGGAACACGCGCATCGCGCAGCACAGGAATTGCCGGAAATCAAGCGGCTCGATTTGTCGGAGGTCGTGCTGACGCTGAAAGCGTCGGGCGTGGAGGAACTGCGCAAGTTTCGCTGGCTGGAAAAACCGGATGAGATTTCATTGGCGCACGCGGAAGAACTGTTGACGGATTTGGGAGCGATTCACGAAAACAAAATCACGGCGGTCGGGCGCAAAATGCTGGCGTTTCCATTACATCCGCGTTACGCGAGAATGCTCCTCGCGGCGCAGGAATATGGTTGCGTGCATCAAGCATGTCTCGTCGCGGCGTTGACGCAGGGGAGGGACTTGTTGTTGCGCAACTGCGGCAAGGAAGTGGATTCTGCGCGTGAAGATTTGCTTGGCGAAAAAGCGTCGTCGGATTTTTGGATTCTGATGCGCGCATGGAGTTTTGCGTTCAACAATCAATTCCGCGTGGACGCGTGCCGCAAGCTGGGCATTCACGCCGTCACCGCGAAACAAGTCGGGCCGCTGTTCGACCAATTTCTACGCATCGCCAAGGATGAAGGCCTCGATATGCGGCCAAATGAAGTTAAAGACGAAAATCTACAGAAGTGTATTCTGATCGGCTTCAGCGACCGAGTAGCGCGGCGGATGGATCAGGGAACTTTGCGCTGTGAACTGGTTCATGGACGGCGCGGCGTGCTGGCGCGTGAGAGCGTCGTGCAACATAGTCCGCTCTTCGTGGCGGCGGAGATTCGCGAGATCGAGGGACGCGACCGCGAAGTGAACACGATTCTCTCGCTCGGCACGGCCGTGGAGGTCGAGTGGCTGCGCGCATTATTTCCAGACGACATCAAGAGCGATGTGCATGTCCAATTTGATGCGCAGCAGAAACGCGTATTGGCCGCCGAACTGTTAAAGTTTCGTGATTTGGCATTGTCGGCGAAACGCATTGACCCTCCACCCGCCGACGCGGCGGCGCGCCTGCTCGCGGATGAAATTTTAGCGGGAAGATTGCTGTTGCCGAACTGGGATCATCATGTCGAGCAATGGCTCGCGCGGCTGAATTTGTTGTGCCAGGAGTGCGCGGATCTGCAATTGCCAGCGATCAGGGACGACGATAGAAAATCCATTATCGAGCAGTTATGTCACGGCGCGGTGAATTACAAAGACATCAAGGAACGCGAAGTCAAACCCATCGTGATGTCCTGGCTGTCGCAGGCGCAGCGGGAACTTTTGGACAAGCACGCGCCCGAAAGATTGACATTGCCGAATGGGCGCACGCCGAAGGTGAATTACGAAAACGGCAAGTCGCCGTTCATCTCGCTCCGCATCCAAGAACTTTACGACGTGAACCAGACGCCCAAAGTCGCGATGGCGCGCGTGCCGGTGACGGTGCATATTTTGACGCCGGGCATGAAACCGATTCAAGTGACGCAGGACTTGGCGAGCTTTTGGCGCGAACACTATCCAAAAATAAAATCAGAACTGGCGCGAAAGTATCCGAAACATTTCTGGCGATGAATGGCGTTGAACAACTTTGTCCAAACTGCGGTTTGTGTTGCGACAGCACACTGTTTGCGGATGTGGAATTGCGCGCCGGCGACAACGTGCAGCGATTAAAAAAATTAGGTTTGACGCTGGCGAAAAAAGAGCAGGGGAAGCTGGCGTTCGCGCAGCCGTGCGCGTGCTTCGATGGAAAACTTTGCGGCATTTACCACGACCGTCCGAAGCGTTGCCGCTTGTTTGAATGCGGGCTGCTGAAAAAAGTCCAAGCGGAAGAAATCACGGCGGATGCAGCGTTGAAAAAAATTAAGACCGCCAAAATTCAGGCGGAAAAAGTCCGTGCCCTGCTGCGTACAACCGGTCATCGCGACGAGCAAATGGCCTTGACACATCGTTACACTGCCGTGATGAGCGCGCCGATTGATTTGAAGGCTTCGGAAAATGATTCAGAATTGCGCGGCGAGTTGATGCTGGCGGTATCTGACCTGATGCAGACGCTTCAACGTGATTTTCTCCGGTGACTTCAAGGCTTCACCATGCCGATATCGGCGGAGATTTTTTCGGCGGCAGCGGCATCCACCCATTTCACGAGCGTGATGAAATTTAGCAGCGCCGGGCTGTCAGCCTTGACCTTGAAAAGATTTTTTAAAGCGGCAATGACTTTTGCGTAGGTGACGGCGTATTTTTCATGGGTGAGGCGGGTGACAAAAGATTCTAAAATGGCGCGTGCGACCGGGTCGGTCTGGCCGTCGGGCAAATACGGCAGCAGACAAAACACGCGGACGAAAACCATCGCGTCGGCTTCGGTGAGAATCAGCCAGCTTTGCTTGATTTCGTCCGCATCGTATCGGAAATGCAGCCGCTTGCGCAGCGCGGCGACAATGTCATTGGGCGTGGCGCGCGAACCGATGAGATCTTTGATTTGATCCCACGCAAGCTGACGTTCGCGTTCCGGCGAGAGGGAAGATTGCTCGTTCAACCGGTCGAGCATTTCCTTGAGGCCGAGTTCTTGCGCGACCGCCTTGCCAAGTTTGGCCGCGTCTTCCTTGCGCAACCGGTCGGTCGCGGTGATGGCGCGGATGCAGGCCTGTTGCATATGCGGATTGAATAGCCGCAGCACGGTGGCGAGCGCGGCGGGTGCGGGTGCATTGCCCTGTGGAATCAAATGCTTGATGCACTCCTGCGTCAGCGAATCCATGTCGGAAAGTTTTTCCACACGGAAAGCCAACGTGTAGCGCAACGTGCGGGCGAGGCCGCCGGCCTTGCCGATGTTGTTGACCACGGCCTTGCGATGGTCGGTGATGATGATCAGCGCGAGCAACGCCTCGACCGCTTCAAGCAGTTTTTCGTCGAGCGTGTCGCGTTCGCCGGTGATGGCGAGTTGCTCGATTAATGGCGGCAGACGCTGGGCAAAAACCACATCCGGTGATTCCGTGCTCTGGTGGTCGTAGTAGTGCAACAGTTCTAAAAAAAACGATAGGCGCAGGAACGCAGTTTTTTGCGTGCGAGCCGGCTCGGTATTTTCACGGCTCTGGCGGATCTTTTGATGCAACGCCTCCAGTTCCGTCCGGCGGTCGGCGGCGGCACCGGGATTTTGCTGGAGCAATTCGGCAAACTCCGGCTTGAACGCGAGCATGATTTCCTCCGGCTTGGGGCGCGGATTGAATTTCACATCCGTCGTCACATCCTTGAAAAAAAACAGCGCCTCCGCGCCAAAATCTTTGATGATGCGTTCGCGTGGCAACTGGCCTTTCACAAAGCCGCGATTGGCGCGCGCCACGGCGGGCGAGAAAAAATTTTCCGGGTTGGCGAGCAAGGCTTGCAACATATCCGGCTCGAACGCCGTGTCCAGTTTCAGCAATTTTTCCACCTCCGTCTTGGCGGCCTCGGCAAGATCACGCTTGGTTTTATCAAGCGTTTTGAGAATGGCGGGCTGCAAAAGGTTGTCGTCCAGCTTGCCTTTCACGAGGCTGGCACTGACTTCGGCGACGTGTTGGTTATGCGCCACCAGTCGCGCGATGATAACGCCCACATCGTTCAGCGGCAGTTTGCTGACCAGCGTGGTGAGGAGGGTGACAAGTTCGCTGTGGGATTTCTGCCGTTGCTCAATGACGCGCTCTAGCAATGTGCGTAGCCCCTTGTTTTCGTGTTCGAGCGCGGCTTGCTTGGTCTCGGCCTGCGCCACGCGCAACGTGAGGTCATTCCATTCCTTCTGGATTTTCTCCAAAGAAACCAAGGCGATTGTATTGTCTTGCGCTTCGGACATAGAAACATATTCACCCATCGGCGGAAGGGTTTCCATCCCTTTTTGCGCTATGAAATGCAAAAATCGCGCTTGTCTGCAACCTGAATTGGCGGGCCGATGAAAATTATTTCACCAGCGTGCGAACAAATTCGTCCATGCGCTCCAAGCCTTTTTCAATGTTCGCCAAGCTTGTCGCGTAGCTCAAACGGATGTAATCGTCCGCGCCGAACGCGATGCCGGGCACGGCGGCGACTTTTTCCTGCTCCAATAATTTCGCGCAAAACTCGGCGGACTTGAGTCCCGTTTTGGAAATGTTGGGGAACAAATAAAACGCTCCCTTGGCATTGACGCAGGTGATGCCGGGTATGGAATTTAATTTCGCGTGCGCGTAGCGGCGGCGCTTGTCGTATTCAGCGAGCCAGATCGGCAAATGCTCTTGCGAACCGTTCAATGCCGCTACGCCGCCTTTTTGCGCGAATGAAGTCGGGTTGCTCGTGCTGTGACTTTGCACGGCGTCAATCGCCTTGGCGATCGGCTCCGGCGCGGCGAGAAAACCCAAGCGCCAGCCGGTCATGGAATACGCCTTCGCCAGACCGTGAACGATGATTGTGTGGTCGTAATGCGCCGGCGAAAAACTCGCGACGCTTTTTACTTTCGCGCCGTCGTAAAGCAGATGCTCGTAAATTTCGTCGCTCATGATGAGCACGTTTTTCTCCACGCAGATGTCGCCGAGCGCTTTCACTTCTTCGGGCGAATAAACGCTGCCGGTCGGATTGCTCGGCGAATTCAAAATGAACAACCGCGTATTGGGCGTGATGGCGGCGCGCAGTTGTGCGGGCGTGACTTTGAATTCCGTTTTGTCCGTCGTTTCTAAAATTACCGGCGTCGCGCCCGCGAGTTTGACCATTTCGGGATAGCTCAGCCAATACGGCGCGGGGATAATGACCTCGTCGCCTTCCTCGCACGTCGCCAGAATGACATTATAGCAGGAATGTTTGCCGCCGTTCGAGACGATGATTTGCGACGGTTTGTAAGTCAGTCCATTCTCGCGCAAAAATTTCGCGGCGATGGCTTCGCGCAATTCGGGAATGCCGCTGCTCGGCGTGTATTTGGTGAAGCCGGCGGCGAGCGCCTTGGCGGCCGCGTCTTTGATGTGCTGCGGCGTGTCAAAGTCTGGTTCGCCCGCGCCGAAGCCGACGACATCTTCGCCGGCAGCTTTCATCGCCTTGGCCTTGGAATCAATGGCCAAAGTCAGTGACGGTGCGAGCGACGCGGCGCGACGGGAGATTTTGTAATTCATAAAATTTGAGCGCGTAAAGAATAAATTGAATCAGCGGCAGTGCAAGAAGGGAAAATTTATTTAACAGTGCATTTGGCGAATGATGCGCGATTTTTAGTGAACGCTTTTTGGCAAAGGCGGTCAAAGTGCTTAAATAGCTGCCATCCAAATTCCATGAAACCCAAATTCATCCTCGGCCTTGCGCTCGTATTGAGCGGCGGTTGGTTTGGCTGTTCCACTGCGGAGCATCACTCCCAATGGGTCAAAGTGGATGAAATCAAAATCACCTTTGCGAGTCCGCCGATGGCTCCCCGCCGGGATATTCCTCCACCGGAAGCATTTTACCCGGCGGGTGAAGCCGGTCGCGAATATGGTTCGTTCACCAATATCGTGGCCGGCCGCATTGCCCGAATTAAGGTGACGTGGGTGGATCCGAACTACTTCAGATCCAAAAATCAAACCCGGGAATTCTTACGCGGGTTGCTGGCCAACCCAAAGACGCATACCTGGAAGTATCACGTCTGGTCGTTTGGCGATGGCGTCCCGTTGCTCGTTGCCGACATAAAAGATGCCGCCGGGAAAACCGGTAAATGGATCATTTGGAGCTACCCCCCTTATTATTGGGCTTACCAGGACGGCGCCGGTCAATGGTGGTGGGGCGATACCGAACCATGAAAGTCATACTCATCCTCAGCCTAGCACTCGTATTCAGCGGTGGTTTGCCGGTTGGTTCCGGCATTGCCCAACCATCCAGTTTGGCCGACGGATACGACTGGGGCAACACCGCCGGTGGTTTTCAGATGTCGGTTTCGCTGGATCAGACCAATGGCATCATCCATTGCCGGATTCGCAATGCGACCACGAATGAAATGGATTATCCCAGTTTTGACATCGGGTATTTTGAGGACATCCGGCTTGAATTCCAAGGAGCCACCAACTGGATCACCATACCGACCGAGGTGTTTCCCCGCGCGGCGGGGTATTCCAGTGCCTGTCCCTATTGGGTCAAACGGATCGAAGCACGACAAATCATCACCGACACTTACACCCGGAGCGAATACCGCCAACCCTGGCCGGTTCAAAGCCTTGAAGAATATTTAAAATGGACACATGGAAACACGAATGAAGCCTTGCTCACCGAACAGATCAACCATCGCTATGCGGATCGGGAAGCGTTGCTAACCCGGTTATGCCGCGATGACACCTTTGCGCTCGACCTGTTCAGGGGAAGGACTTGGCCGGTTTTGCCGGATGAGAATCTAGTGACCGTCAGGGTTAGTCAGACACTGCGCACGAAACCGGAAAGCGAGGTCACGCTTTATTCACGGGTATTTGCCGTGGAGAAATCATTTCTTCAAGCCTGTCTCAAGCAGAACCTCGATCGGCAAGAGAAATAATCCAGCCATTTGACTTCTCGCAAATCGTCAATGCCTCCAAGAACGATGGTTCGACATCGGCGATTCTGGATTGAACTCGCATTGCCGCGCGAGGTTTACTTGATAATCATTTTTTCCGGTAGCGGCTGTCCTTTGGGAACCAAGGTCACGATCTCGCCCGGCGCCGTGGGAATTACCAAAAGTTGGCCGGAAATCGTTTCCGCCTCTTTGCCATCGCGGTAGAGCGTCACCGGCGTTTCGTCCCAAGGATTGTGCACGCGACAGGGAACGCCTTTTTTGGAATAGATTTCCACAAACTCAATCTGGCCGTTCTGTTGGGAGGCGCTGATGATAAATGCGTCGCGCGCCGCCAGCGTGAATTGGGCATCCCATTCCTTCGGCCAAGCCGGGAACAGGTAGTTGACTGGTTCCTTGTCCGGCGAGGGCGGTGCGCTTTGCAGCAACGCCAGATGGAGGGTCTGCGACAACATGCCGAGCCGTTCACATTCAATCGCCCCCGGGCCTTCGTCCAAGGCCAAGCGGTTGCGCATCACTCCCACGTCCCATTCGCCTTTGGTGCCGTAATCCAGTTGCTTGACCGATTTGTAAGGTTCCGCCAAAGCCGCCAGCATGGGCTTCGCTTTATCCGTCCAGCCGAGGTTGCAGACGGCGACGGGAAGGCGCGACAGAGTGCTGCCGTTGGTCATTTCTGATATGGCGTTGGTGTATTTCAGGTTGAAGGCGTGGATGATGTTAGCGCGCAAGGCCAGATTTTCGGTGCCGATGTTGCACTGGTCGTAATACTCGGCTGGTTCCAACGCGGGTGGAATTGGCGTCAAATTATCTAACACATTTTTCCAACGCGGACGCAATTTGGCGTCTACCCCCAGAATCTCGGAAGCCCGGATGGCCAGTGGAAAAATCTCGTGCATGGCCGTGAGTTCCTCCGGCGTGTCCGAAGTGCCCCAATCGCGTTCATGATTGTTCACATAGCGGATATGATATTTGCCGTCGCGGGCCAGGTAGAGATTGGGGAAATTGCGGTAAAACTCGGCCGCGCCTTTGATCACGGGATAGCCGTTGGTTCGCAGCCAGTCTTCGTCCAGCGAATAGGCGTAGTGGAGCCAATAAACATAGGCGATTTTGGCCGTGGCGGACATGATGTGCGATGTCCAGGAAAAGGGGCCTTGATCGCCGTTTTGGTTGACCTCGCGGGCACTGGGCAATAGCCACCAATTCCAGCGGCTGTCCATGCCGCTCTTGCCCCTGGCAAAATCCATGAACTCGGCGGAACGATTCTTCCACGGTTTTTGGGCCAGATACAACAGGCGCATTTCCTTGGCCACGCCGTCCGGCAAATTTTCCAGTCCGTCAAAATAGGAAGTTTCGGGAATCCAAATTCCCTGGCTGCCCCATTGCTGGCGGGCGGCGCGGGCAAACGACGCCATGTTCCGGTCATAAGTCAGAAATAATGGATCCAGCAATTCGGGACGGTTGGCTGGCTCCAGCAGGCCGTAATACGTCTCCTGGTTGTGCCACCAATACTCCGAGCCCCACTCGCGCAGGTCGCCGTTTGCGCCCCACAGCATCCCGGCAAAACGTGGCATATACGTTCCGCGCGAACACGAGGCCATGATGTAAAGAAAGTAGGTATAGTTCTCCTCTACTTTGTCGGCCACGCCATCGGTGCTGTGCAGATGCACGAAGGACTGCGGCCAGTATTGGCTCCACCAAGCGCGGTTGTCGGCCAGCAACTCGTCAAAATGTTTGGCTTGGGCGGCCACCAACTGTTTCAATGCCAGTCCCGCCACGTCTTCTCCGGGATTGTAGCTGGCGGCGCTCGCAATCAGCGCGGTGAACTTGCCTTGTCCCGGTGCGACGGACAATCGCACCGTGCTTTCGTTGTAGTAGCTGGGCTTGCTCTCCCGCCCGACGACCCCGATCGCCACGGCCGAGGCACTGTAAAATTTTCCCTCCCGGAACTCCTGCACCAAAATAATCCGGCCATCGCGGATTTCCAGCCGCGACTGCGCGGAGTGCGCGCCGTTTTGCACCTGCGTGGCGTGATGGCTGAACAAGACGTAATTTTCTTGCACGATATAATCCACGGCATAGCGCAGCATCCGCAGGTCAAGGTTGATGGCGGATGGATGGTCGCGTTGATCGTCCAACTCAACGGCAATCACGTCCCCGTCATTCCACGCCAGTGTTCGGGCGGTGACGTCATTGCCCACCACTGTGGTCAGGCCGTCATACACCGACAGATGTTGTCGGAAGGCGCTGCCAGTGAAAATTTCATCCCCATAACCTTCAAGGCCAATGTCCACATAGCCACAGCCGCTCGAATATGCGTTGTTGCCCATGGGAAAACTACGACTGTTGTTGCCCACGCAAAATAGATCCACCCGATTGATCTGAAAATGCAAAGCCTGCGGCGTGGTCCAGACCAGGCTGCCCATGCGTCCGTTGCCGATAGGCATGCCTTCTACGCTTTGCTTGACGGGAGTGTCGTAATTCAAATCCGCCCGCGAAACCAGCGACTCGTAGTGCACCTGCAGCAATTGGCTGGCATCCGGCTGCGCGGTGGCGATTTCAAGACCGAGCAGAGTCAAGCACAGCAATAAGGTTATTTTCATAGAAGGGCTACAAACATCAATGTTGGCAAAAATGGGTACACAAACCAAGTTCTACCCCCCAGAACTGCGGAGCGCAAGTCCAAGAAAAAGTTTTTAACGCAACTATTTTTGAACAAGTGTGACGACTGCGGCTGGCGCATTTATCCAATGAGAATCCAAAGATATGCCATCGTGCGCACAAAAAAGAGCCTGACTTAAAAACAATAAAAAAGTCAGGCTCTTCAACCAAAACCCAATCAGCGGACATACTTTAAGACCCGGCGGACAGCGATGCGTTCAAAAGATTTTCGGCAATCTTGAAAATTGGGATTTATTTGCCCTCGGAAGTCTTCGCGGCTTCGATGAGTTCCCAGAATTTTGGATTTTCTTGCAACGCCTCGTCTTCGCCAACCTTGATGCCGGAACGGAAGAAAAAATCCTTGAGCGTATGCCGGCTCATCACGCGGTGAACGAGCACGCCAAGTTGGTGACGCTCAAAATAAACGCGGTAATCGCCGAGGCGAAACCGGTGCAGCGTGTGGCCGTCACTTTCCAACTTGCCGAAATCTTCGAGTTCGCTGCCGACAACTTGCTGCGGCAGGCCGCGAAAATCGCCGAGGATTTGCAGTTGCAATTCCTTCGGCATCCGCGCGAGTTCAGACGCGGCGGTCGGCGTGAAGATGATTTGAAACGCGCTCATTAAAATTGTGTGCGAATTATACGTCTGGTGAGTGGCCGAGTTCAACCTTTCATTACGCTGGTAGGGCTGACTTGCTGGTCAGCCAAAAAAGGCAGCGCAGCAACGCCACCCTTTCAAGCTTTAGCCGAGCAAACCTTTTTTCAGAAAGTAGCCATACGCGACGACCAGCGAGAAGCCAACAAAGCGCGGCAATCGCCCGAACACCGCCACGAAAAACATATGCACCAGCGTTGCGCCAAGCAGCAAAAACATTCCTGTCTGAAAAAACGCCGGCATCGCCATCGTGTGATACAATGCGTAAACGCCGAGGCACAGCGGGATGGAAATGTGCGCGTCGCCGACCTGCGAGGCATAGACGACCTCCGGCTGTTTGCGCCAGCCGTAATAAAATGCCAGCAGTGCGTTCGGCAGCACATCGAGCCAGCCGCTCAGCCAGCCGACATATTTTGCGCTGATGAAGCCGGTGTGGATGTGCGAAACCCAGTTCACCAGCCAGTCGGTGCTGACGTAAATCCCATACGCGCCAATCCCCAGCAGCGCGAGATTGACCAGCAACATGAAGCTGAAGGTCGATTTGCCCTGACGCACGTTCGCCTTGAGCACTTCAAAAATATGAAACACCTGCCAGAATAAAAATAATCCCACCAGAACTAATCCATCGTTGAAATTCAAACTGCCCTTGCGACCCATCGCCCAGACCGCGCCGGTGAAAAACAAAACCGCCGTCAGCGTGAGCAGCAGCGAGAGCCGGTTCAATTCGTGTTCCTTGCCGCCTTTGCTGCCAGCCTTGGCTTCAACCTTGGCAGAAAGTTTCACTTCAGATTTTTTCTTTTTACTCGCGCCGGATTTTGCTTTCGGCAGGACGTTGATGCCCCAAATGATTGCCGGCAAGCCGAGCACGAGCGTCATGTTCGTGACGTTGTTGACGAGCGAATTCGTCATCACGTCCGCACCACTGCCGCCGGTTTGGCCGAGGATGAACGCGAAAATTAAATTTCCCATGCCGGAGCAATACGGCATCACGAGCGTGCCGAGCACCGTGCCTTCGAAGCCGCCCGCGCTCATCGCTTCCAGCCGCCAGATCATCAGAAACGAGGCCACAAGAAAAAGTGCCAGAAAAAGCCATGGCGTCCACGCACCCTGACTTTCCATCCAATGAAGCAACGGATTTAACACGCGGCGGATTTTACAAAAAAAATTTCTAGGTGCGACACAAACCTGTCGCCGTCAGGCAAAATAAAAACGGCGCGGATTTGATTCCGCGCCGCTTGTCCTTACAAATTTATCAACCGGCGACAATGCCGATTTCCACCGGCTCCACGTTGACGCCTTGCTTCTCCAGCCATTTGATTGCCTTGGCGACTTCGCCGTGTGCGCCGTCGAGTTCTAAACAGACGATTCCAATCTCGTCCGTCACCGTGGCTTGGCGAATGTTCGTCACAACTTTGAACTTGTGGCCGACTTCGTAGATGAACGGCTTCTTGATGAGCTTGGGCGGATACATCAGCCACAAACGTTGCTGCGTCGGCGAAGAAGGTTTCGTCGCCGTAATTTTTTTCTTGGGCGTGGCCATAAGATTCAAATTAAAAATTAAAAATTAAAAATGTAAAATTGAATTCAACGGCTGGATATTTCCTGCCGACAATTTTTAATTTTGCATTTTTCATTTTGAATTGGTTCTAGCCGCCGGCGATGGCGGGGATGATGCTGATCTCGTCGCCGTCTTTGAGCGGCGTCGCGCGGTTTTTGAGGAAGCGGATGTCCTCCTCGTTGACATAGACGTTGACGAAGCGGCGCACCTCGCCTTGTTCATCCACGAGGCGTTCCTGGATGCCGGGGAAGCGCGTCTGCAATTCGACGAGCGCCTCGCCGATGGTGGCGGCGTTGATTTCGACCAGCTCCTCGTTGTTGGTCAACTTGCGGAGCGGCGTGGGGATGCGGACTTTTTTTGGCATAAATTAAAAATAATTTTACGATTCGTGTCTTTGAATTCTAATCAATTCAAAAAATTCATTTTCCATTTTTTGAAGAGCTTCTGAATTTCCGTGTTTGAAATCTCGGAATGGCTGCCAAAATCTAAAAGTTCGCGTGCGATGAAATGGACGAAACACAATGCCAAGCGGATTGAATTGGCGATAACCGCCGAAATGATAAAAAGCCATCCTAGCAATTGAAAAACGCCATTGTTTGCGTTGCGACCAGTTAAGAATAACCGCGCGCTTGCCGAGTTTGGAAATAATATGTTGCTCGACGTAATCATGCCAAATCGGACTATCCGAATAGACGAATAAAATGTCACACCCGCGAGAATACCACAGCGACCAAATAAGAATGTGCAGACAAATTGTGCTGACGACATAAAGTGCCAGCACAATTATCAACAAAGTTGGAATTGCGACCAAAAGAATTGGTGCAAAAACAATGCACAGCAAAATTGCCCACCACGGCATTTTACGTTTTGGCTTTTGAGTATTCATTTACGCATTCACTTTTTCTTCATGCGCCAGCAGCGCCTCGAATTCGCGCAGGCTCGGCTTGATTTCGCGCGGTTTGCCGACATGACCTTGCACGGCGTCGAGCGTCTTCAATCCGTTGCCAGTGACGCAGATGACGGCGGAAGAATCGCGCGGGATTTTCCCGGACGCAATGAGTTTCTTCGCCACGCCCACGGTCACGCCGCCGGCGGTCTCGGCAAAAATGCCTTCCGTCTCGGCGAGCAGCTTGATCGCGTCGCGGATTTCGTCGTCGGTCACGTCGTCAGCCGCGGCGTTGGTTTCGCGCATCACTTTGAGCGCGTAAAAACCGTCCGCCGGCGTGCCGATGGCGAGCGATTTCGCAATCGTGTCGGGCTTCACCGGCTTGAAGAAATCGAGTCCGGCCTTTTGCGCGACGGAAATCGGCGAACAGCCCGTGGCCTGCGCGCCGTGGATGTGCGTCTCGGAATTCGCGACGAGCCCGAGCTTTACAAATTCCTGGTAGCCTTTGTGGATTTTCGTCAGCAACGAGCCGGACGCCATCGGCACGATCGTGTGCTGCGGCAGCCGCCAGCCGAGTTGCTCGGCGATTTCATACGCCATGCTCTTCGAGCCTTCAGCGTAATACGGCCTCATGTTCACGTTCACAAATGCCCAGCCGAATTTGCCGGCGATCTCGGCGCAGAGGCGGTTCACCTCGTCGTAATGGCCTTTGATGCAGATGACGTTTGCGCCGTAGATGAGCGAGTTCAAAATTTTTCCCTGCTCCAAATCCGACGGAATGAAAACGTAGGATTTTAATCCCGCGCTCGCGGCGTTGGCGGCGACGGAGTTCGCCAAATTTCCCGTGGACGCGCACGCGACAGTTTCAAAACCTAATTCCTTCGCGCGGCTCAACGCGACGCTGACGACACGATCCTTGAACGAGAGCGTCGGATAATTCACGGCGTCGTTCTTGACCCAGAGTTCGCGGATGCCAAGAGCTTTTGCGAGGCGGTTCGCTTTGACGAGTGGCGTGAAACCGACGAGTGGGCCGACGGTCGGCTCGCCTGCGATGGGCAAAAGCTCGCGGTAACGCCACATCGTTTTCGGACGCGACTGGATGATTTCGCGCGTGAGCGATTTTTTGATGCGCTCGTAATCGTAGGCGACTTCGAGCGGGCCGAAGTCGAACTCGCAGACGTGCGTCGCTTCGAGCGGATATTCGCGCGCGCATTCGCGGCACTTGAGTGTCTTCATGAAACCGTGATGCTTTTCACTCATAAATTTTTATTTCTTCAATCGTAGCAGCCGACGTGAGTCGGCTCATTATTTTCAGTCAGAGCGAACTCACTTTCGCTGCTACCGATGATTTTAAGGCAACAAAAAAGCCCCGACTCATGACGAGAAGGGGCGACAAAACGGTTGTGCTCTTCTCATTTTTCCCAAGCTAATGGTGCTTGAGCTGGAATTGGCACCTGACATTGAAAACCAGTTCAATCGGTTGCCGTGGTGTCGCCGGGCCAGTCCCTCGACCACTCGTTATGAGTCCGTCAAATCAACGGATGCGGATAGATTGATGCCAGTGTGGGCAACTGTCAAATAATTTTTTATCTTATAAAGATAACCGAAGATTGACTTAACCCGTCATCCATGACTAATCTTACCCATGAGTATTAACCATCTAACTCCAGTTCAATTAAGACACGCGGCGCAACTAAAAGAACAAATTGCAAAGTTGCAAGGCGAACTTGATAAGTTGTCCGGTTCAACCATCGTAAAACCTGCTGCGGAAAAAATCGTGAAACCGGCGAAAAAGAAAATCAGTGCCGCCGGAATCGCCAGGATTCGCGCAGCGCAAAAAGCGCGCTGGGCCAAAATCAAAGCGGCCAAAAAGTAATAGTAAGTTTTAGCAAGCCGCCCGGGTTGGGCGGCTTTTTTATTGCATCGTCAGCTTGTGAGCCACAAAAGCGCACGCATCGCCACGATGATTGAGTCTTTCCGAGGACGTGATTTGGACGCGCATTACCTTGGCTATTTTGATTGCTTCAACCGCCAGCTTTTCTACGAGGCGCACGACGTGCTGGAGGATTTGTGGCTGCTGGACAGGCATGGCGATGATGGAAATTTCTACAAGGGATTGATCCAACTGGCGGGTGCGTTCGTGCATCTGCAAAAAAACCGGCTGCGCCCGTCCGCCGCGCTGTTCAAGCTCGCGCAAGCGAATCTTGAAAAATATCCTTCGCCCCACGAGCAGCTTGATTTACAAGTGGTGTTGCGCCTGATTGGAGGCTGGCTGCGGCAATTGGAAACAAATGAGTTCAAGGTGAATCCACTTTCCGCCACCAACGTTCCACATTTGTCGCTGCAAGAATGATTCTACCATGAACCAAAAACGCATCGTCATCGCGGGTGGCAGCGGGTTCATCGGTCGCGTACTGGCGGAGGAATTTTCCGCACGCAATTTTGAAGTTATCATCCTTACGCGAGCGCCGCATGGACGCGCCGACGGCATCCGTGAAGTCGCTTGGAATGGAAAAAAACTTGGCGGCTGGGTTCAGTTTGTCGACGGCGCGGAAGCCGTCATTAATCTCGCTGGCAAAAACATAAACTGCCCGCACACGCCGAAGAATGTTTTTAAAATCACGGCTTCGCGCGTGGACTCGGTCAATGCCATCGCCGACGCGCTGGCGCAGGTCAAAGTTCCGCCACGCGTCTGGGTGCAGGCAAGCGCGGTTGGTTTTTACGGCGACACCGGCAACCATATCCGTGATGAAAATTTTCCGTCCGGCGAAAACACGCTCGCAGAAATCTGCCGGCAATGGGAGGCAGCCTTCGATTCGACCACGGTTCCACAGACACGCAAAGTTGTGTTGCGGATCGGTTTTGTGCTCGGGCGCGATGGTGGCGCACTGCCGCTCTTGAGCCGGCTGGCAAAATTTTATCTCGGCGGCGCGGCGGGCAGCGGACGGCAATACATCAGTTGGATTCATCTGGCCGACTTAGTGCAGATGTTCGTGACCGTGGTGAAACGGGAAACTTTGGCCGGAACTTTTAACGCCGTCGCACCGGGCGCGGTGACCAATGCGGAATTCATGGGCGAACTGCGCCGAGTGCTGGATCGCCCGTGGAGTCCGCCCGCGCCGGAATTTGCCGTGCGCCTCGGCGCGTGGCTGTTCAATTTTGAGCCGTCGCTCGCGCTGGTCAGCCAGCGCTGCTCGGCAGATAAATTTCTTGAAGTGGATTTCCAATTCCAGTTCCCGCAACTCCGCGCCGCACTGGAAAATCTCTGCCCAAAAAAAAACGCCAGCCCGGCGCATCCGCCATGAGCGCCAGTTCACAAAGACGTTCCGAAGAATTTTTGCAGATCAGCGGCCAGTTCAAGCTCGGTGCGCTCGTCACCGAATCCTCGCATCCCGTCACGGCGAATTTGAGCGAAGTCGCAAAAACCGACATTGCCGCCGCGCTCGATTTACTGTTTGAAGCTGATGGTGACGTCGTGAATAAATTCCGCGTGTTCGCCGCGTCCGGCCACGCGGAGAAAATTGCCGCTGTAATTCTCGCTTCAATCAAGTCCGGCGGAAAAATATTTTTCACCGGCTGCGGTTCGACCGGGCGGTTGAGTATTTTGCTCGATTCCATCTGGCGCGATTTCTGGCAAAAGCGACAAAATTCTGATTTGGAAAACCGCACTTTTAGCGTGATGGCGGGCGGTGATTACGCGCTCATCAAATCGGTTGAAGGCTTCGAGGATTTTACGGCGTTTGGAGAAAAACAAATTACTGATTTAAGTTTGTCCGCAAAGGACGTGGTTTTTGCCATCACCGAAGGCGGTGAAACATCATTCGTCATCGGCACGGCGTGGGCGGGTGTGAAGGCGGGCGCGAAAGTTTATTTCGTCTATAACAATCCCGATGACATTTTGTGCGAACACGTCCAGCGCAGCCGCGAGGTGATTCAGGACGAGCGCCTCGAGAAAATAAATCTCACAACCGGGCCGATGAGCATTACCGGCTCGACGCGGATGCAAGCCACCTCCATCCAACTTTGCGTTATGCTGACGGTTTTGGAAATCGTTGTGCGCAAGCTGACTGGACAAAAAACCATCGGTGTTGCTAATGAATTTCTGGCGCAGCTAAAAACTCTTCACGTCAATTTGCGTTCGCCAGAATTTCTCTTGTCACTTGCTAAACTCGTAAAATTGGAAGAGTCGGTTTATCGCGGCGGCGGCAAAAACAATTATTTCGCCGACCGTTTGGGCGCGGATGTCTTGACGGACACGACGGAGCGTTCGCCGACGTATTGCACGCCGCCGTTCCGTAAATTTGACGATACGACGGCGACAGAATCGTGGGCGTATCTGTTTTTGCCAGAACCGGACGCGGCATCCGCGTGGCGCAGTATTTTGAAGCGTAAACCGCGTTGCGTGGAATGGAGCGATGTTGAAATCCGCGCGCTCGTGGGCGAAGACAAGTTTCCCCGCACGCAGGAAATCATCCGTAAGATTAGCGCGACGGAACTGATGCGTTTCCGCATCGGTTTTGATGGAATATCGTTTCGACCTTTTGCAAGTGACAACAGCACAATTGTAGTCTTTTGTGAACAAGAACGGGATTCATGGTTAAAATTTGAACCTGCGCGAATTGAAATTGATAAACAATTGGGAGCAAAAACAAGCGTGCTTTATTTCGGAATGACTAACGCGGAATTTCTTAATCGGCTTTGTAGCGCAAATGACACAAGAGAGACGGTGACTGTAATTGTTCGTGTTCCGCAGGCAAATTTTCTCCTTAACGGCATTACGCGCGTGGCGGTGAAGCTGGTGATGAATGCGCTTTCCACTTGCACGATGGTGCGGCTGGGACGCGTGATGGGCAATTACATGGTGTGGGTCGTGCCGAGCAATTTGAAATTGATTGACCGCGCGACGCGCTATATTTCCAAGCTCACCGATTTGCCTTACGAACGCGCGAACGGATTGCTTTTTGAAATCATCGAATACGTCGAGCCGCGAATGAAGGCGGATCAGACGTATCCGCCGGTCGTGGGCATGGCGGTGGTGCGGGCAAAAAATGATTTCACGAACGAGCAGGCCGAAAGATTTTTACAGGCGCAATAAATTTTGCTATGGTTTGAAATTATGACACTGGACGACATTCTTTTGGAAGCCGAAGAAAAAATGCTCAAGACCGAGCAGAAGCTGGCGAATGATTTTGTGGGCGTGCGCACGGGGAAGGCGTCGGCCAGTCTCGTGGAGAATATTCAGGCGGAAGTTTATGGCTCGATGATGCGCATCCGCGAGCTCGCAAACATCTCCACGCCGGAGCCGCGCATGCTGGTTATTCAACCGTGGGATGTGGCCGCGCTGCAACCGATTGAGAAGGCGATCCAGAAGGCGAACCTCGGCCTCTCGCCGGTGGTGCAGGGCAAGCTACTGCGGCTGGCGTTTCCGGAATTGAGCACGGAGCGGCGTCAAGAATTTGTGAAGCTCATCAAAAAAATGTCCGAAGACGGACGCGTGGCCGTCCGCCACGTCCGCCGTGACGCGATGGATTTGTTTAAGAAGCACGCGCACGACAGCGGCGTCACGGAGGACGCGAAAAAACAGGCGGAAAAAGATCTGCAAAAGCTGACGGACGATTACATTGGCAAAATTGACGCGCATGTCGTCCACAAGGAAAAAGAAATCATGACGGTGTGAAGAAATTTACGATTCATGATTTAGGATTTATGTTTGCAAAGCCGCTCTAGAAAACCGGGGCGGCTTTTATCTTGGAGTCGCAATAACCGAATTGGTTTCAAAGCGGATCACCGTTTCATCCGGTTTGGCATAAGCGAGCTTTTCCCGGATCAGCCGCTCGACGGTCGCGGGATCATCGCGGAGCGCGTCAATGTCGGCGCGTAACTGGCGGGAGATGGCGTCTTGTTTTTGCAACTCGGTGTCGAGCCGGAGAACTTCGCGGCGCATCCGTTCATTTTGATGGATGAGCGGCAGGTAGGCCATGACAATCAAAATCAAAACGGCAACCGCTACCAGCGCGACAACCGCCTGGGTGAGTTTGCTCCAGATGCCAAGATCAACTTTCATGCGACCAGTTTAACGGCGCACGGCGCGGAAGTGAAAGCGGATTTTACTGACAACTCGCGGCCAGAGGTTTAACTTTTGCGCTTAATGATTAAGGTGTTCTTTTTGCTGTTCGAGCCGGGTGCGACTTGGGATGGAATCGCCCGGGCTCGCCGAGGCTTCAGCTTTATCCTGTTCGTTTATCTGCTGCCGATGATTGTGATCAGTTCCGCCGTCGAAGGCTGGGGGCTGGATCGCTGGGGAAAATGGCAGCCGAAATTTCAGCAGTTAAAAACTTTTTCCAATCACGGCATCGTCACTTTTGAAGCCATCCAAGCCGCACTGTTATTGCTTATGGTTCTTGTGAGCGCCCTGCTGCTACTGAAAATGAGCCAGACCTTCGAGCACCGTCGCAATTATCAGCAGGCGTTCACCACCATGGCCTATGGATACAGCCCATTGTTTCTGGCGCATCTTCTCGACGCCGGCCCGATGGTGAGTCCGTGGGCATCGGCAATCATCGGCATCCTCATGGTCGTTTGGGTTCTCTACCAAGGCATTCCGCGTGTGATGCAGCCCGACCCGACCCACGCCTTCGGACTTTATCTGTCAGCGATGTTTGTGGTGGTGTTGACTACCAGCATCGCACGCGTGCTGCCCGGACTCTTTTTGCTGGGCGTTGTGGATTTCAAAAATTCCTGGCTCACCCACAAATTTCCCGCCTTGCTTCAATGAACAAATCCATCGAACCGCAACTGCTCACCGCGCTGCTGCAATTGGATGAAACCGTAAAGACGATTGCCACCGCGCAGCCCAAACCCAGCCTGTTGCCGCTTTTCGCGCGCATTGACGAATTGACCGCGCAGCTTCCGCACGATGCCGACCCGACATTGCTCCACTATTTACACAAGAAAAGCTATGAGAAGGCACGCCTATTTTTGCAGGGACGCGAGACCGAAAATCAAGCTGGCAACTGCCGTCATGTTTGAAACAAATTTTGCTTCGCATCTTGGCGCAATTGCGTGAGACTCCCGCCCGATGATGCCGGATGAAACAATTGTCGCCATCGCCACGCCGCTTGGCGAAGGCGGACTCGCCGTAATCAGAATTTCCGGCGCGCAGGCGTTTGCCATCGCTGACAAATGTTTTCAGCCCGTCGGGAAGAGTTCATTGAAACCGTGCGCCGCGCCGACGCACACAATTCAATTCGGCAAAATCGTTCGCGACGAAAAAATCATTGATGAAGTGCTGCTCGCCGTCCTGCGCGCGCCGCGCACATTCACGCGCGAAGACACGGTCGAAATTTCCTGCCACGGCGGATTGCTGCCGGCAAAACTCGTGCTCGACGCGCTGCTCACCAACGGCGCGCGTTTGGCCGAACCTGGCGAGTTCACGCGCCGCGCGTTTCTCAACGGTCGCATTGACCTCGCGCAGGCCGAGGCCGTCGCGGATTTGATCCACTCGCGCACCGAACTCGCGCTCGCCGCCGCCAACGAACAACTTGCCGGCAAACTTTCGCAACGCATCAATCAACTTCGCGACGACCTCATGCTCACGCTCGCGCACGTCGAGGCGCACATTGATTTTCCCGACGAAGATATTTCGCCCGACACCAAGGACAAATTATTGCAGCGCTTGGAAAATGGAATTTCGTTCATGGACGAACTGCTGCGCACCGCGAACGAAGGGCAAATTTTGCGTCGCGGCATCCGCGCCGCGATCGTCGGTCGTCCGAACGCCGGCAAATCCAGTTTGCTCAATCAACTGCTCGGCCGCGACCGCGCTATCGTCTCGCCCATCGCCGGCACCACGCGCGACACGATTGAAGAAACTGCCAATATCCGCGGCCTGCCGGTGATCTTCATTGACACCGCCGGCCTGCGCGAGGCGCGCGACGAGATCGAACTCGAAGGTATCCGCCGCAGTCGCGAATCGCTCGCGTCGGCGGAATTTATTTTGCATGTCCTCGACGCCAGCGAACCACTGACCGAAGCCGACAAAAATTATTTGGCCGAGTTTGCGGATAAAAAAAGAATTCTTGTTCTCAACAAGACTGACTTGCCGATAAAACTTGTTCTGCCTGTGGAAACCATCAACTTGCAACCCGCGACCTGCAGCGCCTGCAGTTTAAGTGGGCAGGGGATTGAAGCGTTGAAGGACGCGATTAAAAATCTGGTTTGGGCCGGCGAAATCAAATCTGAAATGTTGCAGGTGATGATAAACTCGCGGCATCAGGACGCGTTGAACCGCGCCCGCACCACCGCACGACAGGCGACCGACGCGCTGCGCGCTGACGCCACGCTGGAACTCGTCGCCATGGATTTGCGCATCGCCGCCAACGCCGTCGGTGAAATTGTTGGCAAGACTACGACGGAAGATTTGCTGGACTCCATTTTCAGTGCGTTCTGCATCGGAAAATAAATTCTGCTGATTCTCTAATTGATTGCGCGCCGCTTTTTCGTTTTCATCTGTGTACGTAACCATGATTTCCAACGCAATATCTTCACGCCAGAGAAAATTGCTCGTCGCCAACCGCAGCGAAATCGCCATCCGCGTTTTTCGCGCGGCGACCGAACTCGGCTTCCGCACGGTCGCCATTTACGCCGCGGAGGATCGCCTCGCGATTCACCGTTTCAAGGCGGACGAGGCTTACGTCGTCGGCGAAGGCAAAGGGCCGGTCGGCGCGTATCTCGACATTCCCAGCATCATCGCGCTCGCGAAGGCAAAGGGTGTGGACATGATCCATCCCGGCTACGGTTTTCTTTCTGAGAACGCGGCGTTTGCGCAGGCGTGCGCAGACGCGGGAATCATTTTCATCGGCCCGCGCGTGGACTTGCTGAAAAGCATGGGCGACAAAACAGCCGCCCGCGCGCTCGCGCAAAAAATTGGCGTGCCGGTGCTGCCGGGAACGGAAGACGCCATTTCCGATCGCGGCGAAGTGCTCAAAGTCGCGAAGGAAATCGGTTTTCCACTCATTATCAAGGCCGCGTTCGGCGGCGGCGGACGCGGAATGCGTGTCGTCACGAAGCCGGCGGATTTGGCTTCATTGCTCGACGAGGCGCAGGGTGAAGCGGATCGCGCGTTTGGCAATCCCGCCGTTTTTCTCGAACGCTACATTCCGCGCGCGAAACATATCGAGGTGCAGATTCTCGGCGACCAGCACGGCAACGTCGTTCACTTGCACGAACGCGATTGCTCGGTGCAGCGACGTCACCAAAAGGTAATTGAAATTGCGCCGAGCGTGAGCTTGGACGAGCGCGTGCGCAAAGAATTGTGCGAGGCGGCGGCGAAACTTTGCACGGAAATCAAATACGACAACGCCGGCACGGTGGAATTTCTTTACGACCAGGACACGAAAGAATGGTTCTTCATCGAGATGAATCCGCGCATTCAGGTCGAGCACACGGTCACAGAAGTCATCACGGGAATTGACTTTGTGCGCTCGCAAATTTTGATCGCCGACGGCAAAAAAATGCACGACGTCGAGGTGGGAATTCCCGCGCAGGAAAAAATTCCGCGCAACGGTTTCGCCGTGCAATGCCGCATCACAACCGAAGACCCGGAAAATAAATTTCAACCGGACTACGGCCGCATTTTGACGTATCGCAGCGCGGGCGGATTTGGCGTGCGGCTCGACGGCGGCATGGGTTACGGCGGCGCGGTCATCACGCCGTTTTATGATTCGCTGCTGGTGAAACTCACAGCGTCCGCGCCGACATTCGCGGCGGCGCTGCAACGCATGGACCGCGCGCTGCGTGAGTTTCGTATTCGCGGTGTGAAGACGAACATTCCGTTTCTCGAAAACGTCATCCACAACGAGGAATTCAGCAGCGGGCGCGCGACGACCACGTTCATTGACACGACGCCGGAACTTTTCAAACTCAAAACCAAACGCGACCGCGCTACAAAACTTTTGAGCTTCCTCGGCGACGTGACAGTGAATGGCAATCCGCCGGCGAAAAATTTTGTGCCGAAGGAAATACTGCTGCCTGCACGCGTGCCGGCTTATGACCAGAAGCAAACGCCGCCGAAAGGCACGCGGCAGTTGCTGCTTGAACTTGGGCCGAAAAAATTTGCCGAGTGGACGCTCAAGCAAAAACCGTTGCTCGTCACCGACACGACGTTCCGCGACGCGCATCAATCGCTCTTTGCGACGCGCCTGCGCACTTACGACATGCTCGCGGTAGCCGATGCCGTCGCGCGGCGCACGCCGAATCTTTACTCGCTGGAAATGTGGGGCGGCGCAACGTTTGACACGGCTTTGCGTTTTTTGCACGAAGACCCGTGGCTGCGGCTGCGCGCGTTGCGCGAGCGCATTCCCAACATTTGTTTTCAGATGCTCTTCCGCGGCTCGAACGCGGTGGGCTATTCCAATTATCCGGACAACGTCGTCGCCGGTTTTGTGAAGCACGCGGCGGCGGCGGGCATGGATATTTTTCGCGTGTTTGATTCGCTGAATTATCTGCCAAACCTCGAAGTCGCGATGAATGCCGTCAACGAAACGCACGGCATTTGCGAGGCGGCGATTTGTTACACGGGAAATATTTTGGATCCGGCGCGCGACAAATACTCGCTGAAATATTATGTGAAGCTCGCGAAGGATTTGGAGAAAATGGGCGCACACATTCTCGCGATCAAAGACATGGCAGGACTTTGCCGTCCGACTGCCGCGCAGGTTTTGGTGAAGGCGCTGAAAGAAGAGATTGGAATTCCAATCCATTTTCACACGCACGACACGAGCGGAATTTCAGCGGCGAGTGTTTTATCCGCTGCGAAAGCGGGTGTGGACATTGTCGATTTGGCCATCGCTTCGATGAGCGGTTCGACGAGCCAGCCGAATTTGAATTCCGTCGTCGCCGCGCTGCAATTCACCAAGCGTGACACGGGATTGGATTTGTCCGCGCTCAACGAATTTGCCGATTATTGGGAGCATGTCCGCACGTTTTACGCGCCGTTCGACACGTCGCCGAAAGCCGGCAGCGCGGAAGTTTATCTGCACGAGATGCCGGGCGGACAATTTACCAACTTGAAAGAACAGGCGGCCGGCATGGGCTTGTCGCATCGCTGGCCGGAAATCGCGCGCACTTACGCGGAGGTAAATCAACTTTTCGGCGACATCGTGAAAGTCACGCCGAGCAGCAAGGTCGTCGGCGACATGACGATGTTTCTTATCACGCGCGGCATCAAGCCCGCTGATGTTTTAAATCTTGAACCAGGCAGCACGCCGTTTCCCGAATCGGTGATTGATATGCTCGCGGGTGGACTCGGTCAACCGCTCGGCGGCTGGCCGAAAAAATTGCAGAGCGTCGTGCTGGGTAAACGCAAGCCGCTGAAAGGCCGCCCCGGTGCGGCGTTGAAGCCGCTCAATTTCAAAAAAATTCAGGAAGAACTTTCAACGAAACTCAAGCGCGACGCGACGCTGGATGATGTTTTCAGCCACGTCATGTATCCGGAAGTGTTCGCGGAGTTCGCAAAGAAAGTCGCGGCTAACGGCGATTCGTCTGTGCTGCCGACGCCGGCGTTTTTTTACGGCATGAAAGCCGGCCAGGAAATTTCCGTCGAGATCGAGCCGGGCAAAACTTTGTTCATCCGCCTCGTCAACATCGGTGCGGTGGATGCCGAGGGCAAACGCGCGGTGAATTTCGAATTGAACGGCATGACGCGGCAGCTTGGCATCGTGGATTGTTCCGCCAAGCCGACCGTGAAAGCGCGTTTGAAGGCTGATTCCACCAAGCCGAGCGAAGTTGGTGCGCCCATTCCCGGTCTCGTCACCGCGCTCGCCGTCAGCATCGGCGCGAAGGTGGCGAAAGGCGACAAGCTGCTGACGCTCGAAGCAATGAAAATGCAGACGACGATTTATGCGCCGTGCGCTGGCGTGGTGGAAGAAATTTGCGTGTCGAACGGCGAGGCGGTCGAGAGTAAAGATTTGATCTTGAAGCTGCGCGCGGTCGCTCAATTACCTTGCGATTTGACTGGTTAATTGGCCGCCAAAGTTGCAAGCTGCCTTGTGATTAAGACCAAATCCGCACCGCGCGCGCCCATGGAGCCACTGGCTGACGGCCAGGTTTGGCGCATGGCGGAAACCAATTTGCAGGTGGACATGGTCGGCAAGCTCCTCGTCCATTACAAGCTCGGCAAGCACAATGCCGTCAGAATTTCCAACTCCATCGGCAGCAAGACGAACATCGAAAAATTTCTCAAAAAGAACAAGGCCGTGCTTGTGAAGGCAATCAAGCCTGATGTCGCCAAGCCTGTGGCCGAGAAAAAAAATGGCGCGGCCAAGAAAACCACCGCCGCCAAAAAGTAAAAAATTTCAAATCATCTGGCCGGGACAAAAAATGTCCCGGCATTTTTATTGTGCAGACGGGGCGGATGCGCGTTATGTTCCGCACTATGAATGAATGGCGTTTCAAATTGTTATACGACGGTGAATGTCCGCTCTGCCAGCGCGAGGCGCGCTTTCTGCAGCGCCGCAACCGCCACGGCTGGCTCGCGTTTGAGGACATCGTCGCGCCGGATTTTGATCCGTCCGTTTATCACGCGACACGCGAGGAATTGATGGGCGTCATCCACGGCGTTTTTCCCGATGGGCGGATCGTAAAAAAGGTCGCGGTCTTCCGCGAAGCCTATCGCGCCATCGGTCTCGGCTGGCTGCTCGCGCCGACCGGCTGGCCGGGATTGCGCTGGCTGGCAGACCGCGGCTACGAATGGTTCGCGCGCAACCGCATGGGCATCGGCAAAATCTTTGGACGCAAATGCACGGCGGACGCGTGTGGCAGCCCAGACTTAAAGGAATCGCGCAAATGAATTTTAATTTTTCCAGGATGTTTGACATCGCCACCTGTTATTCAGGTAGATTTTCGCGTGTCGGTTTGTGGCTGGCAGCGGCTTTGAGCTTGGCCGGTTGCGCGACACCGCCGGCCACTCGCACGGTGGCTCATGTGGATTTGGATCGTTACCTCGGACGCTGGTATGTCATCGCGAACGTGCCCTATGCGCTGGAGCGTGGCAAGGTCGCTTCGTATGACACTTATGCGCGGCGGCCGGACGGGCGACTCGACAACATTTTCACTTTCCGCAAAGGGACAATCACTGCGCCAGAAAAAAGCTGGCATGGCGTGGCTTGGGTGGTGGATCACAAGTCCAATGCCACCTGGCATGTTCGTTTTATCTGGCCGTTTTACGCGACGTATCTTGTGCTGGATTTGGATCCTGATTATCAATGGGCCGTCGTCGGCACGCCGCAGCACCGGTTGATGTGGGTGCTGGCCCGCCAGCGGCAATTAGACGACGCAACCTACGCGACCATCCTCCGGCGCATCGCTGCGGAAGGCGTTGATACGAACAGGCTCGTCCGGGTGCCGCAGCCGGTGGCTGCTCCTTAATCGCGGCAATTCTTTTTTAAAGCCGAATCTTGGTTTGTGGTTTTGAGAATTTTTGACCGTTTCCGCGCGCGAATTTTTCTTGGATTGATTGCAGCTTTATCCGGCGAGTTATTCGAAAGCTTTTCTGATCGGCGCAGAAGAATATCGCGAGCTTCAACAGCCTTGATGATTATGTTTATGCTGGCGCGTTCGTCTTTTTTTGCCATGACAACGTCTCCTTTCGTCTAATACTTACGCGCAACGCGGTGTCTCTTCAAAGCATTTCTCAGCCGTCCGTGTTACATTTGTGATTTGAATCTCCACAACCCCGGCGGCAACGGCTGTGGTTGATTTGACATTGGGATGCGGTGTGTTAAAATGCTTGTCTTTAATAATTTGCGATGTTTTGTTGCAGCTCCAATTTTGCCTCTGCCAGCCAGTCGCCGTTTCTTTTCCCATGAGCAAAGCCAATCAAAAGACGTCCGCCAACGTCACCGCCGCCTCCGGTAATGTGTTTCGCTTCACGTTGTCCGGATTGATCATCTTCAGTCTGGCTCTGATGGCCGGCACCGCCTTCGTTGATAATAAAATTTTTGAGAGCCATCCCCGAAAACTCGCCGACACGTTTGCGGTGGATCCCAATGACAAATCCCGCTCGGTGCGCGTCGGCCCGTGGGGCGAGCTGGTCACGCGCGACGTCATTCTCGAACGTCCCGCCGAACTCGTGACCGGCGAAGCGACAACGTTGGGACCGGAGACATGGACGTTCAAGAACATGAATTCTGCCGCAGTAAAACGGCTGCTGGCCAAGACGGCTTTGTCACCTGCGCAGATCACAGCATTGTTTGCGTCCGGAACCGTTTCCGAAGATACCTCCGGCACCGTGCTTCAGCCCGCACCGGAATTCATTCTCTCGCTCGATGCTTCGACGCGCCAGAATCTTTGCGCCGGGCTGGCGGGGCTGGGCGTGAACGAGCATTTGGATTTCCCGTTGTTTTTTCCGCAAAAAATCATCCAGTCCATTTACGCCGATGACCAGTTGGCCGCCGAGGACGTGGAGTGCCTCAAGAAACTGACCTATCTCAACGGCGACGTCACCATGCTGGCGAACTACCAGACGTTGATGGAACAAATCCCGACCCCGGAACGGCGCGTCGCCATGGCGCGGGCGCTGTCCCGGCAGGCGGCGGTGTTTGCCGGGTTAAGCATCAAACCGGAGACGGATATTGACAAGATCGCAGCCTACTGGGGACATCTTGACGGCGTGCGTTTCAACGACATCCGCCCCATGCTCGAAGCCCTCGTCCGGCTGCCCGAAGGCGGCAACCTCAGCCTGTTTTATCTCTTGCCCAAGTTTGCCCGCGACCGGCTTTACACCTTTCCCCTACCGCCGCAACCCGGCGATCCCTACATGGATTGCAACTGGACCACCTATAATTTTCTGAATGAAGCCGTCACCGGCCAACTCGGCAATTCCACCAACCTCGTCGGTTTTCTCAATGCCAATTATTATCCCATCCAAGCCCCGTCCGTTTGCGGAGACATTCTGCTGCTGATGAACAACAATCAGATCCTGCACTCGGCGGTGTATCTGGCCGACGACCTCGTCTTCACCAAAAACGGCGGCGGCATCAACCAGCCGTGGATGCTCATGCACATTCCCGACCTGCTGGTGTCCTACCACGCCAACCCGCCGCTCCAGATCGTTTATATGCGGCAGAAAACGAATTGAAGACTTGCCGGTTTGTTTTTGGAAAAATTAAAATCTTCCATCCGCTGCGAAATAAAATTGCGGCAGGCGAGACGTCCGCACCACTTGAATTTCCTTTTCTTAAATCGCGTTGCCGCTATGCTGTCGCGCTCTTGATTTAGAGAAATAAATGGACGCCGCACACATCAGAAATTTCAGCATCATTGCCCACATTGACCACGGCAAGACGACGCTTTCCGACCGCCTCCTGCATCGCACCGGCACGATCGCCACGCGCGATATGTCCGACCAGTTGCTCGACGCGATGGATTTGGAGCGCGAGCGCGGCATCACCATCAAGGCGCATCCGGTCACGATGCTTTATACGGCCAAGAACGGCGAGACTTACGAGCTGAATCTGATTGACACGCCTGGCCACGTTGACTTCGCCTACGAAGTGTCGCGCAGCTTGAGCGCGTGCGAAGGCGCGTTGCTGGTGATTGACGCGGCGCAGGGTGTCGAGGCGCAGACGGTGGCGAATTATCATCTCGCGGCGAAGTTGAATCTCGAAATCATTCCCGTCATCAACAAGATTGACCTCGGCCACGCGGACGTGCCGCAGGCGAAACGGCAGTTGGAAGACGTGCTGGCGATCCCTGCGGAACTGGCGATCCCGTGCAGCGCGAAGCAGGGCATCGGCATCGAGGACATCCTTGAAGCGATTGTCGCGCGCATTCCGCCGCCGAAGCCGACGGGCGAACCGAGTTTACAGGCGCTGGGTTTTGATTCTTATTTCGACACTTACAAAGGCGTTGTCACGCATGTCCGCGTGTTCAACGGCGAATTGAAGGCCGGACAAATGGTCAAGCTTTTGCACTCCGGCAAAACCGTCGAGGTCAAGGAAGTCGGCAGCTTCAATCCGAAACCTTACACGCGCGAGAAACTGGAAGTCGGCGAGACGGGCTATTTTACCGCGAACATCAAGAGCGCGGCGGAAGTCAAAATGGGCGACACGATTACCGACGCGCGAAATCCTTCCGGCGTGCTGCCCGGTTTCAAGGAAATTCATCCGATGGTGTTCAGCGGAATTTATCCGATCAACACGGCGGATTACGAGGCGTTGAAATCTTCGATGGCAAAATTGAAGCTGAACGATTCTGCGTTCGTTTATTCATCGGAAACCTCCGTCGCACTCGGATTCGGATTTCGTTGCGGCTTTCTCGGCTTGTTGCACTTGGAAATTGTGCAGGAACGTTTGCGCCGCGAATACGACATGGACATCATCGCGACCTATCCGAGCGTGGTCTATAAAGTCACGCTCACCGACGGCACGCTGAAACAGGTGGACAACCCGGCGTTCATGCCGGACTTGACTTACATCGCCAAGATCGAGGAACCGATGGTAAAGGCGTTCGTGATTTGCCCGAACGAAAACATCGGCGACATGATGGCGTTGGTTTCAGAAAAGCGCGGCGCGGTGGAACACACGGAAACGCTGGATTCACGCCGCGTGATGCTGACGAGCTTGATTCCGCTGAACGAAATCCTGATTGATTTTCACGACCGTATCAAAAGCATCACGCGCGGCTTCGGCTCGATGGATTACGAACCGGCGGATTACGCGGAGAGCGACATGGTGAAACTCGACATGCTTGTCAACACGGAGCCGATGGACGCATTTTCGTGCGTCGTCCACCGCACGAAGGCGGAGGGCAGGGGACGCACGCTGGCGGAAAAGTTGAAGGAAGTCATCCCGCGCCAGCAATTTCAGGTGAAGATTCAGGCAGCCATCGGCGGAAAAATTGTCGCGTCCGAAGTCATCAGCGCGTTCCGTAAGGACGTGACGGCGAAATGTTACGGCGGCGACGTCTCGCGCAAACGCAAATTGCTGGAGAAACAGAAGGAAGGCAAAAAGCGCATGAAATCCATCGGCAACGTGGACATTCCACAAGAAGCTTTCATTGAAGTGCTGAAGGCGTAAAATGAACCCATGAATTTTACCAAAAACAAATGGTATCGCGTGTTGGGATTCGTGATGGTTCCGCTGGGACTGTTCCTGACCGTGGCGGCATTTCATGCGCAAGGCAAGCCGGCGCACAGCGTCCCGTGGGTCAAGCTCGGGCCGGTCGGCTTGATGCTGATTATCGGCGGTATCGGCCTGCTGTTCCTGCCGGACAAGATCAAATTCAAATGAACGGAAACCAACCCAGTTACGTCAGAGCAGGGGATCATTTATGACGATGTTACGCTGGTTCATTTCCAAGACCGTTCGCGAGGCGTGCGCGGCGCACAAGCATTATCGCCGCCTGCTCAAGGCGCAGCGCGACATCCTTGCACCCGCCGCCATCGGCGCGGTTCAGGTGAAACTGGATGAACTGAGCGCGGCCATCGCCGAAGGCCACACGGGAAAAATCCGCATCAAGGTCGAGGAGTTGCAATTCGCCGCCGACAAAAACATTAAGCCGTATCCGAACGCGTCCTGGCGCGAGAACGTGGAGGTGCTCTTGGTCGCGCTCGCGGTGGCGATGGCCATCCGCACATTTTTTCTGCAGCCGTTCAAGATTCCCACCGGCTCGATGCAGCCGACGTTGTTCGGCGTGACCTCCGTGCCGGATTTCACCAAGATCAACTATTGGCAGGCGGACAAAGTCAAGGAACGCGCGGAACTGTTTGAGCAGCTTAAATTGCGTGACGACCTGCAAATCCCGACGGGTTGGGCACGCATCAAGGCGTGGCTGCACGGCGATTCGTATGTTCACGTCGTGGCCAAGAACGATGGCATGGTGGACTCGGTCAGCGCGCCGACCAAATTTTTGATTTTCAACATCAAGCAAAGCCTCACTATTAACGGCGTGGAGCACACCATCTGGTTTCCGCCGGATTTCGGTGAGGCGCCACTGGTGAGGCGCGCCGGTCTCGAACCCGGACATTTTTACCACAAGGGCGACGACGTGTTGAAAATGAAAGTCAGTGCGGGCGACCATTTGTTCGTGGATCGGATTAGTTACAATTTCCGCAAGCCGACGCGCGGCGAGATCGTGGTGTTTGAAACGCGCGGCATCAATAATCCCGACGCCACCGGCGTGAACCAGATGCCGCAGGATGAATTTTACATCAAGCGGCTCGTGGCGCTGCCGGGCGAAAAAGTCCAGATTGGCGATGACCGGCATCTCATCATCAACGGCGAACGGCTCGATGCCAGCACCCCACATTTTGAACGGGTTTATGGCTTTGACCCCAACAAGCCGCCGCACGAAAGCCAATGGTCAGGCCATTTGAACGGAACCGTGGCCGCGACCTACGGGCAATACTCGAACCTGCCTTATTTCCCCGACGCCGCGACCGTCTATAACAACGACGGCGATTCCTACCTGGTCATGGGCGACAACACCTGCAACAGTTCCGACTCGCGCGTGTGGGGCAGTTTCCCGGCACAAAACGTCATCGGCAAAGCCTTCTTCGTCTATTGGCCGTTGACGGATCGCTTCGGCTGGGGCAACCGCTGATTTAATCCGATGAAAACGGAAACCGTTCTCATCACCGGCGCATCCTCCGGTATCGGACTGGAACTGGCAAAATGCTTTGCGGCGGACAAATCCAACCTGATTCTCGTCGCGCGCAGCACGGACGCACTTGAAACGCTTGCAAACGAACTGCGCCGCGAACACAAAATTGAAGTCCACGTCATCACTTCCGATTTAGCGCGCCCGGAAGCGCCGTCGGAAATTTTTGCGCAAACCGGTAAGTTGGGTTTGACGGTGGACGTGCTGGTGAACAACGCCGGTTTCGGACTGCACGGCGGCTTCGCGGAACTACCGTTGCTGCGGCAATTGGAAATGATTCAGGTAAACATCGCCGCTCTGGTGGAGCTGACCGGGCTTTTTTTGCCCGGCATGATTCAGCGGAGTTGCGGCGGAATTTTGAACGTCGGATCGGTCGCCGGATTTTTGCCCGGCCCGCAGATGGCTGTTTATTACGCGAGCAAGGCGTTCGTGCTGTCGTTCTCCGAGGCGCTGCACGAGGAGTTGCGCGGCACGGGCGTCCGCGTCACAGATCTTTGTCCGGGGCCGACCGAGACCAATTTCTTCAAAGTCGCCCGCAGCCATCGCATCCGGGAAACGCGCACCCGCAAGATGTCCGCCGCGTTGGTGGCGCAGATCGGCCACCGGGATTTTCGTAACGAGAAATGTTTATCCGTGCCGGGAATGCAAAATAAAATGCTGGCGTTGGTGGCGTCAAAACTTCTGCCCCGGCCAGCCGTGCGCAAGCTCGTCAATCGCTACAACAAGCTGAAGTGATCATTTCGCGATCATCCCGCTCTGGCGCGCGTAATTGAAAATGCCGCCGGCATCCACAACCGGGCGCACGTCGCCGAGCGGTTTGAAATGATACACCTTGCCGGTGGCCCGCGCGGTAACGGTCGCGGCGTCAAGGTCAACGGTCACGATGTCGCCGGTTTTTAAAACGTCGCAGAGGCGCTCTGTGATTTCGCACGGATAGAGTTCGCCGGTGGCGACGCAGTTACGGAAGAAAATGCGCGCGAAACTTTCCGCAAGGACGAGCTGGCAATTGGCGGAGCCGAGCGCGATGGGCGCGTGTTCGCGCGAACTGCCGCAGCCGAAGTTTTTCCCGCCGACGACGATGGGATAATCGCTGTCGAGCTGGCCGGCCTTGACGTAGCGGATCGGGTAGAGCGAGGCGGGCAAACCATCGAGCGCGTAGCTGCCGAGCTTTTCATATTCCTCGGCTATGGTCGGCACGAGGTTCAAAAATTGCGCGGAGATGATTTGATCGGTGTCAATGTTGTCGCGCACGACGTAGACGGGGCCGGTAAAAACAGATTGCATAGCGAGCGTAATGTGCCGTGCGCGGCGGAAATTTTCAATCAGATTTACGCGGGTCAATTTGTTTGTGGAGTTTGGCGCATTCCATTTCAATAACTTTGATGATCAAATCTCTGGACTGGGTGTTGGGTGAAATATACAAGAAGACCATGCCAGAAATTTTCTTTTGGAGCGTTGGAAAACGGCAGACAGCGATATTTTCAAAACCGTTAAAATACTTAAAGCCATTGGTGTGGTTGATTTCATCGTAGCTGATATCAATTTGTTCCGGCCATTGCCGTAAATTATTAATGCTGGCATTAGGCGGTAGACCCGATGGGTCAGGCGGCATATATGATATGCCCCAATGCCCATCAGATTCCCATAGACAAGATTCCGCATAGTTGGTGAGGCATGGGCAATTCGCTTTCAGAACCAGCAAGTCATTGTGGATGGCGCGAATCACAGCATTCAACTCGGCATTGGTCTCACCCGCAGAAACAGCGCAGGGCGCGAGAAAAGCCAATGACAATAGGCTTAAAATGACGGCCAATGATTTCATGCTGCGACTTTACGCCTGCGCACGGTATTTTCAACTGAAATCAGATTTCCACCGGCAGCTTTTTGAGTCAGCGCGGCTTCATTCGGGGGCGATGACGTAAACCGAGTTGGATTTCACTTCCACGTTCAACCCGGCATAGATGCTTTCGGGGGTGACCCATGGGCCACCATATTGTAATAATTTCTGTTCCTGCGCCTTCAACTCGGAATACACGTTGAACCGGCGTTCGAGAATGACGCGCTGGGCCACGTCTTGCAGGAAACGATTTTCGAGCAGGGCATATTCCTTATGGGCTTGCACCAGAGCTTGATTGGTCTGGCTCAGGCTGGACTCGGTCAAGGTGATCTGCTGGTTAAGGGCGGCGATTTGGTTGGTCAAATCCAGAAGGCTCTGATCCAGAGATTGCTTTTCCGAAGTAGCATCCGCTAATTGACGGTTTAGGCCGGTGATTTGATCCGTTTGGATAGCGATGTTGGATTGGGCTTCGGCCAGATGGTTGGAGAACGTCAGAGCGTCAGACGACGATTCGGCCAGGCTGTTGGACAGGCTGAGCAGAGTGGTGTCGCGGTCGGAAATTTGTGACTGCGCCGTGTCTAAACGATTAGAATAATCGGTTATCGTGCCGGCAGCCGTGTCCAACAGTGCGCTGTCTTTCTGTTTCGTCATGACCAGGACAACCGCCAAGGCGATGCTTACCACGATAAAAGCTATGATTAAATATGTTTTCATTGTTATGCGCCAAAAACTTCATCGTCTGGCTGCGATGGGAGCCGGATTTGCTTTCCGGCCGGCCAAATCGGAGCGGCAGATGTTTCTTAAGGCTATAGCTTGAAAAAGCCGGTTCCGGTTGGCAAGGCCATTTGATGACTTTATGCGGACAATCGGAAAAACCGTGAAGACGGCATTCGTTCAAAGCTGCGGTTTGTTTCCGGATGCGACAGTTGAATTTCTTTGTTCGCGCCTGCGCAAAGCGATGACCGCGATGGTGCAGGCCGTCCACGTCGGCAGGTCTTCCAAAACCGGGACGAGTTCGATGACGAACGTGGGCAGGAGCAGAATGTGAAAGCCAATCGCCCAGCTTGTCAGCACCATCGCCACGCAATCAATGGCCTGATCGCCAAAAACCCAGCCGAGCGGGCCGAGGAGCAATTGCAATCCGTCCGCGAAGACGGCCACCGCGAGCGCGAGGAAAATCCGCGTGCGCGTCAATTTTGGCGCGCGCAATCTCCTATTCAAGCTGTCAGGCAGTTTCATCTGGCCGGACGAATTGAAACCAATCCGCTTGCCGATACCAAGCCCGTTTCTATAATTGCGCCGTGCTCGACATCAAATTAATCCGCGAAAAAACTGATTTTGTCCGTGCTCGACTCGCCACGCGTGGGGCACGAGACGAAATAAAGATTGAAGAAATTCTTAAACTCGATGAGGTGCGCCGTGACGCGCTCTCAAAAGTCGAAAAACTCAAAAACGAACGGAATCGGGTTTCCAGAGAAATTGGTGCCTTGATGGCAAAAAAAGAATTACACGCGGCTGAAGCAAAAAAATTAGAAACAAAAGAATTGGGTGAAACAATTGCCCATGTGGATAAACAAATCGCAGAAATAGAGGTAAATCGCGATGCGTTGATGTTGCAACTGCCGAATCTTCCGCACGAATCAATTCCCCTTGGCAAATCGGCGGAAGATAATCCCGAAGTGCGCGTTCACGGCACGAAGGCAAATTATGATTTCAAGCCCAAGTCGCACGTTGAACTTTGCGAATCGCTCAAGCTGGTGGATTTTGCCCGCGCCGCGAAACTTTCTGGCAGCGGATTTTTACTTTATACGAATTGGGGCGCGCGGTTGGAACGCGCGTTGATTTCGTTTCTGCTCGATTTACACATCACGGAACATGGCTACACGGAAGTGTCGCCGCCATTTATGGTCGGCGAGCAATGCATGGTCGGCGTCGGCCAGTTTCCGAAATTCAAAGACCAATACTACGGCGTTGCGGAAGGCGGACGTGTGGAAGAACTCGGAAAACTGTATTTGATTCCGACCGCCGAAACGCCGGTGGCGAACATTCATCGCGAAGAAATTCTGGCGGAGAAACAATTGCCGATAAAATATTGCGCCTACACGCCGTGTTTTCGCGGCGAGGCGGGTGCGGCGGGCGTAGGCACGCGCGGCATGATCCGGGTGCACCAGTTCGATAAAGTTGAATTGATCAAAATCGTGAAGCCGGAGAATAGTTACGACGAATTGGAAAAAATGGTCGCGAACGCGGAAAAAGTTTTGCAACTGCTCGGTCTGCACTATCGCGTGATTCTGCTTTGCACCGGCGACATGGGATTTGGCAGCGCGAAGACTTACGACATCGAAGTCTGGGCGCCGGGGCAGGGCAGCTATCTCGAAGTTTCGAGCTGCTCGAACTGCGAAGATTTTCAAGCGCGCCGGATGAACTTGCGTTTCAAAACAGAAACCGGCGAAAATAAATTTCCGCACATCCTCAACGGCAGCGGCACGGCGCTGGCGCGGTTGTTCGTGGCGTTGATCGAAACGCATCAGCAGGCCGACGGCAGCGTTTTGATTCCCGAGCCGTTGCAGCCGTATTTGAAAACCGAAAAAATTTCCGCCTAAACCATGGCCGCAAAAATTCTCAAGAGGCGCAAAAAGACTTTTGTGACTTTTGCGATTTTTTGCGGCTGATGACCATGAAAATCCTTCTTGCCAGCAGCGAAGTTTTTCCGTTCTCGAAAACGGGCGGCTTGGCGGACATGGTCGGCGCGCTGGCGCGGGCGCTGGCCAATGCCGGCCACGAAGCGCGGGTAATCACGCCGCTGTATCGCGGCATCCGTGAGAAATTTCCGGCGCTGCGCAAGGTGGACTGGTATTTTAACCTGCCGCTGGGACGGCAATATGTGCCGGCGGAATTGTGGGAGCTGGATGTGGCGCGCGGACTGAAGATTTATTTTATAGATCAGCCCGGCTATTTTGACCGCGCGGGAATTTATCAGGAAAATAATTTCAGTTATGCCGACAATGCCGAGCGCTACATTTTTTTCTCCAAATGCGTCGTGCATCTGGCGCGTTATCTGGCGTGGCGCGCGGATGTCATTCATGTGCATGACTGGCAGGTGGCGCTCGTTCCCGCACTGGTCATGCAGCAAAAAAGCGAAGGGTGGGGGAATCCGCCGCCAACTTGTTTGACGATTCACAATCTGGCTTATCAAGGAGTTTTTTCGGGGTCGGCTTTTGAATTAACGAATCTGCCGAAATATTTTTTCAATACCGAGGGCGCAGAGTTTTTTGGTTTTTTGAATTGTCTCAAGGCCGGCATCGCGTTCGCCGATTTTATCACCACGGTCAGTCCGCGTTACGCCCGCGAAATCACCACGGAAGAATTTGGCTGCGGCTTGGACGGGATGTTGCGCCGCCGCCAAAAAGACATGACCGGCATCTTGAACGGCGTGGATTACAGCGAATGGAACACGACCAAGAACGCTTACTTGTCCAAGCCATATTCCGCCGGGCGCATGGCGGGAAAAAAAATCAACAAGCTGGAGTTGCAACGGCAGTTCGCCCTGCCCGTTGATGAAACAATCCCGCTCTTCGGCACCATTTCACGGCTGGCCGATCAAAAAGGCGTGGACATCCAGCTTGGTGCGCTGGCCGAGATGTTGAACACTAAAATGCAATTCGTGCTCTTGGGCAGCGGTTCACCGGAATACGAACGCGGCTATCGCGATCTGGCACGGCATTTTCCCGGCAAAGTCGCCGTCCGATTTGGCTACGATGAAACGCTGGCGCACCAGATCGAGGCAGGTTGTGATTTTTTCCTCATGCCATCGCGCTTTGAGCCGTGCGGATTGAATCAAATGTATAGCCTGCGTTACGGCACGATTCCAATCGTGCGCGCGACCGGCGGTCTCGATGACAGCGTGGTGGATTGGACGCAAAACCCCAGGCTGGCCACCGGCATCAAATTTACCGAATACACTTCGCGCGCCTTGGCAAAAGCCATCCGCAAGGCACTGGTGCTGCACAGTCAGCCCAAATTGCTGAACGCCTGTCGCAAAAACGCGATGAAAGCTGATTTTTCCTGGGAAAAGACGGTTCATGAGTATTTGGCCGTTTACATGAAATACAAAAGCGAGCGGACAAAATATTAAATATAACAAACATTGTGCATACTTAACTATTTACTTTGGAAGGTTTGATTTTACATGAATTTGATTCCTTACCCGCGTTCGATAAAATTTGTTCAAGGGCATTTTTTGCTTCCGCGACACAAACCATTGGCTGCAATTCAAGTTGTTCATTCTAATTCAGCGCCAAATCATCCTGAAGGTTATGCGCTGACGATATCAAAAAATGGAATTCAAATTTTATTTCACGAAACCGGCGGCCTGCGCGCAGCCACGGCAACGTTGCGGCAACTGCTGCGCGAATATGGACGACGTCTGCCCTTTCTGAAAATACGCGACTGGCCGGATTTTTCGCGTCGTGGTGTGATGCTGGACATCTCGCGCGGTCGCGTGCCAAAACTGGAAACCTTGCTCGACCTTGTCGAAAAACTTTCCGATTTCAAGATCAATGAACTGCAACTTTACACCGAACATGCCTTCGCTTACAAAAAATATAAATCCGTCTGGCAAAGCTGGGGCGCGCTCACGGCCAGAGAAATTCAAATCCTCGCCGCGCGCTGCCAGGAACTCGGCATTGACCTCGTGCCAAACCAAAATTCTTTCGGCCATCTGCGCTATTTTCTGAAAGACCCGCGCCTGAAAAAAATTGGCGAGCTTTCCGCGCCTTACGAAGCCGAAACAAAAGATTTTCTGCGCCGCCCGACCACGCTCGCGCCGAATCATCCCGGCACCCTGCCCTTTTTGCGCGAGCTTTACGACGAATTGCTGCCGAATTTTCCCAGTGAATTTTACAACATCGGCGGCGACGAGACCTGGGACTTGGGTCGCGGCCAGAGCAAAAAACTGTGCGAAAAAAAAGGTAAGGGCCGCGTCTATCTCGACTTCCTCAAGAATATTCACCGGGAAGTTTCTGCGCGCAACAAGCGCATGATGTTTTGGGGCGACATCATTTTGAAATATCCAAAACTGATTCACGAGTTGCCGGAGAATGTCGTCGCGCTGAACTGGGGTTACGAAGCGAGTCATCCATTTGCGCAAGAAGCTGCAAGATTCGCGAAGGCTAAAATTCCGTTCTATGTCTGTCCCGGCACTTCGACCTGGCAAACGCTCATCGGCAAACACGACAATGCTTTCGCCAATCTGCGCGCCGCCGCCAAGGCTGGAAAAAAGTTTGGCGCAATTGGTTTTCTCAACTCCGATTGGGGCGATGGCGGCCATCCGCAGCCGCTCGCGGTGAGCTGGCCGTTGTTCGCCGCCGGCGCGGCGCTGGCTTGGAATTCAAAAACTTTGAATGGAAAAAATCTCCTAGCCGTTTTGAGCCGCGATGTGTTTGAAGATACCACCGGCAAAATTGCACGAGCCGGATTCAGACTTGGTTTCGTACATCGGAAACTCGGAGTGAAGGCCGCGAACGAAACACCACTTGGCACAGTCATCGCTGCGCCGAGGCCAGCTGACCGCGAGCTGTTTTGCCGGAACGGATTGAAATGGTTTGCCAAAATTCCGGCGAATAAAATTATCGCCGTACTGAAGGAAATGCGGCGGCAGCGCGCTGCCCTGTTCCGCGCAAAACCGGTTTCGGATCCGGCGAAAATTCTGGCGCACGAACTGGATTTGGCGGCGCGGATGGCGGAACAATCCTGCCAGTTCATGCTGTGGCAACAGGCGGTCGTCGCCGAAAAAAAACTTGAAGCTAAAAAATTGTCGCGGAAAGGCGTTTGCGAACTGCGAAAGCTGGAAAAGGATTTCAAGGCGTATTGGCCGCTGCGCAACAAGGCGACGACGAAGCATTGCTCGCCCTTTTTGCGCTGGCGGATGGCGGATTACCGGCGCGGCGGCTGGTCTTGATAACCGGCCGCAAACGTCGGGCGCGGCTTGATCGGCGGCGGGACGGCCATCTTGCCGGGAATTTTCAGAGGCGGCAGCGTCGCGATTTTTGGCGGGGGCGGGACGACGGCTGGTGGCGCGGACGATTCCGGCGAAGCCGCGTCGCCGATCTTCATCTCCGGAAATTTCATTTCGCCCATCTCAAAATCCTTGCACGAACCAAGGTCGCCGATGGATGCGAACTGCGTCGCGGGCATCTGCGCCAGCGTGTTCGCCGGCAACGCCTCGTAGCCGTTCACCACCCAGTCCAGTTTTCCCGTCGCGACATCGATCATCAGTCCGTGCACGGGAATTTTCGGGCCGATGAGCGGACTTGTGCGCGCGAAATCGCAGGCCTTGATGACGTTCTGTCGTTCGCTGCCAAACGTGCCGAAGAAATCGCTCACATTTTCCGGTAACTGGCTGCGCTCCACGCCGAGCGCCCTGAGTTTTTCCAACAGCATTGTGGTGGTCGTCTTGGCGACCTGGCAATCTGTGTGGCCGATGATGGCGATCTCGCGTCCGCCCTTGACCGCGCACGCCAGCGCGAGCGAGCGCGTGGTGCTGCTCAACGTGCCGGTGATGATGTTACCCGCGTTGCGCAGCCAGATAAAATCCTCGGCAGGCAATGCGAGCGCGTTCGGGAAAAGCGGATTCAAGCGCGGGTCAATGCACGTCAATGCGATGACTGGCAGTGCGTCCGCGAAATCAGCCGGATGCAAACCCGCCGAATTGTCACCAGCGACCGCACGATGGTTCGCGTCAATGATGGCTTCGAAGAGGTGCATGATTTATTTTTCAAAAACCTGAACACCTTTATCCCGAAGAATTTTCAATACCGAATCCAGATTTATTTCTTCAGGAACTATGATTGTTTTAATTTCATGATCATTTTTCATAAAAAATTTCAACGCGGAGAACTTAACGCCTTTACAACTATCGGGATTAAGGTTGCAAGACGCGACATCTTTATATGCCCACGAAAAGAAATACCCGCCGCCGCCTGGCATCCGAAGCCGCTGGTTGACACCTCCTTCAGTCAGCTCAATCCACTGGTCGCTAGGCAGAAATCTGACGGCTTATGATCACAATGCCACCGACAAAAGCGATTAGCGGTAAAATCCAAAACGGAAAGCTTTTATTCATACCGAGCGTGAGGTGACAAAAATACAGAATCGCAAACACACCAAACGGCAAAAAAGGCCAGATGAAGTAAAAAGCCCTCTGTTTGTTCTGTTGATAGAGTGCGATTGGCTCGTGATTCCATCTCATCAGCACGCCTCCTGGCAATTCGGATGTGGGTCTCAACCTTTGGCTAACGATGTCGGAAACCAAATTCATTTTGTTTCGCCAGATTCATCCTTGCCCATCGCCTTGCGTAGCGCGGGAACTTGTTCAAGCAATTTCTCAAGCTTCACACCGGTCAGGCTTTCGATAATAGGCGGCAACTGGCTGATGATGGTGGTCACGTCGCCGGTGAGCTTGCTTGCGCCGCCGCCAGGGCCGTTGCCGGAATTGATGATGACCATCTTCTCGGTCTTCGCGAGCGGCTCGCTGATCTTGCTTGCAATCTCCGGCAGCACGCGCGCGATCATTTCGATGACGGCGGCTTCGTTGTATTGCTTGAAGGATTCGGCCTTCACACGCATCGCCTCGGCGGTGGCTTTACCTTGTGCCTCGATGACGGACGCCTCGGCCAAACCGCGCGCTTTGTTCGCATCGGCTTCGGCGAGACCGGTGGCTTTGACAACGTCGGCTCCGGCAAAACCGGTCGCCTTTGTCGCGGACGCGGCACCGGCGGCTTCGGTTTCCAATTGAAATTTCCGCGCGTTCGCGAGCGTCTCGACTTTGTAACGCTCGGCGTCGGCGGGCTTTTGCACGTTCGCTTCAAGTTCGCGCTGCTTGCGCAGAATTTCCTGTTGTTGCAATTCGATTTGCTTCTGTTTCTCGACAATCTGCACCTGCACTTCTTCGGCCTTCACGAGCTGGCCGGTTTTGTAGCGCTGCAAATCATACGCGAGGTCGGCCTGCGCTTTCTGCACATTCACCGTGGCCTGATACTGCGCGACATTGGATTGATAATCGCGTTGCGCCTCGGCGACTTTCGTGTCGGCCTGAAATTTCGCTTCCTGCCCGGCTTGGTTCGCCTGCGCGGAACGGATGACGGAATCGCGGTCAGCCTCGGCTTGCGCGATGATGGCATCGCGTTTGACCTGCGCGATGCGCGGCTTGCCGAGCGCGTCGAGATAACCCTGCGTGTCGCGGATGTCGCGAATCGTAAAACTCACGATGGTCAAGCCCATGTTCGCCATGTCACCGGCGGCAACTTCCTGAACTTTCGAGGCGAACGCGTCGCGGTTCTGGTAAATTTCCTCGACGGTCATCGTGCCGAGAATCGCGCGCAAATGGCCTTCGAGCGTTTGCATCGCGATGTTTTTGATGTCCTCGACGCCTTTGCTCAAAAATTGTTCCGCCGCCGTCGCGATGGAAATGTCGTCGCCTTTCACTTTGATCTGCGCGACGCCGTCCACTTTCACCGGCACTCCCTTGCTCGTGTAAACTTCCGGCGTCTGCACATCAATCGTCAAAAGTTCGAGTGAGAGCACATCCACTTTTTCCAGCACGGGCCAGACGAAACGGCCGCCGCCCTTGACGATGCGAAAACCGACTTCGCGCACCGTGCCGTCCGGCTCGGTCATCTTGCGTTTGCGACCGGAAATGACGAGCACTTGGTTCGGACCGCTCTTGGCGTAGCGGCTCGCCCAGATGACGGCGATGACAAAAAGAAACACCAGCGCGACGGCGCAGCCGATGATGACTTTCATCCAAGAAAAGCCGGATTCTTCGACTTGGGCGAGCATGGGAACAATGTTCATGTGATTGGTTGGTTGGAGTGGTTGGTCATGATTGAAATTTATCGGGCGGCTTCGACGTAAAACTGAGTGCCGACGATGCGGGTGATTTTCACCGTCTGGCCGGTGGCAATCGCCCCGCCCTTTTCATCGCGCGCCGGCGCAGTGTAACGTGAGCCGGATTGTTCGTAGGAAATTTCGCCGACGCCGTTCACGGGAATCGGCGAGATAATGGCGACGGTCTGGCCGATCAATTTCGCGACGCGTCCCTCGCTGGAACTTTCCGTGCTGCGGAAAATTTTGTTCATGCCCCAGAGCACCAGCAGCGCGATAAGCAGCCCGCTCACAAATGCGAGCGGCGCATTGACCCAAATGCTTTGCGTCACGGGAATTTCTGAATACAGCAGGCCGAATCCGCCGAACGCCGTGATGAAACAGGATAAAATTGTGGGACTGAAAAAGCTGATGCCGGGCACGCCATCGCCGCTGAAACCGGATTCCGCATGGCCGCCCGTGCCGACTGCGTCATGGCCGCCGAACAGATGCCCGACGAACGCACTGATAAGCGTGAACATCAAACCAAACACCAGACAGATAGCGTAGATAATCATAAGCCCGCTTCAGGTTGAGTTGTTGTTGCGATTAGAACATCAAACCCGCCGCCAGCGCAAGCCGGAAGGTGAAGCGTCCGCCGCAACTTTTCCTGCTGACATAAAACCTCATCGCCGCGAAATTCGCATTGATAATTTTTAGGAAAAATTGGAATCGCTTCCCGCTTGCCAAAATTTCCCGCTTTGGCATCGTCGCGCCATGGAATCACACGAACTGCTCCGCGAAGTCTTCGACAAAAAGGCGGCGAAGGAAATTTCCGCCGACCTCGAACTCTCGACCTCGATGGTCTATAAATGGGCGCAGCCAGCGAGCCACGAAGGTGGCATCGGCAATCCGCTCGACCGCATCGAGGCGTTGATCCACAGCACCGGCGACCAGCGCATCGTACAATGGATCTGCCAACGCGCCGGCGGATTTTTTATCTTAAATCCCGAGCACGCGCCGCATCCGCATTTTTTGATTCCGGCGACCAACCAAATCGTTCAGGAATTCGCCGACCTGCTCGCCGTTGTCGCCAGCGCGGCGGCGGACAATAAAATCACCGCGCCGGAAGCCAAACAAATCCGGGCGCGCTGGGAAGAACTGAAAAGCGTCACCGAAGGATTCGTGGTCGCCTGCGAAAGCGGTGACTTTGACACGCTCCGCCCGCTCAAGCGCCAATAAAAAAACGCCCGCAAATGAATGCGGGCGTTTGAGAGCCGGAAAATTTTATTTCGCCGCCGGAACGTTCGTCTGCACCGGCAACGTCGAGAGAAGATTGTTCGCCGCCGGTTGGTTGGACGGAATTATGGCCGGAGCCGGTTCGACTGCCGGCGGCGGCGCGACAACGGACGTTTGCATCTCTTTTTGCTGAACTTGTTTGGCAAAATCTGAATCGGCCAAACTGCTGTCGCTATGCACTTTGTCGTGCAGATAGCCGAGGAACAAGGCGAGCAGCAGAAACGCCACCGTGGCATATTTGGTGATCTTCGTCAGCGCGTTGCCGGAACCGGCCCCGAACAACGCATCCGCCGTCCCCGCGCCAAACGCCATGCCCGCGCCCGCGTCTTTCTTGGGCAACTGTACCAGCACCAGCAAAATCAAAAGTAGCGCGTTGAGGACAATGACAAACGTTAAAATGCCAACAATAAAATTCATAGAAACGGAAGCTTAAATGGAATTCTTGATGATGTCAGCAAAACTTCTTGCCTCGAGCGAGGCACCGCCGACGAGCGCGCCATCCACGTCCGGCTGGCTCATGAGTTCTTTGGCGTTGGCCGGCTTGACGCTGCCGCCATATTGAATGCGCACTTTTTTCGCGGTCGGCTCGTCGTAAATTTTTACCAGCAACCCGCGGATGAACGCGTGCGCGTCCTGCGCCTGCTGCGTCGTGGCGGTTTTGCCCGTGCCAATCGCCCAGACGGGTTCGTAGGCGATGACGGTTTCAACGATTTGTTCCTTGGTCAAACCGGCAAGGCTGCCAGTCACCTGCGTGGTCAAAACTTTTTCCATCTGACCGCCCTCGCGTTCGGCGAGCGTTTCGCCCACGCAAACAATCGGCTTGAGCGCCGCCGCGTGCACCGCCGCCGCTTTTTTCGCGATGAGTGCGTCGGTTTCTTTTTGAAACTGCCGGCGTTCGCTGTGGCCGAGGATGACGTAGCGCACGGAAAATTCCTTCAACATGCCCGCGCAAATTTCGCCGGTGAACGCGCCGAAATTATTTTCGCTCATGTTTTGTGAAGCGAGCCGGATGTTGGAATCCAAAATCGCCTTGGACACTTCGCTCAACGCGGTGTAAGGCGGGGCGACGACGATGTCCACTTCCTTCACGCCCGTGAGGTCGCGCTTGAGATCGCCGACAAGCGTGAGCGCCTCGGCGACGGTTTTGTTCATCTTCCAGTTACCGGCAATGATTAATTTACGTTCTTTATTCATTTGAAATTTATTTTTCGGTTGAAAATTATTTGTCGCTCAACGCCGCCACGCCGGGCAGCACTTTGCCTTCAAGAAATTCCAGCGACGCGCCGCCACCGGTCGAGGTGTGCGAAACTTTTTTGTCCGCGCCGAATTTCTTCGCCGCCGTCGCTGTGTCGCCGCCACCGACGACCGTCGTTGCGCCCGCCGCCGTTGCGGCAATAATGGCATCGGCCATGGACTTGGTGGTTTTTTCAAACGCGGGAAATTCAAACACGCCGGGAGGGCCGTTCCAGATGATCGTTTTTGCGCGGGCGATGACCGCCGCGAATAGCTTGGACGATTCCGGGCCGGCGTCCATGCCTTCCCAGCCCGCCGGAATGCCGCTCGCCAGCGTGGCGCTGCCAACTTTTGCATCCGGACCAAATTTATCGCCGGTCACCCAGTCCACGGGGAGATGGATTTTTTTGCCTTTGGCTTTCGCCTTTGCGAGCAGTTCAGGAACAATCTTTGCGCCTTCCGCGTCAAACAGCGATTTCCCGATTTCCATGTTATCCTGAATTTTGCGGAACGTGTAAGCCATGCCGCCGCCGATGATGATTTCGTCGGCCTTGTCGAGTAGGTTGTTGATGAGCTGGATTTTGTCGGAAACTTTCGAGCCACCGAGAATCGCGAGCAGCGGGCGCTTGGGATTGTCGAGCACCGCGCCGAACGCATCCAATTCTTTCTTCATCAAATAGCCGCACGCGCGTTGTGGAAGTTGCACACCGGTCATCGAGCTGTGATCGCGATGGGCCGTGCCGAACGCGTCATTGATATAAACGTCGCCGAGTTTGGTGAGGCTGGCGCGAAAAGCTTTTACTTTTTCCGGATCGGCTTTCAACTTCGTGCCGTCTTCCAATTTCACTTTGCCTTCTTCCTCGATGTGGAAGCGCAAATTTTCGAGCAGGATGACGTCACCGGGTTTGGCCTTGGCGCACGCGGCTTCAATTTTCGCGCCGACACAATCGTTCAAAAATTGCACCGGACGACCAAGCAGTTTCTGCAACGCTTCCGCGATCGGCTTGAGGGAAAATTTTTCAATACGCTTGCCATCCGGACGACCGAGATGGCTCATGAGCACGACCGATGCACCTTTGTCCAACGCGTATTTGATCGTCGGCAGCGCGGCTTCGATGCGCTTGGTGTTCGTGATCGCGCCGGTGACTTTATCCTGCGGCACGTTGAAATCCACGCGGATCAGCGCGCGTTTGCCCTTCAATTCGACATCTTCAATGAAAAGTTTGGCCATAAAATGAATTACGTTTGGTTGACCTCACAAACAAGGACATTCATGATAGCTTCCCAAGCCCGCCAGTAAAGTGAATTTAATTCGCGGATGGAAACGGGTCGCTTCAGATCTTCTGGGGTGTTCACCCCATGGCTCAAGATTTCCAAAGCAATTAATCTTGGGCTGGTTAAATTGACCACGACAGGATTTAAGGTTTTTTTCCGCGCTTGATTTTCATCCATGGGTGAAGCAATTTGGCCGACACAAATTGGTCAACAAACAAAATTAAAAGTAAAATTATGGCATACGAACTACCTCCCCTGCCCTACGACAAGGCTGCGCTCGAACCTCACTTTGACGCTTTGACGATGGAAATCCATCACGACCGACACCACAAGGCGTATGTGGACAACCTCAACAAAGCCATCGCTGGCAACGCCGCGCTCGAAGCCAAATCGCTCGAACAACTCATCAAAGATTTGAGTGTCGTCCCCGATGCCGTGCGCGGCCCGATCCGCAACAACGGCGGCGGCCATTGGAACCATTCGTTCTTCTGGAAAATTCTCGGCCCCGGCGCAGGCGGCGCGCCCACCGGCAAGCTCGCGGACGACATCAAGGCCGCGTTCGGCAGCTTCGATGATTTCAAGGCGAAGTTCGAGGCGGCGGGACTCGGACGTTTTGGCAGCGGCTGGGTCTGGCTCGTGTTGAACAACGGAAAACTGGAAATTGTCTCCACGGCGAACCAGGACAATCCACTGATGGGCAAAGCCGTGGCCGGCGTCGAAGGTAAGCCGCTCATCGGTGCGGATGTTTGGGAACACGCTTATTACCTAAAATATCAAAATAAGCGCGCGGATTATTTGAAAGCGTTCTGGAACGTGGTCAACTGGAATGCGATTCAATACTGAACTTAATTTTTAAAAGCAAAACGCGCTGGAGCAATCCGGCGCGTTTTTTATTTCTTAAATGAAACTCAAGTCCCGCGCACGCTCACAATTTTGTTGCCAGCGCCGAGAACAATGACGCGCGGCTTCCAGTTCTTCGTCTTCTTTTTACTGACCGATGCAAAGCTCATGATGGTCAGCACATCGCCTTTTTTTCCAAGGTGCGCCACCGCGCCGTTCATGATGATTTCGCCGGCACCGCGTTTTCCTTTTATGACATAAGTTTCCCAGCGGTTGCCGTTGGCCATGTTGCCGCAAAGGATTTTTTCGTATTCCTGCAAGCCGCATTTTTCCATGAGGTCGGCGGAAATGGTCAGGCTGCCTTCGTAATTCACATCGCCGCCAGTGACCGTCGCGCGATGAATCTTGGATTTAAGCAAAAAAATGTCCATGGGTTATTTCAGTTTCAAAAAATTTTTCAAGATCGTCCGCCCGCTCTCGGTCAAAATGCTTTCCGGATGGAACTGCACGCCCCAAATCGGCAACGTCTTGTGTTTCACGCCCATGATTTCGCCTTCATCCGTTTCAGCCGTGATTTCCAAAACCTCCGGCAGCGTGTCGCGCTTGATGACGAGCGAATGATAGCGCGTTGCGTCAAATGGATTTGGCATTTCCGCAAATAAATCTTTGCCGTTGTGTTTGATCGGCGAAGTCTTGCCGTGCATCATGCGGTAGTTCACCACGACTTCCGCGCCGAATGTGTGGCCGATGCACTGATGGCCGAGACAAACACCGAAAATCGGAATGCCCTCTTCGGCAAACGTTCGGATGACGTCGTTCGACAAACCGGATTCGCGCGGCGAACACGGACCAGGCGAAACCAAAATGCGCTCCGGCTTGAGCGCGCGGATTTGCTCAATGGAAATCTCGTCGTTGCGCCGCACCTGCAAGTCCACGCCCAACTCGCCCAAGTATTGCACGAGGTTGTAGGTGAACGAATCGTAGTTGTCCAAAACCAAAATCATGAGCAGATAAATTACTTCACGGCGGCGCGTTTGCAAACCTCGAATCGCCAGCGGTAGTTTACGCCGCTTTCCACTTTTCCGCCGCCGGTCATAAATTGTTCAGCGCATGGTAAAATTATAGTTGACCGGTTGTATAACTATATTATCATGTTCTTCGTCGCCAGCAAAAGGCGACAAAAATTATGGGCCGAACCAGTGATGCCAAAGAAAAGTTGCTGTCCGTGGCGTTTGATCTCATCCATGAGAACAGCTACGGTGCGGTCGGCCTGGAGCAAATCTGCAAGCGCGCAAGGGTCAACAAAGGCAGCTTTTATTATTTCTTCAAAACCAAAACCGACCTCGTGGTCGCCGCGTATGAAGAACATTGGCGGCTCAAGGAACCGGATTACGAGCGCATTTTCTCCCGCCAAAATCCACCGCTGAAACGGCTGGCGTTATGGTGCAATTACATCCGCGAAGTCCAGAAACTACGGCATAAAAAATACAAACAAGTTTGCGGCTGTCCTTACACGAGCGTGGGCGGCGAACTGGCGACGCAGGATAAAAAAATTCGTCTGAAAACGCGTGATTTGATTGACCGCCACGTTAAATATCTTGCCGAAGCCTTGGCCGAGGCCATCAAATCCGGTGTCGCCGAGCCGGGCGACCCGGAAGTCAAAGCCCAGCTCGTTCACGCGTTTGTGGTCGGGCTGCTGTTGCGCGCCAAGATTTACAACGACCTAAAAATTTTGAACCATTTGAACGCGGCCATTTTCAACTTGATCGGCGCAAAAAAACCGAAAACTAAATTTAGTTGATCACCTCGTATGTGGATTGTCCTACTTGCATTGCGGCGGCCCTACACGTTTGTCGTGGCGGCGTTGCTACTGGTGTTGTTGACGCCATTGATTTTGTTGCGCACGCCGACGGATATATTTCCCGCCATCAACATTCCTGTCGTCAGCGTCGTCTGGCAATACAATGGCCTCGACGCACAGCAGTTCGAGCAGCGTATCACCTACGCGCACGAACGCATCCTCACGGTGACGGTCAATAACATCGAGCACATCGAATCCACTTCGTATAACGGCATCGGTGTCGTGAAAATTTTCTTGCAGCACGGCGCGTCCATTGATGCCGCCGTCGCGCAAATCACCGCGTCGGCGCAGACCATTTTGCGCCAGATGCCGCCGGGAATGCAACCGCCGCTGATCATCCAATACAACGCGTCGTCCGTGCCGATCTCGCAATACAGCTTCAGCAGCACCAAAATGTCCGAGCAGGAATTGTTCGACGTGACGGCGAACCAGGTCCGCGTCGGCCTGTCGAGCACGCCCGGCGCGATGATTCCGTGGCCTTACGGCGGCAAGCAACGCGTCGTCGCGGTGGATTTAAATCTGTCCGCGCTCAAGGCAAAAAATATTTTAGCGCAGGATGTCGTCGCCGCGCTCAACGCGCAGAATCTGATTCTGCCGAGCGGCACGACGAAAATCGGCTCAACCGAATACGACGTCGCCGTGGATGCGAATTCGCGCATCATTGATGATTTGAATCATCTGCCGATCAAGGTCGTGAACGGCGCGACGATTTACATGAGCGACGTCGCGCAAATCCACGACGGCTACACGCCGCAGCAAAATGCCGTGCGCCAGGACGGCGTTCGCGGCGCGCTGCTGACCATCATGAAAGCAGGCAATGCCTCGACGCTTGATGTCGTCGCCGGCGTCAAGGCCGCGTTGCCTGGCGTGATGGCGACTGTCACGCCGGATTTGCACGTCAAAGAATTTGCCGACCAATCGCTCTTCGTGCGCGCGGCCATCAGCGGCGTTTTGCGTGAAGGCGTAATCGCCGCCGCGCTGACGGCACTGATGATTCTGCTGTTCCTCGGTTCGTGGCGCAGCACGCTCATCATCGCGCTTTCAATTCCGCTTTCGATTTTGTGTTCGCTCGCAACGTTGAGCGCGCTGGGCGAAACAATTAATTTGATGACGCTTGGCGGTCTCGCGCTGGCGGTCGGCATTTTGGTGGACGACGCGACGGTCGCGATTGAAAACATCCATCATCACATGGCGAACGGTGAACCGCTGGAAGAATCCATCATCCTCGGCTCGAAAGAAATCGCGCTACCCGCGTTCGTCTCGACGTTGTGCATTTGCATCGTGTTCGTGCCGATGTTTTTTCTGGCGGGCGTGGCGCGCTATTTATTTGTGCCGCTCGCGGAAGCCGTCGTGTTTGCGATGCTCGCGAGCTACGTCATTTCGCGGACGCTCGTGCCGACGCTCGTGATGTGGTTTTATCGCAATGTTGAAATGCACAATGGCCACGACAAAGACGATTCCAAAACTCCCGCGCTCGCGCTGCCGTTCGTGAAATTCCAGCGCGGCTTTGAAAACGGCTTCGACCGTTTTCGCAACGACTATCGCGCTTTGCTCGCAAGTTGTTTTGAACATCGCAAACCGTTCGCGCTGATTTTTCTCGGCTTTTGCGTCGCGTCGTGGCTGTTGACGCAGGCGCTAGGCAAAGATTTTTTTCCCAGCGTGGACGGCGGGCAATTTTTGCTGCACATCCGCGCGCGCACCGGCACGCGTATCGAGGAAACCGAGCGGCTCGCCGACCAGATCAACGGCGCGATCCATCGCGCGATTCCCGAGCGCGAAATCGCCGGCATTCTCGATAACATCGGCATTCCGAACTCCTCGATCAATTTGAGCTACAACACCAGCGGCGTCATCGGGCCGGGCGACGCGGACATTTTGGTGCAATTGAAACCCGGCCACGCGCCGACGGAAAATTACGTCCGCAAATTGCGCGCGAGTCTGAACCGCGAATTTCCCGGCACGATGATTTATTTTCTGCCGGCGGACATTGTGAGCCAGACGTTGAACTTCGGCCTGCCCGCGCCGTTTGACGTGCAAATTGTCGGGCGCAATCAAACCGGCAATCACGCCGTCGCCGTGCAGCTCGCGGAACAAATCAAAAAAGTTTCCGGCGCGGTGGACGTGCATGTCCAGCAGCCGAACGACTGGCCGCAATTTCGCATCACGGTTGACCGCTCGAAAGCCGCCGACCTCGGCCTGACCGAGCAGAATGTCGCGAACTCCGTTTTGTTGAGCTTGAGCGGCAGCGCGCAGGTGACGCCGGCTTACTGGCTCAATCCGGTTGTCGGCGTGCAATATTCCATCAATGTCCGCGCGCCGGAATACGCGATGGATTCGATTCAACAGCTCAACGCACTACCAATCAGCATCGACACGGCGGGCGGCGGCAGCGCGCAAATCCTCGCCAACCTCGCGAAAATTGACCGCGTGAACGTCGCGCCCGTCGTTTCGCATTACAACGTCATGCCGGTCGTGGACATTTTCGGCAACGTGGACGGCCGCGATCTTGGCAGCGTGTTGGACGGCATCCAGCCGCTCGTCGAAAAGGCGAAAAAAAATTTGCCGCGCGGCAGCAGCATCATCGTGCGCGGCCAGGCGGAAACGATGCGTTCCAGTTTTCTCGGGCTCGCCATCGGATTGATCGGCGCGATTGTGCTGATTTATTTTCTGCTTGTCGTGAATTTCCAGAACTGGCTTGATCCGTTCATCATCATCACCGCGCTGCCCGGCGCGCTCGCGGGCGTCGTGTGGGGATTATTTTTGTCGCAGACCTCGTTGAGCGTGCCCGCGCTGATGGGCGCGATCATGAGTATGGGCGTGGCGACGGCGAACTCCGTTTTGGTTGTGAGCTTCGCGCGCGAGAATTTGAATCGTGGCATGGAACCGATCGCCGCCGGGCTGGAAGCCGGCGTCGGGCGCATCCGTCCGGTTTTAATGACCGCGATGGCGATGATCATCGGCATGTTGCCGATGAGCCTCGGCCTCGGCGAAGGCGGCGAACAAAATGCGCCGCTCGGTCGCGCCGTCATCGGCGGACTCGTTTTCGCCACGGTCGCGACGCTGTTTTTCGTTCCCATCGTTTTCAGTTTTATGCACCGGAACCACGAACATAAAAATTTAACGCCCACGCCATGAACCCAAATCCCACTTCATCCGCGCCGCCGCCGATCCGCTTGACGCGCCTTTTCCAAATCGTCGTCGTGCTCGTCATCATCGGCCTCGTCGTCGGTTTCGTGCCGCGCTGGATGCACCGCCGCAATCTCGCGAAAGAAGAAATCGCGGATTCCGTTTTGACCGTGAACGTGATTTCGCCCGTCGCCTCAAAACCCGATTTCGGCACGCCGTTGCCGGCGGAAGTGCAGGCGTTCACGCAGGCCTCGATCCACGCGCGCGCCAGCGGTTATCTGAAAAACTGGTTCGTGGACATCGGCCAAAGCGTGACGAACGGCCAGTTGCTCGCGGAAATTGACACGCCAGAACTCGATTCGCAACTTGCGCAGGCAAAAGCGGAATTGGACCAGGCGAACGCCAATCTCGCGCTCGCCAAAACCACCGCCGACCGCTGGACGGAACTGCTCAAAACCGCGAGCGTGAGCGAACAGGAAACCGTCGAAAAAACGGCGGACTACACGTTGAAACAGGCGGACGTCGAGGCCGCGCGCGCGAATGTGCAGCGGCTCGAAGATCTGAATAATTTCGACCGCGTCACCGCGCCGTTCGACGGCACGGTCACGTTGCGCAACACGGACATCGGCGCGCTGATTTCCGCCGACAGCGGGCCGGAATTATTTCGCGTCGCGCAGACCGATCCGTTGCGCGTTTACGTCCGCGTGCCGCAGCAATTCATCCACGCGATTGTGCCGGGACAAAAAGCCGAGCTGACGTTTCAGGAATTGCAGGGAAAGATTTTTCCCGCGACCGTCACGCGCACGGCGGGCGCGGTGGACACGAGTTCGCGCACGCTGCAAGTCGAGTTGCAGGTGGCGAATCCGCATAACGAAATTTTTGCGGGCAGCTACGCGCAGGTGCGCTTCGATGAAATTCCCAGCGCCGCGAACGTGCTTGTGCTGTCCGACAACGCGCTGATTTTCCGCGCGCAAGGAATGCAGGTCGCCGTCCTCGGCAGCGACAACAAAGTGCAGTTGCGTTCCGTAAAACTCGGCCGCGATTTCGGCAACACCGTCGAAGTGCTGGCCGGCCTGAACGCGGACGACCGCGTGATCAATAATCCTCCGGATTCTATCGCCGACGGCATGACCGTGCAAGTGGAGCAACCGACGGAAACCAATTCGGCGGCCAAATGAAAACTGCGGAAACAAAATCGCATTTAACAGAAGCAAACGAAGTGAACAAAGTTGTCAAAACTTTTGAGGCGCGTGCAAAACGTAGTCTTCGTTCCCTTTGTTTCCTTCTGTTGATTGCTGGCGTGGCCGGTTGCGCCGTTGGGCCGGATTATCATCGGCCAACGGCGATCACAGATCACCCGTTGCCGAAAAATTTCAGCGACGAAAATTCGGCGGACACGAATCAAGGCAGTTGGAAAATCGCCGAGCCGTCCGCCAATGTGCCGCGCGGCGAATGGTGGCAAATTTTCAGCGATGCGGAATTGAACCGCTTGGAAACGCTCGCGCTGACGAACAATCAAAATCTCGCCGCCGCAGCCGCGCGATTTGAGCAGGCGCGCGATTTGGTGTCCGCTGCGCGCTCGGAATTTTATCCGCAACTCACCGCCGGCAGCACGCCGAACGGCGATATCACACGCCAGCGCACGAGTATCAATCAGCCGTTGCAAGGGCAGGCGGCCAACGCGTCGCACACTTACGACACGTTCACCGCGCCGATTTATCTCGGCTGGGAACTGGATTTGTGGGGCCGCGTACGGCGTTTGTCCGAGGCCGCGCATGAAAGATTTTCAGCGAGTGCGGACGATTTGGAATCCGCGAAACTCGATGTCACCGCCGAAGTCGCCGAGGATTATTTTAATCTGCGCACGTTGGACACCGAATTTAATGTGATCACGAACACGATTGAAACGTATCGCCGCTCGCTCGAACTCACGCAAAATCGTCGGCGCGGCGGCGTGGCTTCCGATCTCGATGTCGCGCAGGCCGCGACGCAACTGCATTCCGCCGAAGCGCAATTGCCGGAGATAAAATTGAGCCGCGCCCAAGCGCTGCACGCGCTCGCGGTTTTGTGCGGTCAGTCGCCGGTTAATTTTTTGGTTTCAAACAAAATGGCAACAGCCGAAAACATTCCAAATATTCCGCCCAGCTTGCCGAGCGAACTTTTGGAACATCGCCCGGACATCGCCGCCGCCGAACGCCGCATGGCCGCCGCGAATGCAGATGTCGGCGTCGCGAAGGCCGCGTTTTTTCCGACCGTGAAAATTGACGGCCTCGCCGGTTTTCAATCCGTCAGTGCGAGTTCGTGGTTTGACTGGCCGAGCCGTTTTTGGTCGGTCGGGCCGTCATTGGAATTGCCGCTGTTCACCGGCGGTTTGAATCGCGCACACCTCGCCGCCGCGCACGCCGCCTACGACGAAATGGTCGCCGATTATCGCCAGACGGTTTTGGGCGCGTTCGGCGAAGTGGAGGACGAACTGGCCGCGCAAAATCTTTTGGCGGACGAATGGAGCGCGCAAAACGAAGCGTTGATTTCGTCGCGCCGCGCACTGGAAATCGCGAATAACCGTTACAAAGACGGCCTAGTGACGTATCTCGATGTGGCCACCGCGCAGACGGAAGAGTTGAACCACGAACAGGCGACGGTGCAATTAACGGGCGCACGGCTGGCGGCTTCGATCAATTTGATCAAAGCGTTGGGCTGCGGTTGGTCTTCGTCAAATATAGAAAAGTAATGCGTTTACTTGCGTTCAACCAGCCGTGAGCGCGGCGCGGGCATCGTCCAACATTTTGGTCTTTTCCAAAAAATATTCGTAGCCGCCGGCATAGGCTGTCACGGTGCCGGCGTTGACGTGCAGAACTTTCGTTGCGAGATGGCGGATGAAATGAACATCGTGCGAGATGAAAACAAGCGTGCCTTCGTAACGTTCCAGCGCGAGCGTGAGCGACTCGACGGTGTGGATGTCGAGGTGCGTGGTCGGTTCGTCCATCAGCAAGAGGTTCGGCGGATCGACGAGAAATTTCACGAGGTTCAGCCGGCTTTTTTCGCCGCCGCTCAAAACTTTAGTGAGCTTGTGGATGTCGTCCTTGCGGAACATGAATGAGCCGAGGACGGCACGAACTTCGTCTTCGCGCATGCCGGGCGTGCAGGCCAGCACTTCGTCGAGCACGGACTTTTCGGGGTCGAGCGACGCGGCGCGGTGCTGGCTGAAATAACCGATTTTGGCATTGTGGCCGAGGTCGCGTTCGCCTTTTTGAAATTCCACGACGCCCGCGAGAATTTTTAGCAGAGTGGATTTGCCCGCGCCGTTCGGCCCGACGAGCACGGTGCGTTCGCCGCGTTCAATCGTGAGGTCGAGACCGGAATAAACTTTGTTCGTGCCGTAGGCCATGTGGATGCCGACGAGCGACGCGGCGCGCTGGCCGCCGCGCGGCGGCGGCGGAATTTGGAAACGGAACGGCTTGCGCGGCGCGAGCGGTTTCTCGATGAGTTCCATGCGTTCGATCTGCTTGAGCTTGCTTTGCGCCTGCGAGGCCTTCGAGGGAATCGAGCGGAAACGGTCGGCGAATGCCTGCAGGTCGGCGATTTCTTTCTGTTGATTTTTGTAGGCAGCGAGCTGCTGCTCGTATCGTTCTTCGCGCTGGCCCAAATAGTCTGTGTAATTGCCAGTGTAGGGAATCAGCTTGCGCTCGGAAATTTCATGCACCTGCGTCACGACTTCGTCCATGAACTGGCGGTCGTGGGAAATCAGCAGCACCGCGCCGGAATAATTTTTCAGATAATTTTGCAGCCAGAGCAGCGCGAGCAAATCCAGATGGTTCGTCGGTTCGTCGAGCAGCAACAAGTCCGGCTCCATCACGAGCAATCGCGCCAGCCGCGCGCGCATGATCCAGCCGCCGCTCATCTCGGTTGCTTTGCGGTCGAAGTCGGCATCTTTGAAACCGAGGCCGCGCAACATTTTCTTCGCCTTCGTCTCCACCTGCGCGTCGTTGAGCGCGTCGTGCTTCGCATGGGCTTCGAGGTATTCCGGTGATAACACGTCACCAGCTTTTTCCAATTCGTGCAGGCGTTTTTCCAGGCGCGGCAGTTCATCCACGCGCCCGGTGGCCACGTCCAGAATGGTTTCATCGCCCTGCGCCTCGGCTTCCTGCGGCAGATGACCGACCATTGTCCATTCGTCGCGCAAGACCGCGCCGGCGTCCGGTTCCAATTGCTTGAGGATGATGGAAAATAAAGTGGTCTTGCCCGCGCCATTCGGCCCGACAAGCGCGACGCGGTCGCCATAGTTCACGGCGAACGACGCGTCTTCAAACAGCACGCGTCCGCCGAACGTCATCTTCAGTTCTCGAATTGTCAGCATGAAAAAAGTGTTGCCGAAAATGGCAACGAGTCGGAAAGATTATGCTAGGATGGCCCAACGTCAACCGCCAGTTTCACAACTCGCCGATGAACCAGTCCTCGACTTTTTTGCGCGCCCAGGGCGTCTTGCGTAGGAACGTCAGACTGGACTTGACCGTCGGATTGAACTGAAAACAGCGCACCGGAATGCGCCGGCCCATTTCGCTCCAGCCATGGCGTTGAACCAGCTGGTTTAGAATCGTCTCCAGCGTGATGCCATGCAACGGATCACGCGGATGAGAAACAGGTTCAGTCATGATTAAAAAAAAAATTCAGTCGGGGCGATATCTATTAGCCGCCATTCAGCACGCGTTCGATCGTTTCGACCGGAACTTTACAGCCGAACTCGACCTTGCCAATTTTTTTCGCGAGGACAAATTTTATTTCACCGTCGCTGACTTTTTTGTCGAGCTTCATCGCGGCGAAAAGTTTTTCACGCTGCGCCACCGACAATTTTATTTTCACGGGCAAGCCGACTTGCGCAAATAATTTTTCAATCCGCGCAACATCATGCGACGACAGGCCAAGAATTTCATGTGACAATTTAGCGGCCGCAACTTGGCCGATAGCAATCGCCTCGCCGTGCAAGAATTTTCCGTAGCCAGAACTGTTTTCAATCGCATGGCCGATGGTGTGGCCGAAGTTCAAAATGGCGCGCAGGCCGTTTTCGGTTTCGTCCTGACCGACGACATCCGCTTTAATCTCGCAGCAGCGCGCGATGACGGCGGCCAACGTCGCAGTGTCGCGCTGGAGCAGTTTCGGTAGATTGCGTTCGAGTTGCGCGAACAAAATCGCATCGCAGATGATGCCGTATTTGATGATCTCGGCGAGGCCGGAAATGTATTCCCGCTTTGGCAAAGTTTTCAGTGCGTCCAGATCGCACAGGACGAGCTGCGGTTGGTAAAATGCGCCAACGAGATTTTTTCCCGCGCGCAAATTAACACCGGTTTTTCCGCCGACGGAACTGTCCACCTGCGCGAGCAAGGTCGTCGGAACTTGGACAAATGAAATTCCGCGCAGATAAGTCGCGGCGACAAAGCCCGCCAAGTCGCCAACCACGCCGCCGCCGAGCGCGACGATGAAAGATTTTCGTTCCAGCCGGTGCGCGGCCAATTGATCGTAACATTTTTCGACCATCGCGATGCGCTTGGACTTTTCCCCGGCCGGCACGGTGATGAGCACCGGCTGAAAACCAGAAGCGGAAAGCGATTTCAACGCCGCTTTGGAAAAATGTTTGCTGACATTTGAATCCGTGATGACGGCGCAACGCCGGCCGAGCTTGAGCGGCGCGCATTCCGCGCCCAGTCGCGACAAAAGGCCACCGCCAACCTTGATGGCGTAACTGCGATGGCCGAGCGGAACGTTAACGATGCGCATGGCCACAGGATAAACAGCTTCGCGCGCGTGTCAAAAAATGAAAAATTCGGTGCGGTTACGACTTGGCAAGCGCGGCATTCGCGGGTTAGCTAAAGGGATGCAAGCAGTGCTTGATTACTTGAAACACCACCAAGACCGGTTCGTCGCCGAGCTGGGCGATTACCTGCGCTTCGCGAGCGTCTCGGCCCAGCCGCAGCATAAAAAAGATCTGCTCGCCTGCGCGCAATGGCTCGTCAAGCATTGCCAGCACATCGGTCTAGATGCGCGCCTGTGCGCCACCGCTGGCCATCCGATTGTCGTTGCGAAGACGAAACGCGCGAAGGGTTTGGCCAAACCTCATTTCATGGTTTATGGCCATTACGACGTGCAGCCGCCCGAACCGCTTGAACTCTGGACCACGCCGCCGTTCGAGCCGCGGATCACGGGACGAAATCTTTTCGCGCGCGGAAGCACGGATAACAAGGGACAAAACTTTGCGCACCTGAAAGCCGTCGAGGCTTATCTGAAAACCGGCACGCCCGTGCCCTGCGATTTGACGTTCGTGCTCGAAGGTGAAGAAGAGGTCGGCAGCAAAAGTCTTTCTGGTTTTCTCAAAGCGCATCGCAAGGAACTGGCATGCGACACCATCGTGATTTCGGACACCGGAATGCCCGCGCCGAATCATCCGGCGCTCACTTACGCGCTGCGCGGCATCATCGCGTTTGAAATCACGTTGCACGGCCCGGCGCGGGATTTACACTCCGGCATCTTCGGCGGCGCAGTGGAAAATCCGGCGATGGCGTTGTCGCAACTCCTCGCCAAAGTCCGCGACGATAAGGGGCGCGTAAAAATCCCCGGCTTCTACGATGACGTTTTGCCGCTTTCCAAATACGAACGGGAACAGATCAAACGCTATCCGCTGGCGGACGCGGGCTTGAAAAAACTCGTCGGCGCGCCACAGTTGTTCGGTGAAACCGGTTTCAGCGCGACAGAGCAACGCAGCTCGCGCCCCACGTTTGAAATCAACGGCCTCACCAGCGGTTATCAAGGCGAAGGCACCAAAACCATCGTGCCGTCTTGGGCGCGCGCAAAAATCACCTGCCGCCTTGTCCCCAACCAAAAGCCAGCGCATGTCCGCAAAATTGTATGCGCGTGGCTGAAAAAGAATTGCCCACCGACAGTGCGAATGGAAATTTCCGCCGGTCACGGCGCGGAAGCGTATTTGGTTTCGCCGACCAGCAAGCCGGCGCAGGCCGCGTTGCGCGCGCTGGAAAAGGCATTCGGCACCAAGCCGATTCTCATGCGCGAAGGCGGTTCGATTCCGATTGTGAACGAGTTCAAAAAAGTGCTGGGCGCGGACACGCTGCTGCTTGGCATTGGCCTGCCGGACGACAACGCGCATTCGCCAGATGAAAAATTTAATCTGGACTGCTTCGCGAACGGCCAGCGCATGAGCGCGTTTCTCTGGCCGGAACTGACGGCTTGACGGAGACTCGCCATGAAAAAAACATTTCTTTTACTCTCACTCGCCGGCACGGCGCTGCTGTGCGGCTGCGACAAGCAAACTAAAATAAACAGCGAGAAGATCGAACTGCTGTCGCGGAACATAATCCAGTTCGAGCAGAATCAGGTCCGGCAAATGGCGACGATCCAGACGGAACTCACTTCGCTGGGGCCGATGTTGGACAAGATGAACGATTTTTATTTTGAGAAAAGCCATGACCAGGCGTTTTTCTTTCACACCAACACCTTGTATCTGCTGCTGATGGTGGACAAAAAAATCGAGTCGCAGTTGCAATTGGCCGACACCGAACGCGCCGCCCAGAATGCGCAGGCGTATGATTATTACACCAACCAGATGGCCACGCTGTTTCAAGTGCAGGACGCCCTCGCCGCGCAAGAAGGCCGGATCGAAGACAAAGTGAATGCCGAAACCAAAAGCGCGAGCGACGAATTGCAGCAGCAAATCAAACTGCTCGCGCCAGATGCGGCTGAAATCGCGCGGCGACAGGAAATGGCGGCAACCGTGGCGGAAATCAAACGCGAACTGGATCAGGTGAAAGCGCAACTCGGAGAGCTGACCAACCCGCCGCCCGTCCGGTAATCGCGGGTTGAAATTACGCGCGGTTTAATCACGCGCCGCGCCGCACCCGTTCCTTTTTCTCCTCCAGTTCTGCCTGTAATTTTTTCCGCTCTTGCACCAACTGGCTGCGGAGTGATTCTTCCTTTTCCGCATCCCCGGCGGCGCGGGTGATTTCAGTGTTCAAGGCGATTTCCCGTTCGGCAATTTTGGCGGCGTAGCGTGAATCCAGTTCCGCCAGCTCCGTTTTTTGTTTGGCGTTGAGCTTGGTGACCGGCGCAGTTTTATTCAGGCGCTCCATCGCGAGTTCGTAGGAAGATTTCATAAGATCAATTTGGTTTCAGCTTGGCCGCTTCACAATCTAAATTTCATGCGCAGTTCCATCAGCAAGGTGTTTTCCCATGAAGTGATGTGCTGGTCGCTCGTCATCATTTGTTCAACGGCGGAAAACACTTGCTTCTGTTGGGCGCGCTGCGTGAAAGTTGCGGCCAGCGCCAGCGCCTGGGTTTTGGCCTGATGGATGGATTGAATGCTGGGCCGCATCCGCGTCACAGCGGCATCAAATTCGCGCTGCCGGTCCGCCTCATCGGTGAAACCCATCGCGGCCAGCAATTTTTGCAACTGCTCATCCTCAAACGTCGTCAAATGACCGTCGGCATACATGGCTAGAACCAACAGGTCGAAAAGCGCCCGTTCTTCGGCGACGGAAAAATCAGTCAAATCAATCTCCATGCTCAAAGCATACGCGATGTTAAGGCGAATAGATACAACCAGTCCAACTGACAGGAGATTTTAGTCGGCCGCCGGTTCCGCCAGTTCAGCGGCGGCAGGCTTAGGACGATGCAGCACCATCACATTGCCGACACGCATCACGAGATGACTGGAAGTTTTTTCCGCGAGCAGCGGCGCGAGCGTTTTCTTTTCTTCCTTGAACTCGGCGAACTTGATCTTGACCAGCTCGTGCCGATCCAATTCATCAGCGACCGTGCGGACAAAACTGTCGCTCAAGCCGGCTTTGCCGATTTTTAGCGTGGGTTCCATTAGCTGCGCCGCCGCCTTGAATTTGCGGATTTGGAAATTGGTCAATGGTTCGAGCATCTGCCGCAGAGTTTAATTTTCCCCGGCAAAAATACCAGCGGCAAAAAACCGGGGCGATTTAAATTTCCGACCACGCCGCCAGTTCGTCCCGAAGTTTTTCCACAGGCAGGCCGACCACGTTGCTATAGGAGCCGGAAATTTCGGAAACAATTAGTTCGCCGTGTTCCTGAATCGCATAAGCGCCAGCCTTGTCGAGCGGATGGATGCTGGCGAGATAATTGCTGATTTGCCGCGCATTCAACGGGTGAAACAGAACGTCTGTGCTGACCGCAAAAACTTTTTCGCGATGACTGCGCAGATGCATCAGGCAAACGCCGGTGACGACCTGATGCTGGCGGCTTTGCAATCGCACCAGCATCCGGCGCGCGTCGGAGAAATCGCGCGGCTTGCCCAAAATCTCGTTGTCCAAAAAAACCAGCGTGTCGGCGGCCAAGACGAGCGTATCGGGAATTTGTTTAGCGACGGCGCGCGCCTTCCGATGCGCGTTGAGCTGGCAGACCTCCAGTGGCGAAAGATGTTCGTGTTCGACTTCAGTGGCGTGGCTCGCCAACACTTGAAATTCCACCGGCAGCAGCTTCAAGAGTTCCGCGCGCCGGGGCGAAGCCGAAGCGAGAATGAGCGGCGGCAATTTCACGATTCCATGTTACCAGAATCCATCCAGCTGTCGAGCACGGCGGAGATTTTTCTGTAGGTTTCGCCCAAATAAATTGGACGGCGCGCGCTAAATGGAATAAATCTGCCGACCGTCGCTCCTACCTATGGACGAAACTTTATTTGAGAACGTGGTGAATTCGCATTACGAGCCGCTGTATCGTTTTGCGTTGAGCCTCGCGCGCAACGAGCCCGACGCGGGCGACCTGGTGCAGCAGACATTTTGCCGCTGGGCGACGCACGGTGGCCAATTGCGCGATAAATCAAAGGTAAAATCGTGGTTGTTCACCACGCTGCACCGTGAATTCCTCGGCCAGCGGCGGCACGAGGAGAAGTTTCAGAAAGTGGAAATTTCCACGGAAGACGGCGAAGAATTGGCGGCGGAATCAGTTTTGCCGGAAAGACAGCTCGACGGTGTCGGCGTGCTTTCAGCCCTGCGGCGGCTGGATGAAACCTATCGCGCGCCGCTGGCGCTGTTTTATTTAGACGAGCATTCTTATCGCGACATCGCGGAAATTCTCGAAGTGCCGATTGGCACCGTGATGTCGCGCATTTCACGCGGCAAGGAACTGCTGCGAAAATTGATTTTGGAAAAACAAGCATGATTGACCGCAAAGAAGCCAAATTGATTTTGCAATCCTGTCGCCCAAGCGATCAGGACGCTGGTGATCCACAGTTTGCCGCGGCGCTGGCGTTGGCGAAAAGCGATCCGGAACTGGAGGCGTGGTTCGCGGAGCAGCAAAAATTTGACGCGCAGGTCAGAGACGCCGTTCAATCGCTGCCCGCGCCGCTAGATTTGAAGGCAGCAATTCTCGCTGGCGAAAATCCACCTCGCCAGAAAAGCATCGAGCTGCCCGCCTCGGCCTGGTGGCAGAATTTATTTTCGTTCCGTTCACCCATCTCGTGGGTGACGGCGGCGGCAGTTTGCCTACTTTTGGGCGCAGTCTTGTTTTGGCAATCTTCCATCGGCAACGCGCGTTTTGCCGATTATTCCGCACAGATGGTTTCTGCGGCGGTGAACGACAAGAATCATGTGGACGTTGGCAACAGTGACATGAAACAAGTCGTCGCGTGGCTCGGCGAGCATCAGAGTGAAAATAAATTCGTTTTGCCCGTCGCCCTAAATGGCGACAGCGGATTGATGGGCTGCCGCGTGCTGGACTGGCATGGCCAGAAAATCTCAATGTTGTGCTACGGTTTGAAAAATTCCGGCCATGTGGATTTGTTTGTTGCCGACGTAAAAATATTTTCCGATGCGCCGCCGGTGGATCAGCCGCAATTTGCGAGCCGCGGTGGGATGCCGACTGCCAGTTGGAGCCACGACGGCCAAGTTTACCTGTTGGTCGGTCATAGCAGCGGCAGGGACTTGGAAAAGATTTTGCAGTCAAACACCGCTTCAAATCGGCCAACACAGGCAGTCATCGCGTCCCTGCTGGCCGAGCTGGTTTACATTTCTAAAAATTAATTGGAATAAATCGCAACCCGATGTCTCTCATTTTTGAAGGCCGGCGTAACGACATTTTAATCGATCCGCTGATTCTTCATTAACCAACCGAAAAGTAAACATTATGAGCAAAACACAAAGAACACTCCTTATCACCGCCGCTATCACGGGACTGATGACCGGCATAGTCGCCAAGGCGCAAGACGCCAGCACTAACGCACCTGGCACAAGCGCGCCGAGTGGCGACACGGGCAAGCACGATTGTAAAGGCCAGAACAGTTGCAAGGGGCAGGGCGGCTGCAAAGGTGGCAGCGACAACAATAGCTGCAAAGGTCAGAACACTTGCAAGGGCAAAGGCGGCTGCAAGGGCGTCTAATTGGCAGCTTCATGGGAGAGCGGAATAGTAAAAATTCCGCTCTCCATTTCACTCCATGCCGGCAAATCCATTTAACAATTTCACCGATTACGGCATCGGCATCGGCCTGCGCGTACCACATTACGACCATATTCTGTCGCAGAAACCGACGGTAGACTGGTTTGAGATCATTTCGGAAAATTTCATGTGCGACGGCGGCCGGCCGTTGAAAGTGCTGGATCAAATCCTCGAACAATACCGCGTTGTCCAACACGGCGTCTCGATGTATTTCGGCTCGTCGGAAAAGTTGAACCGCGAGCATCTGAAAAAACTCAAGCAGTTGGTCAAGCGCACCAAGACGCCGTGGCTGTCTGATCATCTTTGCTGGGGTAGCGTGGATGGACGTTACACGCACGATTTGCTTCCGATGCCTTACACGTTCGTCGCCGCAAAGGTCACCGCGCAGCGCATCCGCGAGGCGCGCGATTTTTTGGAAGTGCCGATCTGCGTGGAAAATGTCAGCAGCTACGCGGAGTTTCACGTTTCCGAAATGACCGAATGGGAATTTCTCAACGAGGTCGTCGAGCGCGCTGACTGCGGGATTCTTTTGGACGTGAACAATATTTACGTTTCCTCACGCAATCACGGTTTTAACCCGTTCGATTATGTGAACGGAGTTCCGGCGCAGCGTGTCGCGCAGATTCACATCGCCGGCCACAGCAAATTTCATAAATATATTTTGGACACGCACGATCATCCGGTGATTGACCCGGTCTGGAAACTTTACGAGCGCGCCATCCAGCGCACCGGTCGGACCGCGACGCTGCTGGAATGGGACGATCGTATTCCGTCCTTCGCCGAAGTTCACGGTGAAGCGCTCAAGGCTAATCAAATTCTCAAACGTCTTGAAAACGAACCTGCCAACACTTAGCCGCCAGACGGCGGGCGAATTTTACGCGCTGCAACGCCTCATGGCTGCCGCCGTCATGCGCCCGCTCACGCGCGGGGACAAGATGCAAGTCAAATGGATTGACGGTCGCCCGACGAAAATTGTCGTCAACCAGTTTATCAAGCCGAATGACCGGCTAACCTCGTTCGAGCGGCTCGAAATCTACAACCGCCAATACTGGTTCCGCCTCCGGCAAAGTTTTTACGAGGATTATCCCGGCCTGCGCGCCATTCTCGGCGACAAAAAATTTGAGCGCCTCGCCGACGCTTATCTCGCGCATTACCCATCGCAATCTTACACCTTGCGGAATCTCGGCTCGCGGCTGGTGAAATTTATCGAGGCCGCGCCACGCTGGGTCGCGCCGCATAAAGCGCTCGCGCTCGACATGGCGCGGCTCGAATGGGCGCACGTCGAGGCTTTCGACGATGCCGCCCAACCGCCGCTCAAGATCGAGGATTTGGCCGGTCTGGATGCGTCCAAAATCCGTTTACAATTGCAGCCGCACCTCACGTTGCTGGCGTTGAAGCATGACATTGATGACTTCCTGATTGAGTTGAAAAAACAGTCCGGCCTGCGCAGCGAAGCCAGCAATGCCGTGGAGCAAAATCATAAAACCACTCGACCCCAGCGGTCACGCAAACCCAAACGCCAAATCAATTATCTCGCCGTGCATCGCCATCAAGACCTGGTCTACTACAAGCAGCTGGAGCCAGGCCAATTCCGCCTGCTGTCCGCCTTACAAAATGGCGCAACCTTGGATCAAGCCTGCGGCGAACTGGCCGGATTGAAAATTTCTAACAACCCCGGTGAAACCATCCGGCAATGGTTCACCACTTGGGCGACGCTCGGCTGGTTTTGCCGACTAAAATCTTCCCGCAAAAATACTCAAAATAAAAAATGATATGACTACTGCGACCACGACAGAGACGAAAAAATGCGACCGGGGCGGCCTCATTCAAAAGGGTCGGCTCGGATTTGACTTGGCCGCGCGTGGCCTGCAAGCGCCGTTTCTGCTGGCAATCCGTCTTTACTGGGGCTGGCAGTTTTTCCAGACCGGCTGGGGCAAGCTGCAAAACATTCCGCACGTCACGGAATTTTTTCAAAGCCTGCACATCCCGCTGCCGGGAGCCAACGCCTGGCTCGTTGCCGTCATGGAATGTTTCGGCGGACTGCTACTAATGGTCGGCTTGGGTTCGCGATTCGTAGCGCTGGCACTCGCCTTTGACATGGTAATCGCCTACGTCACCGCCGACTCCGACGCCTTGAAATCCATTTTCAGCGACTCGGACAAATTTGTGCAGGCCGCGCCGTTTCCTTTTTTATTCATGACTCTGACGGTACTGGCCTTTGGCGCCGGCACGTTTTCGCTCGACTGGCTAATCGGGAAAATATTTCCAAAGAAAACGGCAGCCCTAAAAGACACTCCATAAATTGAACGCGTGACGATGCTAACCGAGTTGCCGTCAACCGCAGTAAACTCATCGCTGCTGTTTACCACCGTTTTTTTGGATTTTGTTGGCCGTAGCTCTATGCCACTGTATCAGCATGGAAATTCACCGGCGACCCAACCTCGCGCTCATCGGTTTCATGGGCACGGGCAAGACGTCCGTGGGCCGGCACGTTGCGGAACAGCTTGGCTTTGAATTTCTCGACACGGACGAACTCATCCAGTCGCACACCGGCCGCACCATCGCGGACATTTTTTCCAAGGACGGCGAACCAGCCTTTCGTGAACTCGAGCGGCAGGTTGTCCACGAACTATCCACGCGCGAAAAAACCCTGATCGCCACCGGCGGCGGTCTGCCGACCCATGCGGAAAATCTGGCCACGCTGAAAGCCTTCGCGGTCGTCATCTGCCTCTGGGCGTCACCGGAAAAAATCTGGGAACGCGTCCGCAACCAGTCGCACCGTCCCCTGCTCCACGATGCCGAGCCGCAGAAAAAAATCCGCGAACTGCTTGCCGCGCGCGAACCGTTTTACAAGCAGGCCGACGTTTTGATCAACACCGACCTGCGCTCCGTCCGCGAGGCCGCGCAGCAGGTCGCCCTGCAATTCAAGCTCGCCACGCGGCCCCGACGATGAAGGCCGCCATCCGTCAACGCGCAGCGGAACTCGGCTTCGATGACTGCCGCTTCACCACCGCGACGCCGCCCGCCAGCGCGGAAAAATTCCAAGGCTGGCTCGCAGAAAAACAGCACGGCGAAATGAACTGGCTGGAACGCAATGCGGAAAAACGTGTCGCGCCGCAAAAAGTTTTGGCCGGATCAAAAAGCGTGATTGTGCTCGCAGTGAGCTATCAGAATTCAGAAGCCAGAATTCAGAAGCCAGAATTTCAAAATGGCCTCGTCGCGCGCTATGCGCGGTTCAACGATTACCACGAGGTGATTGGTGAAAAATTAAAAATCATGACGCAATTTGTGAACCAGCTCGGCGGCGGCGAAACGCGTTCGCTTTGGTATGTGGACACCGGGCCAGTTCTGGAGCGGGATCTCGCGCAGCGCGCGGGCATCGGTTTTGTCGGCAAGCACACGAACTTGATCAGTCGGCGGCTTGGCAACTGGGTTTTTCTCGCGGAAATCCTGACGACGCTGGAACTGGAGCCTGATGCGCCGGAAAAAAACCATTGCGGAAAATGTTCGCGCTGCATCGCGGCGTGCCCGACGGAGGCCATCACCGCGCCGTTTCAATTGGACGCGCGCAAATGTATCTCGTATCTGACGATTGAACTTAAAGGTGCCATTCCGGTCGAGTTCCGCAAAGCCATCGGCAATCGTATTTACGGCTGCGATGATTGTCTGGCAGCGTGTCCATGGAATAAATTTGCGCGCGCGGGAAATTTGATGAAAGCGAGCGCACGACCAGACATGAATTCTCCGGATTTGATCGAACTGCTTTCGCTTGATGAAAAAGATTTCAAACTGCGTTTCGTCGGCTCACCGATTTTACGGACTAAGCGTCGCGGATTTTTGCGGAACGTCTGCATTGCCCTCGGAAATGTGGGCGATAAATCCACCCTGCCCGCCTTGGAAAAATCCACGCACGATGCCGAACCTTTGATTGCCGAACACGCGCGCTGGGCGATTTCCGAAATTGAATCCCGACTTAACGGGAAAAATTCTGCATAATTCTGCTAACCGTGTTCCGTCGTAGCTGGCTGCCGTGGCTCACCGCAAAGTGTATTGCTCGTCGCTCACCTTCTCCATCCAGTCCACCAACTTGCCGTCGAGTTGTTCTTGGATGGCGATGTGCGTCATGGCCGTCGTCGGCGACGCGCCGTGCCAATGCTTTTCACCCGGCGCGAACTGGATCACGTCACCCGGCCGGATTGGCTCAATCGGCCCACCTTCACGCTGCACCAGACCGCCGCCCGCCGTCACGATTAGCGTCTGGCCAAGTGGATGCGTGTGCCACGCCGTCCGCGCACCTGGCTCGAACGTAACACTCGCGCCGACCGCGCGGGCTGGGACGATTGCCTGAAATAGCGGGTCAATCCGCACCGTGCCGGTGAACCAATCCGCCGGCCCTTTGCCGGAAGGTTGTGAACCGCTTCGTTTGATTTCCATAGTTTGGATTTTTTATTTGATGGCTGAAACTTGGTTCGTCGTGATGGCGACGGAATTCGTGACGTTGGCAACTAGACTCGTATTTTTAGTGGCCTGATAAACCCCGTAATGCTCCGGTTTCGGGCCGCTGCCACAAGCCCACAAGGTTGACAAAATAACGTTGAGCAGCAGAAGGACGGTGAGAAAATATTTCATGGCGAATTTTTATGTTAATCCAATGCCATGCAACATCCACCAAAGTTCAGATTTTTCAAGTGGACTATGCCAACCGGAAGCGACAACGCGTCGCCCAACAAATACGAAAATTAAAACGCGCCGGGAACAATCCTACTCCGGCATCTTCATCAACTGGTCGGCGCTCATCGGTTGCGCGTTACCGCCGATCTGGGCGCGAATCTTTTTGATATCGTCGCCGATGACTTCGCCGGCCTTATTGCCCCAAGAATTGCGGATGTAGGTCAGCACGGCGGCCAAATCATCATCCGGCAGTGCCGCGCCCATCGCGGCCATGTTCAGGCCCCAGTCCTTGCCCGCGACCTGGATTGAACCGGCCAGCCCCATCAGTGGAATGTGGGCGAGGCGGTTGAATTTTTTGGCGTTCACCCATTCAGAACCGGCCAACGGCGGTGCCTGACCGGGTTTGCCCAAACCATCCACGCCGTGACAAATGCCACAGACGGCCTCGTAAGTTTTTTTACCATGCGCCAGCACCGCCGCCGCGCCGGATTGCGGCTGATAGGCGTCGAGCGTTTCGGCGCTGGCATACGGCGCATAAACCTTGGCGTCGAACCAGCCGCTGTGCCGGTCAAAATAAATGCCGCCGACGAATAGCAAAACCAGCGTCAGCACGATAATCCACATCGGTGCGGTGGAACGCGTGGTGGTCGGTTCGCCGCTTGATGGAGTGGAACAGGATTTATTTTCGTCGCTCATCATTTGGCAGTGGTGAGGGGTGTAAACGGCGCCTCGTAAAGCGGCGCGTTGGCCTTGAGAGTCAAAAGATAGGCGGCGAGCTGCTTCGCCTCCGGTTTCGGCACGATTTCGTAACCGTCGGCGGCGGCGAATTCCAGCGGCAATTCCAAGGCGTCTGGTGAAGGCGTGTCGCCGATCTTGCGGACTTCAAAAAGAAATTTGAATGACGGCATCGTCGAGTCGGGCGTGACCGATTTCGGCGCGTAAAGATGCCGCAACTGCCAGTTCAGGTCGGGTGCGCGGACGCCGATGTTGGACAAATCCGGCCCGGCGCGCAAACTGCCCAACTGCACCGGCTGGTCGTAAAGATAATCCGCCGCGACGCACTGCCGCGAACCCCAACCGCGCGCGATGTCCGCGCCCGTGGCGGTCAAATCGGTTTCCACTTTTCCGCCTGCGGCGGTGATTTTGTCGGAAGTAGCATCAGCTTGCTCTTTAGAAATTCCGACAAAAATCACTCCAGGAAATCCAATTACATGTTCTGTGTATTTTGACTGATTTGGCTCGCTTTCAGAAATAGCTTTCAAAACAGCATCAGGATTTTTCCCAGCAGATGTAACTATCAAATTAAAAGCCACGCCGGTCTGGCGCACTTGCTCCGTGTGACACGCGGCGCAACCATTGGCGCGGTAAATCTGTAGACCCAGGGTTGCCTCGCCGGGACGTTGCAGTGGCCAGTTATCGGTGGTTTGCAAAATAACAGTCTGTTTCGCGCCGCCAAGCTGCAATACGGGCGCAAGCACAAAACCGCACCACGAAGCGCCGAGCGCGACGAACGTGGCCAGAAAAACGGAGAAGCCGGTCTTCACGATTTCACCTCCACAGTTTCCGGGGTTTCAAGCGGCGATTTGAGGTAGGCGATCACCATTTTTACCAAACCAATTTTCCACTGGATCGTCATGATGAAAATATTTGCAGTGAACAAAAGTGCGCCGAGCAGGATTAGCAATTGTCCGGTGGCGCTGACGCGCAGAAATTGCAACGCGGCGGCATTGGCAGCGGCGAATGGAACGCTGGCGTCGGCCAATTTTTCGCCCTGCTCGATTCCACCAATTATTAACGGCACAACAAACAGCAGCACGCCGGCAATGGCAACCCAGAAGTGCAATTTGGCAAATTTCGGCAGCGGCAGCGGCTTGCCCATAACTTGCGGCAGCAGTTCGTAGATCGCGCCGAACAGGATCATCGCCGCAAAGCCGAGCAGTTGGAGTTGCGTCTGTCCCACGCCGAACCAAGTGAACTCCAGCACGCGGCTGTATTGCGGACAAGCTTCAGCCAAATACAAAATTCCCGAAACCACAAAACTTATCATTCCAAATTTGATGAAGCAGAACGGGCCATGGCAGGAGACACACGCGCCGCAAACGGTTTTAACGGTGACAATCGAAATTGCGAGCAAGGGAATTATGGTCAAGACAGCTGCCACGCTGCTCAACGTCGGCAGCCAGGCGGGAACCGGCGCGCCTTGCGGAATGCCGCACCACGTTCCGAAAAGAATCAGCGTGATAAAACCGAACAGCGCAAAGCCAGAATTGGCGAGCGGACGAACGGAGATTTTCGGCAGGAAATAAAACGCCGTGCCAACGCCGACGAGCGCGAGCCAGACAAAAACCAAATTATTCGCCAGCCACCAGCCGATGATCGGCTGCACGACGCCGCGGGGCAACGGATTGGAAATGAGCAAAAGGTTGGCCGTTGAATAGATCCACGGAAACCAGAGCAGCGCGGCGAACAGAAACCAATGCGATGGATACAGGTCTTGTTCCCGTCGCCATCCGAACGTGGCCGCCGCCGAAACGGCGATCAACAGGAACGCCGCAAAAAGCAAAACGGCGGCGACACGCGGATATTCGATCCAGGTATGACCGGTGCTGTCGCCCAGTAAAATTGCCACTGTGCCAATGAGGACGCCGAGATGCCAGAGATTCGCCGCCACAACGGGAACGAGCGGCAACGCGAGCGGATTCTGGCTCAAGCGCGCAAAAATCCAGAGCATCACGCCGAGCGCGGCGGGGATGCAGAAACCGTAAAGGACGGCGTCGTTAGCCGCCGGAGCCAGATGGCCGTAAGTGAACCACGAGCAGCCGCCGAGAAATTCCGGCGCGTGAAACTTGATGCCCGCAATGAGGCCGAGCACCAGGCCGACGACAAGCCATACCGCCGCGCCGCCGAACAGCGCAAGCAACGGCACGCGCAACGAGGCGTTGATCTCGCGGTCGCAGGAAGAATTGTTCTCGGTCGGGTTCATTCAAAAGCACTGGGTTTGGCAGGCGCAACCGGCACAGGCGCGCTGGCCTTTTCTTCGCGCGCAATCAGATCGGCGCGGGCGGCGGCAGGATTCTGCCAAGCTTGCGCAGCCTGCTGGATCGCAACTTCAATCGGCGCGCGCGCGATGCCGCGCGATTCGTCAATCCAGCCGGAAGTGTTCAAGGAATTTTCTTCGGCGGTGCGGATTTCGGCCAGCGCCTTGGTGCGTTCAGCGGCGCGATCAGCATCAATGGCCGGCACGGGCAGCAATACTTTTACGCCCACCGCTGCAAAGGCATAAATCACGCTGGCGATGATCAAGCCAATCGCGGCGGCGGAAGCGCGGTTGATGGTTTGATAATTCATCGGGCACCTCCAACATTGGCGTCAACGAGTTCGCTGACGGCATTTTGACTGACGCCCATCGCTTCGAGCAGGCGCGGGTCGCGCTGCGGATACGGCGGATGCGCGTTGAATTTTTTCAGAAAGATGGTCGCCAAAAATCCACCCATGAACATCAGCGTGCCGAGCGGCAGCCAGATCCATTTGAGCGGATAACCGTAGGGATGCCACGCGGGAAAAATGTTGAAGCCCAGATCCGCCGCGTGCATCACCCACGCCCAAAGGCAGACAGGAATCATGATCTTGAAATTCAACTTCACCTTCTCCGGCAGCATCACGAAGAACGGCAGGAAGCAATGTCCGAAGATCAAAATCATGCTCAACCACCACCAGTTGCCGCGTTCACGAATGAGATACCAGAAGGTTTCTTCCGGCATATTGGCGTTCCAGACAACGAAGTATTGCGCGAACTCGGTGTAGGCCGAGAACAGCGTGAAACCAAAGAACAGCACGCCAATGAAATAAAAATAATTCTGCTTCAACACCGGCGAAAGGATGCGTTGGCGCAACAGAACTGCCGCGATGACATAAATCGTCGCCAGCCCGATCCACGCGCAGTCGGAAAAGAAATAGACGCCGTAGATGCAGGAAAAAAATTCGTATTGCGTCGCCTTCATCCAGAGCACGCCGGAATACGTCAGCGTCAGTGCGTAAGCGACAATGCCCCAGCCGGAATAAAAACGCAGCTTGTGCGTGCATTCCGCCGCGCCGGTTTCGTCCTGCTTCAGCGACCAGCGGCTTAATTGCGACGTGAGCAGCCACCAGATGCCGAAAAAGATCGCCGAAGTGATGATGAAACCGGAACAGGTGAACACGGGCAGTTTAGCCGCGACCAGATTGTTCGTCGTCGGATCAAAATTCATCCAGGAATAAATTTTCTTGCCCAAAACAAGAATCGGCAAAAACAGAATTGCCAGCCACGGGAACAGCAGCGACGCGATGTGTTCGCAGAAACGGCGGATGCCAACCGACCAGCCGGCGTCGGTCAGATGATGCACCATCACGACGAACAACGCGCCGAGTGCGAGGCTGTAATAAAACATGAACGCCAGCAGCCACGAGAATCCAAATTCATGCAGATCGTTGCGCTTCCAGCTCAAGACGAAGCCGATGACCGACAAAAATCCGCCGATGACCATCAGGGCGGAAGGTAGCTTGCGCCAACCGGACAAGTCCAGCGGCGGCGGCAAATGAGTTGTGTCTTGGTGCGAACTCATAATTATTTCATCAAGCCTCCCTGTTGCGGCGGCAAATCGTTCGTCGTTTCCAGCCAGCTCAATTGCAAGGCGCGCAGATACGCGATTACCGCCCAGCGGTCTTCGGTCGGAATCAACGGGCCATACGCGCCCATCAAACCTTTGCCGTTGCTGATGGTGTTGAAAATCTCGCCGTCGGCCATTTCAACGATGCGCTTGTCGTGCAAATTGGCGACTGCCGGCATGACGCCGATTTTTTTCGTGATGCCATTACCATCGGCGGTGCGACCGTGGCACGGCGAGCAATAAATATCGAACCGCTCGCGTCCGCGTTTGAGCAACGCTTCATCCACAATGAGCGGATTGGTTTCAACAAAATTGGTCGTGCCAGCGATGTGTCCGGTGTTCACGGGCGAATCTTCAAAGCGATAAACTTCGCCGCTGACCGTTTCAATCGGCTGGCTGCGCGCAATCGTCCCGGCGGGTGGTAATTGCGAACTGACGCCGTTCGCAAAAAAGTGATTCGGCTCCTGCGGACGCAATTTCGCCTGGCGATCCATGTCGGGAAACAATTCAAACGGCGGCTGGCGCATCAACCGGCCTTGCCAACCCAGCATACCGAACACGGCGGCACCGATGGCCGCACCGATCAATAAAATGGAGATGATGTAGCGCATCAGTCTGCGTCCTCCACGAGTTCAACGCGCGCGCCGCCGAGGGCTTCGAGCAGCTTCTTCGTTTCCGTTGCGCAGAATTTTTCGTCCTTGGCGCCGATGACGAGGATGAACTTGTCGCGCGAGGCGAGTTCAAAACGTTTTTTGCCGAGCAACGGATGATGCAGGCGCGGGAGTTGGTTCAGTCCAAGCATTCCAATCAGAGCGCCGACCGCGCCGCCCATGATGAGCATAATGTAGGACGGCACGAAGGTCATCGGCACGCTGAACATCGGCTTGCCGCCGACGATGAGCGGATAATCAAACGCGTTGGCGAACCAGATGAGGCCGGCGACGTTCGCAAACATAAATGCGCCGCCCGCCAGCGAAACCCAGCCCACGAGCGAGTTGCCGAGCTTCATCACCTTGTCCATGCCGTGAACCGGGAACGGTGTGAACGTGTCCCAGCGGCGATAACCGGCGTCGCGGATTTTTTCCGCCGCGTGCAAAATGGCGGCGGGCGAATCGAATTCCGCCATGAGGCCGTAAAAATTTTTGTTGGCCGGCGCGCTCATTTTTCACCTCCGGTTTTTGCGCCGCCGAGCGGATGATGCGGGTCGGCTTCGGGCATCACGCTTTTGACTTCGGAGATCGCGATCATCGGCAGGAATTTCACAAACAGTAGATACAGCATGAAAAACGCGCCGAGCGTGCCGATGTAAAGTCCGATGTCCCAGCGCGTCGGCAGATACTTGCCCCAGTTCGCCGGGAGAAATTCCTGATACAGCGAGCCGACGACGATGACGAAGCGTTCGCACCACATGCCGATGTTGATCAACACGCCGATGATGAACAGCAGCAAAAGATTGGCGCGGACCTTTTTGAACCACAACAGTTGCGTCACGCAGACGTTGATGCCGATGAGCATCCAGCCGAGCACCATGTAAGTATGGCCGAAGAGACGATGGCCGAACACCCAGCGTTCATACGGATCGCCGCTATACCACGCGATGAAAAATTCCATCATGTAGATGTAGTCAATGATGAGGCCGCTGACCAAGGCGAGCTTCGCGACCTTGTCAATGTGGCTTTTCGTGATGATGTTTTCGAGGCCGCACCATTTGCGCAGCGGAATCAAAATCACCAGGATCATGCCGAAGCCGCAGAACACCGCGCCGATGACGAAATAAAGCGGGAAAATCGTCGCGTGCCAGCCCGCGATCTGCGCGGTGCAAAAGTCGAGGCCGACGATGGAACTCACGGTGAACACGAGCAGCGTGCAAAGACCGCAGAGAACGACGTAGGCTTTTTCGTAATTGTGCCAGTGCCGCGCCGAGCCGGTCCAGCCCATCGCGAGGAAACTGAAAATCGTTTTGCGGATGCGCGTCGTCGAGCGGTCGCGCAAGACGGCGAAATCTGGAATCATGCCCATGAACCAAAACAACATCGAGACGACGAGATAGGTGTTCACGGCGAACACGTCCCACATCAGCGGCGAACGGAACTGCGGCCAAAGGCCATTTGAGTTCGGCACCGGAAACATGAACCAGTCGAACCACGCGCGGCCGACGTGGATCGCCGGATAAAGTCCCGCCATCATCACGGAGAAAACCGTCATCGCCTCGGCCATGCGGCCAATCGTCGTGCGCCAATGCTGTTTGGTCAAAAACAGCAGCGCCGAAATCAAGGTGCCCGCGTGTGCGACGCCGACCCACCAGATGAAATTTACGATGTCCAAACCCCACATCACCGGATGATTATTGCCCCAGACGCCGACGCCGGTGAACACTTGATAAAACAGGCACGTCGGGAAAATCACCGTCGCGGCAAACGCGGCGGGAATAAACAAAATCCACCACCAGAGCGGCGTCTTGGCTTCGGCGAACGCGGATAATTTATCCGTCAGCCAGCCGAGTCCTTTGTTGCCTTCGACAACCGGCGCGCGGCGGAGTTCCGCCGGCGGCGCGAGGCGTTTCAATTCTTCGAGATTGGTCACGGCTTCGGACATTAGCTGTTTCCTTTCTTCGTCAGGCTGGCGTTGTCGTATTCTTCCGTGCTAAACGGATCGTGATAATCCGGCATCGCGGGATTCGGATTGCGGATGCGCGCAAGATACGTCGTGCGCGGCTTCGTGAGCAGTTCGCCGAGAACGGAATAATTCTGCGGCAGCAATTTCAATTTGGAAACCGAACTGTTCGGGTCGCTCACGTCACCGAACACAATCGCGCCCGCCGGACAAGCTTGTTGGCACGCCGTTTTCGGAACCGTTCCGGCGGCTTCGGACAAGCGCACGTTGTCGCTCGCGCCGGCCTTCGCCTTCTGCGCAATTTTCGCGTGCTCGATGCGCTGCGTGCAATAAGTGCATTTTTCCATGACACCGCGCATCCGCACCGTTACGTCGGGATTTTTCGAGAGCTTGATCAAATCCCATTCGTCTTCCGTGCGCATGCCGCTGTTTGGGTCGCGCCACCAGCGCAGCAAATCCCATTCGCCGTCCGTCTTGTGCGTGAGCGTCGTCGAATACATCGGCCCCTTGAGTTCCGTCAGCGGACGCTTGTTGTAGTCGAGAAAATTAAAACGGCGGACTTTGTAAGGACAATTGTTCGAGCAATAACGCGTGCCGATGCAACGGTTATACGCCATCACGTTCAAACCTTCCTGATCGTGGACGGTCGCGTTGACCGGGCAGACACTTTCGCATGGTGCGGCTTCGCACATCTGGCAAAGCATCGGTTGGTTCACCGCCTGCACGTCGTCAATCCATTCCGCGAACTGCTGGTTCGGGTCGGCCTGATTTTCATCGGCGTTCGGATCGAAAATGCTCGGATTATTTTTCTTCTTCGGATCGCTCGTGAAATAACGGTCAACGCGCATCCAGTGCATTTCGCGGCCGCGCAACACCTGATCTTTGCCGACGATCGGAATGTTGTTTTCGCTCTGACACGCAACCACACACGTGCCGCAACCGACACACGCATTCAAATCCACTGTCATGCCCCATTGATGGAGCGCGGTTTTCTTCGCCTCGTCGAGCGGATTCGGATAAAGCGACTGCACCACCGGCGGCTCGACGCCATGAAAATCTTCCCGCGCGAAATCCGGTTCCTTGAGAAATTGTTCGAGGTTCGCCTCACGCACCGCCGGACGACCTTCCATGCTCCAATGATGCTGCGTGCAGGCCAGCGTGTAAGTCTCGTCGGTCTTTTTGATCATCGCGCCGGTCTCGATATATTTTCCGCTGAAAATTTCATACGCGTTGAAGCCGACGCCCGTGCCGACGCGTCCGGATTTTTCGCGACCGTAACCGAGCGCGAGGCCGAGCGAATAATCCGCCATGCCCGGCTGCGTCCAAATCGGACCGGAAACGGTTTTGCCGTTCAATGAAATTTCCACGATGTCGCCGTTCGCCACGCCAAGTTCGCGCGCCGTTTTGCGGCTGATCAGCACGGCGTTGTCCCACGTCATCTTCGTGATCGGATCAGGCAATTCCTGCATCCAGCCGTTGTTGGAATAACGACCGTCATCTACTTTTGCATCGCGGTAGAATATGACTTCGAGGCTGTCCTTGGTTGGTGCCGGAATATTCGCCAATTTCGGCATCACCATGAATTGATCAACAGGCAAGATCGCCGAATTTGGAGCGGAACCTTCATCAAAGCCGTTGAACAAAAATTTCTTCCAAAATTCTTCTGGATATTGCCAACCGTTCCAACTTCTCAAGCGACCATCTGGCGTAAAATTAAGGTAGCTTTCCTGAACAACTTCGTATGAATTTATTTTAGATTCGCCAGCAATTCGTGCAAGAAATTCCAATTCCATCAGCCCGCCAAATAACGGTTGAATCAACGGCTGAATCGGAACAAGCGTTCCATCGCTCGTCAGCGCGTCGCCCCAAGATTCGAGATAATGCGTCGCTGGAAAAAGCCATTGAGAACGCCAAGATGTTCGCGTCGTTTCATCTTCGTAATAGCCCAAACGAACTATTGTCGGACTCGTTTGCGTTTCACCCCGAAGGCACGGCATCAATGAATTGTAAGCCGGATTTCCGCCGATAATTACGAGCGTGTCACTCACGGAAGCATTTTTCAAATCCGCTTGCGACGTTTCCTGCGCCGGAATCAAAGTCACCGTATTGCCAATCGCGCCAATGGCCGAATTGATTGCCCAAGCGAGCAAATGAACTTCAATCGGCTGGCGTTGACCAGCAACGACCAAAGCGTTTTTACCTGCGGCCATCAAATCTTTTGCACATTCTGAAAACCATTCAAAAACTTCATGATCTTCGTTCAAACCTTTTCCAGTGCCAAAGCCCAATCCAGATGCCAGAAATGTGGCGAATTCTGCAACGCGACTTGCAGGAACGCGCAACCGATGATCCGCACTCGCGCCGGTCAGCGTGAACAAAGATTCCACCGCGTAAAGCCGACTCATGCCGTCGCCGGCTTTGCGGCCAGCGGCAAATTTGCGAATATGATTGTGCGCGTCGTCTTCGCCACCGAGAAAATCGCAATCCAGCGACAAAATGACTTTCGCCTTGTCAAAATGGAAAACCGGTTTAACCGGCAGGCCGAACGCCTGCGTCGCCGCGCGTTGATGGATGCCGGAATCAATCGCGTCGTAAGTGAACCATTTCGACTGCGGAAATTTGTGCGCGATGATTTTTTGCAGCCGCGCGCGCGAGGGCGACGTGCTGCTTTCCGCGAGAAACGCCAGACCTTCGCCTTGATTCACGGAAAATTTTGCGGACAAGTCGTCGAGGAATTTCAACGCCTCGTCGCGCGAAACGACTTTGCCGTCGTGCTTGAAATGGCGCGCGCGGTCGGGATCGTAAAGATCGAGAATCGAAGCCTGCGCGTAACGATCGGTGCTGCCGTTGCTGCCGGGATAAAGTGAATTGCCTTCAATCTTGACCGGACGGCCTTCGTAAGATTTGACGACGAGCGGAATCGCGCCGGTGCGCGTGGGCATGGCGGTCGCAAAATATTGAGCGTCGCCAAAAGTATAATTTTCCGGCTGTTTGCCGAACGGTTCGAGATGCTCTTCCGGCCGACGGCACCCTGCCCCGGCCATCGCCAAGCCCGCGAACGCGAAGGACGCGGACATGATCTTGAGAAAATTGCGGCGCGTCTGGCCGTCTTCCATGTGGCTCGCGCCGACTGGAAATTCGCGGTGCAGCCAGTCCTTGAACTCCGGCGTGTCGGCCAGTTCGTCCAAGCTGCGCCAGTAACGGCGGCCCGTGGTCGGCGCGGAGGCGTATTTCAAAATGGTTTTCATCGGTGACAGGCCGAGCAGCTTTGCAGCGATTCCACTTTCCAATCGTGGACAAATTTTTTACCGTTGATTTGCTGCAATTGCGCGGCTTCGGCGGCGTTTGTGCTCCATTGCCAGCCGAGGCTTGTGACTTTGTCCGGCGGGCGAATATGCGCCGCCGGGTCACGATGGCAATCGAGGCAGAAACTCATGCTGAAAGATTTGGCGTGATACACTTCGTCCATCTGGTCAATGCGGCCGTGACATTCCACGCAACTGATGCCGCGCGTGACGTGGACGGAATGGTTGAAATAAACGTAGTCGGGAACTTTGTGAACCTGAACCCATGGAATCGGCGTATTGTTCGCCGCGCTGTCGCGGACGATGGCCAGACGCGGATCGTCTTTCAAGACCTGATTGTGGCAATTCATACAGGTGGACGCGCCGGGCAGATTGGCGAACCAAGATTTTTCGATGCCGTTGTGACAGTAACGGCAGTCCAAACCCAGTTGACCGGCATGAATTTTGTGCGAGAACGGAACCGGCTGCACCGGCTGGTAGCCGGCGCGGGTGTATTTTGGCGTGAGATAAATCGTCACGCCCGCCGCCACGCCGCCGCCGGCCAGAGCTGCTCCTACCAGCAACACCAACGGCAAACTGTTTGTCCATTTCGGGAAAATCACTGCGTTCTAAAAATTAAATCCGCCAACTGTTAAAAGTTTTTCACCAACCTCAAAATCGAGGCCGTTGTTTTAACAACTGCCCGCCGCGTCCGCAAGAAAAGTTTGTGAAATTTTTCACGTTGTCGCCTGCAAGAAAAAACCGCCCCGTTTTTTGAGGCGGTTTTTTGAATTCAATTAGGGATCAACGGCATTTCGCCGCAACTGATTATTTTTTCTTGGCCACTTTCGCTTTCCGCTTTTCTTCAATCGCGGCCTGCGCCGCCGCGAGTCTCGCGACGGGCACGCGGAACGGCGAGCAACTGACGTAGCTCAAGCCGATGCGATGGCAGAATTTCACCGAATCAGGATCGCCGCCGTGTTCGCCGCAGATGCCGAGCTTGATGTCGGGGCGCGTCTGGCGGCCTTTCGCGATGGCGATCTCCATGAGCTGGCCGACGCCGGTCTGGTCAATCGAGGCGAACGGATTTTTCTTCATGATCTCCGCCTCCTGATAAGCGCCGAGGAAGCTGCCGGAATCGTCGCGGCTCATGCCGAGCGCGGTTTGCGTCAGATCATTCGTGCCGAAGCTGAAAAATTCCGCCGTCTGCGCGATTTCGTCAGCCGTCAACGCGCCGCGCGGAATCTCGATCATCGTGCCGACGCTGTAATTGATTTTTACTTTTTTCTCTTTCTGCACTTGCGCGGCGACTTCGTGGACAATCGCAGTTTGCAAATCCAATTCGCGTTTGAAGCCGACGAGCGGGATCATGATTTCCGGTTTGGCTTTGAAACCTTGCTTGGTCGCATCAGCAGCGGCTTCGAGCACCGCGCGCGCCTGCATCCGCGTGATTTCGGGATATTTGATTCCCAAACGGCAGCCGCGAAAACCGAGCATCGGATTGAACTCATGCAATTCGTGGACGCGGTGCATGATTTTCTCGACGGGAATGTTGAGCTTGCGCGCCAAATCCATCTGCGACTCCTTCGAGTTCGGCAAAAATTCGTGCAACGGCGGATCAAGAAAACGGATCGTCGCGGGAAAACCCTTCAACGCCTTGAAAATGCCAAAGAAGTCGTCGCGCTGATACGGTAGCAATTTTGCCAGCGCATCTTCACGCATCTTGATGGTGTCCGCGAGAATCATCTCGCGCATCGCGTCAATGCGGTCGCCCTCGAAAAACATGTGTTCCGTGCGGGTGAGGCCGATGCCCACCGCGCCGAATGCAACAGCGTTCGCGGTCTGCTCCGGCGTGTCCGCGTTCGTGCGCACCGAGAGCCGCGTGGCCTTGGCGCACCATTTCATCAATTGCGCGAAGCTCTTGAATTTTTCCGTGGCCTGCGCCGCCTTGTCGCCGCCAATCAAACCGGCGATGATTTCCGATGGCGCGGTTTTGATTTGTCCGGCATAAACCGTTCCGGCGGTTCCATCAATCGAAAGAAAATCGCCTTCGTTGAAAGTCTGGCCGCTCACGCTGACGGTTTTTTTGTCGTAGTCCACCTGCAACGCGCTCGCACCGCAGACGCAGACCTTGCCCATCTGCCGCGCAACGAGCGCCGCGTGCGAACTCACGCCGCCGCGCGCGGTCAAAATTCCTTCCGCCGCGATCATGCCGCGCAAATCTTCCGGCGAGGTTTCCACGCGCACGAGCAGAACTTTTTCGCCCTTCTCGGCGGCTTGCACCGCGCGGTCGGCGTTGAAATAAATTTTTCCCGTGGCCGCGCCCGGACCGGCGGGCAGACCGGTCGCAATCGCCTTCGCTTTTTTCACTTCGCTCAAATCGAAAACGGGCGCGAGCAATTGATCGAGTTGGTCGGCCGGATTTCGCAAAATCGCCGTCTCCCAATCAATGAGTTTTTCCTTCACCATGTCCATCGAGAATTTCAGCGCGGCCATCGCGGTGCGTTTGCCGTTGCGCGTCTGGAGCATGAACAGCTTGCCTTCCTGCACGGTGAACTCGATGTCCTGCACGTCCTTGAAATGTTTTTCCAAAGTTTTGCGGACTTCCAAAAGTTCCACGTAAGACTTCGGCATTTGATCTTTCAATTTCAAAACCGGTTCGGGCGTGCGCACGCCGGCGACGACGTCTTCGCCCTGCGCGTTGATGAGAAATTCGCCGTAAAATTCGTTGGTGCCGTTCGCTGGATTGCGCGTGAACGCCACGCCGGAACCGGACGTTTCGCCGGTGTTGCCATAAACCATCGCCTGCACGTTGACGGCCGTGCCCCATTCGGCGGGAATATTATATTTGCGGCGATAAACAATCGCGCGATCGTTCATCCACGAACCGAACACCGCGCCCGCTGCACCGCGAAGTTGCTCCCACGGATCGTTCGGAAAACCTTTGCCGGTGCGTTCGAGCACCAGCGCTTTGAAACGTTTCACGAGTTCCTGCTGATCTTCGGCGGTGAGTTCGCTGTCCACGATGTCCTTGTGATATTTCTTGTGCTTGAATTCGTGGATGACCGTCTCAAACGGTTCGTGATCTTCATTCGCGCGTTTCTGCACGCCGATGACCACGTCGCCATACATCTGGATAAAACGGCGATAACAATCCCACGCGAACCGCTGATTCTTCGTCGCGGCGGCGAGCGAGAGAACGGTTTGGTCGTTGAGGCCGAGATTCAATATCGTGTCCATCATGCCCGGCATTGAATCGCGCGCGCCGGAACGAACGGCCACGAGCAGCGGCATCGCCTTCGCGTCGCCAAATTTGACGCCCATGATTTTTTCCATGTTGGCGATGCCCGCTTCCATCTGCGCCTGAAGCTCCTTCGGATAAGTTTTCTTGTGCGCGTAAAAATAAGTGCAGACCTCGGTGGTGATGGTGAAACCCGGCGGCACGGGCAATCCGATGCGCGTCATCTCGGCGAGGTTCGCGCCCTTGCCGCCGAGGAGCGGTTTCATGGAGCCATCGCCGTCGGCCTTTTTGTTACCCCAGGTGTAGACGTATTTGGTGGATTTAGCTTTGGTCATAAAAATTTTTCGGTGCGTAATTTCGTTCCTAAACTAGGCAGTAAAAATAGCAAAGCAGCTTGCGGCGTCAATTAATCTAGCGGCAAATAACAATCTGCGTTGCTCGTTTGACAAGATACGGCCAACGGGGTAATTAATTTATAAATACATATCATCAAATCAGGATGCGTTGATTTTTAGTTTGAAATCGCCGCTGTTCTGATTATCCTTACTCCAATGTCGAACAACGCCGAACTCCTGCAAAAAGCCCTGCGCGAACGCATCGTGATCATTGACGGCGCGATGGGCACGACCATCCGCACCTATGGCTTGGGCGAAAAGGAGATTCGCGGCGAACGGTTCAAGGATTCCAAAAAGGATTTGAAGAACAACGGCGACCTCTCTTCGCTCACACAGGCCGGAACAATTTGCGACATCCATCGGCGTTTTCTCGAAGCTGGCGCGGACATCATCGAGACGAATACATTCTCCGCCACGAGCATCGGCCAGAGCGAATTTTTCGTGGACGATCCGCGCGAACACGGCGGCCGTAAAGACCCGGCATTTTACCAGGGCGTCATCGAAAATAAATTCCTCAACGACCTGGCGTGGGAAATCAACGAGCAATCCGCCAAACAATGTCGCGAGTGGGCCGACCGCATCGCGAATAAAACCGGTCGACCGCGGTTCGTCGCCGGCGCGGTCGGGCCGTTGACCGTTTCACTTTCCAATTCGCCGGATGCGGATGACGCGGGCTTTCGCGTAGTGACTTTTGACCAAGTCAAAGCCGCCTACGTCAACCAAGTGCGCGCACTCATCGCCGGCGGCTCGGACATTTTGTTAGTTGAGACGATTTTCGATTCGCTCAACGCCAAGGCCGCGCTCGTGGCGATCCAGGAAGTGTTCGAGCAGGATAAAAAAATTCTGCCGATTATGATTTCCGCCGCCGTCGGTCGCGGTGGCGAGACAATGATTTCCGCGCAGACCATCGAAGCGTATTGGAACGCCATGAAGCACGTCAAACCGATTGCCATTGGTTTAAATTGTTCGCTAGGCCCGGATTTAATGCGCCCATTTCTCGCGGAACTCGCGGAAAAATCTAACACCGCGATTTCGTGTTATCCCAATGCCGGTTTGCCGAATCCGCTGTCGGCGACCGGTTTTGATCTGAAGCCCGAAGACATGGGCAATTTCCTCGGCGAATTTGCGAATAGCAATTTGATCAACATCGCCGGCGGCTGCTGCGGCAACACGCCGGAACACATTGCGGCGATCGCGAAAGCGCTGGAAAACAAACCGCCGCGTGAAATGAAAACCGAAACTAAGTTTTCGACCGGCGCGGCAATTCCATTGCGCTTGAGCGGCTCGCAGCCGTTCACGCAGCAGATCGGGCAGTTCATCATGATCGGCGAACGCACGAACGTCGCAGGCTCGCCAAAGTTCGCAAAGCTCATCAAGGAAAATAAATATGAGGAAGCCGTCGCCGTCGCTCGCCAGCAGGTCGAGAACGGCGCGAACATCATCGACATCTGCATGGACGAAGGGATGATTGACGGCGTCGCGGCGATGACGCGATTTTTGCAATTGCTCGGCAGCGAACCCGAAGTCGCCAAGGTTCCGTTCATGGTGGACTCGTCGAAATGGGATGTCATCGAAGCCGGCCTCAAATGCGTCCAGGGCAAAGGCATCGTGAATTCCATTTCACTAAAAAGCGGCGAAAATTTATTTCGTGAGCACGCGAGTAAAGTTTTGAAATACGGCGCAGCGGTTGTCGTCATGGCATTCGATGAAAACGGCCAGGCAGCGAGCTACGCGGAGAAGATTCGCATTTGCGAACGCGCCTACAAAATTCTCGTGGACGAAGTCGGCTTCCCGCCGGAGGACATTATTTTTGACCCTAATATTCTCACGGTCGGCACAGGCATCGAAGAGCATAATAATTACGCGATGGACTTCATTGAAGCCACGCGTTGGATCAAACAAAACCTGCCGCACGCGAAAGTCAGCGGCGGTTTGTCAAACGTGTCGTTCAGCTTCCGAGGCAACAATCCTGTCCGCGAAGCAATGCATAGCGCATTCCTTTTTCACGCCATCAAAGCGGGCATGGACATGGCCATCGTGAACGCCGGCATGTTGGAAGTTTACGAAGAAATCGAACCGGAGCTGAAGGAACTCGTCGAAGACGTTTTGCTGAATCGCCGTGCTGATGCTACCGAACGGCTCGTCAATTTTGGTGAAAAACTGAAAGCCGCCAGCGCGGGCACCACCGTCGCTGACAAAAAAATTGAAGAAGAATGGCGCAAAGGCACAGTCGAAGAACGGCTCTCACACTCGTTGGTGAAAGGCATTGACCTCTATGTTGATGTCGACACCGAGGATGCCCTGAAAAAATATGGGAAGCCGCTTTTGGTCATCGAAGTCCCGTTGATGGCGGGCATGAGCGTCGTCGGTGATTTGTTTGGTGCCGGTAAAATGTTTTTGCCGCAAGTCGTGAAATCCGCACGCGTGATGAAAAAATCCGTCGCGTATCTCACGCCATTCATGGAAGCCGAAAAGGCCGCGATGGTCGCGCGTGGTGAAGTCGTCAAGGCACAGGGCAAAATCGTTTTGGCGACGGTGAAAGGCGACGTGCATGACATCGGCAAAAACATCGTCGGCGTCGTGCTCGCCTGCAATAACTACGAGGTGATTGACATGGGCGTCATGGTTCCGTGCGAAAAAATTCTGGAACGCGCCAAGCTGGAAAAAGCCGACATCATCGGCTTGAGCGGACTCATCACGCCGTCGCTGGACGAAATGGTTCACGTCGCACGCGAAATGGAGCGTCAAAATTTCAAAATCCCGCTGCTCATCGGCGGCGCGACCACCAGCCGAGCGCACACGGCGGTGAAAGTCGCGCAACATTACAGCGAGCCGGTCGTGCATGTGCTCGACGCTTCGCGTGCCGTGCCGGTGACGAGCAGTTTATTGAGCAAGTTTGGCAAAGCACCGTTTGTGAAGCAACTGCGCGAGGATTATGAAAAGTTGCGGCAGCAACACGCTGGCTCGCAGGTGAAACTACTGTCACTAGAAGCCGCCCGCGCCAACGCGCCAAAGCTTAACTATGACGATTTGCCCAAACCGGAATTTTTGGGCGGCATTACAACCACCATTGAAAACGGTTCGCTCGCGGAGATTGCCAGGTTCATTGATTGGACGCCGTTCTTCCACACTTGGGAACTGCGCGGCGTTTATCCGAAAATTCTGCAGCACGAAAAACACGGCGAGGAAGCGACTAAACTTTTCGCCGATGCACAAAAGATGCTGGCCAAAATCATCGCGGAAAAACTGCTGACGCCACGCGCCGTTTATGGGACGTTCCCCGCAAACCGCGTTGGGGACGACGTGGAAATTTACCGAGATGAAACCCGCAGTTCGGTCAAGTCCACGCTTCATTTTCTCCGCCAGCAAATTGACAAAGACGATGGCACGCCGAACTATTGCCTTGCCGACTTTATCGCGCCCAAAGGTTCGCCCGATTTCATCGGCGCGTTTGCCGTGACTGCCGGCGCGGAAGCCAAGGCTCTCGCTGATGAATACAAAAAACAGAACGACGATTACAATGCCATCATGATCGAGGCAATCGCCGACCGCCTGGCCGAGGCTTATGCCGAGGGCTTACACAAGCAGGTTCGCGCCGAATGGGGTATTGGCAAAAATGAAAAACTCACGACCGAGGATTTGATTGAAGAAAAATACCGAGGCATCCGCCCTGCCCCTGGCTATCCGGCGTGTCCTGACCATACCGAAAAGGAAATCCTTTGGAAACTGCTTGACGTGGAAAAAAACACAGGCATCAAGCTCACGGAAAGTTTTGCGATGTGGCCGGCTAGTTCGGTGAGTGGACTTTATTTCGCGCATCCCGATTCAAAATATTTCGCCGTCGGCAAACTTGGCAAAGACCAGGTGGAAGATTTGGCCAAGCGCAAAGGCAAATCCATCGCCGAAATGGAACGTTGGCTTGGCCCGTGGCTCAATTACAATCCTTGAAAAATTGAACAGGACTTGTTTTTCAGCCGTTTGCCCATAGATTGAACCCATGAAGAACGAAGTTGTGTCCGTTCAGATCCGTGGAATCCTGCCAGCCAACAGCGGTTGCGCACTGTTCGTCGGCAACGACCAGAAAGTTTTCGTCATCAACGTCGAGCCGCAGATGGGCGCGGTCATCGGGATGTTTCTGCGCGACGCGCCGAAGGAACGTCCGCTCACGCATGACTTAATCAACCGCGTTTTTCAAGGCTTCGGTATCACGGTCGAACGCGTGGTCATCACGGATTTAAAAAATTCCACCTACTTCGCGCGGCTGATTTTGCAGCAGCAAAATGAAGTCGCCCGGAAAATCGTGGAAGTGGATGCACGCCCCAGCGATTGTCTCGCGTTGGCTGCCGCGCAGAAAAAACCCATCTTCGTTTCCGCGCCGCTGTTTGAGCAGGTCGAGGACATGAGTGAAGTTCTCGACAAGATGAACGAGCCCGGCGGCGAAAGCAGTGATGAGTGATTAGTGACGCGTCAAGAAACGTCCTTCAAATGGCCAACGCATCAATCACCGCTAGCAACACATCGCTTTCTCTGGTCTGCGGTGACGATGATTTCGCCGTGAAACAACGCGCCAAGCAGGTTTTCCAAGAATGGTCGGCGCCGCTCGGCGGTATGGATCACGAAATTATTGAGGCGAGCGTGGGCAACGGCGGCGAGGCGCTGAACGTCATCGGCAAACTGCGGGAGGCCTTGCAAACCCTGCCGTTTTTTGGCGGTGGCAAAGTGGTGTGGTTGCGCGACTGCAATTTTCTTGGCGAAGATCGCACGGCTTCGTCCGTCGCCGTGACCGAAACTCTGGCGGAACTCGCGGAGGAACTGAAGAATTTTTCTTGGCAAAATGTCCGGTTGCTCATCAGCGCGGGCAAAGTGGACAAACGGAAAGTTTTTTACAAGACGCTCGACAAGATCGGCACGGCGGAAGTTTTTTCCGCTTGGTCGCAGGACGACAAAGATTGGGCGGATCGCGCGCAGATCGCAGCGCGGGATGCGGTGCGCAAACGCGAGAAGGACATTTCCAGCGCGGCGCTGGGCGAACTGGTCATTCGCGCCGGATTAAACGCGCGGCAACTCGAGAATGAAATTGAAAAACTTTGTGTCTTCACCGGGGACCGGAAAAAAATCGAGCTGGCAGATGTAACCACAATTTGCGCGCACAACAAGACCGCGAAAGCGTTTGCGCTTGGCGACGCGCTCGGCGACCGAGATTTGCCGCGCCTGCTCAAACGGCTGGACGAGGAGCTTTGGGAGACGAAATTTGACAAGGACAAATCGGAAATTGGACTGCTTTACGGAATGATCGGCAAAGTGCGCGCCATGCTGCTGCTCAAGGAAATATTGCGCGAGGGCTGGGTCAAGGACACGCATGACTACAATCATTTTAAGGCGCAACTGGAGCGTGTGCCCGCCGATCAGATGCCGGCGGAAAAGAAATTCAACCCGCTGGCCTTGAGTCCGTATGTGCTTTACAAGGCGCTGCCGCAGGTCAAAAAATACTCGGCGGCGGAACTTGTTCGCGCGCTGGATGTGTTGCTGCGCTGCAACCAGCGGCTGGTCTCCAGCGGACTGGATGAAGCGCTTGTATTGCAACAGGCGCTGGTGCAGATTGTATCGCCAAGCGCTGTTGCCGCCCAAATTTAACGAATAATCTAGGAAATATGTCATCTGCAAATTTGTCTGTTTTGGTCGGGAAAAATTTTGCCTGCATCAAAATCGCCGGGCGCGCAAATTTCGCTTCCAGCCCGGATTTTAAAACGCTTTTAAACGAACTGGCGCAAAAGGGGTTCGGACATTTCATCATTGATTTAAGCGAATGTGTGCTGATGGACAGCACCTTTCTGGGCGTGCTGGCGGGTTTTGGTATGAGGCTGAATCCTAAGGGCGCGCCCGCCGTGCGCGGTATCGAACTGCATAATGCCACCGCGCGCGTCAGGGACCTTCTGGAAAATCTGGGCGCGGTGCATCTCTTCAAGCTGACCAGCGGCTTGATCCAATTGCCAGCTGACATGAAGACATGCACGCCGGAATCCATCAACCCTTCTCACGAACAGATAGCGCGGACGAGTCTCGAAGCGCACGAGACCTTGATGGCGATGAACCCGGAGAATGTCGCACGCTTCAAAGACGTCACCCAGTTTCTCGCCGAGGATCTGAAGAGCATAGAAAAGTCTTCCTGACGCCAGACAGACAATTTTCAAAACAAAAAACCGGTGGTCATTTGACCGCCGGTTTGCGTTTACAGAATTTTCAACCCGCTGGCATGGGCGACGGCGTTCCCAGTCCGGGCAATTTCGGCGGCGCAGGCTTCGGCGGATTTTCCGGCAGCGGTGTTCCGGCGGGTGCGCCCATCATCGGTGTCAAATTCGGCGGCGGCTTGGGCGGCGGTGTGAATGTGCCGGTGCGGACAATTTCCTCAACCTGAGCGCCGTCGAGCGTTTCGTATTCGAGCAGGCTGCTCGCGACCAATTCCAGCTTGTCGCGGTTGGTTTCAATCAATTGCTTTGCCGTATGAAATGCGCCGTCCACGATGCGCTTCACTTCCATGTCAATGTCCTGCGCGGTGGACTCGCTGTAATCTTTTGTGCGCATCATGTCGCGTCCGAGAAAGACGTATTCTTGCGCCTCGCCGTAAAGCACATTGCCGAGCTTCTCGCTCATGCCCCAGTGCATGACCATCGCCTTGGCCAGCGCGGTTGCCTGCTGGATGTCCATCGCCGCGCCGCTGGAAATGTCGTCGGTGACATATTCTTCCGCGATGCGCCCGGCCATCGTCATGATGATCGTGTCAATCGCCTGCTTGCGCCGCATGTTCAACATGTCTTCCTTCGGCAGTGACATCGTGACGCCGAGCGCCCGTCCGCGTGGAATGATCGTGACTTTGTGCAACGGATGCGTGTGCTTGAGCAAAACACTTACAAGTGCGTGGCCGGCTTCGTGCCACGCGGTGGCTTTTTTCTCCTCGTCACTCATCGCCATGCTGCGGCGCTCGCGGCCCCAGCGGACTTTGTCGCGCGCTTCTTCCAACTCCGGCTGCTCGACCGATTTTTTGCCAGTGCGCGCCGCGAGCAATGCCGCTTCGTTCAATAAATTTGCCAGCTCCGCGCCGGAATAACCGGGCGTGCCGCGCGCGATGATGGATAAATCCACCGTCGGCGCGAGCTTCACGTTTTTTGCATGAACTTTCAAAATCGCCTCGCGCCCGCGCACGTCCGGCAGATTCACCGTCACTTGGCGATCAAAACGTCCGGGCCGCAGCAGCGCCGGATCCAAAACGTCGGGACGATTGGTCGCCGCGATGATGATGATGCCTTCCTGCGTGTCAAAGCCGTCCATCTCGACAAGCAGCGCGTTCAACGTTTGTTCGCGTTCGTCATTGCCGCCGCCGAGACCGTGACCGCGCGAGCGACCGACCGCGTCAATTTCATCAATGAAAATCAAGCACGGCGTAGATTTGCGCGCCTGCTCAAACATGTCGCGCACGCGGCTCGCGCCGACGCCGACGAACATTTCCACAAAATCGGAACCACTGATGCTGAAAAAACTTGCGTCCGCCTCGCCGGCAATCGCCTTGGCCAACAAAGTTTTTCCGGTTCCCGGCGGCCCGATCATCAAAACGCCTTTCGGAATGCGTCCGCCGAGGCGTTGAAATTTTTTTGGGTCTTTCAAAAATTCCACAAGTTCGGAAACTTCCTCCATCGCTTCCTCGACGCCCGCAACATCTTTGAAAGTGGTTTTGTTGCGGTCCTTCGCGAGCATCCGCGCCTTGCTTTTGCCGAAGCTTAAAGCACCCTTGCCCGCCGCCTTGATCTGCCGGATAAAGAAAAACCAGAACAGCAGTCCCAAAATCAAAAACGGCGCGATGCCCCAGAGCAGTTGCGTCAGCATCACATTAGGCGCGCCGGCTTCGATGTTGTGAGAAACCAAAAGCTGATCCTGCATCTTTTGCGTCAGCACCACGTTCGGTGCAACGAAGGCTACCTTCGTCTGCTTGCCGTCTTTGGAAGTGTCAATGTATTCGCCCGTGATCGGCGTCAGCGGCGAAGACTGCATGTTGAAATTGATGGTTGCATGCACAATTTGGTTGGACGAAAACTTGTCCAAAAATTCAGGCTGTGACAAGACCACCGCCGGCGACGCGATATGATTTTTCATCATGAATAGCGCCACGCACGCCGCGATGATGCCCGCCCACGCCAGCAGCGTGAACGTCTGGTTTTTGTTAAAACCGTTGCCCGGCAACTTTTTTTTGCTGCCGCCGTCTTTCAAGTTGGAATCGTCATCTAACATCAGTGTCAGCCAGACTAACACAGCATTCCGCCTTCCGCAACGAGTGACTTTCAACTAATCTGACGGTGTGCAAATCGGTTCGCTGACACTCAAATCAAATCTGTTTCTGTCGCCGCTGGCCGGTTACACCAACCTGCCTTTCCGCCTCGTCGTGCGCGAAGTCGGCGGCGTAGGACTTTGCACCACTGACTTGGTCAACGCCCGTTCGCTGCTCGAAAAAAATCCGAAGGCGTTCAAGCTCATTGAAACCTCGCCCGCCGACTCGCCGCTCGCCGTGCAACTTTTCGGCAGCGTGCCCGAAGAAATGCGCGACGCCGCCATCATCCTCGAAAATCTCGGCGTTCAATCCATTGACATCAACATGGGCTGTCCCGTCAAAAAAGTGGTCAAAGTCGGCGGCGGCTCGGCGATGATGACCGAACTCGACAAAACTTCCGCGCTCGTAAAAAAAATGGTGGACGCCGTGAAAATTCCCGTCACCGCCAAAATGCGCCTCGGCTGGGACGATGAAAATCTGACCGCGCCGGACTTGGCGCGCGCTTTGGAAGACGTCGGCGTTACCGCGATTTTTGTCCACGGTCGCACGCGCGAACAAGGATTTGGCGGCACGGTGAATCTTGCTGGCATCCGCAAAGTTGTCGAAGCCGTGAAAAATATTCCCGTCATCGGCAACGGCGACATCATCACGCCGCAGGCCGCGAAAAAAATGTTCGACGAAACCGGCTGCGTCGGCGTGAGCATCGGGCGCGGCGCATTTTACGACCCGTGGATTTTCAAACGCACGCTGCAATTCATTTCCAGCGGCGAACTTCCGCCCGAACCCGATTTCTCCGAGCGCGTGCGCATAATGCGCCGCCACTTGGATTTGATGATTCAAGTTTTTGGCGAGGAGCTCGGCTGCCGGATGTTCCGCAAAGTCGCGCCGTGGTATGCCAAGCGGTTCGGCCCGTGCCACGAATTTAACAAAAAAGTTGTGCAAGTCGCGACCAAGGCGCAGTTCGATGAAATTCTGGAAAATTACATCCGCTGGCGCCGGCAATTTCTCGACGAACACGGCGAATTGCTGCCGCGTTTTCAACAGCCGCCGATGGTTGCGTCCTTCATGCGCGACGAGCCCGCTTCAACTCAACGCGCACAAATTCCTGTGCCGAAAGGGCCGGTTGAAGTTTGGTGAAATTTAATTAAACCAAATTTATAAATTATGTCTGAAAATATAAGTTCAAACGTTCTTTTCCATTTTACAAAGTCTCTAGACAATATTGTGGACATTCTTATGTCCGCTTTTATCCACATTATTGTGCGGAATATTTGTTTGGCCCGCTCCACGCTAAAGCTGCCTCAACAGGCATACCGCCAGCACATGCAGTCCCAATGGTTTCTTTTTGTGATTTACCGCTGTCACTCATCCGCAAGCATCTTCATGAATATGGAAATTTTGGCATTGGCTTGAATAAGGAATGGGGAATTAAGAATGGTATAACGCCAGTATTTTATGTTCACGAACGGTCGGAGATGTTCAAGGCCGTGATAAGTCAAATGTCTGCAATGAAAGATGATAATGAATTAAAATTGTTAGCTGCCTACATGAAGCCATATCGTGGAAATGCTTGGAGAGATGGCAAAGCGCAAATAGATATTCACTTTTATGATGAGCGAGAATGGAGATATGTGCCGCGTGTTGCTGCAAACGAGCAATTCTTTTTAACGCGAGAAGAGCATACCAATAAAGAGAAAACTGCCGAATTACACGCGTCGTTCAAACAAAAATATAAGCTGATTGTTCATCCAAACGACATTCAGTATTTAATAGTGCCGGACGATGGACACATCCTCGAATTGGTAAAGCATCTCCGCAAATTGTATAATCCAGATGACGCAACTCTGGTTACAACTGCAATAATGACGACCGACTGCATACACGAAGATGTTTGAAAAACAAAATCATTTCCCAATGCAAAACCGGCTGAAGATTGAGTCGAGCAAATCTACCTTCGCCGTTTTGCCGGAGCGGTTTTAATTAACCGGTGGCAATTTTTTACGGCTGTGCTAACAATTGATTCATGTATAACACCAAAGCTTTCGCCACCCTCGCCCAAACCTCGCCGCTCGCGCCGTTCAATTTCCAGCGCCGCGATCCCGGCGCGCACGACGTGCAGATTGAAATTCTTTTTTGCGGCGTCTGCCACACGGATGTCCACATCGCCCGCAACGAATGGCACGGCACGACGTATCCGTGCGTGCCCGGCCACGAAATCGTCGGGCGCGTCGTGAAGGTCGGCGCGCACGTCAAAAAATTCAAGGAAGGCGATCTCGCCGGCGTCGGCTGCATGGTGGATTCCTGCCGCACCTGCGAAAATTGCAAAGACGACCTCGAACAATTCTGCACGAGCGGAGCGACGTTCACTTACAACGCGCCGGATAAAGTTTCCGGCGGCCTGACTTACGGCGGTTATTCGGACAGCGTCGTCGTGGACGAAGCGTTCGTGCTGAAAGTTCCTAAGAATTTAAATCTCGCCGCGTCCGCGCCGCTGTTGTGCGCGGGCATCACGACGTATTCGCCGCTGCGCCATTACAAAGTCGCCAAAGGCCAGAAAGTCGGCGTCGTCGGCCTTGGCGGACTCGGCCACATGGGCGTGAAACTGGCGAAGGCTTTTGGCGCGCACGTCGTCGTCTTCACCACGTCGCCGAACAAAGTGAAGGACGCGTTGCGGCTCGGCGCGGATGAAGTCGTGAATTCCAAAAACGCCGACGAGATGAAAAAGCAGGCGAACAGTTTTCATTTCATCCTCGACACCGTCGCCGCGCAGCACGACATCAACGCGTATCTTGTTTTGTTGAAACGCGACGGCACGCTCACGCAAGTTGGCGTTCCCGCCGAGCCGCTTTCAGTTCAAGTCGGCAGCCTGATTTTTGGCCGGCGGAATTTCAGCGGCTCGCTCATCGGCGGCATCAAAGAGACGCAAGAGATGCTGGATTTTTGCGGCGAACACAACATCGTTTCCGACATCGAACTGATTCCGATCCAGAAAATCAACGAAGCCTACGACCGCCTGGTGAAGAACGACGTGAAATACCGGTTCGTGATTGACATGGCGTCGTTGAAATAAAATTGCGCGGCTAACGCAAAATTATTTTCCGAGGAAAAACTGGCTGAAGAACCAGCTAAATAAACTGACTCAATAAACCCGGCGGAGATTGGACGGCAAGATGCCCAGTTCGTCGCGGTATTTTGCCACGGTGCGGCGGGCGATGTTGATGCCCTTTGCCGTCAGCATTTTCACCACTTCCTGGTCAGACAACGGCTTGGCGGTGTCTTCGGCCTTGAAGATTTCGGCGATCATGTCCTTGACGCTGGTGTTGGAGAGGTTTTCGCCATTGGCATTTTGCAGGCCGGCGGTGAAAAAATATTTCATCTCAAATACGCCCTGCGGCGTCTCGATGTATTTTCCGGAAACGGCGCGACTCACGGTGGTCTCGTGCACGCCAACCACATCGGCGACTTGCGACATCGTCATAGGCTTGAGGTGCGCGACGCCCTTTTCCATAAACTCGCGCTGGCGCTTGACGATCTCCTTGCCGATGTTGCAGATGGTTGTCTGGCGTTGGTGCAGACTCTTGATGAGAAATTTACCGGCGCGAATTTTTTCGCGGATGTAATTTTTCACCTCGGCATTATTTTCGCCAGCAGACATCAAATCCTTATAGACATTGCTGATTCGCAGATGCGGAATCTGTTCGTCGTTGGTCGTGACGATGAAATCATCTCCGTTCTTCACGACAAAAACTTCCGGCGCGACGTATTGCTCAACCACCGGCAGAAAGGCACGACCGGGGCGCGGTTCAAGCCGGCCGATGCGGGCGAGCGCTTCCTGAATGTCGTCCACGGACTGGCCAGTGCCGCGCGCGATTTCGGGAATTTTGCGCTTGCCAAGCGCCTCCATATGGTCGCGGATGATGCGATACTCGATGGTTTCCTGCTTGCCAACGCGTTCAAGCTGGAGCATTAGGCATTCGCGCAAATCGCGCGCGCCCACGCCGACCGGCTCGAAACTTTGGATGACTTCCAGCACCTGCAAAACCTTTTCGGCAGGAAGATTGTTGGCCGCCGCCAGTTCCTCGACGGTCGCCATGAGAAAACCGTAGTCGTCAATGTTACCGATGAGTAGTTCCGCGATGGCGCGATCATCGTCGCCCAAACTCGTATCGCGCACCTGTTCCATCAGATGTTGCGCCAGCGACGCCTCGACGGTGATGGAGTTGAACATGAACTCACGCTTCTCCTCGTCCTCGGCGGAAGACCGGCTGACGATGTTCGTCTGCGAAAAGTGGTCGCGCCAGTCCTGATCCATTTGGACGAGCTTTTCAAATTCCGCCTGAAAATCGTCCACCGGGTCGTCCGCGCCCCGTTCCGTCGTGGTGTCAAATTTCACGTCCTCCGGCGGCTCGGCAAAATCCGGGGTGGTCGGAGTTTCCGTCTCGTCGCTGCCTGGGGATTTTTCGCGCAAGTCCATTTCCTGCTCGGAAATTTCTTCGAGGACGGGATTTTGCTGGAGTTCCTGCTCAACGAGCGCCTTGAGTTCCAGCGTCGGCGCTTGCAGCAACGCGAGCGACTGTTGAAGTTGCGGCGCCAGCACCAGCGATTGCGTCAGCCTTTGGGAAAGTTGTAATCCAGGTCCCATCTGCCCCGAGCATAACTTAATCTGCCGGAATCTCAAGCGAATTTGGCATGAATCTCGCTGTAGCATTTTAGGCCAAAGGAAAAACTGGATTTTGCCCGGCCGACGGCGCATTCTTTTTGCATGAAACTGATTCTTTCCACGCACAATGTCACGCTCACCAAGGCCATCGAAGATCACATTCTCGCCAAGTTGGAAAAACTCGATCACATGGATCAACGCGTCGTGGACGCCCGCGTCACGCTCGACCATGACCATACCCGCGTGGCGGAAAAACAATTTTCCTGCTCCATCCGCCTCGCCGTGCGCGGCCCCGATCTTTTTGCCAAGGATGTTGAAAACGACCTTTACGCCGCGATTGACGCCGTCACCAAAAAAATTGAACAGCAGATCCGCAAGCGCCACAACAAGATCAAGGCGACTAAGCACAAGGTCGGCGCGCGCTCCAAACGCACCCGGCAGGAAGCCGACTGAAAATGATCTTACGGGCGAAAATAATCCTGCCCGTCACCGCGCAGCCCATCGAGGACGGCGCGGTTTTCATTGACGGCAACAAAATCCGTTCCATCGCGCCGTGGAAGGATTTGCGCCCGCACCGGCGCGAAAAAGTTTTCGACCTCGGCGAAGTCATACTGCTGCCCGGCCTCGTCAACGCCCATTGCCATCTCGACTACACCGACATGGCTGGCGAATTGTCACCGCCAAAAACTTTCACCGACTGGATTGCTGCCATCACCGCGGCGAAAAGTGCCTGGAGTTATTCCGACTACGCGCGCTCGTGGCTGCGCGGCGCGCATCAGCTTTTGAAAAGCGGCACGACAACCGTCGCGGACATCGAAGCCATGCCGGATTTGCTGCCAGACGTCTGGGACGCCACGCCGCTGCGGGTTTTTTCCTTTTTTGAAATGACCGGCATTAAATCGCGCCGCGCGCCGAAAGAAGTTTTGCGCGAGGCCGTTGAAAAAATGGATTCGCTCCGCCATCCGCGCCATCGCGCCGCCCTTTCGCCGCACGCGCCCTACTCCACCCTGCCCGAACTGCTGCGCCTCGCCGCCCGCACCGCGCAAAAAAGAAAATGGCGCGTCAGCATCCATGTCGCCGAGTCCGCGCAGGAATTTGAGATGTTCGCGCACGCGCGCGGCGAGATGCACGAATGGCTCAAGCGCAACGACCGCGATAATTCCGACTGCGGCCTCGGCTCGCCCCTCGCCCACCTCGCGCGGAACAGGCTACTGGGCGAAAATGTCCTTGCCATCCACGTCAACTGCCTCGCGCGCGGCGATGCTACTTTGCTCGCGAAAAACAAAACCCATGTCGTTCACTGTCCGCGCAGCCACGATTATTTCGCACATCCGAAATTTGAACGCGAACGCCTCGCCAACGCCGGCGTGAACCTTTGCCTCGGCACTGACAGCCTCGCCACTACGCGCATGATGGGCAAACAAAAACCGGAACTCGATTTGTTCGCCGAAATGCGCTCGCTCGCCGACAGTGACCGAAAAATTTCGCCAGAAGAAATCTTGCAAATGGCCACCGTCAATGGCGCGCGCGCCCTCGGCTTAACCAAAAAAATTGGCGAGCTGACTTCCGGCGCAAACGCCGATTTGATCGTGATTCCATTTCCCGGCAGGCCCGGAAAAATTTATGAAACGGTGCTGGCGCATTCTGGAAATGTCACCGCCAGCATGATAGAAGGCCGCTGGGCGATTCCGCCGATCCATTGACACCCTGCTTTCCATTCGCGTCCGACTGTGCTTATCTGTTGGCCAAATGAATTCGTTCGCTGACGAATTGAAACACCACCTCGCCGACTTGCGCGAACAAGATTTGTTCCGCGAACTGCGCCGCGTGGATTCGGCGCAAGGCCGGCATATTGAAATCGGCGGCAAAATATTTCTTAATTTTTCATCCAACGATTATCTCGGCCTTGCCAGCCATCCCGCATTGAAAGAAGCCGCCATTCACGCCATAGAAAAATTTGGCGCGGGCGCGGGCGCGTCACGTTTGATTTGCGGCTCGCTTGCGCCGTTCCACGAATTGGAAGAAGCGCTCGCCAATTTCAAAAAAACCGAGGCTGCGCTGACTTTTTCCACGGGTTACGCCGCCGCGCTCGGCGCGATTTGCGCGCTGGTCGGCAAAGATGACGTCATCGTCATTGATAAACTGGTTCACGCCTGCATCGTGGACGCCGCCAAACTTTCCGGCGCAAAAATCCGCGTCTTCGCGCACAACGACCTGGATGATTTGGCGGATAAATTAAAATGGGCGGATAAACTTTCAAAAGCCGGAAGCGAAAAACAAAAGGTGAAAAATTTCATCGTAACGGAATCCATTTTTTCAATGGATGGCGACGCCGCGCCGTTGCGTGAAATCATAAAGCTCAAGGAAAAATACGGCGCGTGGCTCATGGTGGACGAGGCGCACGCCACGGGAATCTTCGGCCAAAAGGGACGCGGACTTGCTGACGCGTTGGGTGTCAGCGAGCAAATCGAAATCCAGATGGGCACGCTCGGCAAGGCGCTCGGCGCGAGTGGCGGCTATATTTGCGGCTCGCGCTTGCTGATCAATTTTCTGACAAACCGCGCCCGCAGTTTCATTTTTTCGACCGCGCCAGTTCCCGCCGCCGCCGCCGCCGCCACGGCAGGAATCAAATTGGCGCAGTCCACCACTGGCGATTCGCTCCGCGCACAACTCAAACGAAACGCCAGTCTTTTCAAATCGGCAATTGGCAGTCCGCAATCCGTAATCGCCAGCGCCATCGTCCCGTTGATTCTGGGCGATGAAGCAAAGGCTGTCGCCGCCGCAAAAAAATTGCACGCGCAGAACATTTTTGTTCCCGCGATCCGTTATCCGACCGTCGCGCGCGGCGCGGCGCGCTTGCGCGTGACCTTCACAGCAACCCACACGGACGAAGATGTGGCGCAACTGCTCGCCACCTTAAAAAATTTGATTCAATGAACCCGCTCGCTCGACTAGACCAAAAATTTATCTGGCATCCGTTCACACAGATGCGCGACTGGCTGCGGCGCGAGCCGATTGTGATCACCGAAGGCCAAGGCGCAGTGCTGCGTGACGTGAAAGGCCGCGAGTTTCTCGACGCGAATTCATCCATCTGGACAAATTTGCACGGCCACCGGCATCCGAAAATCAACGCCGCCATCACGCGGCAGTTAAAAAAAATTTCCCACAGCTCCGCGCTTGGTTTCGCCAATGAACCGGCCAGTTTGCTGGCAGAGAAATTGGTGGGCGTAGCCAATTCAAACTCAAGTGGCAAAAATTCAAAACTCGGAAAAGTTTTCTTTTCCGACGACGGTTCGACCGCGTTGGAAGTCGCGCTGAAGCTCGCTTACGAATTCACGCGCCGCACGCGCGGCACAAACTCCATGCCGAAGTTCCTCTCGCTCGTCGGCGCCTATCACGGCGACACGATCGGCGCGGTTTCGCTCGGTCACGTTGACCTGTTTCACAAAAAGTTTTCCGGACTGCTGTTCAAGACGGACAAGGTGATGTCACCGTATTGCTACCGCTGCCCGTTCAACCGCGCCAAGCCCGAGCGCGAAGACGCGCGGAAATATCGCAAGTGCGACTGGGAATGCGTCGGCCTAGTCGAAAACAAATTTTCCGCGCAGACGAAAAAAGGGAATCCTTATGCCGCGTTCGTCTTCGAGCCGCTGATGCAAGGCGCGGCGGGCATGATTCCGCAACCGAGCGGCTGGCTGGGCCAAGTCACGAAAATCGCGCGCAGCCACGGCGCACTACTGATTGCCGACGAGGTGATGACGGGCTTTGGCCGCACGGGCGTGACGTGCCATCTAGACAACCAAGCCAACGCGACAGCCTTAAAAAATCCGGCGGCGGCAAAACTATTCGCCTGCGCGCGCGTCGGCGTGCAGCCGGATTTTTTGTGCGTGGCAAAAGGTTTGACCGGCGGTTATCTGCCGATGGCGGCGACGATGACGACGCAACAGGTTTTTGATGCGTTTCTCGGTGAATACGAGGAGTTCAAAACATTTTTCCACGGCCACAGCTTCACCGGCAACCAGCTCGGCGCGGCGGCGGCGCTGACAAGCTTGGGAATTTTGCAGACAGCAAAATCCGTAAGTCAGCGCGCGCAGTTGCAAAAACATTTGCAGGAGGAATTGCAATCGCTCTGGCCGGTGCCAAACGTCGGCGACATTCGGCAGGTTGGGCTGGTTGCTGGCATTGAGCTGGTAAAAAACTGGCGGACGCGCGAGCCGTTTATGTTGCGGGAACGCGTGGGAATCCGTGTGTGCGAGGCGATGGCCAAGCGCGGCGTATTGACGCGACCCGTCGGGAATGTGATCGTGCTAATGCCGCCGTATTGCACGTCGCGGACGCAATTGCATAAGATGATAGGCGCTTTGCGCGAAACCGTGACCGAGATTTTTTGAATTAGCACGGCGAACAAAGATTTAGCGGACGCAATTTTTTAAAAACTGCACAGATTAAAAAATCAGCGCACCAAATTTAATTCACCGGCGTGATTTTGACTTCCACTTCCATCCGGCGTTCGCGCGTGCCACGATAATTTCCGCTGACCGGCGGCACGTCGGCGTAATCGCGGCCATTGCCCAGCTTCACATAAGTTTCGCCAATTTGACAATTGTGCGTGGGGTCGAGTCCGCGCCAGCCGCGTCCGGGAACAAAAACCTCCACCCAGGCGTGCGTGGCGCTGGCGGCTTCGGTGGCGAGATAACCGCTGACATAGCGCGCGGGAATTTTCAGGGCGCGGCAGAGGCCGATCATGAAATGCGCAAAATCCTGACAGACGCCGCGCCGGTCGCGCATCACCTCGCTCATGTGCGTGTGGACATGGGTGGAGGCGGACTCGTATTTCAGAAAGCCGTGGACGAATTTCATGATTGCGAGCGTCGCCTGCCAGGCGTCATTGATATCGGCGGTCGCGTCCAGCGCCAGCTTCCAGGATTCCGGCGACAGCTCCACGAAACGGCTTTCGAGCAGATAATCAAAACAGCGCTCAATGTTCGGCGCCTCGCGCATCTGCTCGAACGAACAGATTTTTTCGTCCGGCAGTGGCGCGGGCGGGCGCGTGATAACAACAGAATTTGCCTCAATCAACAAATGGCTGTGCGGCTCGATGATTTCAAAATGGTGAATCCAGTTGGAATAAAAATCTTTGGAATGCGTCAGCCGCGCCGCCGGCAGCACCTTGAGCAGAAATGATTCAACCGACTGCTCGGGAATCGGCATCGGCTGCAAACGCACATCATTAAAACTGTCGCGCACCGGCGTGGCATAGGTATAGCGCGTGCGATGTAAAATTGCCCACTTCATAATTCTTTGACGATCTCCTTTATTCGAGCGGTTCCACGTCCACCGACACGCGGACTTCATGCGCGCCGCCGCCGGTGAGAATGCCGGCCACCGGACTCACGTCGCCGTAGTCGCGACCGTAGGCGACGATAATGTGTTCCTCGGCCGGTTGCACGTTGTTTGTCGGGTCAAAATCCACCCAGCCGGTGCCGGGACAAAAAATCCCGAACCACGCGTGCGACGCATCCACGCCGACCAGACGCGATTTGCCCTCCGGCGGACGCGTGCGCAGATAGCCACTGACGTAGCGCGCGGGCAAGCCCAGCGAGCGCAGACACGCGATGCCCAAATGCGCGAAATCCTGGCAGACGCCACGCCGCTTTTGCCAAACTTCTTCCAACGGAGTAGCAACCGTGGTCGCGCGCGGGTCAAACTTGAAATCCTTGTTGAGGCGGCGCGTCAACTCCCGCGCGCCAACGAGCAGCGGCGTGTCCTTGCCGAAACTTTCGCGGGCGTAGGCCGCCAGTTCCTGCGACGCCCGCACCTGCGGCGAGTCAAAGACGAACTGATACGGCTCGATCACTTCGGGCGAAACCGGGTCGCGGAACATTTCAGCGACCGATTCCCACGGCGCGGTGGATTCATTCTGCGTCGAGGTTTTCGGCTGCACCGTAACGCGGCTGCTGGTGATTATCTCCAGTTTGCTGTGGATTTCCTGAATCGCAAAAAAACAAAGTTGGTTGCCGAAATAATCCGTGCGCGCCTTGCGCAGCGCCGGCTCGGGAAAGATCTGGAGCGAAAAACTATCGCTCGACTGCGTGGACGTGTCGCGCGGTTCCAGCCGGGCGACGTGGTGCGACACCGACACCGGCGCGGCGTATTCGTAAAGCGTGCGATGCGTGATGTGGTAGTTCATTGGACTTCCCCGCGCCCCGTGCGCGAAATCGCCGAGTGCGCGAAATAACTCGCGGCAATGGCATTAGACAATTGCGGCAGCACCCGCAAGGTTTGCCTGACGGTTTCCGCCAGCGCGGAGTCCGACCACTTCGCCGACGGACTGGCGAGTTCCCGCGCATCGGCGCGTTCCAAACGCGACTGGCAATTTTCCAAAACCGTTTTGCCGGGGCTGGCCGCATCGCCGCGCTCCTTGGGCAATTTTTCAAAATGTTTCACGAGCTGCTTGATCTGGAACAGAACCGAGCGCGGATTTTTGTCATCCAGCAGCACCAGATCGAACACTGCGGGAATCGTCGGCAGCAGATTGTAGCGCGAACGGAACGTGATGGAACTGTCCACCACTTCGAGAATCGCCTCAAGCAAACTTGGATTTTCCGCGTCCGGTGAAAGCAGCGTCGCCTCCAGCAGCGTGCAAAGATACACCGTGCGTTCGAGCCGCAAACCCATGTCGAGAAACCGCCAGGCTTGTGCCCGCGTCATGTTTTCGCGCGCGAGGCCGTGGAACGCCGCGAGGCCAAGCAACGTCTGGTTCAACACGCCCACGGCGTCGCCCGCGAGCATCACGCGTTTTGAAGATGGCGGCGTCGCGAGCCGGTCGTCAATCTGGCTCAACACGCGCCACATATCATTGGACGTGCGGTCGCGCACAAGCATCGCGAGTCGCTGCAACTGCTCCGCCGTCTGCCGCAAACTGCCGTGTCGCGTGGGATCAAAAATCGCCGCGAGGAGTTCCGCCTCGAACGCCTCGGCGTTCGACCACAATTCCGGCTTGGCGGAAATGCCCGGTAACTGGCCCTGCGTTTCCAGCGTCTGCAACAGCGGCGCAAGCAGCGGCTTCGCTCCGCCGGTGCGTTCGGGATTAAACCGCAGCAACGCGCTCCGCAGCAAACGTGAAGTGGCGTCGGCGCGCTCGGAGTAACGGCCGAGCCAGAAAAAATTATCCGCGAGGCGCGACGGCAGATTGTTTCCCGTGCGGCGCAGTTCGACATTTTGGTTCGTGCTGTGCAGCAGAGTGACTTCATCCACCGGCGTGGCGGACGGAATCCAAGTGTCCTTGCTGCTGCCGCCGCCGCGTTGCATGGAAATGAATTTTCCGCCGCTGTCCGGCAGCACGCGGGTAAGTCCGCCGGGCATCACAGAATAACCGCCCTGCCCATCCGTCACCAGAAAGACGCGGAGGCTGACGGGCTGCGCCGCCAGCGAATTTTTTTCCCAAGACGGCGCGGTGGAAAGCTCGATGCGCTCCTGCGCGACGAAGAGATCGGGATCAAATTCGATGCGCTGCTTCAAATCCTCGAAGCCGGCATCGGCCAGCCCCTGCTGCGTGCGGAACGCCGGCTTCACGATGAGTTTGTCGAGGTGTTTCAAAACATGTTCGCGCGCGGCCTTTTGCCCGCACCACCACGTCGCAACCGACGGCAGCTTCAATGGTTCGTTAAGTAGATGCCGGCACAGGCCGGGCAAAAACGACATGAACGCCGGGCTTTGCACCAAGCCGCTGCCGAGCGCGTTGGCTATGACCACCGTTCCCGCGCGTACCGCTTCGACGAGTCCCGGCACTCCGAGAATGGAATCATTCCGCAATTCGAGCGGATCGCAGAAATCATCGTCCACGCGGCGCAGAATCACATCCACGCGCTCCAGTCCGCTCAAGGTTTTCAACCAGACATGATTGTCGCGCACGGTCAAATCCTGTCCCTCGACGAGCATGTAGCCGAGATAGCGCGCCACATACGCCTGCTCAAAATAGGTTTCGTTGTGCGGGCCGGGCGTGAGCATGACCACGCGCGCCTTGTCCGCCTGGCGCGGCGCGAGCTGCGCGAGGGCGTTCTGCGTGGCGAGAAAAAATCCGGCGAGTCGATGAACGTGATTGTCCCGGAACGGCTCCGGCAAAATACGCGAGGTGACTAGGCGGTTCGCCAGCGCGTAGCCCGCGCCGGTCGGAATTTGCGTGCGGTCGGAAACCACCCACCAGCGTCCGTCCGGCGAACGCGCGAGGTCGGCGGCGTAGAAATGTAGAAATATGTCGCCGGGCATTTTGATGCCATGGCACGGGCGCAAAAAATCCGGCTGGCCGAAAACGAGCGCCGGCGAAAGCCAGCGCGAACGGATCAAATCTTGCGCACCGTAGCAGTCGGCGAGAATTTTATTCAGCAACGTCGCGCGTTGAATCAAACCAGTTTCGAGCTTCTGCCATTCTTCCGGCGCGATGACGAACGGAATCGGGTCGAGCTGCCACGGTCGCTCCATTCCGCGCGGGTCGCCATAGACGTTATAAGTGATACCGTGCTCATGGACAAATCGCTGGCACGCATCCGCACGCCGCGACAGTTCCGCCGAGCCAAACTCCTCCAGTTCGCCGAGCAGCTTTGCGTAGTGCGGAAAAATTTCACCGTCTTTTGCGAGCAATTCATCGAACGCGCCCGCGCTGCCTTTGTAGCCGGACAACAGTTTTTCCGGCGTCGCTTTTTTTGCGAAGCTCGTGTCTTCCGGCGTAGATTGCAATTGCGATTGAATCATCGGCGGCTGGTCGCGTCGGTTTTTATTTTCGCCCGCTTCAGACATTACGCAAATCGAGGGTGAAAGGAAAATCTCCGTTTGGAATTTCCGGCGGCGGCGTGAATTTTCCCTGCTGGTGGCCATGCCGGAAAAATCGGGAAAGCCGCCGCGCCTCGGCTTCGTAGCTGTTCACGGGAAACGTGTCGTAGCCGCGTCCGCCCGGATGCGCTACGTGATAAGTGCAGCCGCCGAGCGAACGCTTGTTCCAGGTGTCGTAAAGATCAAATCGCAACGGCGCGTGCGATTTGATCGTGGGCTGAAGGCAAACCGGCGGTTGCCATGCGCGATAACGCACGCCCGCGACGCCTTCGCCGTTCGTGCCGGTCGGATGCAACGGCACGCGATGGCCGTTGACCGTGATGGCGAAGCGGTCGCCGATGAGTCCGTTCGCTTTGACTTGGAGGCGTTCGAGCGAGCTGTCCACATAGCGCACCGTGCCGCCGCCGCCGGGTTCTTCGCCGAGGACGTGCCACGGTTCGAGCGCGGTTCGCAATTCAATTTGTAAATCGCGCTGCTCCAGATCGCCGATGCGCGGGAAGCGAAACTCAAAATGCGGCGCGAACCAGTCGAACTCAAACGGATACCCGGCTTCCTTCAGATCACCGATGACGTCGCGGAAATCCGTCTCGCAAAAATGCGGCAGCATCCAGCGGTCATGGATGTCCGTGCCCCAGCGCACGAGGTCGTTTTTGTAAGGCTCGTTCCAGAATTTCGCGACGAGGCCGCGCAGGACGAGATGTTGCGCGAGGCTCATGCGCGCGTGCGGCGGCATTTCAAACGCTCGCATCTCAACGAGACCGAGGCGTCCGCTGCTGCTTTCGGGCGCGTAAAGTTTATCAATGGAAAATTCGGAGCGATGCGTGTTGCCGCTGGAATCAATCAAAAGATTTCGGAACAAGCGATCCACCATCCACGGCGGCGTCTGGCCGAACGCGCCGATTTGTTTGTCCATTTCCCTGAACGCGATTTCGAGTTCGTAAAGCGAATCGTTCCGCGCCTCGTCAATGCGCGGCGCCTGCGACGTCGGGCCGACGAATAATCCGCTGAAGAGCCAGCTCAACGACGGATGATTCTGCCAATACGTCAGCAGCGAGCGCAGCAGATCGGGACGCCGCAGCACCGGCGAATCCGGCGGCGCTTCCGCGCCGATGATGATGTGATTGCCGCCGCCCGTGCCGGTGTGGCGGCCGTCGAGCATGAACTTTTCCGTGCCGAGCCGCGTCTGCCGCGCTTCTTCGTAAAGAATTTCCGTGCGCTCGACGAGTTCGTCCCATGTCTTGCTCGGATGCATATTGACCTCGATGACGCCGGGGTCGGGCGTGACGGCGAGCTTGTTCAGGCGCGGATCGCGCGGCGGCGTCTCGCCTTCGATGATGACCGGCGTGCCCATTTCGGTGACGACGGTCTCGATGCCCGCGATGAGATCGAGATAATCTTCCGTCGTCTCGACCGGCGGCATGAAGAGATGTAAACGTCCGTCGCGCGGCTCGACGCAGAGTGCGGTGCGGATGATCCATGGCGCGCTCTGGCCGGGCGCGGGACGGCGCAACGGATTTTCGTCCGGCGGCAACGGCTCGAGCGGCTTTGGTTTCTCGCCAAGTTTTTGCGCGCGCTGGCCGCGACCTTCGCCGGGCAATGTTGGCGAATCCGCGCGACCGACAAAACGCTGGCGATACGGAAATTCTTTCGGCAGTTCCGGCAATTTTGGATTCGACGGGTCTTGCTGGCGCAGCCACGGAAAATCTTTTTCGGCGACCCACGGAACGGAATCGAGCGGCAGGCGCAAACCCATCGGCGAATCGCCGGGGATGAGCCAGAGCGTGTCGTCGTCGCGCAAGAACCACGAGCCGGAAATCCAGCCGCCGCCGACGCGCTTGACCGGCAGCGCGTAGCCGACGACCGAGCCGAGTCCCTGCTGAAAAATCCGCGCGATGCGCTCGCGTTCCTGCTTGTCCTTGAGATTGGATTTTTCCGGCGTGACGTTCGTGGGAAAACGGCGTTCTTTCCAGGTGTAATAAAATGCGTCTTCGTAGGCGGGAATCAAATGCTTCGGGTCGCCGCCAACGAGCGACGCGATGCGCGACAGAAGTTCCTTCGCGTCCTTCGCGCCGTGGCCGTAATTTTTCGATTCGTCCGCGATGAGCGAATCGTCCTTCCAGATCGGCACGCCGTCCTTGCGCCAATACGCCGCGAGCGCGTAGCGTGGCAACGGTTCGCCCGGATACCATTTGCCCTGACCGTAATGCAGCAACGAGCCGGGCGCGAATTTTCCGCGCAGCCGCTTGATGAGTTCGCCGGACAAAATCCGTTTCTTGTGCGAGACGGCGGTGAAATTCCATTCCGCGCCGTCGGGATCGTCCGTGGAAACAAACGTTGGCTCGCCGCCCATCGTCAGGCGGACGTCGCCTTTTTTCAGATCAACGTCAATCGCGTGGCCGAGCGATTCGATTTTTTTCCATTGTTCTTCGGTGTAAGGCAGCGTGACGCGCGGGCTTTCAAAAATGCGCGTGACGTTCATCTCAAAACTGAATTCAGTTTCACATTCGTCCACGCCGCCGGAAATCGGCGCGGCGCTGGCGGGATCAGGCGTACACGCGAGCGGAATGTGGCCTTCGCCCGCGAACAAACCGGAAGTCGGATCAAGTCCGATCCAGCCGCCGCCGGGCAGATAAACTTCGCACCACGCGTGCAAGTCCGTGAAATCTTTTTCCGCGCCGCTCGGACCGTCGAGCGCCTTCACGTCGGCTTTTAATTGAATCAAATAACCGCTGACGAAACGCGCCGCGAGTCCGCAATGACGCAGTAACTGGCACAGCAGCCACGCCGAATCGCGGCACGAACCGCTGCCTTTTTCCAAAGTTTCCTCCGGCGTCTGCACGCCGGGTTCGAGGCGAACGAGATATTTGATGTCCTTCCACAAACGCTGGTTGATCGCGACGAGAAAATCATTCGTGCGCGGTTTTTCTTTTTCAGGAATTTCCAGCCGCTCCTTTTTCGTGCGCCGTTTGACTTCGCCCAGTAAATCTTTGCGGACGGCGGTGAGATATTTTGTAAACGCCGGCGTGAGCCAGCATTGGCGCTGGAACGGCGCGAGTTCGTGATCGAGCGCGGGATCGTAAACGAACGGAAATTTTTCTGCCTGCGGTTCGAGGAAAAAATCGAACGGATTGAACACCGCCATTTCCGCAACCAAATCCACTTCGACGCAAAACTCGCGCGTCGGTTGTTCAAAGACCAGCCGCGCGGCGTAATTCGCCTGCGGGTCTTGCATCCAATTGATGAAATGTTTTTCGGGAATGACTTTGAGCGAGTAGCTCAAAATCCGCGTGCGCGAATGTGGCGCGGGACGCAAGCGGATGGTTTGCGGCCCAAGATGAACCAGCCGGTCATACTTGTAATGCGTCTTGTGATGCAGCGCGACGTGAATTGACATTCGGATTTTGGATTAGGCAGCTTCGGCTTGCAGATAACGGATGCGTTTGTGAACGTCCGTGTTGATCGAGTGATACGGCTGCGAAAGATTTCCGGCGGCGAACAGCGTGCGCCGCGTGTGTTCCATGTCGTCCTCGCCGATGGCGTCGGTGAAAATCGGCATCAGATAATCCATGCCGAGTTTGGACGGCTTCATCAATTTCGGATCGTAAAGCGCCGGGTGCATTTTTCGCGCATGGATCAATCCCCAGCGGTCGCGGAAACGGTTCGCGTCGTAACCCTCGACAAAAAAACCTTTCGTCGTGTTGTATTGCAAAACGGAAACGGCGTTGTTGCGGCCTTCAACCAAAAGTTCAACGGCCTTCGCACCTTGCTGCGCGGCGTAAAACCGGTCGAACAAAATCGGCCGCCCGCCGCGTTGGGTGTGGCCGACTTTGCGAGTAAAGATCGCTTCTTTCGCGGATTCGCCGCGACGGTAAAGCTGGAAAAATTTGTCCCCGATCATCTGGATCAGTTTCGAACGCAATGCTTCCGACGCGCCACTCAAAACAACGTTGCCCGCCGGGTCGGTGGATTTTGTTTCCGCGCCAAGTTCGCGGCCATTTTCGTCCACGATACCTTCGCCACAGACGATGACGACGTTTTTTTGCAAATCGTAAAGATGCTTCACGCGCGCGACGAGCGCTTCCAAGTCCGGCGCAATTTCGGGGACAAGCACGATGTCGGGCTGGCCGTAGGCCGAGCCGAGCGCGATGTAGCCGGAATGTCGGCCCATCACTTCAATGATGGCGATGCGGCGATGACTTTCCGCCGTCGTGCGAATTCTTTCCACGCCGCTCGCTGAGACAAAAACGGCGGTCGCATAGCCCGGCGTGGCGTAATTCACGATGTTGTTCAGATCAAATTGCGTGTGCGACTCCGTGCGCTTGTAACGAAAGCCGCCTTTGGCCGCTGCGTCGTTCACGCGTACATATTCGTCCGGCTCGCTCGGATAATTCAGGCCGAGGTCGTTGTCAATCGTCTTGGGCGCGAGCACGGTCGGCAGGCGTTCTGCAAATGGCTGCAATCCATTTAATGTGCCATCGCCGCCGATGCAAATCAGTCCGTCGATGCCAAGCTGCTTCAACCGCGACGCAACCATGTCGAGGTCGTCTTTTTTATTTGCATCCACAAAATCGCGCGACGAGCCGATGAGTGTGCCGCCTTTCGTCGGGTCGAGTTCGGGAATATTTTGATAAAGCGGATTAAGATGGACGTGCGGCACGCGCGGGTTGAAAAGACAATTAAAACCTTTGATGAGGCCGATCACCTCGACCTTGAGCTGGTTCGCGCGCGTGACCGCACCATGAATCGTGGCGTTGAGCGCGGGCGTATCGCCGCCGGCGGTGAGAATTCCGATGCGTTTCATGGCTTGAAAATTTTATCAGACTGTTGCTGTTGCTCTTCCTGCTGCACCATGTGGATCTCGTCAGGATTTTCAAAGGGCTGGAAAATGTAAGCCCGAAACAACTCGGCCCCGACGTTGTTCAATTTGGCCTGGGCTTCATCAAGATAACGGTGCAGACCGACTTCAAAAATTTCCTCGATGGTGCTGAACTGCAGTTCCGCCAGAAACCGGCCGGTGAGTTTTTCCGCGTCGTTGGTGAAACGGCCGGCGGAGACGCCGGAAATGTTGCGCAACGCGAGGTTCAATTCATTCACACAATAGCGCACGGATCGCGGAAAGACATCGCTCAGCAATAAAAATTCCGCCACCTGCAGCGGATGCACATCGCCGCCATGAATCGTTTTGTAGGCGTCCCACGCGCTGCACGAGCGCAGCACGGCCGACCATTCGAGCGCCTCGTCGGGGCTGATGCGTTCTGGCACACCACGTTCCGGCAAACTTTGGTAGCGCACGTCGAGGATACGCGTGGTCTTGTCCGCGCGTTCGAGCAACTGGCCGACGCGCACAAACCACCAGCCTTCGTTGCGGATGAGCGTGGCTTCGATGATGCCGATGATGTGGAGCGAACTGGATTTGATTTCCTGAAAAAATTCGCCCGCGCTGCGCCGCCAGACTTCGCGGGCGTAAGGTGAACGGACAAATAAATAAAGGCGATTCAATTCCTCCCACAATTCCAGCGTAATCTGGTCACGCACCATGCGCGCGTTTTCGCGCGCCTGACAGATGGATTGCAAAAGTGAATTGGGATTTTCCATCTCGAAGACGAGAAATTCCGTCACCGCCTTGCCAGTGGCGTTGGGATGCGCTTTGAAAAAAGCCTCTTCATCACCGGTGGCCTGAACAATGGGGAGCCAGTAGGCGGTGAGACGTTTTTCATCAACGTTGCGGATGTCCAGCAGGAGTTGCAGATTCACGTCCACGATGCGCGCGATATTTTCCGAGCGCTCAATGTAACGAGCCATCCAGTAGAGTGAGTTGGCAACGCGGGATAACATTTTTATTTAGAAGTTAAATGCTGAATCTGATTATTCGTCTCCGTAAAGCACCCAAGTGTCTTTGCTGCCGCCGCCCTGCGACGAGTTGACAACGAGCGAACCCTTGCGCAAAGCGACACGCGTGAGGCCGCCGGGAATGATGCTGGTGCGTTCGCCGGACAAGACGAACGGTCGCAAATCAACATGGCGTCCTTCAAAATTACCGTCGCAATTGGTTGGGTGCTGCGAGAGGTTGATCATCGGCTGCGCGATATAATTACGCGGCTCGGCGATGATGAGCTTGCGAAATTTTTCTATTTCTTCCTTCGTAGCCTTCGGCCCCATCAACATTCCGTAGCCGCCGGATTCGTTCGCCGCTTTCACAACGAGTTTTTCCAGATTTTCCAAAATGTATTTTTTATCCGCTTCCTCGCTGGCCAGATACGTCTCCACGTTGTTCAAAATCGGTTCCTGATCGAGGTAGTATTTGATCATGCGCGGCACGAAATAATAAACCACCTTGTCATCCGCAATGCCCGTGCCGATGGAATTCGCCAGCGAAACATTGCCCGCGCGATACGCGTTGATGAGCCCCGGCACGCCGAGCATCGAATCTTTGCGGAACACGGTCGGGTCAATGAAATCATCGTCAATACGGCGGTAAATGACATGCACCGGCTGCGGGCCTTTCGTCGTGCGCATGAACACGCGCGAATCTTTCACAAACAAATCGCGGCCTTCGACAATCTCAATGCCCATCTGCCGCGCGAGATACGTGTGCTCAAAATACGCGCTATTGTAAGCGCCCGGCGTTAGTAAAACCACCGTCGGATCAGCGACGCCCGCCGGCGCGATGTATTTCAACGACTTCAAAAGTTCTTGCGCGTAATGCTCCACCGGCCGCACGCCGATGCCCTCGAACATTCCCGGAAACGCGCGCTTCATTGCGCGCCGATTTTCCAAAACGTAGCTCACGCCCGACGGACAACGGCCGTTGTCTTCCAGTACGAGATAATTTCCGTCCTTGTCGCGGATCAAATCCGTGCCGCAAATATGGATGTAGATATCCTTCGGCACATTGAAGCCCACAAATTCGCGCCGGAAATGTTTCGCCGACAAAACATAAAATTCCGGGATGATGCCGTCCTTCAGAATTCTCTGCTCGTGATAAATGTCGTGGAGAAAAAGATTCAGCGCGGTGATACGCTGCGTCAGACCGCGTTCCAGATGCTCCCACTCCTTCGCCGGAATAATTCTGGGTAATAAATCGAACGGGAAAATTTTCTCCGCGCCCGCCGCGTCGCCATAGACATTGAAGGTGACGCCCTGCCGGAGAAAAGCGTTGTCAATCGCCTCGCGCTTGGACTGAAATTCCGGCTCGGTCAACTCCGCGAACAGCTTGTGGAACTTCTGGTAATGCGGCCGCACCTGGTTCTGCGCATCGGCCATTTCATCGAAACCGCTGTTGACCTGATATTGATTCAGCATATTCCTTCAGTTGTTTTTTTAACTTCTTGAACATTTACCGCCAGCCAGCTTGGCTGGTAAATTTTCCTCCGGCCATCTGTATAAAACGCGCCCGCGCAGTTATCAACCTCAATTTTCAAGGTTGCCAACCGTGCCGCCAGCCAAAATTGAATCGCCCGGCCGACCATGTGTTTTATCCTGCAGTAGTTCTTTAGCAGGCGGCTTGCCGAGTTCACGCCTTGGTGTGAATTTTTTTGAAACATGTGACCGAGGCAATACCCCAGCGTTCGTTTCACGAAAAGAGCCCGAGCGTCCGCAGAACGCGTCCGGCTCACTGGAAGATTTTTGGCGGAATTCTCTTTCGCAAGAAAAAGCGCGGCGCTCAGACAAAAATCGTCTGGTCGCGCCCCGGCCCGACGGACGCGATATACAAATGCGCATTCGTCAGTTCGGCAATCGCCTTCAAATACGCCTGCGCCTTCTTCGGCAGTTGCTTGAACGTCTTGCATTTTTCCGTCGGCGTCAGCCAGCCTTCAAATTCAACGTAAATCGGCACGCACTGCGCGAGAATTTCCGCGTCGTTGGGCATATAATCATATTGCGTTTTGCCGTGGCGATACGCGACGCAAACCTTGATGTTCTCCACCGTGTCGAGGCCGTCGAGGTTCGTGATGGCGAGATCGTCAATGCCATTGACCATCGTCGCGTGGCGCGTGGCGACAGAATCAAACCAGCCGCAGCGACGGGCACGCCCGGTCGTCGCGCCGAATTCGCGTCCCATGCCGTGCAGCAGGTCGGAGATTTCCTGATTTTCCGTCGGCAACGGCCCTTCGCCGACGCGCGTGGTGTAAGCCTTCATCACACCGACCACGCGATCCATGCGATGCGGCGGCACACCGGAGCCGGTGCAGGCGCCGCCCGCCGTGGTGTTTGACGACGTGACAAACGGATAAGTGCCATGGTCAATGTCGAGAAACGTCCCCTGCGCGCCTTCAAACAAAACCTCCGCGCCATGACGAATCTGTTCGTGCAAGAGAACAACCGTGTTTTGCACAAACGGCTTCAAATATTTCCCGGCGGCGTTGTATTCCGCAAAAACTTTTTTGAAGGAAAGCTGCTTCGCGCCGAGTGATTTGAGCACGATGTTATTTTCTTTAATCCGAACAGAAAGTTTCGCTTCGAGCTTGGCCGGATCAATCAGGTCGTTCACGCGCAAACCAACTCGCGCCGCCTTGTCACCGTAAGCCGGGCCGATGCCGCGCTTGGTCGTGCCGATTTTATTTTTACCCTTGAGCAATTCGCGCGCGCCATCCAGTTCGCGATGATACGGAAACACGACGTGCGCCGTTTCGCTCAACACAAAATTCTTCGGCGTCACCGCGACGCCGTTTTTTTTGAGACCTTCCATTTCGCTGACGAGGCCGATGGGGTCAAGCACCACGCCATTGCCGATGACGCACAATTTATTTTTGCGCAAGATGCCGGACGGAATTAAATGCAACACGGTTTTCTTGCCCTTGACGATGACCGTGTGGCCGGCGTTATTGCCGCCGGCGTAACGCACAACGACATCCGCCCTCTCCGTGAGCACGTCAATGATTTTGCCTTTGCCTTCGTCGCCCCACTGGGCGCCGACGAGAATTGTGTTTGCCATAAATTTATTTTGGGAGGGGCGGCGTATCGCCGTCCCCAATTTTTCCGCCGCCGACAATAAAAATCCCCGGACGTAAATCCGGGGCAAAGCGGCTGGGTCTTTGCCGGGAGAAGCTAGAAAACGGCGGCGGCGATGTCAATTCTGCAAAGATGTTTTGGCGGCGTTTTAATTTCCTTTCCGTTTAATTTTCTGCGGACTAGTCTCCCGTATGCGCGAAGCCTCTTTGAATTTTCTTAAAACATTGGTCAACACGCCCAGCCCCACCGGCCACGAAACGCGCGGCCAGCGTGTCTGGCTGGATTACGCCAAACAATTTTCTGACGAGACTTTTTCCGACGCCTACGGAAACTGCGTCGCCGTCCTCAATAAAGGCGGCGGCCCGCGCATCATGCTCGCAGCGCACGCGGACGAAATCGCGATGGCGGTGAATTACATTGATGACAACGGCTTCATTTACGTTCAAAAAATGGGCGGCATTGACGCGGCTATCACCAAGGCGCAACGCATCTTCATTCACACACGCGGCGGCGCGGTTAAAGGCGTCGTCGGCAACGTCGCGCCACATTTGACGAGCAAGGACGGCGATGCCAAGCCGCCGAAAATTCACGACCTGTTCATTGACATCGGCGTAAGCAATCGCAAGGAAGCGGAGAAAATTGTCCGCATCGGCGACCCAATCACGCTGGCGGATGAATTTGATATTTTGCGCGGCGACCTCGCGGTGGCGCGCGCGTTTGACAACCGCATCGGCACTTTTGCCGTCGCGGAAACGCTGCGGCTGTTGAAGGAATCAAAAATAAAAATAAACGCGGAAGTTTACGCTGTTTCCAATGTGCAGGAAGAAGTCGGCTTGCTCGGCGCGCGGCAGATCGCGTATTCGCTCAAGCCTGACATCGCGCTCGTCGTGGACGTGACGCACGCGACGGATTATCCGACCGTCAGCAAGACGCAGCACGGCGACACGCGCATCGGCAGCGGCCCGACCATCACACACGGCGGCTGCAATCATCTGGAAGTTGTAAAACGGCTCGAGGAAGTTGCGGCAAAGAAAAAAATTCCGCTCCAGCACGAAGCCATGTCTAACACGAGCGGCACGGACACGGACGTGATTTTTTGGACGCGCGGCGGCATTGCCAGCGCGCTCATCAGTTTGCCGAACCGCTATATGCACTCGCCGGTCGAGGTCGTGAGCCTGAAAGATTTGGAGCTGATCCCGCAATTGCTGGCCGCGTTCGTGCAGTCGCTGAAAAAGGGCGAAGAGTTCAAAGTAAAAATTTGAAGGGTGCGAGTGGTCTGATCATGGATGGACGCTTCAGCGTCGTTTCAATTTTTTTTCAAACGCCACCAATGTCTCCGGGCTGACATGATGTTCAATTCCCTCGGCATCTAGTTCCGCCACTTTTTCCGGCACGCCTAATGATCGCAAAAACGCCGTCACCGTCTCATGCCGCAGCTTGCACTCCGCCGCCAGTGTGCGCCCCGCATCGGTCAGAAAGATCGCGCGGTAGGGCAGCGTGTTCACGAACCCGATTTTTTTCAGCCGCGCCAGCGTGCGGTTGACCGTCACATGGGTCACGCCCAGCCGCCGCGCCAGATCCACCACGCGCGCCTCGCCCAGCGCCGCCGACAAATCTGCGATGGCCTCGACGTAATCCTGCGCCGTCTCGGCGGCACGGTCGCGGCGCGAACGGCGGAATTTTTCGGCGGGCGGCGTCGCCGCCGGCTTGCGGGTGGAACGTGGCATAAACTTTAGAAATAAAGCAGACGGTGGTTTTCCCGTCGAGGTTTTAATTTGTAACTATAGCTACATTTTTTGTTGACGGCGCAGATTTCGTATTGTAACTAATGCTACATGATTTTGTTCGGGCTAAAATACAGGCCGTTTTGGCTGGCGGTGTTGCTTGCCGCGCCCGGTGCCCACGCGTCGGCGCAAGAGACCAATTCCATTCCGCCGGACAAAGGCGGTTACAACCTTTTTAATCCCGTGCCGGAAAATCTGATGCGGGATTTAAGTCCCGACCGGCCGGACGTGACCGAGTCGCCCTATACGGTGGACGCCGGGCATTATCAGTTGGAAATGGATTTTGCCAATTTCACTTATGACAAAACAGACGGAACGACCACGAAGACTTGGCAGGTGGGGGATTTCAACTTCAAAGTCGGATTGCTCAATGATGTGGATGTCCAATTCGTTTATGACAATTACCTGAATGTGAATACGGTAGACAGTTCGGGCAAATCAACCACTCAATCGGGCTTTGGCGATTTCACCACGCGACTGAAAATAAATTTGTGGGGCGATGACGCCGGGCAGACGGCCTTCGCGCTGCTGCCTTACATCACGTTTCCAACGGGCACGGATGGTCTGGGAGACAATGCGGTCGAGGGCGGCGTGATTTTTCCGCTGGCGGTGAGCCTGCCGCATGATTTTGACCTGAGTTTGGAAACAGCGGCCAGCTATATGAAAAATTACGACAATGGCGGCTACCATGGGGAATTCATCGCTTCTGCCAGCCTTGACCATCAGATCATCGGGAAGTTGAGCGGTTTTGTGGAATTTTTCAGCAACTTCACCACAGAAAGTCATTCCAGCTGGGTGGGCACGGTGGATACCGGCCTGGAATATCTGGTGACAAAAAACCTCCAGCTTGATTTGGACTGCTATTTTGGCGTGACGCCGGCGGCGGACGACTACAATCCCTTTGCTGGCATCACCGTAAGATTTTAATTTATGAGCCAATCGCCAAAAACCCCAGACGCTGGCTGGCGCAAGCCGGCAGGCCAAGCTTCGCTGGCGGAAGTTCACCGCAGCATTCTTGTTCCGGTGACAGCTTCATTCTGGAGAAAGTTGCTCGCGTTTTCCGGCCCTGGATTTCTCGTGGCCGTCGGCTACATGGATCCCGGAAATTGGGCGACGGATCTTCAGGGTGGCGCGCAATTCGGCTACACGCTGCTGTCAGTCATCATGATTTCAAACTTGATGGCGATTTTGCTCCAGCATTTGTCCATCAAGCTCGGCATCGCCACCGGACGTGACCTGGCGCAAGCCTGCCGCGATCATTATTCGACGCCGACGGTCTGGTTTCTTTGGATCCTTTGCGAAATCGCCATCGCCGCGTGTGATCTCGCGGAAGTCGTCGGCTCGGCCATCGCGTTGCAATTACTTTTCGGAATTCCACTCGTCTGGGGTTGCGTCATCACGGCGGCAGACGTGCTCGCTGTTTTATATCTACAAAATAAAGGCTTCCGTTACATCGAGGCTTTGGTCATCACGTTGATTGCAACCATCGGAACTTGTTTCGCAGCGGAAATTTTTTGGTCCAAGCCCGGCTTCGTGGGCATGATGCTCGGCTTCGTTCCTAGCCCGGAAATTCTTAAAAATCCGCAAATGCTCTACGTCAGCATCGGCATCATCGGCGCAACCGTCATGCCGCATAATTTGTATCTGCACTCGTCCATCGTCCAGACGCGCAAATACGAACAGAACGCCGGCGGCAAACGCGAGGCGATAAAATTTGCCACAATTGATTCGACCGTCGCGCTCATGTTCGCGCTGTTCATCAACGCGGCAATCTTAATTCTCGCAGCGGCGGCTTTTCACTGGTCTGGCCATCAAGATGTCGCGGCGATTCAAGACGCTTACAAATTATTGCCCGGCGCGCTCGGCGTCACTGGCGCGAGCATTATTTTCGCACTCGCGTTGCTCGCCTCGGGGCAAAACTCCACGCTCACCGGCACGCTCGCCGGGCAGATTGTGATGGAAGGCTTCATCAACATCCGCCTGCGTCCGTGGCTGCGTCGTTTGATCACGCGCGCCATCGCCATTATTCCCGCTGTCTGCGTGATCGGTTATTTTGGCGAAAGCAAGACGACTCAATTGCTCGTCGCCAGCCAAGTCGTTCTTTCCATGCAACTCGGTTTCGCCATCTGGCCGCTGATGCGTTTCACCGGCGAAAAAAATAAAATGGGCGAGTTCGTAAATCCGCTTTGGATCAAAATTCTCGGCTGGACGACGGCGGCGATTATCATTGTCCTCAACGTCAAACTGCTTTTTGATATGTTCATGCCCGCGTCCGTTTTGAAATTTTTTTATGGCCATCTTGGTTTGACAATGCCAACCCAATAAAAGATTTCCATGTATAAAAAAATTCTCATCACGCTCGAAAACGGCCCGGCGGACGCCACCATCATTCCGCACATCGCGGAACTCGCCGGAAATTTTGGATCGGAAATTTTACTCCTCCACGTCGCCGACGGTTTTGCCGCGCGCTGCTTCGACCAGTTGAAACTCACCGAGTCCGAGGAGATCAAGGAAGACCGCGCCTATCTGGAAAAAGTCGCCGAAAAGTTTCGCGCAAAAAAACTTTCCGTTACCACATTGCTCGCGATGGGCGACCCGCCCGCCGAAATTTTAAAAATCGCTGCCGAGGAAAAATGCGATTTGATCGCGATGACCAGCCACGGCCACCGATTTTTTGGCGATTTATTTCACGGCAGTACCATCACCAAAGTTCGACATGACACGAACATTCCCCTGCTCATCCTGCGCGCGAAAAAGATTTGAAATCACTTCGTGACCGGACGGCTCACGTTTTTCAACCGCTCGCGCACCATGTCCGCGCGGATCAAATCGCGCTCCTCCGCTGACAGTTTGTCGGAAATCTGCTTCTGCAAATGCGCCGGCTGCGTCGTCAGGAAAAGCTCATCCACCAACGCGCGCTCCGTGCCGGGAAACGAACCCATGTCGATTCCCAGCCGCAAGAACGAAAGCTGGTTCATCGTTTCCTTCGAGGAAATACTGTGGGCGTTCGCCAGAATGCCGTAGGCGCGGCCGATATGGTTGAACACAATTTTCTTTTTCTTTTCTAGCAACGTCTGCCGCGCGTTTTCCTCGTGCTCGATGATCTGCGACAACACTTTTTCCAGCCGTTCCACGATGGCCGTCTCGCTTTCGCCGAGCGTCATCTGGTTTGAAACTTGAAAAACATTTCCAAGCGCTTCTGTGCCTTCGCCGTAAAGCCCGCGCACCGCGAGGCCAAGTTTGTTCACCGACTGAATGATCGGATTGATCTGCTCGGCCAAAACCAGTCCCGGTAAATGCAGCATCGCGCTCACGCGGATGCCCGTGCCGAGGTTCGTCGGACACGCGGTCAAGTAACCGAGCTCGTTGTCGAACGCGAAATTTAATTTCTTCTCCAGCGCGGAATCAAAACGGTCAATCGCGTTCCACGCCTCGCGGATTTGAAAACCCGGGCGCAGCGCCTGCATCCGCAGGTGATCTTCCTCGTTGATCATCACCGAAAACGTTTCCGCGCGGTTCAGCACCAGTCCGCTGCCGACATTTTTGGCCGCGTGTTCGCGGCTGATCAGATGCCGCTCTACGAGAATCTGCTTGTCCAGCGCGGTGAAATTATCCATCGCCTCGGCAAACGAATCCGCCATCTCCGGCAGCGCGCTCACCGCCGGCAAAACCGTTTCCAAAATCTTCACGCGCTCCGGTTTTTTCGCCCAGCCGGGAAACGCGAAGTCCGCCAAATTGCGCGCGAGCCGGACGCGGCTCGACATCACGATGCGGTCGTGCGGCCCGTGCTGCTGCGCCGCCTGCGACGGCGAAATCAAAAATTGATGGAGATCTTTCATTTCACAATTTTGGCCGGAGCCGCGCCGCTCAAGATTTTTATTTCATCGCGCAACGCCGCCGCCGCCTCGAAATCTTCCGTCTCGACCGCCTTGTTCAATTTTTTCTGGAGCAGTTTGAGCCGGTCGCCCGTCTCGCGCGATTTGCGCAACGCCTCCGGCGCCTTGCCGATGTGGCGCACGCCTTTGTGCATCGTCTTGAGCAGGCCGGACAAGCCTTCCGCGAACGTCTGGTAACATTCCGGGCAGCCGAGTCGGCCGGACTTCTTGAAATCCGCCTGCGTAAAACCACAGCGCACGCACTTGATCTCCACCGCGCCCGCCGACGGATCTAGTTCCTGCGACGCGCCGAGGCCGAGCATCAAGTCTGCCATTGCGAAGCTCGTCGGGTCATTGATGCCCTTGGCCTTCGCGCAGTCCTCGCACAAATCCAGCTTCTGCATCTTCTCGCCCACGATCTGGGTCAGATGCACCGTCGCCGGTTTTTCTTTGCACACGCAGCATTGCATAAATTTTTATTAAACCGTTACAGCGGTGCGTGGAGTAAAAAACTCACGCACTTCAGACCGTTTCAAAACCCAAAACGACCAACCAGATAAAATCAAATAGCTCAACAGAATCAGAGCAACTAACCAAAGCGCCATAATTTCGTGAGGCCTATCGTCGATAATTAATGCTGGAAAATTAAGGGCCATCCGCCCTGAATTCAGCAATGCCCAAGGAGCACATAGAATCACCATTGCAAACGTGCATCCAGTGACAAAAAGCGCATACCAACGACAAATCCGCCAGCCGCTCAAAAGTCCAACGCCAACTAAAAGATTAATGAAATTGCTATCTGGAATTTGCAAGCCGTGTTCCTTAACTGAATTGCCGACCATGCCAAGCAACCCGATTGAAAACCAAACAACACCAATAATTGTTACTGAGGTTGGTCGTTTCATAATTGTTCTTACAATTTTATTTTTGGCAATTTGCAATTCGCGCTATCTGTATATCGGCTCGCCGGAGACTTTCGTCAAGGCGTGGTATGCTTCAATCAACTTCAGCGTCAGCGCGCCGGGCTTGCCGGAACCGATGATGCGCCCGTCAATCTTGATGACCGGCATGATTTCCGCGCCCGTGCCGGTCAGAAAACATTCGTCCGCGTTAAACAAATCGTAGCGCGTCAGGTTCGGCTCGGAAATTTTCACACCGAGCTGTTCCGCCAATTCCAGCACTGTGCCACGCGTGATGCCGTAAAGCGCGCCCGCCGAGTTCGGCGGCGTGAACAACGCGCCATTCTTGATGATGAACAGATTATCCGCCGTGCATTCGGAAACAAAACCTTCGGCGTTCAACATCACGGCTTCTTCCACGCCCGCGTTGTTCGCCTCAATCTTCGCGAGGATGTTGTTCAGATAATTCAGCGACTTGATGGCCGGGTTCACCGCGCTGTGGAGATTGCGCACCGTCGGCACGGTCACGATGTCCATGCCGCGCGCGTAAAGTTCCGCCGGATAAACTTGAATCTTGCCCGCGATGATGATGACGGATGGCTTCTTGCAACTGCGCGGATTCAAGCCGAGCGTGCCGATGCCGCGTGTGACAACAAGGCGGACGTAGCAGTCGCGCAATTTATTTGCGCGAATCGTCTCGACTGTGGCTTTCATCAGTTCGGCGTGCGTCAACGGAATTTCCAGCAGAATCGCTTTGGCGGAATAAAACAGCCGGTCAATGTGCTCCTTTAATTTGAACACGCGGCCATTGTAAGCGCGAATGCCCTCGAACACGCCGTCGCCGTAAAGCAAACCATGGTCGAACACGGACACTTTGGCGTCGCGTTCGCTGCAAAATTTTCCATCAACGTAAATTTTCATGCAAAGGTGTGAAACCTATCGCAAAAAATGGAGCGACGCAAACGTGAATTTCCGCGTGACAAGCCGCGCGCGGCTGGTATAGTTCGCGGCCTTTCGTGACCCTATGGTCTAGCGGTTAGGACACCTCCCTTTCACGGAGGTAGCCCGGGTTCGATTCCCGGTAGGGTCGCCATTTCTATTTTTATGCAATAGAATCAATGCTTCTGTGAGTTTTTAGAGTTTCA
>Ga0302266_10000026_pt1 | contig 154484 bp, 137 predicted proteins | sample III_Bog_E1_2_FD_194559 | JGI IMG/M metagenome (GOLD analysis project Ga0302266, IMG submission 194559) | Peat permafrost microbial communities from Stordalen Mire near Abisko, Sweden - III_Bog_E1_2 | ecosystem: Environmental > Terrestrial > Soil > Wetlands > Peat | place: Sweden: Abisko...
AAGCTGGCTAGGCATCAACTCCGACTCGCTGCGAAGGAAGCGGACAGGGTGAATCCGATCCCGAGTCTCTGCTTTGGTTCGAAGGCCCTTTTCAGGAAGCAGTTCAACCTGGCCAAGAATGGCTATGAGAGCCATGGGGCTTGGTTGGAAGCCTGGCGGGACAATCGGGCGTCATCCTTCTTCGTTCTTGGCTCGGCCGATGAAACCTGCGGCAACCAGTCATGCCAGTACCGTGATGGTGCATTGCACCTGCGGTTGCCCAACGCCCTAGAGGCCAGGGCGGTGGCTATTCCAGTCAAGTTCAACTACCGGGAGGCCGACTTCCTGGCAGCGCTGGCGGACAAAGAGCAAACCCTCACTCGGGGCCCGAGAAAGAACGCGAACGATGGAGCCAATAAGGTCTTCCGTCCCGATGCCATCAGTTACCGTTTTGTGAGGGAGGACGATGCATGGCATGTCCACGCGTCCTTCGAGACTGTAGCGGCTCCTATCACCACCCGCCGAGACGTCGGCTGCGTTGGCGTGGACCTGAACCCCTGGGGCCTTGCAGTGACGCGCATTGACCGGCATGGCAACGGGGTCGGACACTTTGATATCCCTTGGCAGTTACAGGATCGCAGCCGTGCTCAGGTTGCCGCCTCAATAGGCGACGCAGTCCGCCAGGTTGTGCTCGATGCCAAGAAGCACGGCGTTCCGGTTGCCGTTGAGAAGCTCGACTTCACGGAGTGGAAGAAGGCACACGGTACAGCCGGGTTTAACCGGATGCTCTCGGCCTTCGCGTATGCGGCATTCTCCCAGATGGTTCGGGGGCGCTGTGGCCGCGAAGGCGTGGAACTGATCCCCGTGAACCCGGCCTTCACGTCGGTGATCGGAAGGGGAAAGTTCGCCACGGGGTATGGCCTTAGCGCGCATCGCTCAGCCGCCATGGTGATCGCCCGCAGGGCACTTAATTTCGGAGAGAAGCTGCGGACTCGTTATGCCGGGTCCGCCCTTGTGCTACCTGCAAGGAATCGCACGAGGCACGTCTGGCACAACTGGAGGCGGTGGGCGAAAGCCTCTCCGCCCACCCGCAGCATCTCGACCGGACCGAAAGGAAGCCGAGGCCTACAGCCTCACCGAGACCGGGACCCAAGTCCTGATCCGCATCCACCCAACAACGGTGCTCGTGGCCGCTGCGCTGGAAGCGTGACGCCCCCTAAAGGGGCGCTCTTGGAGTGCGGTGCGAATCCGCAGGTTAGCCGCAAACATCGTTCGTGCGGCGTACATGGCTCACTTGCTCATCCCCCTTCCAAGGTGGCTTGAGATATATGACTATGGTTTAAGGAACGGTGATCCGATCGCAACGGACGCCGCGGGATTGGTCTAGTGCCTCAATCCTGATCCTGGCTTCCCGGGCGGGGCCCTTTAATCGATGCCGGCACGGCGTTGACAACATGACGCCAGGTCTGCTTGGCTGACCCTTCCTCGACATGAGCATCATCCTCGGCATCTGCACGTTCGTCCTGATCCTGACCTCCATCATACTTATCTTGTTGGTGCTCGCCCAGAAGGCGAAGTCCGACGGTGGTATGGGCGCCGCCATGGGCGGCGGCGTCGCCGAAGCGACTTTTGGCGCCGATACCGGCAACGTCCTGAGCAAGGCGACGATCAATGCCTCCATCGTGTTTTTTGTGCTCAGTTTCGCGCTTTACTTGGGGCGGATTTACGAGGGCAAGCATGCGTCGGCCGCAGGGGGCGCTCTTCCTTCGATCTCGGTCCCGGTGTCGGCCACTAAAACTCAGGCGGGCTCAACGGCTCCGGTTAAGGTCGCTCCGACGACCCCGGCGCCGTCGACGAAGCCCTGACCGGCTTTTGAAAAGCTCGAACGAGCTTTCCCGGAGACGGGTTACTTTGCGCGCGGTGTGCGCGATGGTCATTTTATCCGCCGGCGTCGCGAGCTTTTCATCGCGGTGCATGGGTGCCCCGGCGCTTCCTGACAAGCCGACAGCCGCGGCTATCCTGGAGCAGTTTCGGCAGATGATCTGGTCGGAGTCGATCTACGCGGAGTTTGACCTGCGCCAGATGCCGCGCCGTGGCAACGAGCAGATCTATCACGGGCGCTTCTGGGGAGGAAGGGACGTCCAAGGGCCGGTAACGCGCCTTGAACTCGATGTGGGCAAGGGCGGGTTCTCCCATCGCTTCCTTGTTCAGGGGGGGGCCGACGGTTCCCTGTGGACTTCCGACGGGCCCGGCCCGGGCACGCTCAACGACGGAGCTGTGCTCCTTCCTCTGGTCCCTGGGGTCGAGATTACGCCGCTCGACGTCCTCCCGATGCCCTACCTCTACTGGCTCGATGCCAACCTGGCGGGAATCGCCCGGATACGCGGACGCACATCTTACGCTTTCGATTTCATCCCTTCGGCGGACTTCAACGCCCGCAGTCCCGGCGTCAAATCCGTGAGGGCGTACTTGGACACCCAGTACGATGCGCTGGTCCAGTCGGAGGTCACCGGGAGCACCGGCCGCATTGCTAAGACCCTTTCACTGCTAGAGCTAAAGAAGGTAGGCGACCGCTGGATACCCAAGGATATGGATGTCCGCAATGAGGCCACCCGGGACAAGACTCGTCTGACGCTCACCGCAGTGGCGATAGGGATTCCGCTGGACCCCCGAGTGTTCGATCCCGTGGAACTGGGAACGTCCCTTGCATTGCCGTCTCCCAGGAGCGTCATCCGGTTAAATCAGTAGGGGAGAATTGCAGAATTTCGTTGCGGCTGGGCCTTCTCGCGTGCCTGCTCTAGCCCCGTTCCTGTCCAACTAATGCCATGGCTACACGCTCTGCATCGGCCCCTCTCACGTTTGACCTGCCGATCTCCCTCATCGCAAAAATTGAGAGCAGCCGGCGCAAATACGGGCTGAAGACGGCGAGTGAGGTGGTAAGGCTCGCGGTCGATGAATTCGACTTTGAGGACTGCAAACCCGCACGCGACCCCCACCGCCAGGTGTCGGTCCGTCTGGGCGCTAACCAGCGCGCCATGCTCAAGCGATTTGCCAAGAAAAAGAACGCGAGTGTAGGGGAATTGCTCCGGTTTGCCCTGGAAGGGCTGCCTTCCAAGAAGCCCAAATCCCGTTAAACGGGCGTCCGGGCTGTTTCGGCAGCCGAAAATCGCGGCTATCCCATCTTGCGTTTGGGCCCCGGGCATCCTTTTAGTGGACTCCTTTGCTCCCTATGTCCTCCGCACCCCTTAGACCCCTCTCTACCTGGGCACAGAATATCTCGCCGTCGCCAACCCTGGCCGTGGACGCCAAGGCCAAGGCGCTCATGGCTTCGGGCGAGGACGTCTGCAGCTTTGCCGCAGGCGAGCCCGATTTTGACACGCCGCAGCATATCAAGGATGCCTGCGCTGCCGCACTCCAATCAGGCAAGACCAAGTACGTTGCGACCCCCGGAATCGAGGACCTCAGAAAGGCCATAGCTGAATCTTATGCAACCACCTACGGGTTAAAAGTTTCCCCGGGCCAGGTCGTTGTCAGCCCCGGAGGAAAGTTTTCCTGCTACCTGGCGATCATGGCCACGTGCTCTCCCGGCGACGAGGTAATCATTCCCGCCCCCTACTGGGTGAGCTACCCCGAGATGGTGAAGCTTGCCGGGGCGGTCCCGAAGGCGGTGCTGGCCACCGATGCGACGGATTTCAAGCTTCGGCCAGAGCAGCTCGAGGCGGCCGTAACGGCCCGCACGAGGCTCATCATCATCAACTCCCCGTCCAATCCGACCGGGGTCGTGTATTCCCGCCAGGAGTTGGAGGCCATCATGGCGGTCGCGACCAAGCACAACCTTTTTGTCCTTTCGGACGAGATCTATGAGCACCTGATCTATGGCGGGGTGGCTTCCACGTGCCTTGCAACCCTGAGCGCGGACGCCGAGTCGCGCACGATCGTCGCGTCCGGGTTCTCAAAGACATATTCGATGACTGGGTGGCGCCTAGGCACCCTGGTCGCCCCGGCCCGCATCGCAAAGGCGGCCGGAGAGCTCCAGAGCCAGATGTCGTCAAACGCCACAACGTTTGCCCAATACGGCGCCCTTGCAGCTTTGAGGGAGAAGGAAAAGACGAAGGCTTCGCTCGAGAAGATGCTCGCGGCCTTCGATCGACGCAGGCGCCTGCTCCACAGCGGATTGACGGCGATACCCGGGATCACGTGCGTGCTTTCTCAGGGCGCATTCTACCTTTTCCCCAACATCTCCAGCTTCGGCCTTAGCTCGATGGACTTCTGTGCGCGGCTACTCGAGACGGAGAAGGTCGCCGCTGTTCCCGGTTCGGCCTTCGGCGCAGAAGGTTACCTCCGCCTCAGCTATGCCACGAGCGATGAAATCATCATCAAGGGGCTCGCGAGGCTCGCGAATTTCTGCAGAGCCCTAAAGGCTTGAGCCTTCTCAAAAAACCTAACCACACTTTACCCATGGCCTACAAAGACGTCACACCCCCGCAGGGCGGGAAAATCACCATCACTGCCGGTCGCCTCAGTGTGCCGGAAAATCCGATCATTCCTTTCATTCGCGGCGACGGCACGGGCCCTGACATTTGGGCGTCCTCGGTGCGGGTGCTGGATGCCTCGGTCGAGAAGGCCTACGGAGGCAAGCGCCGTATTTCCTGGTTTGAGGTTTTTGCTGGCGAGGAAAGCTTCAAACGCTTCAACAACTGGCTCCCGGACGACACGGTTGAGGCTTTCAGGGAATACACGGTTGGCATCAAGGGACCCCTGACCACGCCCGTCGGCGGAGGCATCAGCTCGCTCAACGTCGCGCTGCGCCAGATGCTGGACCTTTACGTGTGCCTGCGGCCTGTCCAGTGGTTCACGGGCGTTCCTTCGCCGGTGAAGAGGCCCGACCTGGTCAACATGGTCATCTTTCGCGAGAACACCGAGGACATCTACGCCGGCATCGAGTTCGCTTCCGGCACGCCCGAGGCCCAGAAGGTCCTGGATTTCATCGAAAAGGAGTTTCCGAAGCGCTTCGGGAAAATCCGTTTCGGCACAAAGGCCAAGGCTGAGTCATTCTGGGCTGCGGTCGGCGCAAAGGATTTCCCGTGCGACGTGCAGGTTGGCGTCGGCATCAAGCCCGTCAGCTACTCGGGCAGCGTGCGCCTTATTCACAGCGCCATCTCCTACGCGATCAAGAATAAGAGGAAGAGCGTTACGATTGTCCACAAGGGCAACATCATGAAGTTCACGGAAGGGGCGTTCCGCGATTGGGGCTACAAGACCGCCAAGGAGTTCTTCGGGGCTGTCGAAATTGACGGCGGGCCATGGTGCAAGATCCCCGAGGGGAAGCCTGGCGCCGGCCTCGTGATCAAGGACTCGATCGCCGACATCACCCTCCAGCAGGTGCTGACGCGGCCGACGGATTTTGACGTGATCGCGACCCTCAACCTGAATGGTGACTACCTTTCAGACGCGCTCGCGGCCCAAGTGGGCGGCATCGGTATCGCACCGGGCGGCAACATCAATTACATCACCGGGCACGCCATCTTTGAGGCTACCCATGGCACGGCTCCGAAGTACGCCAACAAGGACGTGGTCAATCCTGGCTCGGTCGTTCTCTCAGGGGAGATGATGCTCCGCTATATGGGCTGGAATGAGGCCGCGGACCTGGTCCTGAAGGGCCTGAACGGTGCCATCGGCGCCAAGCGGGTGACCTATGACTTCGCCCGGCAGATGGAAGGCGCAACCGAGATCAAGTGCTCGGCCTTTGGCGACGCGGTGGTCGCGCACATGTGATTGGGCTCCTTGGGGGACCCGCCGGTGGACGGCGGGGCCTCGGCTATTTCTTGATGAAGCTGAGGAGCCAGGTGAAGAGGAGCGCCCCCACGACCGCGAAGATCAATCTGCCGATAAGGCCGTAGGCGACGATCCCGAGGAGATGGAAGCAAAAGCCTCCCAGGAATGCGCCGACGATTCCGACGACGATGTTGCCGACCAGGCCGAAGCCGCTCCCTTTTGAGATGACGCCCGCCAGCCAGCCGGCGACGCCTCCGATGAACAGGAACACGATGAAGTCGCCGAGTGTCATGGTTAAGGGTGGATTGGGGCGGCTAGGGACGCCGGGGATAGGAACTGCATCTTCTTGACGATGCCGAGGAGCCGAGTGTGCAGGATCTGGTTTTCCTCCTCCGCGGTTTTCTTGTAGCTGGAGCCCTCCGTCACCCGCTCCGAGAGCTCGGTGCTAACGACATAGGTGTAGCCATTCTTAACAAACATCATGTTGCCGCGCTTTGCGACGGGCGGGCTTGCGGGTTGCGCGAATACCGACTGGGCCTCGAACATCGACCCACCCGGCATGAGGATGTACGCGAAGACCGTGCCGTCGAGGAGCTCGGCGGAGTAGGCCGCGCTCTCGACGGATGTCTTGGGGCAATAGCGCCTGAAGTCCGGCAGCACATAGTTTCCGAGGAAATAGATCAGGTAGTCCTTGGTGCCGCGGGTTGAGAGCTCCCACTTGAGCGTCGCGTCCTGAGCGAAGGCCGCGACGCTTACCTGAAGGCCGAAGCTGTCCTGGAAGGTGACGACGTTCCGGGTGTCGCTGATTACGCCGCCAAGCGACGGGAGCACGGGGATCTCAATTGAGAATTCCTTGGTCGGCGAAAGGTAGACTGTGCCGTTCACCGTCCCCGCCAATCCCCTTGGCTTGGACTCCTGGGCCTCGATGGAAAGGGTCGTTGCGGCGACCGCGCAGATAAGTATAGAGAATCGGAACATTATCTTTGTCAGCATCATGGCTGACCGAGGCCAACCTTTCAAGCCACGCCTGTGTGCAGGGAAGCCAGCTTAATCCACGTGGCAACGGGCACGGCCTCGGCCCTCACAGATGGTGAGAATCCATCGGAGGACAAAAGTTCCCGCCATCCGCTGTTCTCCGCAGGGAGCAGGTCCCGAAGGACCGCACCGAGCTGCTTACGGCGCTGCTGAAAACAACGCCGGATGAACGCCTTGCTCCCAGACGTAAAAACAAAGGGCTCGGGCTTTCTTACGAGGTGGAGCAGGAACGAATCCACGTCCGGCTTGGGGTAGAAGCAGCTGGAGCTTACCCGGTGGCCGGGGGCGGGATCATAGGCCGCCTGCAGGAAGATGGAGATGGCCCCGAAATTACGCGTGCCTGGACCCGCCACGTAGCGGTCCGCCGCCTCCCGCTGGAGCATGAGCACCATGCGGCAGGGTAGGGGTCCGGAAAGGACCGCATCCATCCAAGGAGTGGAAATGGCGTAGGGCAGGTTCGCCACCACCTTGGCTCCCGTCGCGAGGCCCTCAGGAATGCCTGCAAGGGGTACCTGGACTGCGTCACCCTCGAGCAGGTGCAGGGTCTCCGGGTGCCCCGCCACAAGGCCCTCCTCGAGGTGCGCGTGCAGCGTGCGGTCCATTTCGACGGCCCAGACCTCTGCTCCTGCCGTAAGGAGGGCGCCTGTAAGGGTGCCGAGCCCAGGGCCGATCTCGATCACGGCATCCCCGGCAGCAACCTGGGCAAGCTCGATTGACTTGCGCACGATGTTCCCGTCCACCAGGAAATTTTGCCCGAGGAAGCGTTTGGGCGTATGCCCGAGTCGCGCGAGGAGATCGCGGGTTTCGGTGGGCGTGAAAGCCATGGCGTGCCCGTTCAGGGTGAGCGGAACGACGCGACAAGGAGGGCGGGATCTGGCGACCGCATCAGGGCCTCTCCAACGAGGACGGCGTTTGCCCCCGCCCTGCGCACACGGTCCGCGTCCGCGGCTGTGCTGATTCCGCTCTCGCTCACGGCGATGGCCCCTTTGGGGAAATGCGCCATCAGGCGCTCGCTCAGGCCAAGGTCCGTCTTGAAAATGGACAGGTCCCGGTTGTTGACCCCGATAAGTCGGGCTCCGTGAGTAGAGGCCCTCTCGATCTCCGCTTCGGAATGAACCTCGAAAAGCGCGTCAAGCCCTGCGGCCTGGGCGGCATCGTGGAGCAGGCTGATCTCGGCATCGTCCAAGGCACGGACGATGATCAGGATGGCGCTTGCGCCGGATTGCCGGGCTTCGAGCACCTGGAGCGGATGGACCATGAAGTCCTTGCGCAGGCAGGGGAGATGGGGGGAGGACACCCGCAGGTGGGCTCTCACGTTCTCAAGATCCTCGAGCGATCCCCCAAAAAACTTTGCATCGGTCAGGACGGAAAGGGCGTCGGCGCCCGCCTTCTGGTAGGCCCGCGCCTGGTCGACCGCAGAGGCATTCAAGGCAATATCACCTGCCGAGGGGGATCGCCGCTTGATCTCGGCGATCACGGCAAGCCTTCCGTCGGGCCGGCAAAGCGCAGCGGCAAAGGACGGGGGCTTAGCCAGGGCTGCGTCCAGCCGCGCAAGTTCCCGTTCGGAAATCCGCCTAAGCCGGGGGGCTATCTCCCGGCGCTTCCATTCCATGATCTCGGTCAACTTGTCGTGCACGCCCACAACGAAACAACACCCGCGGCCTTAAAACCAGACCAGAATCCTTGTGTCGGACGGCCAAAGGGGCCCATCCTTCGCGCAATGAGCGCAATCGAAGAACTGCGTCACACCATAGCCCGCCTGAGGGGCCCGGGCGGCTGTCCCTGGGACCAGGAACAAACCCACCAGAGCCTTACCCGCTGCCTCATAGACGAGTGCGCCGAGCTCCTCGACACCATCGACCGGAGCGATATGCCGCACATGCGCGAGGAGCTGGGCGACGTCCTGATCCAGGTGATCTTCCATGCCCAGCTCGCCGAGGAGTCGGGGCATTTTAACCTGGAAGACGTGGCCCGAGAGGTGAACGAGAAGCTCGTCCGGCGCCATCCCCACGTATTTGGCAGCGGGAAACTGGAAACCTCCGCACAGGTGCTGACTCAGTGGGAGCAGATCAAGGCCGTTGAGAAGAAGGAGAAGGGCAAGGACCGGCCGACCCTTTTCAAGGAGATGCCCCCGAGACTTCCCTCGATCATGTATGCGGAGGCGCTCTGGAAACAGCTGGGCAAGAAGGGCCTGGTGGCCGAATCGGGGGTCGATGCGGCGCGCGTGGCGAGCCTGGGCTCCGGGCTCGATGACGCGGCCCTCGGCAGGATGCTCTTTGAGGTCGTGGCCGCAGCCCAGTCGAGGGACCTTGACCCTGAGGGCGCCTTAAGGAGGCACACGGACGGGATTATGCGCCATGTCGAAGGAAGCGCCCAAAAACCTCGCGCCTCCGCCTGAGGAGGTTCTGGCCCACTGGTGGGCACCCTTCGGCGATTACCTGGCACAAGAGAAGCGGTATTCGGCCTACACGGTCCGAAATTACCGGGCTGCATTCGAGGATTTCTACCGGTGGCTCGTGTCGTCCAGGTTATGGGAGCGGGGCATCGGAGGCCTGGGCCCGAGGGAGATCCGGGATTTCGTCATCGAGGCGCAGCGCCGCTATGGCCGGCGCACGCTCCACAACCATGTCTCGGGGCTAAGGACATTCTGCTGGTACTGGATGCGGAAGGGGCGCATTGCCCGTAATCCGTTCGTTGGGGCGCCGCTCCCCAAGCTGGAGAAGAGGCTGCCCCAGTTCCTTACCGAGGACCAGGTAAAGGCGCTGCTCTCAAGCCCGAAACGCCTGGTTGAGAACGGCAGCTGTGATGCGTTCACGGCCTGCCGCGATCTTCTTGCGATGGAGCTCCTGTATGGAGCCGGCCTTCGCGTGAGCGAGCTCGTTGGGCTCAACCACGCCGATGTGGAGCTCTCGGAGGGAGTTGCGCGCGTCATGGGCAAGGGAAAGAAGCAGCGGGTATGCCCCCTTGGAAAGGTGGCTTGCTCGGTCCTGGTTCGTTTCAGGGATGAATTCCATCCTGGAGCCGACCATCGGGATCCCGTCCTGTGTAACAAGGACGGGAGCCGCATGACGGTGCGGGCCGTGCAACTGATGCTCAAGCGACACCTACTGCTCGCGGGATTGCCGCTGGACCTGACGCCGCACAAGCTGAGGCACTCGTTCGCCACCCACTTGCTCAACGCCGGTGCCGATCTGCGCATCGTCCAAGAACTCCTGGGGCACGCGCAGCTCGTCACGACGCAGGTTTACACGCACGTGAGCATCGCCCGTCTCAAGGACGTGTACAACAAGGCCCATCCGAGGGCCTAGGGCGCCACGTCTCGATCGGCTCAGAGGCCAAGGCGGCGCGTCTCGCTGTTGCCGGCAGCGTCGTAGAGCGTGACCTCCACCGAGGTGGCTCCCGCCATCCGCGAAAGCGGCTCCTCAAGGACAAAGGCCTCCTCCTTGCCATCAAGGATACCGTCCGCCGGCTGCTCCACGGTCTCCTTAACGCCGTTATTGAAGCTAAACTCAACCCCACCGAGAAGCGAAAGGGCGTCCTTGCCCCGTACCGTGAGGACGAGTTTGCCCGAGTCGCGTCTCACGAGCGCCTCCACGATGACCGGGGGCGTATGGTCGACCAGGAGGTCGTCCGTCTCGAAAGTCACCGACAGGCGCTCCGCCTCAGGCCTGGGAGCCGTTTCCTTCGCCACGAGTCGCGTGAACCAGGTGCCCTCCTGGAGGTGTAGCGTGTCGAATTGCACGTAGGATTCGGTGCTGTCGATCGCGATGTCCGTCCATGTAGGATCCCCATCGTGGCGGATCGAGAAAGTGTACTCTAGGTTGTCATTGTCTTGGTCGGATACGGTCCAGAACACGACGCGGGTGCCGGGCGAGGCCACGACCTGGCTCCCCAGAAATACCGCCTTGCGGCGCTCCCCATCGCGTTCGCCCGCCTGGATGAGCTGGCCCACGGTGGTCACGACCGGTGAAGGGGCCTCGGGCGGCACGACGATTGCGAAATTAGGTGAGAGCATCCTAAAGTCCTGCAGCTGTGGCCGGTGGTTCTGTCCCAGGGAATAGATAGCAGCCTTGTCGAGCTCAAGGGTCGGCGGCGTGGATGCCGGCAGCGAAAGCTTGAACTCGGCGTAGCGCCCCACGGGGGCCTGGGCCCTCCAGCCGTCGGCGTCCGCCATTGCGACCCAGGGGCTCCAGCCATCGGTCTCGCTCGAGCCGTTCGTCGTCCTCATGGAGATCGAGAGCAGACCCGTGTCCAGGTCGCGCACCCTGTTAAATCGGAGAGCGCCTAGCCGAGCGGGAGAGCCCAGGTCCACTCGTTTTGTTTCTGCGGTGCGGGCCGTCGCGGAGTTGAAGTCGAGAACCGCGAAACCTGGTGCGTTGTTACGGATCGCGAAAAAGCGGCCGGGAACACCGGGGACGGGCTCAAGGGCGTTTACCTGGGACGAGGCGCTCCCCGCAAACGTGAGCGCGAGCCTGTTCTTGACGTCGAAGCCCGACATCTCGCCCAACTCGCCTCCTGAGATCACGATCAGATCACCGAAGGCGCACATCCGGTAGAACGCGACACCTTGCCGCGAGGTCAACGTCTCGGGAAACCCTTCCGCGGAGAACCACTTCAAGGAACTCCGTCCCTGGAACCGCTCGGGCTGTGCCGAGGCGTTCATGATCTCGATGGTGTTCTCCTTAGGTTTTGATCCCGGGGGACTCGGAGTCGGGGTCGGCGTGGGCCCAGGGGCCGGTGTGGGGCCGCCCGGTGCAACGACCAGGAGGGAACCCTCGGCGGGCCCGCTGATCTGGATGCTCGATTGCATCGGGTGGATCTCGCCGCCGGAGTATACGATTGCAGCGTAGTAGCCGCCGCCGGATCCGGCCATCAGGTCCGTGACCTCCGCGTCGTGATTCTCCTCGGCGATGTAGGGTGCCCCGCCTTCGCTGGGGAATATGAAGATGGACCCACGGGGCGCGGATCCGGCGACGATCCTGCCATCGGAAAGCCTCGCGATACGGCGGAGATTTCGATCGGTGACCTCCCCAAAGAGGGAGACGCCTCGTGCGGCGAGCGCCTTCGCGTCGACAATCCGCTCCGCCGATACGCCGGCCGCGGCGAACTTTTCGAGATCGACCTTGTAGATACGCGCCGGATTGCCTGTCGCGGCGAGCGCCGCCTTGCCTCCATCGGCCAGGATCACGTCGAAAATCGAGTCAACAGGCAGCCCGGTTCTGGCCACAACCTTGCCGCCTCGAACCAAGTAGAGTCCGCCACTAGGTGAGGTCCCGGCAAGGATGGAACCGTCGGGCAGTCCCTTGATCGCATAGACCTGAACGTCACCGATCCGGGCTACATCCCTCGAGGAAAAGGTTCCCGAGACATAGTCGGGCACGACCTCAAATATGCGTCCTCCGGGGCCGCCGCCCAGCAGCCATTTTCCCTCAGGGGCGGCATCAAGGCACCAGAGCAGCTCGCTCGGCCCCTGGCCCTTCAGGTCATTCATCACCGGACCCGCGACAAGGCGGCCGTCCGAGCGCGTGGCTAGGCCATGGAGGTCCCTGCTCGACACGTCCCTGTAGAAATCGATGTCCGTCTTCCTAGAGAGCGGGTCGGCTTCCAGGGTGCACACGAGTGCGAATACGAAGGCGAGCGGCGCTGCAATGCGCAGGGGATGGGATGAGGGCATTATGGGGTCTCCGAGGGCGTCTATTCCACCACGCGCACGGTGCGGTGGAGGTCGGTGAAGGTTACCTTTCCCTGGAGCACGTGCTTTTCCCAGAGCGGCACGAGGGCGTCGTGCCGCTGGTAGCGGGCTGAGTCGGCTCCCGCAGAGATTCGTTCGATCGACGCGGGGGCGTCCGGCGTCGACACCGCCTGATCAAAGAAAAGCGCAGACCTTTCGACCACGGCGATGCACAGGCCGTCCTCTGGGCGCGTGAGCTTCATGGCGTCGACATACGCGTCGAAGCTACGGAGCTGGCCCGGGCGGAATATCCGGCCATGCCCGGTTAATTCGTCGAGGACTCGCCCGGGCGTGACGATCACCTCGAGCGTTTTCCCGGACCACGATGGATCTACGGGGACCTCGAACGTGCTAGACTCCTCCGAGCCTTGGAAATTCCGCCAGCCGAGTGTCACCTGGAAGGACTCGCCGGCTCGAACCGTCGAGCGCGACAGGTCGAACCGCTCCACGGTCACCGCCGGGTTTGAATCCAGGGGCTCGATGCGGAACTGGACAGAGGTGGGCAGTGCCTTCTCGAACGGGTTCTCGATCTCGCCCGATAGGCCCGAGAGGAAATCGACGAGCCCCTGAAGGAATCCCTGCTCCCCCGGGTAGACCGACTCCCGCGTGATTTGCTGGGTCGGCGAGAATTTCACGGTGCTCACGACCCGGAATCCCTCGCTCGACTCGCTGTCGTTTGACCCGAAGACGGCCTCGACCACGCCGGTCAGCATGATCATGGGGGCTATGTGCTTCTCCCGAACCACCTGGAATCGGATCGTGCGCTGGACTCCGCCGCCAGGGCCCGACACCACCTCCACATCGGTCATCTCTGGACCCGGCCCCAGGAGCCCCGACACGGCTGAGAGCCGGTCCTGGCTGATGCAGCCGATGACCGGCCCGATGTTGGCGACCTTGAAGGACTCCATCGTGGAGGGCAGGATCGCGACCACCTCGGCCGAGCACATCGGAAGCTGCACATCGCCTAGGCCGAGCATGGGGTGGCCAAAGGCGACAACCCGGCTCCCGTCGACACGGGAAACGGTGCCCGTGCCGGCAAGGGTGATGTCACCTGTGGTGAGGGCGACGGACACGGAGTCCCCGGGCGCGAGCAACGGCTGGGTCGCCGCCTGAGGCGATCCTGCTGCCTGACTGCTCCCTGCCATGGAAACGATGCCAAGCCCCAGGCTTTCAAAGCGCGGCGCCATGATCGCGGCCGTTCTCGGGGACACTCCTCCAAGGGCGAACACGGGTTTCATAGCTCTAAAAGCGGAGTCGGCCTGTGCCGCCGGTTCCGTCGGAGGCGAGGACCCATCCGACGCCGCCGAATGGGACAAGACCCGAGTGGGTGCCATGACGCGGTCGGCGACCTCACCCATGTCGGCCGCGGGAGTGAAGCCGGCGAAGCGCACGGTCTCAAAGCGCTGCATTTGGTAACTTAGGGCCCCCGCGAATTTCCCGTCGATATAGAGAGGGCTGCCGCTCATGCCCGCGACAGCGCCCATTTCCTGAACGCGCGGGTCGGTCAGTTTGCACAGGATGATCGACTTGCCGGGTCCGAGAGCGTTGAGCACGACCCCGGTAACCTCCACGGCAAAGGGCTCGGGACGGGTGCCTTGGAACACCGTCCACACCTCGCCATGCTGGCCCGGCTTGATCTCGCTCAGGGACATCGTCTCCCCGGAGGCGGGCTGGGCTGCAACGCCCCGGCTAGCCCACGTGAAAAGGAAGAGAAAGAGAAGGGTTCGGCTCAACGTCAGGGATCGGAACCTGTGCATTGCGGCGCGTCTTGCGAGGTCTCAAAGGCCCCTGACGACAGCATCCATGATCTCGCAGGCTCGGTCAATTGCCGAGCCCTCGTGGGCCGTGCTGATGAACGCCGTTTCATAGGCGCTCGGAGGCATGTAGACCCCCAACTTGAGGCAACCGTGGAAGAACCGCCCGAAGAGCTTCGCATCACTGGAAAGGGCCCCCTCGTAGTTGCGGACGGGGATGTCCGTGAAAAAGATGCTGAACATCGATCCGGTTTGGGGAACCTGCGCAGCGATGCCCTTTGCCTTGCAGGCGCCCATGAGCGCGCTCTGCACCTGGCGTCCGAGTGCATCGAGGCCCTTGTAAGGCAGCGTCTCATTCAAGAGCTCAAGGGCCGCGATACCCGCCGCCATGGCAAGAGGGTTGCCGCTCAGCGTGCCCGCCTGGTAGACGGGACCGACAGGGGCAAGCTGGTCCATGACATCGGCCCGGCCTCCAAAGGCTCCCACGGGCAGGCCCCCTCCGATGATTTTCCCAAGGGCCGTGAGGTCGGGAACGATCTTCTCGATCTCCTGAACTCCGCCCCTCGCCAGGCGAAAGCCCGTCATCACTTCGTCAAAGATGAGCAGGGCGCCGTTGGCCGTGCAGGCCACCCTCAGGTGTTCGAGGTAGCCGGGCAACGGCAGGATTAGGCCTACGTTGGCGGGGTAGGGCTCGACGATCACGGCGGCGATCTGGCCTTGGTTGGCCGCGAAGGCCTTGTCGAGCGCCTGCGGGTCGTTGTACGGGAGCACCACCGTTTCCCTGGCAAACGCCGCGGGGATGCCGGCGCTGTCGGGGTTGCCGTGCGTGAGCGCACCGGAGCCCGCCTTGACGAGGAGGGAATCCGAATGACCGTGGTAGCAGCCTGCGAACTTAATGATTTTGTCGCGCTTGGTGAAACCCCGGGCAAGCCGGATGGCCGACATCGTGGCTTCGGTTCCGCTGTTGCACATTCTGACTTTGTCTATCGACGGCACGAGCTCGTGGATGAGCTCTGCCATCCGCACCTCGTAGGGGTTCGGCGTGCCGAAGCTCGTCCCTTCCTCGAGCGCGAGGGCGATCGCCCGCTTGATGCGAGGGTGGTTATGGCCGTGAATTGCGGGACCCCATGTGCAGACAAAATCGATCAGCTCTCGATCGTCGGCGGTCACCAGGGTGGCGCCCCGCGCGGACTTGACGAAGAAGGGGGTTCCCCCGACCGATCGGAAAGCTCGGACGGGCGAGTTGACGCCGCCAGGTATGCGTTTGAGCGCGCGGGCAAACAGTTCGTTGGAAGGGTCCATCAATTTACGTATTTCTGTACGATTGGTATCCGGCGGCCGACGCCGAAGGCGAGTGGCGTTATTTTTAGGCCAGGGGCCGCCTGTTTGCGTTTGTACTCGTTGAGGTCGACCTTGCGGACTATGTCGCTGACGACCGCCTCCGAGAATCCCTGGGCGACCAAGTCCCTGCGCGAAAGGCCCTCCTCGACATATCCCTTCAGCACGGCGTCCAGCATGTCATAGGGCGGAAGGCTGTCCTGGTCGGTCTGATTGGGCCGCAGCTCGGCGCTCGGGAGCTTATCGATGCTCGACTGGGGAATCGGGGGCGTTCGCCCGGCACGCCTGGCCTCGGCATTGATCCAATTGGAAAGAGCATAGACCTGCGTCTTGAATACGTCGGAGATGACTGCAAGGCCGCCGCACATGTCGCCGTAGAGCGTGCAGTAGCCGACGGCCATCTCGCTCTTGTTGCCTGTCGTCAGGAGCAACGCGCCATTCTTGTTCGAGAGCGCCATCATGAGGACGCCTCTCACACGGGCCTGGATGTTCTCCTCGGTAACGTCGCGGGGCCTGCCCTTGAAGATGGGCCCAAGCGCCGCCTCGCAGGAGGCGACGACGTCAGCGATCCCAATGGTTTCGAAACGGATGCCGAGGTTTTGCGCGAGCTGGTGGGCGTCGTCGCGCGAATGCTGCGACGAGATCTCCGAGGGAAGGGAAACGCCTATCACGTTTTCCGGCCCGAACGCAGCGGCGGCGATCGCTCCCACGACGGCGGAGTCGATACCGCCTGAGAGGGCAATGAGCGCGGTCTTGAAGCCGACCTTGTGGGCGTAATCCCTGAGCCCGAGGATGAGCGCCGAGTGGATGTCGGCCATCTCCGGCTGCTCGAACGTCGGCGAAAGTGCGACCGACACCGGGCCCGGGCCCGTCTCGGCGATCGCAAGCTCCTCAGCGAACGCTGCCATTCCGGTGAGGACCCGGCCCGTCGCGTCGCTTACGAGCGAGCGGCCGTCGAAGATCAGCTCGTCGTTGCCGCCCACGGCGTTGACATAGGCCACAGGGCAGCCGAGGGCCCGCGCCGAGTCGGTAACGAGCGTCTGTCGGACGCCCGACTTCCCGTAGTGCCATGGGCTAGCTGAAAGGTTCACCATCAGGTCACACCTTTGGCCGGCCAGTTGCTTCAGCGGCTCGATCCCATTGTAGAGGCGCCTCGTGCTGATCATGGGGTGGGTCCAGATGTCCTCGCAAATCGTTACGCCGATTCGCCGGTTGCCATAGTCGATGACGGTCGTCTGGGCCGCGGGCTCGAAATAGCGGTCCTCATCGAAGACATCATAGGTGGGCAGGAGGCATTTGTGCGCGACGGCCGCGATCCTCCCATTTTGGCAGAATGCCGCCGTGTTGAAATAGGGCCGGCCTGCACCCGTGGAGTTTGTCTCCACCGTTCCGATGAGCGCGGGAATCGCGCCCACCGCGGACGCGATGGCCTTCATGGACTCCTCGACGTCTGCAACAAAATGGCGCTTGAAGAGAAGGTCCCTCGGCGGATACCCGCAGGTCACGAGCTCCGGAAACACGACCAGCTCCGCCCCGCGATCCGCGAGCTGCTGATAGGCGTCGAGGATGCGGCTGCGGTTTCCCGCAAGGTCGCCAACAGTGGTATTGATTTGTGCAAGCCCAAGGCGCATGCGTTTAAATATAAGGGGTTACAATGGACTCTAATGAGCTTTCTTTCAACATATTCGGACGACCGCTCTACACAATTAACCGATGCCACAACCTAACCGCCTCATACTTGCATCGGCGTCGCCCAGGCGCCGGGAGCTCCTAGCCCAACTCGGCTTCCCATTCGACGTGGTTGTGGCGGATGTTGTGGAGCACGAGGATCCTGCGACAGATCCCAAAGTCATGGTTGCCCACAATGCGGCCCTTAAGGCCGATTGGGTGGCCTCGCGCCATCCGGATGCAGTGGTCTTGGGGGCGGATACGACTGTATTTCTGGACGGAGAAGCGATCAACAAGCCCAAGGACCTCGCCGAGGCCCGTTTGATCCTCAAACGGCTATCGGGCAGGGAGCACACCGTGTTCACGGGGGTGGCGGTAAGGCACCTTTCGAGGGGGCTTAGGATCGACGAGGGTGTTGCCAGCCAGGTCGAGTTCAAACCATTCGGGGACGGGGTGATAGAGAATTATATTCGGCTCGTGAACACGCTAGACAAGGCGGGTGCGTATTCGATCCAGGAGCAGACAGACCTGATAATTGCAGGATTCCGAGGATCGTTCTCGAATATTATGGGACTACCGATGGAAGCCACGAAACAAATTTTGACGAAGGACGTCCTACAGGGTTGAATCCGTCCCTTTTCCGCAACCCTAGATGACGCACACCCTTACCGCCACATCCCCGACCGCCTTCTTGAGGCGATTTGTGGCCCGCGTCCGGGAGGATCCGGAATCGAGGTCGACGGGCATCGGCATCCTAGCGGTTCTGGTGGTTCACCTCCTGCTCTTCATCGTTGCCCCCTACCTGCTGCGCAGCGACGTCGTCCACTCGACGGCGCGGAAGCCGGCCGTCCCGCGCCAGTTCAACATCGAGATCGCGCCCGACGCGTTTGTGAGTCAGGCGCTCAAGCCGCCGAATCCCACCAAGTACATTGAGGCCAACCCAAACGCCCCGGACAAGGTGCCGGACAAAACCAACAATTTCAGCTCGAAGAACCAGGTGCTGGCCCAGGAGAAGCCGCAGCTCGACCAGCACAACGACAAGCCGAAGATGGATGGCAAGAAGGACATTGAGTCCAATCAGACCGTGAGCGGACAGCTTACCAAGCCCCAGGAATCCATACCGGTTGCCCCTTCCGTCACGTCGCCTGCGAAGACCCAGATGGCGCCGCGCCAGGCCCAGGACCCGCTGGCGGGATTCGACAAGATGAAGGAAGGGGAGGAGGGCTTCGGCAGCAACTTGGGAAAGGTGCCCAATGTCACCAAGCCCATGCCTGAAAAGGTCGAGGGCGCAAAGGACGCACCCCAGGTTGAGGGAGCCCAGACGATGACGCCTGCCATCGACCCGAGGAAGCCGCGTGCGCGGCCGGTCCTTGAGCAGACCCACACGCGGCCGGCGATCTTCGAGGACAACCAATTCGGAACGAGCAACATCGGCCCCGTCGCCTTCAGCGCCAAATGGAGCAATTACGGAGCTTACCTCCACAAGATGATGGAGGCAATACAGATGCAATGGGATCGGATCCTGATAGATAGCCGCTCCCAGCCCCCCTCCGGGAGCTATGTCACGGTCAAATTCACGATGGATTCCCATGGCAAGATCACGGAAATCCTCGATGTCGAGAGCACCTCGAGCGAACAGGGTAAGCAGAGCTGCATCTCCGCAATCACGCTCACCGCGCCCTACGGCGAATGGACGGACGACATGATCGCGATCCTCGGCAATTCCCAGGAACTGACGTTTAGGTTCTACTACGAGTGAACCCGGCCGACGAAGGCTTCTGGGCGAACGTCCCGTTCGGCACCGGGGTCAAGCGGGTGGCGCTGGACGCGAACGGGCTGGTTGCACTCGACAAGCCGGAGGGCGTGCTTTCGCACCCGAACGGCCCGGGGGACGAGCAACGGGCGCTTGTCCGCGCCCATTACGACCTGGACAAGGAATGCTTCGAGTGGCCGGTGGAGGGCGGTGGCATCCAAAGGCTATGGCTCATCAATCGGCTGGATTCGGCCACTTCCGGGCTGATCCTGGCCGCCCTGGATGGCGGCCTTGCCCGCGAGGTCAGGGCGCAGTTCCAGAGGAGGCAGATCCAAAAGGCTTACCAGGCGCTTGTGTTTGGTGTGCCGAGGAAACCCGTAGAGGTTTGGAAGGACGTGCTGAGCGTCAGGAAGGCGGACGGGCATATCCGCACCGCGGCGGGCGGCGGGAGCCTTCCAGCAGAAAGCCGGATGTCGCTCATCCGCGCGGGCAAGGGGGCGCGGCGGCTGTCGCTGATCAAACTCGAGCCTAGAACGGGCAGAAGCCACCAGCTGCGCGTCCAATGCGCCAAGCGGGGGATGCCGATCGTGGGCGATCGCACCTATGGGAATTTTGCGGCGAACCGGGAGTTCGCGAGGGCAGGCGGGGCGAAGCGCCTGTTTCTGCACTCGCTCTCGGTCTCCTTCGATTACGATTTTGGGGGGCGAGTGCACGCATTCGCGGCGGTGGCGCCGCTCCCTGCCGAGTTCGAGCATTTCGAGTGAGTTCTTCATGGACGGTGGCCGCCGGATTTGGCAGGATAGACACCCCTCACAACGCCCCACCTGACCCATGATTCTGCCCAAGTCCCATAGACTCACGCCCGAGCAGGTTTCCGAGATCACCGCCATCGTCGGCGAGTTTGGATGCTCGATCCAGCCCATCGTGGGCGCGGTGCGCACCATCTATGCGATCGTCGGCGACGAGCGCGACGAGCTGATGATCAACCGCTTGGAGGGTTTGGCCTACGTGGAGCGGATCGACAGGATACAGTCTCCCTTCAAGCTGATGGACCGCAGGAGCGACTTGGCGACCCACAGGATCAGGATAGGCGGGGTCACGTTGGGTGAGGACCTCTTGATCATTGCGGGCCAGTGCACCATCGACCCTAGGAACCCCGGTTACTTCCTTGAGACTGCCGCGGCCGTCAAGGAGGCTGGGGCCCACGTGCTGCGCGGCGGCGTGTGGAAGCCGAGGACCAATCCCTACACGTTTCAGGGTGATAGCAAATCCATCGAGATCTTGATGGAGGCCTCGCGCCTGACAGGCCTGCCCGTTGACGCCGAGGTGATGGACGAGGAGCAGCTTCACGTGGCACTCGACGCCGGAGTGCACATGCTCCAGGTCGGCGCCCGCAACGCACTCAACTACTCCCTATTGCGCTCCATCGGCCGGGCGGTTGCCAAGCGCGACACGGTCGTGCTCCTAAAGCGCAGCATCCACATGGGCACGCTGAGCGAGTTCATTTCGGCCGCCGAATACATCGCCGCCTTCGGCAACCCGAACGTGGTCCTCTGCCCCCGGGGCACTTCTCCGACGCTTGACGGCTACCGCAACCATCCCGACGAGAGCATCACGCCCCTCCTCAAGGAGAAGACCTGGGCCCCCGTCGTTGTGGATCCCTCGCATTCCGTGGGCAAGGCCTCGTATGTCCCCGCCTGCGCCCTTGCTGCCGTCGCCTACGGTGCAGATGGGCTGTGCATCGAGGCGCACGTCGACCCGAGCCATGGGATTGGCGATGACCCAAAGCAGGCGCTGACCCCCGCCGTCCTGGCGGAAACCATCGTCCAGTCAAAACAGATCTGGTCCCTGCGGCACGCGGCCGTGGCCGGCTGACTTGGGAAACCATATCCCGGAGCCTTAAACCGGCGCCGAAAAAGGCTGTCCAGACTCGAGCGCGGCCAGGGCCGCCTTGTACTGGGGCTCCAAATCGCGGGCCGAGGCGACGCTCATCCCCAGATTGCGGATGAATCCGTCCGCCAGGGCGTAAATCCAGCTGTGGATGGTCAGGGCCTGTCCCCGCTCCCACGCGTCGCGGGCGATCGTCGTTTGGCACACGTTCGACACCTGCTCCAGGACGTTCAATTCGCACAGTCGGTTGATGCGCGTCTTCTCGCCGGTGACCGAGTGCAAGCAGGCGTGGTGCTTCTCAGCCACATCCTGGACGTGGCGCAGCCAGTTGTCGGCAAGCCCGATGCGCTCGCACCGCAGGGCCGCGCGGACACCGCTGCACCCGTAATGCCCGCAAACAATGATGTGCTTCACCTTCAGGACATCGACGGCGAACTGCATCACGGAGAGGCAGTTCAGGTCCGTGTGCACGACGACGTTGGCGATGTTCCTGTGGACGAAGAGCTCGCCCGGGAGCAGGTTCACGATCTCGTTGGCAGGCACACGGCTGTCGGAGCAACCAATCCACAAGTAGTCGGGAGACTGCTGGTTGGAAAGCTTGAGGAAAAATTCCGGGTCCCGCCGGCGAATGGAGTCGGCCCACTCACGGTTCTGCGCGAAGAGGTGGTCTAGTTGTCCCATGTGTTTTTTGGCGCCGCGGCGGCCCCGGCAACAAAACCCAAAACCCGCGCCTTGGCTACAAAAGATCCAGCTGCCCCTCGTCCGAATTGACAACAGTGATCTTTTTCTTGGGGCGGGCCTGAGGCGAGGGCAGGTCTACGTTCGCGTCGTCACCCTCCAGACGGGAAAGGATTCCCTTGGCGCGTTCGATCACGCTTGGGGGCAGCCCGGCCAGCCTCGCCACTTGGATGCCGTAGCTCCTGTCGGCGGCGCCGGGCACCACCCTCCGGAGGAAGACGATGTCGTCGTTCCATTCCTTTACGGCGACCGATAGATTGCGCATGCGCGTCAGGTGCTTGTCGAGCTGGGTGAGCTCCTGATAGTGCGTGGCGAAGAGGGTGCGGGGTCCCCGGGACGGGTCGCGGTGCAGGTGCTCAACGACAGCCCAGGCGATGCTCAGCCCGTCGTAGGTCGAGGTTCCGCGGCCGATCTCGTCGAGGATAATGAGGGAGCGATTGGTCGCATTGTTGAGGATGTTGGCCGTCTCGTTCATCTCCACCATGAACGTCGAGTTACCCCGCGCCAGATCGTCACTTGCGCCGACCCGCGAGAAGATTCGGTCCACAACGCCAAAACGGCAGGACTTTGCGGGAACCCAGGATCCCACCTGCGCCATCAGGACGATGAGGGCGACCTGCCGGATGTAAGTGGACTTGCCCGCCATGTTGGGGCCCGTGATGAGCGCGATCTGGGCATCGTCGGACGCGAGCGAGGTATCGTTCGGCACGAAGGCCTGGGCGGTGGCAATGGCCCCGCCCAAGCGGAAACCCTGCTCCACGACGGGATGGCGGCCGTCGGCGATTTCTAGGGAGTCGCCGTCGTCGATCTGCGGCTGGCAATACCCCCAGTCCCGGGCGAGCGCGGCCCAGCCCGCCACCACGTCTACCTCCGCGAGCGCCTCCGCTGTTCGGGCAAGGGCCTGGGCCTCGGCTAGGACTGCCGCTATCAGGTTGTCCAGGATCTCCTTCTCCCTCAGCAGCGCATTGTCCTCGGCGTGGAGGATCTCCCGCTCCTTTTGCCGGAGTGCGTCCGTGACATAGCGTTCGCCGCCAACGGTCGTCTGCCGCCTCACGTAATCCGGCGGCACGAGGTGGAGATTGGTCTTTGTCACCTCGATATAGTACCCGAAATTATTCGTGTACCTGACCTTCAGGCTCCTTATCCCCGTGCGCTCCTGCTCGCCCCTCTCGAGATCGGCCAGCCAGGCCTTGTTGCCGCTCATCAGGGCCCGGAGGCGGTCAAGCTCGACGTCGTAGCCCTCTCTTACAAAGTTTCCCTCGGCGACATCGGTCGGGGGCTCGTCGACGAGCGACGAGGCGAGAAGCTCGCGGAGCGAGGGCAGCTCGCTTAGCCGGGTGCCCACCTGCAGGGCGACCGGCCCCAGGGATCCCAGCGCCGCCCCGATCCTGGGAAGGCCCTGCAGGGTGTCGCGAACGCCGCAGAGCTCACGGGGATTGCGGAGCCGATTCTGGAGCCGCCCGAGGATTCTCGGTATGTCCCGGGTGCTCGCCAGGGCCTCGGTCAGCTCGGACAGGCGAGACGGCTGGGCGATGAATTCCCCGACCAGAGCATGGCGACGGCGCGACTCAGGAAGGTCGAGCGTGGGCGCCGAGAGCCAGCGCTCAAGCAGCCGCGCCCCGGCTGCGGTCGACGTGCGGTCCATGGCGGCAAGGAGTGTCCCCTGGCGCCCTCCGCGGACTGATGAGAATATCTCGAGATTCCGCAGCGTGGAGGGATCCAAGAGTAGCGTGCTACCGCTTCGGTACTCCTGGAGGCTCCTCAAATTCTCGGGTTTGGCGCGGAGGTTCTCGGTCGCATAGCCTACGAGTGCCCCTGCGGGCCCGAGCGCGGGGTGGTCGTTTTCCATCCCAAATCCTTGTAGGTTGAGGACGCCGATCGCCTCCGCGACAGATCGGGCCCCGGCAGCGGTTTCAAAATGGTAGGCTTGGAGCTCCGTCACCGTGCGGCCGGAGGCAAAGGCATGGAGCGCGTGGACGGGCGCCTGGTCGTGGGGAGCGGCCTTCCAGCGGTCCAGCTCGCCCTCGGGGGCCAGAAGCTCTGCCGGGTCAAGTGAAACGAGCACGGGCAGCAGGTCATCGATCCTCTGGGCCGTCGCCACCTTGAACTCCCCCGTCGACAGTTCGATCCATGCGGCATGCAGACCGCGGCGGTCTAGAGAAAGGGCGCACAGGTAGCGGTTTCTGGAGGCTTCCAGCTGGTTTGCCGCGAGCGTGGTTCCCGCGCTCAGGATGCGGGTGAGCTTCCTGCGCACAAGCTTGCCGGCCTGGGCAGGCTCGTCCTGGTCGCAGATCGCGACTTTCTTGCCCGCTGCCAGGAGCTTGCTCACATAGTTGTCCGCAGCGTGGTGAGGCAGGCCGGCCATCGGGTGTTCCTGGCGCTTTGTGAGCGTTAGCCCTAGGATCCGGGAGGCCACAATGGCGTCGTCAAAGAAGAGCTCGAAGAAATCACCGAGACGGAAGAGGAGCAGCGTGTCCTTCGGAAGCCCGCGCTTCACCTCGAAGTACTGCTGCATCATCGGGGTGAGTTTCTCGGGTTCGGCCATCGGGCCCCATTCGAACGCCTAGAATAGCAGAATTCAATGTTGGACCGCACGAGGCGATCGCCACGATGGGGACCTCCCCTCATGCGCCCGGCACACCAGCCCCAGTCCGTTGTCCTCGCCCACAGGGACTTTGGCGGCTCCGGCGAGCCGGCAGTCCTCATTCTGCACGGCATGCTGGGATCCTCGCGCAACTGGCAGACCGCGGGCAGGGACCTTGCCGGGCACAGGCGGGTTTTTGCTCTCGACCTACGCAACCACGGCCTTTCGCCCCATTCCGCGGATATGTCCTACGAATCGATGGCTGCAGACGTCCTGGCGTGGATGGACACCCACGGAATCCGCAGGGCCGAGGTCATAGGCCACAGCATGGGGGGAAAGGTGGCGATGCTCCTTGCCTGCAGGCACCCGGAGAGGGTCGGACATTTGGTGGTGGTGGATATCGCCCCCAAGAACTACCAATGGAAGGCCCACCGCGACGAGTTCCAAGCCATGAACGAGCTCGGCCTAGGCGACCTCGGATCGAGGGCCGAAGCCGAGGCCCGAATGGAGGCCCGGGTGCCCAGCTGGGCGATGAGGAAATTCCTGGTGACTAACCTGGAAAGGGCGCAAGGGGGGGGCTGGAAATGGCAGGTGAACCTGCCGGCGCTAACCTCGGCTCTGCCCGAGCTCGAGCGAAACCCGCTCGTTGCGGCCGACCGTTTTTTGGGGGAAACGGCGTTCATCCTAGGAGGGAAATCGAACTACGTCGGTCCGGAGGACAGGCCCGTCATATTGAACCATTTTCCCAGGGCGGAGATCCACGTCATCGAGGAGTCCGGGCACAACCCCCACATCGAGGCCAGGGCGGCCTTGGTGCGCCTGGCGGCCGCAGCCATCGGTCCGGCCGGGACCTAGACGTCGGCCTCGACCCGCTTGGCGCTCAGGTTGCGCCAACGGTCAAGCACGCGGCGGTGCATGTCCCCGGGCGAGAGCCCGTGGGCGGCCCGGAGGATCTCGACGTTTGACCCATGCTCGACAAACCGGTCGGGCCAGCCGATGCGCTCGACGGCTGTGGCGCAGTCCGCCTCCTGGAGGGCCTCCAACACCGCGCTTCCAAAGCCGCCCGCTAGCACGTTGTCTTCGAGCGTGACGATCAGAGGAACGACGGCGGCCTGGCTCAGCAGGAGAGTTCGGTCCAAGGGGCGGATGAACCTTGCGTTCACCACCCCGACCGAGAGGCCCTCTTCGTCCCTCAACTTGTCCGCGATCGCGATCGCATCGCGCACCATCGGGCCGATCGCCCAGAGCACGATGTTTGAGCCCTCTCGCAGCACCTCGGCATGTCCGATCTCGAGGCGCTCGGGCTTGTCCTTGATCTTCACGCCGACGCCCGGGCCGCGTGGGTATCGGATGAACGCAGGCGTCCCGAGCTCAATGCCGGTGTGGAGCATATCGACCAGCTCGTCCTCGTCCTTTGGCTGCATGACCGTGATGTTCGGCACGCACCGCAGGTAGGAGAGGTCAAAGAGGCCGTGGTGGGTTGGGCCGTCGCTGGGTGACAACCCGGCTCGGTCCATGCAGAAGGTGACCGGGAGGTTCTGCAGCGCCACGTCGTGGATGATCTGGTCGTACGCCCGCTGCAGGAATGTGGAGTAGATCGCGCACACCGGGCGCATCCCCTTGGTCGCCATTCCGGCCGCGAACAGCACGGCATGCTCCTCGGCAATGCCGACGTCGAAGAACTGGCGCGGGACCTCGGAGGCGAGCTTGGAGAGACCGGTTCCGCTCTGCATCGCAGCGGTCACTCCGACAACCCTCGGGTCGGCCTTCGCGAATCGTACCATGGCGCTGCCGAACTGGTCCTGGTAGGCGGGCGGCGTGCCCGGCTTCGGCTTCAGGCTGTCCCCGGTCATAGGGTCGAAGCCGCCTACGCCGTGGAACTTCTCCGGTGAATCGAGCGCGGCATCCAGCCCTTTGCCCTTCACCGTCATCACGTGGATCAGCACCGGGACATCGCAGTTCTTGGCGAACTCTAGGTTCTTCTGGAGCTCCTCGAGGTTGTGGCCGTCGATGGGTCCGATGTAGCGCAGCCCGAACTTCTCGAAAAGGCTCGAATTGACGAAGAAGTCCTTCGTCTCGCGCTTCCATTTCATCCAGAGCTGGTTCATCTCATGGCCGTGGGGCAGCCCGGTGAAGAACTTCTCCAGGTCATGGTGAATGCGGTTGTAGGTCGTGCTCGTGCTCAGGCGGTTCAGGTACTTCGCCATGGCGCCCACGTTGCGGGCGATCGACCACTGGTTGTCGTTGAGGACCACGATCAGACGCTTGGTGGAGCTGACCACGTTGTTGAGCGCCTCCAGGGTGATGCCGCAGGTGAAGGCCGCGTCGCCACACACGGCCACCACGTGCTCCTGGGTCCCCAAAAGGTCGCGCGCCGTCGCCATGCCGAGCGCCGCGCTGAGCGCCGTCCCCGCATGCCCTGCACCGAAGGAGTCATGAGGGCTCTCCGGGCGGTAGAGGAAGCCGCTTGCGCCTTGGCTCTGGCGAAGCTTGCCAAAAAAGTCGCCACCGCGACCGGTAAGGAGCTTGTGGATGTAGCCCTGGTGCGACACATCGAACACAAACGAGTCGGTCGGCGTATCAAAGACACGGTGCAGGGCGATCGTCAGCTCGACGACCCCCAGATTCGGGCCCACGTGCCCGCCGCGTGCCGCCGTAACGGCGATGATCTCATCCCGGATCTCTTGTGCGAGGCGGGGTAAGTCGGCTGCCGCCAAGGCCTTTACATCTGCAGGGCCCTTGATTCTGTCCAGGATACGGGAGGGGGCTTCGCTCATCAACTTTCCCGCTCCGTCTCAAATTTGGAGAAAGTGACGCCGTCGCGCTCCTTTTTTAGCTGCTCGATCTTGATCTCGGCCTCCTTGAGCCGGGACTCACAGTACTTTAGTAACTTATTGCCCTCCTCAAACTTGGCAAGCAGATCGGCCAAGGGCACGTCACCGGATTCCATCGATTCCACGATGGTCTCCAAATTGGCTAGGGCTGCTTCAAACGACAGCTTCGCATCCTTTTTATCCACAGATTCGAAGATTGTGCCGGGCGGGCGGCTTTTCAAACAATCTTTGGACAAAGGGCCTCCCGGCCGGGTGGGGCACTCAGTGCCCCGGTCCAACCGTCACAGGAATTGATACTTCGCCACTGCCATAACCCTTAAGGAAGAGGCTGCCGGTCCCGGGTTTGCCACCCTGGACCGCCACGGTTGCCGAGGCCTGGCCCTCGGGTACAACCACCTCGGGCATGATGACGCTTTCGGGAATGTCCGTGGTGACATCGAGGAGGAGTCCGCCCGCGGGCGCGGGATGGGAAATCCCAAAGGTGACGTTCTGCTTCTGTCCTGGCGCCAAGTGCAGGGAAGCCGGATCAACGGTCACATCGCTCGCGTCGATCCGGAAGGTTCCGACCACGGAGTTGCCGGTGGATCCGGAAACGGTGACCCGGTAGGCCCTGCCTGGCGTGAGGGCCGGAACATAGAATCCGAGGGAGGTCGGTGACTCGTAGACCGTTCGCACCGGAGCCCCATCGAATCCGACCAGATCCTGGGGGGTGAACCCGCGGCCGAGGACGCCGATCCTGGCTCCAACCGGGCCCCGGTTCACCTCAAGCGAGAGGACATAGCGGCCCACAACCGCAGCATGGTAGACCTCGGTGTAGGCTTCGCGATTGTCGAGGACCCCGTTGCCTTCGACCTGATAGTTGACAAGGTAGTAATAGCCGATGCCGCTCTGGCCGGGCGGAAGCCGGTAATCGAATTCATAGATTCCGGGGATGGCATCGCTCCTCTTCATCTCGTGGCTCTGCTCGCCGACGACCACGTGTGGCGCGACGCTTTCATTGACCACGTTTACCGACTTCGGGGTCGCCCGAAGCGTGAACGTGTAGATCCCGGATGGATTCTCGGGGAGCGACGAAGGGGTGAGGTTCGTCAGGCTCATTGTGGCGCAGCCGGCCAGGAAGGCCACGGCAACGGCAGCGCCGGTCGCGGGGAGGATTTGTCTCGCGAAGGAAAATCGTTTGAGGTCCATTTCGATGATATTAATGAGGGCTGTCGCCATAGAGGAGCAAGCCAAAGGTGAGGACTTGGGACCCCTGGGTCTTTACGTCCACATCCCTTTCTGCGCCAGCACCTGCGACTTCTGTGCGTTTTACCAGATAAGTCCGACCGCCAAATCCGTGCGGGGTTTCATCAATTCCCTGGGTGCGGAGTCCCGTCTGGTCGATTGGAAAACGCCGCTTTCCACGGTGTTCTGGGGCGGCGGGACGCCGGGCCTGTTATCACCGGCCGATCTCGCCCGGGTGGCCGAGGTGGTCCACGGCCTTCCTGGCGGGGCAGCCCCCGAAGAGTGGAGCGTGGAATTGGCGCCCTCCTCGGTCACCAAGGAGCGCCTTTCGGTGCTTAAGTCAGCCGGGGTTACACGGGTGTCTCTCGGCGTGCAGAGCTTCAGGCCGGCCCTCCTCGATGCGCTGGGTCGCGCCCACACCCGCGAGCAGGTGCTCCGGGCCTACGAGCGCATCCGCAGCGCCGGTTTCCCTAGCGTGAACATGGACCTCATGTTCGCGTTGCCCGGGCAGACCGCGGCTGAATGGGACGCCGATATCGACGAGGCCCTCGCGCTCGAGCCCGACCATATCTCGACCTATTGCCTGACCTTTGAGGAAGACACAGCGCTCTGGGTGAAACTCTCTCAGGGCCGCGTGAGGCTCGATCCTGAGAACGAGGCCCGGATGTATGAGCGCACATGGGACCGCCTCGCCGAGGCCGGCTACGCCCAGTACGAGGTCTCGAACTTTGCCCTTCCGGGCCACGCGTGCCGGCACAACGTCAACACCTGGCGGATGGAAAGGTGGGTGGGTCTGGGGCCGTCCGCAGCCTCTCAATACGGGGGCTGGCGCGCCTCCAACATCGCAAACCTCGAGGAATGGGCGGCTAGGGTGGGACGCGGCGAACGGGCCACCGAGGACCGGACACGTTTGACACCGGCTCTGCTCGCGGAGGATGCCTTGGTCTTTGGCCTGAGGATGAATGAGGGCGTCGACACCGCGGTGATTCGCGCGCGGTGCCCTGAGGCGCCTTGGGACCGAATAGGGGCCCTAATCGGCCGAATGGTCGATGACGGCCTTGCGTCCCAACACGGTTCCCGTGTGCGGCTGGAGCGCAGGGGAAGGCTCCTCGCTGACTCCGTCGGCTCGGAGATCATGGCGGCCTTTCAATCCCCGCAGGGCGTCCCGGCGGTTTAAAGTTAGCCCCGCGTGCCTAGGCAGCGACCTGCTTCCTTATAAAATGGGCAAAGAAGGCGTCGCGCCTCGCCCGGGCCGTGGGCAGGTCCTTTGTCCCCAAGGAACGGCGAATGCGGTCCTTGGTGAACGGGGTGGGATGGACGGTGTAGTGCAGGAACCAGGTCCCGTGGTTGTTCCAGAGGTGGTGGTTCGGGTTGTCGGCTGCGATACGGATACCGGACTGTTCTGTTAGGTTTGTCATGGTGCGTGATTTTTTTTGGATTTAATCGCGCAGCAGGGCTGAAAACAAAAAACCGATCTGGGCATCAGATCGGTTGTCGTTTTCGGGAGCGTTTCGGTTCGAGACCTTGTGGGTCCCGCACATCCGGGCTCTCGCCCGATCCACCGTGGCCGCTCCCGGCCCGGTTGGCAGAACTAGCTTTTTAGGGCCAATTCGTTCCTGATGCGTGGCCGATAATGAAATTCGACGCCCTCTCGTCCAGAGTTTTTTTTCGGATTAGGGCTTGGTTAATTGCAACTCGTTGGTTATCAAACCCAAATCATGCGTTGTCGCTCTTCCGAATAAATGCCCAAATTGCGGGTCACAGTCGCTGTCGTCACTTACAACCGGTCCCGGTTTCTTAGGGAGACTCTGGCGGGGCTCGTGCGCCAGAACTATCCCGCCGACCTCTGGGAGCTGCTGGTGATCGACAACAACTCGAAGGACGACACCCGGGATGTGGTGGCGTCCTTCATGGCGTCAACGCCGTCGCCCCGGCACATCCTTGAGATGAAGCAGGGCCTCGACCATGGCCGCAACCGCGCGATCGACGAGGCCCAGGGCGAAATCATTGTCCTGGCCGACGACGACATACTCATGGAGCCGACCTGGCTGGAGCAGATGGTTGCGCCCTTCTCGTCGGACCGCTCCCACGCCATCGGGGTGGTCGGAGGCGAAGTAATCCCGGTGTTCCCGGATGGAATCCCGTCATGGCTGGAAGGTTCTCATAGACCCCTTGGCTTCAGGATGGATTCCGGCCCGCTGCCCCCTGACCAGGCCCCGATGGGCGCGAATTTCGCCTTCCCTAAATGGGTCTTTGCCCGCTTTGGGAAATTCGACACCCAGCTCGACCGTCGGGGCGGCAAACTCTTCGGTGGCGGCGACAGCGAGATGATTCGCCGCGTGCGGTCGGTTGGGCTCGATGCCTGGTTCGTGCCCGGCGCCAAGGTGCTGCACCAGATCCCGGCCAGCAGGCTCACCATGGGCTACGCCACGCGCCACGCGTTTGACTCGGCGCGGTCGCGGGTGGTCGACCGGGTGCGCACCTTGCGTACTGCCGGCCAGTCTCCCTACGGCTACCTTGCATCACGGGCCCTGGGAAGCCTGATGAAACTGCTCGGGTTTTCAGCGACATCGGTGGCCTGCTTTGTCACCTTTCGAGGGAACGGAGCCCGAAGGGCCTTCGTGCGCGCCTGGCGCTCGTGCGGTTACCTTTATCAAATCGCTCGCTCAGCGTTAGGATGGGTCTGAAAGTCCATAGCATCCGCACCGCCATGGCGTCCAAACCACCGATTTCCGTATTCATCCTTTCGAGGAACGAGGAGAAAAAGCTAGAGCCGGCGCTCGAGAGCGTGGCCTGGGCTGCCGAGATCGTCCTGATAGACTCCGCCAGCACCGACCGCACGGTTGAGATCGCGACGGAGCACGGGGCAAAGGTGGTTCAGGTCCAGTTCAAGAAGTTCGGGGAGCTGCGGCAGGCCGGCATCGAGCATACGAGCCAGCCTTGGATCTTCAGCCTCGATTCGGATGAACGCTGCACGCCGGAGGCGCGCGACGAGATCCTTCGGATCGCCTCGGACCCAGCATCGGCCGACGCCTACCTTGTCCCGCGCCGCAATTTCCTGTTGGGGCGCGCGATCAGGCACGGCGGGTGGTACCCCGACTACCGGCAGCCCCAGCTGTTCAGGCGAGGCAAGATGACATACGCCGCGGACGACGATGTACACGAGGGATGGGTGCTCAACGGGCGGCTGGGCCGGATGAAGAACCCGATTAACCAGATTCCTTACCGGACACTTGATGAGGCGATCAGCAAGATGAACCGGTACACGACCCTCGGGTTGAACAAGCAGGTCCGCCAGGGCTCGAGGGCGAGTTACGCGAAGGCTTTTTTCCGCGCATCATGGGCCTTCTTCAAGGCCTATGCCCTGCAGCTCGGGTTTCTTGACGGTGGGCCCGGCCTGGTAATCGCGGTGCTCAGGTTCGAGAATTCCTTCTACAAGCACGCGAAGCTCGTCGCGCACCATCTGCCGGAGCAGGGCGCGGATTAGGCGAGTTCAACGCCCCTGGCCTTTGCGGAACGGATCAGCGCGTCGGCCATATCCGAAGGTGTGACCGCGACCTCGATCCCGCATTCGACAAAGACCGCGATTTTTGCCGCCGCCGTATCCTCTGCTCCGCCGACAATGGCCCCCGCGTGGCCCATCCTCCGTCCGGCTGGCGCCGTGGACCCGGCTATGAAACCGGCCACCGGCTTCCTGCAGTTGGCTCGAATCCAGCGGGCGGCCTCGACCTCCGCATTACCGCCGATCTCGCCGATCATGACGATGCCTGCCGTCTCCGGGTCGTCGTTGAACATCTTTATCACATCGATGTGTGACGTTCCGTTAACCGGGTCCCCGCCGATGCCGACGCAGGTGCTCTGGCCGATCCCGCGCACCGTCAACTGGTAGACTGCCTCGTAAGTGAGCGTTCCTGAGCGCGACACGACACCAACGTGCCCCTTCTTGTGGATGTACCCAGGGGCGATCCCAATCCTGCAGCCCCCATGGGACTTTTCACCGGCTCCCGGGGTTACGACACCCGGGCAATTGGGTCCGATCAGGCGCATCATCCTCTCGGCAATGGCGCGTTTCACCCGGATCATGTCCTTCACGGGAATGCCTTCGGTGATGGCCACCGCTAGATCAAGGTCAGCATCGGCGCACTCGAGGATGGCGTCCCCTGCGAACGGCGGCGGAACGAAGATCGCGGACACTGTTGCGCCCGTTTCCCGGGCCGCTTCGGCGACCGAGTTGAAAATGGGCACGCGGTGAGGACCATGCTCGAAGACCTGACCGCCCTTTCCCGGTGTGACACCCGCCACGACCAAAGTGCCGTAGTCGAGCGAGAGCTTTGCATGTCTGCCGCCGAAGTCGCCCGTGATGCCCTGAACAAGGACCCGGGTCTCTGGAGTTACAAGAATCGCCATGGGGGGATTAAGCTTTTCGCTGATGGATCATGATGCTGTGGCCGTCAGGAGAATTGATTCCGAACATTCTGCAGGGAGGAAAGTCCTGCACCTCGATCGTGAGCGGTATCTTGGCATTGGCCATGGCCGCCAAGCAGTCGTCTAGGTTCTCCACCTCGAGGGCAAGGCTTGCACCGCTCGAGCCCCCCTCCGGGGCGCTCATGTTCGATATCCCAAGGGCAACCCCTGCCACATTGTACTCAATCCACCACAGACCTGGCTGGAGTTCGAGTTCCACGATGGTCTTTAGGCCTAGAAGTGTCCCATAGAAGGCGCGCGCGCGGGAAACATCCGCCACGGGGTGGAAAACAAAGGCGATCTCCTTTATTCGGATCTCAGAGGACATGGGGGGTATTGGGGCTGATAGAAAGGGGTAGCGGCTAGGCTGCTGCCACGAGCTTGACGATCTTCTGGGCCGCGTCGGCCATTGAACTTCCAGAAACGATGGGCAACCCCGAAGACGACAGGGTGGACTTTCCGGCTTCGACGTTGTTGCCCTCGAGCCTGACCACCAGGGGCAGCTTCAGCCCCACCTCGCGCACAGCCTCGACGATGCCGCCGGCGATCACGTTGCAGTCCATGATCCCACCAAAGATATTCACGAAAATTCCCTTCACGTTAGCATCGCCCAGGATGATCTTGAAAGCAGCGACAACCTGTGACTTGGTCGCGCCGCCGCCCACGTCCAGGAAGTTGGCCGGGCTCCCTCCGAAGTGCTTGATGATGTCCATGGTGCTCATCGCAAGGCCCGCTCCGTTCACCAGGCAGGCGATGTTCCCGTCGAGCGCGATATAGTTGAGCGAATGCTTGGAGGCCTCGACCTCCTTCGGGTCCTCCTCGTTCAGGTCTCGCAGGGCAACGATCTCAGGGTGCCTGAAGAGCGAGTTGTCGTCGAAGGAGACCTTTGCGTCGAGCGCGAGGACCTCACCCGTGGGCGTGCTGATGAGGGGGTTGACCTCGACCATCGAGGCGTCGGTCTCCCAATACATGGTGTAGAGCGAGCGGATCAGCTTCGAGGCGTTCTTGGCCTCGGGCCCGGCGAAGCCGAGCTTCGTAACGAGCTCGCGCACCTGAAAATCAGCAAGCCCGTAGGCCGGGTCCACGATCACCTTGAAGATCTTTTCCGGCGTCTCGTGGGCCACCTTCTCGATCTCAACGCCACCCTCGGTCGACGCCACGATCACCGGGCGCGAGGCCGCGCGGTCGAGCAGAATCGCTAAATAGTACTCCTTCTTGATATCGCTCGCCACGGTGAAGTAGACGGTCTGGACCTTCCGGCCCGCGGGGCCCGTCTGGGCCGTGACAAGCGTGTTGCCGAGCATGCGTGCCGCAACCTCCTTGGCCTCGGCCTTCGTCTTGCAGAATTTGACGCCGCCCTTGTAGCCGTCGCTAAACGTGCCCTTGCCGCGACCGCCCGCGTGGATCTGCGACTTCACCATTGTCGGGCCCTCGGGAAGCTCCGTGAGTGCGTTGATGAACTCCTCCGGTGTCTTAGCCGCGGCGCCCTTGGGGACCGGGACGCCAAATTTCTCTAGGAGGGCCTTGGCCTGATACTCGTGTATGTTCATGAACGACCGATTGAGGTTTGGCAGATTTTAGGGCTGGTGGGCACGCTTAAAAGCTCAACTTGAGATTCTCCAGAAGTCGAAGGGGTCACCAGCGATGCCTTTAAGCGTGGAAGAATCGCGTGAAACGGAAAATTTTGATCCGGAATGACTTAGAAGCTCCTTGACTGCGGGATCTCCCAGAACCTGTCCGGAGACCACAATATCGGCTCCCGATGAGAGAGCACACAGCCTGGAGCCAACATTCACGGTTGTCCCGAAGTAGTCGAGTCGTTCGTTCTGGTTGATCGCGAGGCTCGGGCCCTGGTGGATGCTGCACTTCAGGGCAAAGGGCGAGCGTGCCCGCTCCGAACGGGAGAGCTCGGCCTGGGCCCTGGACATGGCCCGCAGCGCCGCAACGGGATGGATGAAGGTGGCCATCACGGCGTCCCCCATCGTCTTTACGATTGCGCCGCCTTCTTCGGCGACCGCTGCCTTAATGGTGTCGAAGTGGCCGAGCACCCGGCCGAACGCCGTGGCGTCCCCGATCTCTCTGTAGAGCTGGGTCGAGTTCTTCAGGTCGGTGAAGACAATCGTGATCGTGCCAACTGTAATCCGCTCGCCGGGGCGGAGGAGCTCGCGGGAGAAGAGGTCCCGAAAGATCTGGCGCGACGTCACGGCGGCCGCCGTGACGGACTGGTCGCTCCACGCCACGCGCTCGACAAAGACCATGTGCCTGGCCGAGTCGATGTTCTGCACGTTCAGGACACCGTCCGGGGCCACCACGGGCTCATCGACCGGAACAGGGTCGGGCCCGACGTCGATCCTGGCCGAGGGCGTTCCGCCTCGCTCAATCCGGAAAGCCTGCATGACGGCAACGTCCCGCGTACGGATCCGGTAGCGTCCCTCGGGGAACGCCAGCGCGATGTAGAGGCTCTCCCGGGCCCCGAGGTCCTTCTGCGCCACGACATGGGGTGTTATCTGCGGCCCGCCGAGGCAGTACTCGATCCGGGAAACTCGGCGTATTGCGGGGTCGGGGACGAAACTCAGCTCGACGGACTGGTCAAAATTGACTGTGAAATCGATGCCACAGGAATCGCAGTGCGCCTCGCTCGAAACGCCGGAAAGATCGCTCGTGCTGCGGCGTGAACCCCGGCAATGAGGGCAGAGCACCTCCCAGCTGAAATCGAGCAGGCCCTCGCGCGTCGCATGAAGGAAGAGGTCGAGGGTCTCTCCCCGGTCCGTTCCCCAGGCGTCCGCGATCGCATAGGGCCTCATCTTCGCAAGCGACCGGTCGTCCTGGGTCTCGACGTAGGAGAAGAGCCGCGCGACAAGCGTTTCGGGTTGGCGCGCCTCAGCTACGAGTCGGCGTGAGATCTGTGCTAGGCGCCTGCCCGCGCCTGAATCGGCTAACGGTGCCCCGCGCCTTGGGACCGGCCGGAAGCCGTCCACAATGCCCCGGTCATAAGCCCGGTACACGCGCGCCACCTCGCGCCGCATCCGGTATCCGACCGCTAGAGGCACGACGAGCGCCCCGAGGCCGTTCGCGGGCCTGACCCACATCTCATAGACGATCCTTGTCCCGCCCCCGGGCAGGGCCGCCAGTTCGCAGGACTGTTTCATCAGGGAGATGGGGCCCCTGGAGAACCGCCGTTCGACCGTGAACCTGGCCGGCCTCACCCATTCGAATTCGCGCTCTTCCCATTCCCCGACCATCCCCAAATAGACTGCGCGAAGCCTCCGAACGCCGAGCTCGGCTGGCGCCTCGCCCGGTCTCAGAGGGCGAACTTCAAACGGAGGAAATCCGCAGTCCCTGTTCGAGCGATCCGTGTCGGAGACGAGCGGCCAGAGCTGGTCGGGAGCCGATTTGAAATCCCAGGTCCAGCGGTAATGCTTCTCCGAATATTCCACGGGCTCACTTTGCGAGCAGGCTCCTGGCGAGAAAAGCGGCCTGGAGGCCGGAGATTTCCTTCAGCCCGACCTGGGCCACGGCAATGAGCTCGCTTAGCTGCTCCTGGCTGAAGGTCGATTCCTCCCCCGTACCCTGTACCTCGACGAACTGTCCGCGCCCCGTCATGACGACATTGAAGTCCACCTGGGCATCCTTGTCCTCCACGTACGCCAGGTCGAGGAGTGCGCTGTTGCCGACCAAGCCGACGCTCACCGCCGCAACGGAGTCGATAAGCGGGCTTTCCCTGAGCTTGCCGGCGTCGAGCAGCTTCTGCACGGCGAGACGGGCAGCCACATAGGCTCCCGTTATCGACGCCGTCCGGGTTCCCCCGTCGGCCTGGAGCACATCGCAGTCCAGCCAGAGCGTATTCTGCCCGAGCTTATCAAGGTCGATCGTCGCCCGCAGGGAGCGGCCAATGAGGCGCTGGATCTCGACGGTCCTCCCGTCGAGCCTGCCCTTGTTGATGTCGCGTGCCTTTCGCTCGTGGGTCGAGTAGGGGAGCATCGAGTACTCGGCGGTGAGCCAGCCTCCCTTGACCCCCTGTTGCTTCATCCACGTGGGGACGCCGGGCTCGATGGTGGCGGCGCAGATCACCTGCGTGGAGCCGTACCCGACAAGGACCGATCCTGTCGCGTGCGGCGCGAAATTCGCTTCAAAGGTTATCGGTCGGAGCTGTTGAGGTTTGCGACCGTCGGCACGTTCGGGTGTGGGCATGAGTGGGTTACTGTTCGAGCCGCCCGGGTGCGCGTTCCTCGCGCTCAATGGGCTTGAACTTCATTCGCTTGGCGGGGCTGTCCTCCGACATGAAGGCGATGAGCCGGTCGTTGAAATCCTTGGCGGGATCGTGCCCCATGCGCTTGAGCGCCTGCGTGAGCGAGGCAACCTCAACCAGGCGGGCCATGTCGCGCCCGGGTCGCACGTAGAGCTCGATGTGGGGTATCTTCATCCCGAGTATCTCGTAGGTGTTCTCCTCAAGTCCCGTCCTCTCCTCGACGACCTCTGGCGTCCATTCATGGAGAGAGACCACCATGTCGATCCGCTTCTCAAGCCTGATCGACTTCACCCCGAACATCTCGGCAATGTTGATGATGCCGATACCGCGACACTCCATGTAGCCCCTGTTGAGGGCGCGGCTCGAGGCCATGAGTTCCCTCTCGTCGAGCAACTTGATGATCGTGAGGTCGTCGGCCACGAGCGAGTGGCCGCGCTCGATCAGGGCCAGGGCGCATTCGCTTTTTCCCACGCCCGAGTCGCCCCTGAGCATCACGCCCACGCCCTTCACGTCGAGGGTCGTTGCATGCTCGATTCCGCTGGGCGCGAATTCGTTGTCGATGCAGAGCGTCGCCAGGTTGACCAGGTTCATGGTGATCAGCGGGGTCCTGAAGATCGGGAGGTTCATTTCCGAGGCGACCGTCAGCATCGCGTTCGTCGGATTGTAATTACGCGTGAGGACGACACACGGGACGCTCCGCTTTGCCATTTCCCTGAAGATCATGGTCTGATCGAGCTGGCTGCGCGTCTTGAGGTAGGTCATCTCGGCGGCCCCGATGACCTGTATCCTCTTGTTGGCGAAATATTTAAAGAATCCAGTGAGTGCCAATGCCGGCCGATTTATGCTGCCCTCGCGGATGAGGCGATGAAGGCCTGCATCGCCCGTCACAAGCTCCAGCTTGAGCTTCTCACGGTACGTATCGTAAAAGTGGGCGACCGTGATGCCGTGGATGGCCTTCTGCATAGGCGGATATCAGCACAATCGTGCCGGGGAACGCACGGAAAAACGGGGTGGCCCAAGGTCAGGCCTAGAGATTGAAGTCCTCGCCCAGGTAGAATTTCCGGGCGTTCTCGTCTCGTATCAGGAAATCGCCCGTGCCTTCGGCGAGCACCCGGCCCTTGTGGATGAGGTAGGCGCGGTCGACGATCCGAAGAGTCTCCCTCACGTTATGGTCCGTCACTATGACGCCTATTCCGCGTCCCTTCAATTGGAGGATGATCTTTTGCACCTCCGCCACGGAGATAGGGTCAATCGCCGCGAAGGGTTCGTCCATCAGAAGGAAATGGGGCTTCGAGACCAACGCCCGGGCGATCTCCAGGCGCCTGCGTTCGCCTCCCGAGAGCGTGTAGGCCTTTTGCTTGGAGACGTGGCCAAGGCTCAGCTCCTCGATGTGCTCGTTCATTCGAGCCTTCCTCTCCCGCCTCGGGACATGGATGGCCTCAAGGATCGCCATGATGTTCTCCTCGACCGTGAGCTTCCTGAAGACCGAGGCCTCCTGCGGCAGGTAGCCTATCCCGCGCCTTGCCCGCTCGTGCATCTTGAGCTTCGTGATTTCTTCGCCGTTTAAGAGGACGCGGCCCCGGGTTGCGGGGATCAGGCCCACGATCATGTAGAAAGTGGTGGTCTTGCCTGCGCCGTTGGGCCCGAGCAGGCCGACGACCTCGCCGCCGTTGATCTGGAGGTCCACCCCGTCGACCACGGCGCGGGCCCCGTAGGTCTTCACGAGGCCCTCGGTGACTATCGAGGTGTTTCCCATCTTATTTTGCAGGCGTTTCCGAGGGGAACCCCAGGTCCTTCATGGCGGGCAGGGTGATGTGCGTCCGCTCCTGGGGGGTGCCTTCGATGACAGCCCGACGCTGGCCGCGGTAAAGCACCATCCTTGGCCCGCTCGCCTCGTAGTGCTCGGTCTCGATCTTCACCACGGGGTTCTCGGTCAGCACGATCCGATCCTCCCCGGGAAAGACCTCGGCGCGTCCGCAGGTCGCCGTGCGGTCGCCCTGCACAATGCGCACGTGCCCGGTTGCGAGGAGGTACTTGAACTTGCCATACTTGCCGAGGGTGGCCGACTTGTCGCCTATGCGGGTGGCGATCACCTTGAGGAAGTCGCAGGTGAGGGTGAGGTCGTTGCCGGTCGCCACGACCTGGTCATGAAAGGTCGTGGTCGTCTCGATGTCCGTGCTGACGGATTCTGCGGAGATGCTGTCGATAGTGGTAGGCTGCGGCTCGGCGGCGCGAGCCGCCGCGGCCATCGCCATTACCGCCGCGGTCACAATTAGGGGAAGGGGTCTCATCAATTAAGGATGTCCGGCATCGCCGAGCGGAACACTACATGCGCATGCTTTGAAATGAGAACTTTTTTCTCGTTGTAGCTGTAAGTCCAGACCTCCCCCGTAACGTCGATATCATCGCGGATCAGGCGGACCGTCTTCTGGCCACTCGCAATCTTCTCGTTGATCAGGAAGCTCGCCTGAGGGCTCAGCAGCACGGAATCGATCCTGTTCTCCGCAGTGCCCGAGAAGACGGTCACATTCATTCCCGAGATGTCGATTCGATCCGAACTCACCGGGCGGACTTCGTCGCCGCGGAGCGTCATCTGGCGGAAGCCCTCAGGTGTGAAAAGGGGGAGCGTCCAGTTGCGCGCAGGAGGCGCGACCGCGATGTCCTGGGCAGGGGCGGGGGAGAACCACGAAAACAGCGCCGCTGCCGCCAATAGCCGTCGGTTGAGCGTGTTCACCATGCCTATGTACTCCGTCCTGCCTTCCGGTTCCCGCCTTGGGCGGACCGGGCGGCCAAAATCAGGTCGCAGATCTCCCGGACGGCGCCGTAGCCCGCATGGCTGCGCGTCACGTAGTCGGCCGCCTTGATCGCAGATGGAAGGCCCGTCGGAACCGTTATGCCAATCCCGGCTGCCTTGATCGCGGGGGCGTCGATGAAGTCATCGCCCATGTAAGCGCATTCGCTGAGCGGGATCCCGAGCTTGGAAGAGAGCTCCACTAAGGCCTCAAGCTTATCCTTACGGCCCTGCACTACGTGCGGGATCTTCAGCTCCTTTGCACGGAGCGTCGTCGCGCCCGAGGGCCTACCGGATACCCAGGCAAGCTCGACCCCGGATGCGTGGACCAGGACCAGCCCCAGTCCGTCGATGATGCAGAATCTCTTGGTCTCCGTCCCGTCCGAGGAGATGAGGACGCCGCCGTCAGTGAGGATGCCGTCCACGTCCATCGCGAACAGGCGGATCTTGGCCCAGGATGACTTGGGTATCGCGCGCTTAGTCACGGCATCCAGCTTGTGATGATCTGAATTACGCGGTCCTTGGTCGGACGAAAGGCGGTCTCAAGCTCGGGCGCGAAGGGCACCGGCAAGTCCAGGGACGCAATCCTTAGGGGGCGGGCTTTCAGCACCTTGCGGCAACCCTCGACAATGCAGGAGACGATCTCGGCGCCAAATCCGTGGGTCCGTCGACCCTCGTGCAGCACGATCAGCCTGCCCGTGCGCTCAACGGAGGCTGCGATCTCGGTGAGGTCGAGCGGGGAGAGGCACCTCAGGTCGAAGATCTCGATGTCGGCCTCGTACTCTGATGCAAGGTAAGCGCATACATCGCCTGCGAGGTGAACCATCTCGCCGTAGGTGACCAGGGTGGCGTAATTGCCCTCCCGGACGCGCCTGGGTCGCCACACCTTCCGGTACTCAGGGTCCCAGGCCACCGCGTGCTTGCCGCGGCGGTAGAGGCCCTTGTGCTCGAACAGGATCACAGGGTTGTTCTCCTCGCAGGCGGCCAGCAGCGCATTAAACGCGTCCTGAGGGTCGCTCGGGTAGAGCGCCTTGATCCCGGGCATCGAAAGAAAGAGCGACTCGAGCTCTTGGGAGTGGAAGGAGCCGAAGGTGAGGCCCCCTCCGCAGGGCATGCGCAGGACGAGCGGGCAGGATGCTCCCGACCGGAAATGCATCGTGGCGGCATTGAGCGTAATCTGCGTGGTGGCCTCGGTTGCGAAATCTGCGAACTGGAACTCCTCAATCGGCCGGTGTCCGTTTACCGCGAGCCCTATGGCGTAGCCGGTGCACGTGCTCTCGGCCAGCGGCAGGTTGATGACCCGCGAGCGCCCAAACTCCTTGTAAAGGCTGTCGGTAACCTTGAAGGCGCCTCCATAGGTGGCGATATCCTGGCCGAGGACGATCGACTCTGGCCGCTCGACGAGCACCTTGCGCAGCGCGACATTCAGAGCTTGGGCCATCGTCAGGCTCTCCTCAGCCTTCGGCTCGGGTCGCCACGGGTACGGGGACGGGGAGGGGGCGAAAAGGTCCTTCTCCATGCCCTCTGGGCTCGGCCGTTTTACGCCAAGCGTGACGGCAATGCAGTCCTCGACAAACTTGCCGAGCTCGCCGTCGATGGACTCGATCCGCGGCGCGCCGACTAGGCCGGTCATCCTCTCGCGGAACTTGGGGAGCGGGTCTGCCGCGAAGAAACTGTCGGACTCGCCCGGCCGCAGGTAGTCGCAGGTGTCGTAGGCTGCGTGTCCCCTTAGCCTGAGGGTCTTCATCTCGATCAGCATCGGCCGCGAGCTGGAGCGCACTTTGTCGATCGCGGCGCCCAGAGTGCGCGCTGTGTCATCCGGGTGCCCACACTCGATGACGAGCCCCTCCATGCCGTAACCCGCCGCCCTTTGCCAGAGCTCGGTGCCGTGCGAGTATTGCTCGTCGGTCGGGGTCGAGTAGGCGTAGCCGTTGTTCTCTATCACGAAGACGATGGGGAACGACATCAGGGAGGCCAGATTCATCGCCTCATGCACGTCACCTGTGCTCGACGAACCGTCGCCGAAGAATGCAAAACCGACGGCCTTGCGCCCAAGGCGGCGCTGGGAGTCGGTCGCTCCCAGGACGGGGCCGCACATGGCCCCAAGGTGGCTGATCATGGGCAGAGAGCGGTTCGCCGGGTCTCCGTGATGGATGTTGCCCTCGCGGGCCCGGGTGGGGCTGTCCGCGTTCGCAAAGTACTGGTTCAGGTGCTCGCAGAGGTGACCTCCCCAGACGAGATGCCCCCCGAAGTCCCTGTGCGTGAAGGACACGACGTCGGTGCTCTTGTCCGCAAGGAGCGCAAGCGGAACGATCATCCACTCGTTTCCCTGGCCCCCGGTCACCGTTCCCCGGATCAGGCCCTGGCGGAATAGGTCGAGGATGCGGTTGTCAGCCACGCGGGCGAGCTGCATCCAGGCATAGAGGCGCAGGAGCGTCTCATTCGAAGTATCCTTCAGTTCGGCGACACGCAGGTCGCGCGAGCCAAGGATCGCGGGAACAATGGGATAAGCCATGGCCAATCCCTGACGCTGAGCGCCGCGCGGCGGGTGGGCAAGCTCGCCTTAATGGGGGGAGTGCCCCGCGCTTCCCCTAGACCCCGTCGATCTTGCGTACCCTCGCCAAGTGGCGCCCGCCCTCGAACTCTGTTGCAAGCCAGGTGCGCACGATCTTCACCGCTTCCTCCTCCGAGATTGTCCTCTGGCCAAGCGAAATGCAGTTGGCGTCGTTGTGGGAGCGGTTCCATATGGCCACCTGCTCGGTCCAGCATACGCCGCAGCGTACGCCCCGGACCCTATTTGCGACGATCGCCTCGCCGTTGCCCGACCCGCCTAGGACGATTCCCCGCTCAAACTCCCCGCGAGCCACGGCCTCGGCCACAGGCCGAATGAAATCTGGGTAGTCGCAAGGCTGTTCGGAGTCGGTGCCGAGGTCGCGCACGCTGTGGCCATCCGACAGAAGCACGGCCTTCAGTATCTCCTTGTACTTGAAGCCGGCGTGGTCTGAACCAATCGCAATCGTGTAGGTTTTTGGCATCGAGATCCGTGTTTAATCAGGGGAGTGAGTGATAGTCCAAAAGGCTGGGGGCCCGGCAAACAAATACAGCCGTTGGGGCCAAGCCCGGATCAGGACTCAAGGATTTTCCAGAAGGCCTCCGAGTCGGTCAGGTTCTCGAGCACGGCGTCGGGGTTGTGCCCGGCCAAGTCGGAAGCCAAGGATTTGCCCGTCGCCACCGCAAGCGCCCGGCCCCCGAAAGCCCGGGCGCAAGCGATGTCATGTGGCGTGTCGCCGACGATCCACACGTTGGCTCCCGAGAAATCCAACCCCCAGTGGCTCCTGGCCCTCTTTAGCGCGAACGGCCCCAGCTCGTTGCGGACCTCGCTGTCGTCGGCGAAAGCGCCGATGGGGAAATACCCCCAGAGTCCATGGAAACCCAGCTTGGCTTCAGCCCCCCTTCGGAGGTTGCCCGTCAATAGTCCCTGCACAACATGGGGATGGTCGGCGGCCTCGCGGATAAGCTCGGCTGCCCCGGGAAGGACCCTTGAGTCGCTCTGGCCGAGCACGCCTGGGAGCACCGAAATATAGCCGTCAATGTAGACGGAGAAATTTTCCTTGGACGCTTCGATGCCGTAGCGGGCGAAAATCTGCCGGATGATCACGGGATCGGTGCGGCCGGCAAAGTCGATGCCCTCGAAGGAGCCCGTTATCCCGAACACATCATTCAAGGCCCGCTGCAGCGCCCGCATGCCGGCGCCCGTCGAGTGAAGGATTGTTCCGTCTATATCCCACAGTATCAGCGTCTTTTGCATTTTTGTTGAAACCCTCGGTTCCGGCGAACGTCTATGTACGTATTAGTGGTGTCTAAGGTGCAAGTTTCCCGAAACCTCAGAGATCCTTTATAGGTATGAAAACTTCCAGAAATTTCGCGTTTATAGTCATGGTCGCGTGCGCGGTCCTCCTTGCAGGATGTGCCACGCCGGAGTCGAGGATCAGTCACAGCCCGGATGCATTCGCGCGGCTCAACCCCGATCAGCAGGCCCTAGTGAAGGCAGGCCGCATTGCGCCGGGCTTCGACATGGAAGCCGTGAGGCTCGCGCTCGGTGACCCGGATCGGGTCATCATCCACACCGATGCCTCAGGCCAGCACGAGGTGTGGCACTACGTCACCTATGAGGATTATCAGGGTGGGATTATCTTCACGGGCTACTACCACAGGTACTGGGGATGGGGTGGACCGTTCTTCTACGGCGGGGCCCCCTATTACCAGGGCTACCCGGCCCACGTCCGTGACCGCATCCGCGTGGAGTTCGACGGGAACAACCGCGTGGCCAACGTCCAGCAGGAGAAACCCTAGCTCGATGCGCCGGCCGCCTGGACCTGCCTGACCTGGACGTCCACCTTGAGGGAGCGCGTCCTGCCGCCGCGGTACGTCCCACTTACGGGCCGTATGTCGGCGTAGTCGCGCCCTGCCGCTGCCTTGATGTAGCGCTCATCGGCCGCCCGATCGTGCGTGGGGTCGAAAGCGGCCCACCCGAAGCCGGGCACAAAGGCCTCAATCCAGGCGTGGGAAGCCTCCTCCTCATTGTCCTGCCTCTGCGACTTGAAAAAGTAGCCGCTAACGTAGCGGGCTGGGATCCCCGAGCACCGGCACATGCCTAGTGCCACGTGTGCGAAGTCCTGGCACACGCCAGCCCTGAGCTTGATGGCGTCCGTGGCCAGAGTGGCAACTCCGGTCGAGCGCGGCTTGTAGGCAAAGGTGGTGTAGACGTGCCTGCAGATCTGCCGGACGTCGGACCAGACATCCTTGGGTCCGTCAGGCAGCGCGTCCTTCGCCTCCTTCCACACCTCCACTTCCAGCGGCACATAGTGCGAGTCGACGAGGAATTCAGAGTGAAGCTCGCTGTCGCTCGCGGGCTCGGTCCCGGTACGGTGGACCAACGGCACCGCCGGGCGCGCGGAATTCGGAGTGGTCTCGATCTCTGACACGGCCTCCACGACCAGCTTCTCGTGCCCAGGCACGACATCGAAGTAATGGACCGCGTTGCCGTAAAAATCCAGGTAGTCCCTTACTTGGGTCCCAGGGTCGGTGCGAAGCTCGAAGCTCTTGCAGATCTGGTTGCCGTCATCGACAGGCTTCAGGCGAACTTCATTGAAGCTGTCGTGTGCCTTCCCGGTATAGACGAAAGTGGTTCGATGAAGGAGGCTGAAGAGCATTTAAGAGGACTGGAGCTGGTTCGCAGGGAGCCGTTCACTGCTGTTGCTGGAGTTGCTGTTCCTCCTGGGTCGACTCGGCCTGGTAGAACATCGTTGTCTGAACAACGGCGTCGCTGATCTTTTCGAGCGAGTTTGCGATTTCAACCAGGAACTCATGCAGGCCATCCTTGAGCACCTCGTCGATGGTCAGGGACTGGAGGTCGGCGAGCAGACGGCGGGATGCGCGCGCAGCTTCCGACCGCGGCCTCGGCCCTGATTCCCCGAGGATCCTGCGTAGGAACTCGTCGATCTGGGCGACGCAGAAGTGCACGGACCGGGGAAACGAGTCCGAGAATATGAGGAATTCAGCCACTTTCCACGGAAGGATCTCTCGAACATAGAATCGACGGTAGGCCTCGAGGGCACTGGCCGAGCGCAGGACGGCCTGCCATTGGGCTGTGTCGAGCGCCCCTCCGACATCACCAGCTGTAGGCAGGAGAATATGGTATTTTACGTCCAAGATCCTAGTCGTCTTGTGAGCGCGCTCGACGAATTTGCCGAATTGGATGAACTCCCATCCCTCGCTCCGGGAATAGGTCGAGTCGGTGAGCCCTTGGAAGAGGTGCGAGTTACGCTTGATGTCCTGGAAAAACTCGTAGGGCCCAGCGGCCCAGACGTCCGCGGTGCTCCTGGACTTCAGGAACAGGTAGAGCTCGTTGATCGTCTCCCACATCTCAACCGAAATCTGGTCGCGTATCATGCGGGCATTCTCGCGGGCCGAGAAGACGCACGATAGGATCGAGTTGGTGTTCCTCAGGTCGAACGCGAAGAATTCGGTGACGGAACGGCTATCCGCGGACTTATAGTGTTCCTCGAAAAGCTCGAAGTCGCCTGAGCTCGCCAGGATCGAGCCCCAGTGCTCGCGGAGGTGGGCGTCGTCGTACCCCCTGAAGTCGATGATGAACTGCAGGTTCACTTCGAGGAGGCGGGCGATGTTCTCCGCGCGCTCGATGTAGCGGCTCATCCAGTAAAGGGAATGGGCGACGCGAGAGAGCATCACGTTCGCCTGGGGCCGAGGCGAGGGGGCTTTCGATGCGGAAGGCATGGCTTTGCGTGTCGGGGTGGGCATTAATCCTCGTCCAGGACCCAGGTGTCCTTTGAACCGCCACCCTGTGACGAGTTGACGACGAGCGATCCCTTCCGAAGGGCTACGCGCGTAAGGCCCCCCGGCGTGACGACGGTCTTTTCGCCACAAAGGACGTAGGGCCGCAGGTCGATGTGGCGCCCCTGAAGGCTGTTGTCGCACCACGTCGGGGAGCGGGAAAGCATGATGGGCTGCTGTGCGATAAAATTGCGCGGGTTTGCGGCAACCTTTGCCCTAAAGTCTGCGACCTCCTCTTTGGTCGCAGCCGGGCCTATGAGCATCCCGTAGCCGCCGGCCTCGTTGGCCGACTTGACCACGAGGTTCGCCGTGTTCTCCAGGATATATTTGCGGTCGGTCGGATCCGACGCCAGGTAGGTCGGCACGTTCGGCAGGATGGGCTCCTGGTCGAGGTAGTATTTGATCACCTTGGGCACGTAGGCATAGATGACCTTATCATCAGCGACTCCGGTACCGATTGAGTTGGCGAGAGCTACTGTGCCAGCGCGGTAGGCCGCGATGAGGCCGGGCACGCCGAGCATGGAGTCGGACCTGAACACGGAAGGATCGAGGAAGTCATCGTCGATCCTGCGGTAGATCACGTCCACGGGAAGAAGGCCTGCCGTGGTGCGCATGAATACGCGCATGTCTTGGACGAGGAGGTCGCGTCCCTCGACGATCGGTATGCCCATCTGGCGCGCAAGGAAGCAGTGCTCGAAATAGGCGCTGTTGTAGACACCCGGTGTGAGCAGCACGACGTTTGGTTTCTCGTCGCCGCTCGGGGCGATGTGGAGCAGGGACTTCAGGAGGAGCTCGGAGTAGCCCTCCACGGGCCGCACGCCGTAGCTCTGAAAGAGGTTCGGGAAGGCCCGCCTCATGGCCGAGCGATTCTCGATCATGTAGGACACCCCGGACGGGCAGCGCAGGTTGTCCTCCAACACAAGGTACGTCCCGTCCCTGTCTCGGATCAGGTCGGTCCCGCAGATATGGACATAAATATTGTGCGGCACCGAAAAATTCATGAATTCCCGCCGGAAATGCTTGGCGCTAAGGATCTGGGAGGCGGGTATGACCTTGTCCTTCAGGATCTTCTGCTCGTGGTAGAGGTCATGAAGGAAGAGATTGAGGGCGGTGATTCGCTGGATCAGGCCCGCCTCAAGCCTCGACCATTCACGCGCCGGGATGATGCGTGGGATCAGGTCGAAGGGGAAGATGCGCTCGGTGCCCTCGGAGTCATTGTAGACGGTGAAGGTCACGCCGCGTCTGAGGAAGGCCAGGTCCACAGCCGCCCGCCTCCTCTCGAATTCGGGAAGGGGAAGGTTGCTCAGGCGTTCGACGAGGCTGCGATAGTGGGGGCGAACCTCGCCCCCGGGCGCATACATTTCGTCGAAAAAATCTCCTGGGTCGTAGGGGTTACTTAGGAGCGACACGTTGGGTTACATTAGGCCATCGGCATCGGTCAGCAAGTTCCTTGCCACACGCCGAACCCAATTCACGGCGCCCGCCACTATTGTGCTCCAGCGGGGAATTTGAAGGGAAGTTCGACCCGCGCCCCAACGGACCTGTCGTCGGGGGCAGTAGCCGGGTTAAACTTCCATTTCTCGACCGCGACCTTGCAGCGCCTCGCAATGTCGTCATCGGTGGCGCGGATGACCTCGACGCCGGCCACCGAGCCGTCGCGCCGCACAACAACCGAAAGCAAGATGTCGGCGCCGAGCTTTCGCTGTGCGGCGCTTAGGACGGGGGGCGGGGACTCAAAGGCCTGGGGTGCCGTCTTCACCTCGCTCGGATTGAAAATGCGGTCCTTGCGCAGGAGCTGCGCCGAATACTTGAGCGTTTCGCCCTCGGGTATCTGGCAGGATATCGGTGTCGGATCGTAGCCCGGAAGCGTAAGGTCAAATTTCGCCATCTTGGGTGTGAGATCGTGGAGCGAAAGGGGGGTCGTGCCCAGGAATGAACCGTCCTTGCTGACCGAGGCGCCGCTCGGTTCGCTCGAAAGATCAAGGGAGCCGTCCAGGTACTTGGTGTCGATTGAGGACTTGGTCGCCTTCTCAATCGTCACATTCTGTGTATGGTCGCGGCAACCCGGCCTAAGGAACGTCACAATGTAGCTGCCGTGCGCAATGTCGTCGAACGACGCAGGCGTGCGTCCTGTGCGCACGGGCTTGCCCGTCGGGTCGTCTGAAGTGCGGATCGCAAATTCCAGACCATCGGGGCTGCTCGTGAGGTCGATGGAGCCGTATACGGAGGGGAGGGCGATGGAGCCAAGGTCCGTCACCTTTGAACCCCTGATCTCGGCGTTGGTGTCCACGGATTCATGGCCCGCCAACGAGATTTGAACCCGGTGGTTGCCCGGGGCGAGGCCGTCCACCTTCGCAGGGGTCTTAACGGGTGCCCCCCCGTCTATCGAAAGCAGCGCGCCAATGGGGGCCGTGGCCACGACGAGTGTTCCTGGAAGCCTGGACAAACGCTCGGTCTCGACCTCGGCGAGGACCCTCGCGCGCGTTTCCTCCTCGGCCTGTTTCCGTGCAAGCTCAACGGCAGCCTCCTTCTCTTTCTGGCTGCGATCGGCGTCCTCCTTCCTGTTCTGCTCGGACAGCTTCAGTTGCTCCTCGGCGATGTGGTGGGCTAGGGCCTCCTGCTGCTCCAGGTCGTTGGCCTTGATCTTCTCGAGCCTTGCTTCGACCACGACGGCAACGGCGGCGAACACTAGCGCCGCGGCCACGCCAAGTCCCACGTAGAAACCGACCCTGCTCTTTGGCGGCTGAGGCTTTGCCGCCGCCGCGGCCGCCTGCGTGACGGGCTTAAGCTTGACGGCCTCAAACGGAAGCGCGGTCACCGGCGTTGGGGCAGGCGCAACCGAGGGGTCACCGATAGCCGGGTGTTGGGCTGGGGCTGAAGAGGTTGGAATGGCCGCGGGCGGCGGCGGGGGCGCTCCCCCCGGTGCGGGGAAGGCTGGATTGGAGAACGAGGGCGGGCGAACCGCGTGCGGGGGCTCGGGCACGCTGCCCCCCGGCATCGGGAAACCCGGGTTTGAGAACGAGGGCGGGCGGCCGGCGCCGGTCTCCGTGCCTGCAGGCGTTGGGAAACTGGGGCTTGAGAATGAAGGCGGCTTTGCAGTCCCACCCGGCGCGGGGAAGGTCGGGACGGGCGGCGAGGTGGGCGAGGGCACTCCCATGCGCACCTGCGGTGCGGTTGGCATGGGGGGGCGCGTCGATCCGGACGGGGACGCATGCGCGGGCGCCGGGGGAATCGACATGGGCCGCTGGGGTACAGGCGGCTTTGACGACTTGGGGGAGAAAGTGACTTGGGGTCCGGGCGACGTATCCGCAGTTAGGGAGGGTTTCGAGCGTGCGGGGGGGGACACGGGCCGCGCGACGGGCTTGGGCTCCGGCTCGGGAATTGGCTCCTCTTCGGGCTCGGGCAACGGGGAGACGTCCTCGGCCGCTGCCTCGGCCTCGACCCATTCAGGGGTCCACTCGTCGCTTGCGCGCACACGAGCGCCGGCAAACCCGAGCAGGCTCGCCGAAGCCGCCGAAAAGGAAGCCGTCACGGATTCATTCGAGAACTTGAGGCCCATGCTCCCGGCAAACGCCCCAATATCCGGCAACCATTGGGGCAAGCCGGTGGCTGCAGCCGATTCGCGCACAAACCACGACTGCTTGGAGGTCAGGCCGAGGCAGGCAAGGGCGGGCGGGCTCGCAAGCGTGGGAAGCTTGTCGAGGGCCTCTTTGAGCGCCGTCCCGATGGTCGCGCCCACCTTTGGACCGGGATCGGTGAAATCGTATCCTTCGTTAAAGAAAAGCCGGGCGCCAGCCCCGCGGAACTTGAGCTTAAGGGCTGTCTGGACCGCTTGAAAAATCGACTCCATACCGACGGCGCACGGCACCACGGCCTCGACTCCGCGCGAGGTGACCAGGATCAGGCTCGAACGTTCGGAACCCAGGTCCCAAAGGGCGACGGCGCCGTCTTTGCCCTCGAGTTTGAGCGCGGAGGCGACCGCTCCAATTGCGGCAAACGCCGCGGGCGACGCGTCCTCGGCGTCGGCATCCACAGCCTTTAGAGAGGTGGCGATCTTTAGCTGAGCCTCGAGAGGCGAATGGGCCAACACCCAGTTGTCGAGCCCATCCGGATCGACCTTTCCGCCGTTGGTTGCGTTGCACACGGCGTACACGAACGGGTCCTTCTGGTCGGCTGCTGCAATCGTCCGGAGCGCGTCGCCCGTTCGGTCCAGCATGGCCTCGGTCTCAGTCGACAGGTGCCAGTCCGTCTCATTTGGCCAGACCGCAGCGGCCGCCTTAAGGCCTTCCGCCTTTCTCGACGGAGCGACCGCGTCGAGCAGCGCCTCAAGCGCTGCCTTGTTCTCAACAAGGCATTCCCCCCCCGCCTCCACCACGCCGTTCACCGCCCGCAGGGCGTGGAGCGAATACTCGGTGAGCTCCAAAAAAACCTGGATTTCTTCAGCCTTTGGCATGATTCGGGGATCAGGGAGAGGTCAACGCAAGCCTCAGGCTTTTGCAAAGTTCTTCAAGCGCTCCTGCAGTTGGCGGCTGCGTTCCTCGAACATGACCTCTTTGGCCGCGAGCGAGGCGAGGTGGGCCTCCAGCTTCGCGCGTTCCTCCGATTGCTGCGCCTCCGCACGCAGCAATGCGTCGGCCCCCTCCTGGAGTTTCGCCCGCTCGGCTTCGATGGCGGCCTCCTTCTTGCGCACTTCGGCCTCGCGAACCTTCACGTTGCCTTCGATCTCGTTGCGGATCGTGGCCAGCTTCGCCCGGAGTTCGGCCAGCGAGTGCGCCTCGGTCTTTAGCTTCGCCTGAGTGGCTGCGGACTCCCTGTCAAAGATGGCCCTTTCTGCGTCGAGGGCGGCGCGGTCAGTGGCCATCTGCGCCTTTGCCGACGCCAACGCAGCCTTCTCCTTTGAAATCTCCTCCTCCGCTCTAGCGGGACCGGCATCCGGAGTAGCCTTGGCTACGTCCGATTTCAGGCGCGCAAGCTTGGACTCCCACTGGACACATTCCGCTTCCAGGCTCTTGGCCTTCTTCATGGCGTCGGACTGGAGGGCCTTGGTGATCGCCGCAGCGGCCTTTGAGGCGGCAGCTGACGCTGTGATATCCGACTCGAGGGCCTGTCGATCTTTCTCCAGCTTGGCCATCAGCAGGGCCGCATTGGCTTCGCGGCGCTCCAGTACCTCTTCGCGTTCAGCCGGGGTCATGTGCGCAATGAACCTGCCCGGCCAAGCTGGCCGCCGGATGCAATCGCACGGGCCGGGACCGCTAGGTTCCGCCGATTCGGTTTAATATTTGGTGTGATTGCCAACACGTTCAGGAACCCGGGCCACAGCCCCGGGGAAGCTGAATTAGATTTCAGATTACCGCCTCCCGTGTCAAATCGCATGGATCGCCGACTTGGATACAGCGAGGCCCGCCTCCTTGACCGCTTCGCTTAGGGTGGGATGCGCATGGATTGTCCTGCCGAGATCCTCGGCGCTCCCTCCGTATTCCATATGGGTGACCACCTCCGCAATGAGCTCGCCGGCCCCACGGCCAACGATTTGCGCCCCGATGATCCGGTCCGTCTTAGCGTCGGCAATCACCTTCACGAATCCATCGGTTGAATCGCTGGCGATGGCGCGGCCATTTGCCGCAAAGTTGAAGCGGCCTACGTTCACGGCGATCCCGCGCGCCTTCGCGGCATCCTCGCCAAGTCCAATGGAGGCGACCTCGGGGTCGGTGTAGACAATCGCCGGCACGAGGTCCCAGTTGATGTGGCCGGCCTTTCCGGCGATCCATTCGGCAACGGCGACCCCGTCCTCCTCGGCTTTATGGGCGAGCATGGGACCGGCGACCACATCGCCAATGGCCCATATCCCGGGCGCTGCCGTCCGGAGCCTCGCGTCGACCTTCACCCGATGCTTTTCGTCGAGCTCCACGCCCGCCTTGTCCAGAGAAAGACCATCCGTGTAGGGTCGTCTCCCCACGGCGACGAGAACCTTCTCGCCTGGGAATTCCAGAGGCTTTCCTTCGCGCTCCGCGAGGAGCACCGTCTGGCCGCCTGAGGATCTTAGGCCGGTCACCTTGGCCCCCGTCTCGATTTTCAGCCCCTGCTTCTGCAGAGCGCGGGAGAAGGTGCGCACAACGTCGTCGTCGTAGTTGGCAACGATCTTGGGTAGGAACTCGACCACCGTCACACTGCTCCCAAGCCTTGCCCACACTGAGCCTAGTTCCAGGCCGATCGCTCCCCCTCCCACCACGACAAGCGAGGACGGCACCCTATCAAAGGCGATGGCATCGTCGCTTGAGACGACGGTCTTGCCGTCAAACTTCATGAACGGGAGTTCCACGGGGGCGGAGCCCGTGGCGATTACAAAGTTCTTCGCCGAGAGGAGGGTCTCCCCAGCGGGTCCCTTTACCGAGAGGGACGTGGGCGATGCGAAGGCGGCCTCTCCCGTGATGACAGTTACCTTGCGAGCCTTGGCAAGCGCAGCCACCCCACTCACCAGCTTCGTAACTACGGCTTCCTTGCGCCGCATGAGAGTGGGGATATCCGCAGTGACGGGACCAGTTTTGATCCCGTGCTCTACGGCGTGGTCGCGGGCAAACACGAGCTGCTCGGAGGAATAGAGGAGCGCCTTGCTCGGAATGCACCCGACATTCAGGCAGGTTCCACCGAGCACCGGCCGTTTTTCGACCAAAGCGACCCTAAGCCCGAGCTGCGCTGCGCGGAATGCGCACACGTAGCCGCCCGGGCCGGCGCCGATCACCACAACATCGTAGGCGTCCATGGGGCGGGTTGTCCTAGAGGCCCAGAAGGAGGCGGGCGGGGTCCTCAAGCTGCTGCTTCACCTTCACAAGGAACGTGACGGCCTCGCGGCCATCGACCAGACGGTGGTCGTAGGTGAGTGCAACATACATCATCGGCCGGATGACGACCTGGCCCGAGACCGCCACGGGGCGATCGTTGATCGCATGCATCCCAAGTATTGCGCTTTGCGGGGGATTGATGATGGGCGTCGAAAGAAGCGAGCCGAAGGTGCCCCCGTTCGTGATTGTGAAAACGCCGCCCTCAAGGTCGGCGAGCGTGATCCGTCCCTCGCGCGCCTTTCCCGCGGCGTCGGCGATGGCGCGCTCGATCGACGGCATCCCAAGCGCATCGCAGCCGCGGATAACCGGGACCATCAGGCCCTTCTCCGTTGAGACGGCGACCCCGATGTCGTAATAGTGGTTCTGGACCAACGTGTCGCCGTCAATCTGCGTGTTGATGGCCGGCACCTCCTTTAGGGCATGCACGACCGCCTTCACGAAAAACGACATGAAGCCCAGCTTGAAGCCGTACTTTTTTACAAACTCGTCCTGGTGTTTTGACCGGAGAGCCATAACGGCCGACATGTCGACCTCGTTGAATGTCGTGAGGAGTGCCGCCGAGTGCTGGGCGGAGACAAGCCGCTCTGCGATCCTCTGGCGCAGAGGCGTGAGCTTGCGGCGGCTCTGCCTCTCTCCGGCCTCGGGAGCGGGCGCGGCAAGGGCCGCGGGGGCCTTAGGAGCGGGCACTGGAGCGGGTGCCGGAGCCGGAGAGGGTGCGGGTTTCTCGGCTGCCGCAATCATATCGCCCTTGGTCACTCGGCCCGCCTTTCCCGTGCCGGGAACTTCGGCAGGGTTGATTCCGGATTCGCCGGACAGGCGGCGCACCGCAGGGGACTGAACGGCAGGGGTCGCCTGCACGGCCGTTGCCTCGGCCTGGGATGCCTCGTGCTTCGCGGAAGGGGAGGAGCCGCCCGAAGCGGTCTCTAGAGTCGCCACCACCTGCCCGATCTTGACCTCAGTGCCGGCCTCGACCTTAAGCGTGATCACGCCCGCCGCCTCAGCGGTGCCCTCGGAGGTGATCTTGTCGGTCTCCAGCTCGAAGAGAGGCTGCTCCGCTTTCACGGTGTCTCCGTTCTTCACGTGCCACTTGGCAAGGATACCGGAACTAATGGACTCGCCCATAGGCGGGATTTTGACGTCGAGGGGCATGGTTGTATTAAAGGGTGTAGGCGTCTTCTAGCAGTCCTGCGAGTTCGAGCTTGTGGAGGGCGAGCGACCCGACAGCGGGCGAGGCGGAGGCGCCCCTGCCTGCGTACAGTGGGATCTTCCTGAAGACGTCGGCGATCTGGGGGCATATCCAGGACCATGCACCCATGTTCTGCGACTCCTCCTGGCACCAGACCAAGCGGGCCCCTTCGTACTTGGAGGCGATCTCTCCCAGCCGGGCTGTGTGGAGAGGGTACAGCTGCTCAATCCGGATGAGGGCCGTGTCCTTGACGCCGTTCTTCACGCGGTAGTCCAAGAGGTCGTAGTAGATTTTCCCAGAGCAGAGGATCACTCGGGAGGCTTTCTCGGGCTGTGCGGAGTCGTCCAAGATCTCCTGGAACGCGCCGTCCGTGAATTCGGTTACCCTCGAGACGGCTCCGGGATGGCGAAGGAGCGACTTTGGCGACATGGCGATCAGGGGCTTCCTGAATTCGCGCATGACTTGTCGCCTGAGCAGGTGGAAGAACTGCGCGGGTGTGGTCACGTTCACGACCTGGATGTTGTCCTCGGCACACGACTGCAGGAAGCGCTCCAGCCTGGCGGAGGAATGCTCCGGGCCCTGGCCCTCGTAGCCGTGGGGCAACAGGAGAACGATCCCGCAGGTGCGCTGCCACTTCGACTCCCCGCTCACGATGAACTGGTCGATAACGACCTGCGCGCCGTTTGCGAAGTCGCCGAACTGGGCCTCCCAAAGGCAGAGCAGGTCCGGGTAGTCGAGAGAGTACCCATAGTCGAAGCCGAGGACCGCAGCCTCCGAAAGCAGCGAGTTGTAGACGCAGAAGCGGGCCTGCTTAGGAGCTAGGTTCTTCAGGGGCGTATATTTTTCGCCCGTGTCAATGTCCGTGAGGACAGCATGCCGGTGGCTGAAGGTTCCGCGTTCGCAGTCCTGTCCGCTGAGGCGCACGGGCCGACCCTCGATTAGGAGTGATCCGAAGGCGAGTGCCTCCCCGAATCCCCAGTCGACGGGGCCCCCCTCCCTGTGGGCCGCCACGCGGGCATCGAGCAGACGTTTTATCTTTGGATTCACCTTAAATCCTGACGGCACCGTCGTGAGCCCTCGGACAATCAGGTCCACCTGCGCAGCGGTAATGCCGGTCTTTATCGGGATGTGGTGGTAAGCGGGCTGAAACTGGGCCGTGGAGCCCTTGAACGGGTCAACGGGCTTGGCGCGCTTGGCGGCCTTCGATGCCTCGCGGTCCTTTGCCTTAGCCAGGTTCTCTTCAAGCGCGGATGAATACTCCGCCTTGATGGCGTCGCGCTGGGATGTCGAGATTGTGCCATCGGCGACAAGCTTCTCGGTGTAGAGGGCCGAAACCAGGGGATGAGCCGCGATCTTCTTGTAGAGCATCGGCTGGGTGAACGAGGGCTCGTCCGTCTCGTTGTGGCCGTGTCTCCGGAAGCAGTACATGTCGATGAACACATCGCGCTTCCAGCGGACGCGGAAGTCGAGCGCGAGCTGAGCGACCATGCACACCGCCTCCGGGTCGTCTCCGTTCACGTGGAAGACAGGGGCTTCGATCATCTTCGCCACGTCGGTGCAGTAGCGCGTCGAGCGGGCATCCTGCGGGTCGGTGGTGAAGCCGATCTGGTTGTTGATAACAAAGTGTACGGTGCCACCGGTCCTATAGCCGGGCAGCTGCGAAAAATTGAGGGTCTCCGCGACGATTCCCTGACCGGCCACGGCGGCGTCACCGTGGATCAGGAGCGCCATGACGCGCCTGCGGTCATCGGAATCGCCTCGCATCCGCTGGCGCGCGCGCGCCTTGCCCTCGACGACCGGGTCCACGATCTCGAGGTGGGAGGGGTTCGCGGTGAGGCGTACCTCCACCTTCTCGCCGGAGGTCGTCGTGAGAATTGACTCATACCCGAGGTGGTACTTCACGTCGCCGTCCCCGCCGACAGCGTCGGGAATGTAGTTCTCCGAGAACTGCTCGAAGAGCTGGTCGAACGATTTGCGCATCACGCTACAGAGGACGTTGAGCCTGCCCCGGTGAGCCATGCCCATTACGATCTCCTCCACGCCCGCGCCGGGGCAGTGGTCGATCACCGCGTCCAAAGCGGCAATGATCGTCTCCCCCCCCTCCAGAGAGAAGCGCTTCTGCCCGACGTATTTTGTGTGCAGGAATTTTTCGAAGAGCTCCGCCTTGTGCACACGCCTTAGGATCCTGACTTTCTGGGCACGCGTGAAGGAGGGCTGGAGCATCGACGACTCGATCCGTTCCTGTAGCCAGAGCCGGCAGTCCCGGTCCTGGATATGGGCATATTCCACGCCGACATGGCCGCAGTAGGTCTTCTCGAGCGACGCGACGACGTCGCGCAGCTTCATCTGGCCGCCACCGCGGTAGGCCACGAGGTTGAAGGACGTATCGAGGTCCTCCTCGCTCAATCCGAATCCCTTCAGCGCGAGCTTATCAAGCTTCGGCGGCGGCTCGCTGAGCGGGTCGATGTGGGCCTGGAGATGCCCAATCGCGCGGTAGGCAAAGACCAGATTGCGTGCAAAGGATTGCTTGCTGCTGTCAATGATGGGCGCCTGATGCGCTTGTCCTGCAAGGAGATCGGTGATCGATGCGCCGTTGTTGCCCAACGAGAAACCTTGGAAAAACGCACGCCACGTCGGGTCAACCCCGTCGGGGTTGTCGAGCCATTGGCGATACATCGGCTCAATGACATCGATGTTGGCGCGGACAGGTATTGAAGCGGAATTCATCAGGTATGCTGGCGCGTTGCGGCGCCGGCTCTTTAAATAAGGGTTTGGGCCCACTTTGCACGCGGAGTTCCCTGACTTCAAGCCCGGGGGAACTTATGGGGCATGTTGCAATCGCGCTTCACAAGGGGTTCGGTTGTATTAGGGTGGTTTCTCCCTTTCGCCATGGAAGATCGCATCAAAGAATCTCTAATTTCACTCCTGGATGGCATCAAGCGGGCTGATGGGGTTGCCATCATGGCTTCAATTGCCCGGCTGGATGACCTCTTGGAGGAAGGCCGCAAAGGGCTCCATCCCCAGCTCGTCCATTTCCTTGAGGGGCGGAGCTATCCGAAGGCCCTTCAATTCCTCGGTGGGGATTCGGATATACCTGCCGGCTCATGCGGCGGGAGGCACTGACCATGGCCGAAAGGGTACCGACGGAAGGAGGTAAAGGATTGGGCCACAATCCCTTTTATAAGCTTGATGCCACGGGTTTGCCGTCGTCCCCAGGGCCGGCCAAAGGCGCCGTGGCGCACAAGGCGGCGCCTGAGCGCAACCGCGGTCGCGTTGACATCACGCGCGAAAAGGGAGGCAGGGGGGGCAAGACGGTCACTGTCATAGACGGCTTCGCGGGTATCGGGCTGCCCGAGAAAGAGCAGCTAGCGAAGAGAATACGGGCTGCCTGCGGGTGCGGGGGCACCGTCAAGGACGGCCGGATTGAAATTCAGGGCGACCAGCGCGAAGTGGCGGCCCGGATTCTCACGGAGGCCGGATTCCGGCCTGTTTTTGCCGGGGGCTAATGCCTAGGCCGCAAGCCCGGCCGCAAGCGTGAGCGCGCTCTTCGCTCGATTCAGGATATAGAGATGATAGCCCGGCGCGCCATTGCCCAGGAGGTCCCGTATTTGCTGAAGGGCCCAATCGATCCCGATCGCCTCGACAATCTCGGGGGTTTCGCCAGCCGCCTCGAGCCTTCGGATGAGAGGCTGGGGGAGCGCCGTGCCGCACATCGAGGTAAAGCGCTGGATCTGCTTGAGCGACAGGACGGGCATGATGCCCGGGACGATCGGGACCGTGATCCCTGAATTGCGGCAGGCGTCCACGAAGCGATAATACACCGCGTTGTCGAAGAACAGCTGCGTCGTCACGAAGGAGGCTCCCGCGTCCACCTTGCGCTTGAGCGCCGCCATGTCCGACTCCATGGAGGCGGCTTCCGGGTGCTTCTCCGGGTAGCCGCCAACACCGAGGCAGAAGTCGGGATGCCGCGCCTTCAATAGGCTCACAAGCTCGTTGGCGTAGCGCAGTCCGTCGACCGGTGCACTGAACTCGGTGGCGCCCTTCGGCGGGTCCCCCCGGAGTGCCATGATATTACGGAAACCGTCGCCGTGGATCCGGTCTGCCACCTGGTTGAGCTCATCGCGCGAATGCCCTACGCAGGTGAGGTGGGGCATGACCGTGTAACCGAACTCCGCTTTGAGGAGCGCGCTTACCTGGGCGGTCCGCTCCCGGGTGCTTCCGCCGGCGCCGTAGGTGACGGAGACAAAATCAGGGAAGATTGCCTTGAGCGCCGCTGCGGTCTTCCTGAGGGCGTCTACGCCGGCGTCGTCCCTGGGCGGAAAAAATTCAATCGAACGCAGCGGGCGGTGCTGCGCAAAAAGCTCTGAGAGAGGACGATCGGCCAATGACACATATCAACGCATCACGAAATGTTGATATGTGTAAAGTAAAATCTGCGCGTCCTCTGGAGCTAGGGCTCAAGAATACGAAGTCCGACCGAGGCGATCAGGCAAGGGTCGCTGTCGTGGAAGCGGGCACCGGCTTGCGCAAACCAAAGGGGGAGTGCGTACGCGTCGCCAGCTGGTCCTTCGGGTATCCCGGTTTCGAAACAAAGCGCAGCACCTGCCACACCCACCCGCTGGGAATCCGAGCAAAGGGCTCGCGACCGAACGAAAGGCAGCGCCGTAGGGCGCACGGGCGCTCCGGAAACCTAAAGGCGTAGCATCGGGCGTTGCGGGAGGTGAAGAATCGGGCAAGCCAGCGACCTGCCCGCCGATGCGATGGGAATTGCTCGGCGGCAATTCTAAGGCGCAGCAGGTGGGTCAGTCTCAGCATACGGTCCCAGACGCTTTCAGTCCACTGCCCATGCGCCACACGGTAGAAGGCTCCAATGGCGCGCACTACCTCAACCCTCCCGGCGCAACCCAGCCGGTACCAGAACTCGTAGTCGGCTACCGGTCCCCATTTCTCATCGAATCCCCCGAGGCGCAGGGCTACGTCCCGTCGAACGAGGACGCCTGGAAACGGGGTCATCGAGCTCTTCAGGAAATGCCGCGGAGAATGGACGATAACGTCGGGGGACTCGGGAGGTGGGCGTACCTCGGGGGGCACAGGCCCCCGGGACGTCATGGTGCAGACAGCCGAGATCCCGGTCCCAAGGCGGGGCAGCACGCATTCAAGGTACCAGGGATAAAGCATGTCGTCTTCGTGAAGAACCATGACCCATTTGCCCCGGGCGATGTTCAGGCACCTGTTCCAGTTGCCGACCGCCCCGAGAGTCACCGGGTTAGGTGAATAGAAGAACGGTTCGCTGGAATATTTCTCCACGATGGCTCGGGTCTCCGGCATCCCCAGGTCGTCGCAAACGATAACCTCCAGCGGGATCTTGATCGTTTGCGCCGCGATACTCGCCAGCGCTTCAGCCAGCAGGCCGGGCCGATTGTAGGCGGGCACCGCGATCGTGATCAGCGGAGATTCTGCCCGCCTGCGCGGAGGCAGGGCACAACTGTCGATAACGATCGGTGCTGGGGTGTTAAGCATCGCGGGTCTGCCTGAGTGACGGCCCGGAAGCCAAAACGTTTCTTCGAAATTATTAATTCCACATTAAGATTCTTGGCCTCACGCCGCGGCCGACGGATTTTCCGCCATCGCCGAAACTTTTTCCTTTTCCGTGCGTCCTGCGATTCCCATGCCCGAATGACAGAGCCCAACACCAACCGCGATGCCGCAGGCGAAGGGTCTGCTACCTGCAAGGCTGGCGCGCTCGGTGGACCGCGAAAAAGTGCCTCTACGCCGCTTTCGGACAAGGTGTCGTGCCCCATCGAATCAGATGCAAACGGGGTCTGGAGGCTCCCTGGAGCCGGGGTTTTCAACTACACGGACGGGGAGTCGCATGAGCGCTACCTGCGGGAGGTGCTTCAAAAAGCCTCCGACCTAAGCTCCGATTCCTATGAGCTGGAGGGCTACATCCGGGATTGGGTCACCGAGTACCACCTCTCCAGGAAACGGTCGCAGCTCCTGCGTGGGTTCACGTTTGTAAGGGGGGCAAAAGTCCTGGAGGTGGGCTGCGGATGCGGCGCTATCACCCGGTATCTCGGGGAGACCTTCGTTGACGTGGTGGCGATCGAGGGAAGCCTTCCCCGCGCGACGCTCGCCAGGATGCGGACCCGGGGCATGCCAAACGTGTCCATTCTGAACGCACCTTTCCAAGACATCCCATTCGCGACGCGCTTCGACATCATCTTCTGCATAGGGGTGTTCGAGTACTCCAAGCTGTTCGTTAAGGGGAACGACCCCCACGATGCGGTGCTCCGCTGCTTCAAGGATATTCTGGCGCCGGGAGGGGCGGTGGTTGTGGCAATCGAGAACCAGTTTGGGCTCAAATATTTCGCTTCGAGCGCCGAGGATCACAACGGCATCATGTTCGATGGGCTGGAGGGCTACCCGCGGTACGATACCCACCGGACTTTCGGCCACGGTGAGCTCAAGGAGCGACTGGCCACGCATTTTGCCCATACCAAGTTCTATTTTCCCTATCCGGATTACAAACTGACCTCGGCGGTCCTGTCCGAGGACGCATTTGGAAGGGCGAATCTGGGTGAACTCGTCGGGAATTTTGCTCCGCGCGACTATTCAAAGGCGCGGGCCCCCGCATTCAACCAGAGGCTCGTTTTAATGGAACTGGCCAGGAATAGGATGCTCCCTCTCTTCGCCAACTCATTTCTCGTGGTAGCGGGCAATGCCGGCGGCTCCACGATGGCATTCGGTCAGCTGGGAATCATGTTCAGCGACCGCCGGCGCAGGGAATACCAGACGATAACCAGGCTCGAGGAGCGGGGTGACGGAAGCCTCTGGATGAAAAAGCGCCGAATGGCTCCCGGCGCCGACGACGGCGACCCGTTCAAACTCGAGGGTTATGAGGAGCCCTGGCTGGAATCGGACTCAATACAGATGCAGGTGCTAAAGCGGGTTAAGCGCCGCGGGATTTCCCTGCGCGCGCTGCTTGAACCCTGCGAACCCTGGATGCGAAAGATCAGGTCTGTTGCGTTTAAGAAAGAGGGGGAGTGGGTCGTCGAGGGCCGATACGTGGATTCCATTTGGCCCAACTCCTTTGTGAAGGACGGGGAATGCGTTTTCATCGACAACGAATGGAAATGGAAGGGCGATATTCGGGTCAATGTGTTGCTTGCCAGAAGTGCCCACTACCTCCTGAGCGAAATCCGGGGCATGCGAGATGGGGACAGCCAGCTCTCGAGGGGAGGGACCTGGTCGCTTGTTCAGAGAATAGGCCGCGAGCTGGGCGTCGAGCTGAGCTCGGGGGACAGGCGGGAATTCCTTAAGCTGGAGGATGAATTTGTTGGGACTGTGACCGGGCGAAAACGCAAACGGGCAGGGCGCGTTGTGGGGAAACTCAAGCGTGCGCTCGGCCGCGTATGGGCGCGCAACACCCCCCGGTGACCCGTGGCCGCAGGCGTGGCTTCCCTACTTAGCCTTTGCGGCCTCGAAGAATTCGTCAGCCTTCTGCGGCAGGCCCGTGAACGCATAGTCGTCCACCTTGAACGCCCGGCTTTTCATCAGATCGTTGATAGGCGCCTTAGAATCCGAGCTCGCGACGGCGACGAATGCCGGTCCCGCGGGGATGGTCTCGAATTCCGGGGCGATTGGTGTTCCCTCGGGCTTTGCCCCGTCCTTTGCCGGCGCCACAACTTCCTTTGCATCGCCCACAGGGGCCTTCAGCCTTTTCTCCTCCGGCTTTCGTCCTAACGAAATATCGAGAACCGTTCCACTAAAGGTCGTCAACCGAAACATGCGCATGAACTTGGCAGCCTCAATGGCCGATTCATCCTTGGAGTCCAATGTGTCGGAGAAACGCAGTGAGGTGAGCGCCGTCAGCAGCGAGTTTACCCTTTCGGCGTTGAGGCTCTGACCGGCTGGAGCATTTACGGCGGACCACGGTCCGTCCTTCTTTGCCCGCGATACCTCGACCTTGGCGCCCGATTCAAAGGGGACCGCGATCTTGGCTACGTCCTCTGGTTTCACCGCCACCAGCCGCGTGTCGGCCCAGCTCTTGCCATCGGTGTCGAGCCATGCGTGAAGCCCCGATAGGAATGCCTTTGGCTCGCCGGCGAAGCGGACGAAGCGCCCGTTGCCGGTCTCAGGGGTCTTGCCAAGCGTGATGCTCCAGATCTCCTTGCCGCCCGAATCCTTGAGCACAATTTGCGAGTCCTTGAACTCGAGCCGCGAGAGCCTCTCGGGGTTGGCTGTCACGAAACGGTCGACCTTCGCCTCGTTCAGGTCCTGCACAAAGCGGGCAATCTTATCAAAGTCAGCCGGCATGTCGTAGTAGCTCGTAACGCGCCAGGAGCCGTCGGCGCTGCGCGCGAGCTCAACCTTCTTTCCCTGGTCTGTGACCAGCAGGCCGGAAACCCTTGAGGCGGTGTCCGAGTCCAGAAGCGACTTGCCTACGCGCGGGTCGTCCACGGGTGCGGCCTTGGGCTGGTTCCGAAGGTAGGCCGCGACAGAAAGGACGGCCAGAACTGCGACGGTGATAACAAGATTTCTGAGTTTCATCGGGCGGGTCGGGAGATACGGGGCAGGGGCCGCAGTTCGCCTAGGAGCGGCGCCTGCGGTAATACCAGAGCCCGAGGCCGCAGACCAAGAGGGGTGTCCCGAGCAGGTTGAAGACGAGGAGCCTGTTCTCGAGCGCGTCGATCCCTTCGCGGAGGCTTCGGCGGATGGCCCTTCGCTCGCCGCGCAGGGCCGACGACTGCTTCTGGAAGTCTTCAATCGCGCGCGTGGCCTCTGGCGAGGCGATCAATTTACCCCCGTCACTCTTCTTGCCTTGGAGCTCGGCAAGCTTCGCCTGGACCTCGTTGATGCGGGCCTCAAGGGCCGTCAGCTTCTCCTTGTACTTCTCGGCGGCGTCCGCCTCCATGTGCTTTACGACGGTGAAGGGCCGTACGGAATTTCCCTTGCCCCGGATCGAGATCAGGTCGCGGGAGCCCGCCAGGTAGTCGAGGGAGTTGGCGGCGAGCGAGAGGTTGTCGTTGAAGGGCTCGGCCGCGGCCTGACCCATGAAGTTGAACTTGCGCACGCTGTAGTCGTCAAAGAGCCAGTCGGTGTCGGCCACGACGATCAGGATGGATGACGATTTGGACTCCATGAGCGTGTCGGCCTTTGCCTTCGACGAATCCTTTTCCGCCGGCTTTGAGTCCTTCTTGTCGGCAGGCACCGGGTCCGCCGGTGCGCCGTCCGGAAAAGCCGTTTTGAATTTTCCGCTCACTAAGGCCGCTATCGTGCGTTTGCCCGAAGGCGTGACCTGACGAGCGATCTCCTCGGGTTGGGCGAATTGGAGGGCCGCCACGGAGACGTCTCCGGATTTGGCGGAGGTCTCGACCAGGGGTGTGAATGTCAGGCTACTGCCAGGCCTTAGGGAGATGCTGCCTGCCTCAATAAAGAGCGCTGAGGCGAGCTGCGCGGTGGGCAGCGACTTTGGATTGAAGCTATCCTGTGCGAGGTTCAGCCACACCGGATAACGCAGGTGGCTCTGGTCGCGCAGCTCCACCTCTTCGGCGTTCTCGGGATCTCCAACCACCTTCTGGGCGTCGTAGGCGATACCCCATCCTTTGAGGAGGACCGGCAGGTCGCTCGAGACGTTTGGCTGCGGGCCGCCGAACATGGCCTCCTGGCCGCCGAGCCGCTTAAAGTAGGCGGAGGAGGGGTCCACCGCCAGGAAGACCGGCTTGCCTGCGAGCAGGAACTGGTCGATCGCAAACTGGAGCTTCAGGGTGAGGTTCTCCGGGTGGACTATGGCGAGCACATCGATGTTCGCGGGTAACTCGGTCGCGGAGGCCTGCACGGGGACGATCTGGTAGGTCTGCTCCCACTCGCTCACGACAAACTGAGGGTCCGTGCCCTGCTGGCCCATCATTGGCATTCCGGGATTGCCCTGCAGGGGAAGGCTCGTGATCAGCCCGAGCTTCTTCTTCTCGGTCTGTCCCACTCCGTAAATGAGCTCGGAGACGTCGTATTCGAGAAACTGCTCACGTTGAGGCGTCAGGGCAGGGATCACCTTCTGCTGGTCGGCCTGGGTGGCCACGAGCCCAAAATAGAACTGGGCGCCCCCGGGGATCGTCTGCGGTTCAATGCCCGCCGCGGTGGCCTTCTCCTCCTCGGGCGTGTCGGGCTCCGGGTCGATTACGTTCAAATGGACCTTCCCGTTTGATGCGCGCTCGTACTGGCGCAGCATCTCCCTGACGCGCTCTGCGTAGTTCTTGTACTCCACAAACTGGCCCGCCGCGTTGCGCGAGAAGTACAGGTCGAGCGTCGTGGCTTCGCCGACCCTCGACAGGAGGGCCTTCGTGCCGGGCGAGAGCGTGTAAATTTTCTCCGACGTGGCGTCGTACCTTAGGGGCACCGAGGTGGCCAGGTAGTTCGCGAGGACGAGCCCCACGAGAAGGAGGAGTATGGCGAGTGTCTTGCTTCCGTTTGTCATGGCGGGTCGGGATCAGCGCTCGAGAGCTACCACGTTGAGGAAGAGGGTGAACCCTATCAGTGACACGAAGAACATAACGTCCTTCGCGTCCACGATGCCCCTCACGAAGGGGTTGAAATGGGTGATGAAGCTGAAGTTTGAGATCGCGTCGGAGACCCCGACGGGCAGCAGGCCCTCGAGGAAACCCGTGAAGCCGCTGTACCCCAGAAAAACGAGGACCGCGCACACGCACAGGCTGATCACGAAGCTTACGACCTGGTTCTTCGTGAGAGCCGAAGTGAGGGAGCAGACGCCTAGGAAGCCGCCCGCCATCAGGATCGCGCCCAGGTAGCTTGTGCAGACGATGCCCCAGTCGGGGCTCCCCAGGTAGCCTATGGTGAGCGCCATCGGGAAGCTCAGGAGCACCGCGAGTGCTAGAAAGGCCCAGCCCGCCAGGAATTTCCCGATCACCGCCTCGAGTGTCGTCACGGGCAGCGTGAAGAGGAGCTCGGCGGTGCCGGACCTCTTCTCCTCTGACCAAAGGCGCATACCGACCGAGGGCACGATGAAGAGGAAGAGCCACGGGAAAAAGCCGAAGTACGAGTCGAGGCTCGCGACCCCAGCCTTGAAGAACCCGCCAAAGCGCGAGAAGGAGAGCGCGACCGAGATGACGAGAAACGCGACCAGGAACACGTAAGCCACCGGCGTCCGGAAATAGCCCACGAACTCGCGTTTGAAGATGGGTTTAACCTGTTTCATACGTCTTTGTCCGTTAGATTTCGGAATATCTCGTCCATCCTGGCCCCGGGCTGGCGGGCGAGGAGCTGAGCGGGAGACTCGTCGGCTACCAGCTTTCCGCGTGATATAATGATGACCCGGGTGCAGATAGCCTCGACCTCCTCGAGAATGTGGGTCGAGAGGATGACCGCCTTCTCGACCGCCATGTTCTTTATGAGCGTGCGGACCTCATTTTTTTGGTTCGGGTCGAGCCCGTCCGTGGGTTCGTCGAGAATCAGGACCGGGGGATCGTGCAGGAGTGCCTGCGCGAACCCGACACGCTGCTTATATCCCTTTGACAGGGTTTCGATCGTTTGGCGGCGCACGGTCGAGAGGTGGGTGAGCCCGATTGCGCGCTCGACCTGATTGTCCCGAGCGGAGCGGGTGCGGAAGCCGCGCACCTCGGCGATGAAGCCCAGGAATTCCTGGACCGTCATCTCGGGGTAAGCGGGGGCATTCTCCGGCAAGTAGCCAAGCTTGCGCTTGACGGAAACCGGGTCTTTAAGGACATCAACCCCCTCGATGAGGGCTGTTCCCGAGTCGGGCCTAACGAAGCCCGTTATCATCTTCATGGTCGTGGACTTACCCGCGCCATTGGGCCCGAGAAAGCCCAGGATTTCTCCGCGTTTTACGGAGAAGGTGACGTTGTCGACTGCACGCTTGGAGCCATAGGTTTTTACTAGGCCTTTGACTTCGATCATGGTGTGAGAATGGGGGGAACGGGAAGCGGAGGTTCCCTTAGAAACGGATATGTAGCCTTGGGTTCCCTATCCCTTTCAAGTGAATTTTTCAAACCGAGGGCGCAACTTCGCGCTCCCGCTCGGTCTTTAGCCGGAGCTGCCCGCACGCGGCCGCGATGTCGTGGCCCTTTTCGCGCCGGAGTGTCACCGAAACACCCGACCGTTCAAGAACCTCGGCGAAGGCGACCTGGCGAATGCCCTCCGGGCGCCTCCAGGGAAGGCCCTCGACCGTGTTGTACGGGATCAGGTTGACGTGGGCGTGAAGGTCGAGAGCAATATTGCGCAGCCTTCGGGCTTGGTCGAGCGAGTCGTTCACGTCGGCGATAAGTATGAACTCGAGCGTGACCATCCGCCCATGGCGCTCGGTGAAGGTCTTTATTGCGGGCACGAGCTTCGCCAGGGGATAGGCCTTGTTGACGGGCATGATCTGCGAGCGAACCTCATCGGTGGCTCCGTGCAACGAAATGGCCAGCCGAAACCCAATGGGCTCTTCCGCCAGCTTGAGGATCTTCGGGACGATTCCGCTCGTCGAGACGGTGATCCTGCGCGCACCGAACCCAAGGCCCCATTCCGCGTTCACTATGGTGAGGGCCCGGATGAGAGCGTCATAGTTTGCAAGGGGTTCGCCCATTCCCATGACGACAATGTTGTCGAACGACGCCAGCTCGGCCCGAGCGCGCGGCGTCCGCTCGTCCTCGGCGTAGCAGACCTGGAGGAGTTGGGCGACGATCTCGCCCGCGCTCATGTCCCTCTTTAGCCCGGCTAGGCCACTCGCGCAGAAGACGCACCCCATGGCGCACCCGACCTGGGTCGAGATGCAGATCGTTTTGCGTGAATGGTCGAGCCCAACGCCATCCTGGGGGGCGCGGATGATGACGGTTTCTATGAGTGACTTATCCTCGAGCTCAAGGAGCAGCTTGTCCGTCACGTCCTCTGAGTGCCGGTTCAGGACTAGCGAGGCGGGCATGAGCGTGAAAACCTCATCGAGCCAGACGCGCAGCGCCTTGGGCAGATTCGTCATGTCGTCCCAAGAGCGTGCACGCTTCTTATAGACCCAGTCGAGGATCTGCGTCGCACGGAACGCCTTCTCCCCCTGTTCCTGGAGGGAAGAGGTCAGGGTCTCTAGCGTCTCGCCCGTCAGGGGGCGTTTCGCGGGCTCAAACTTCATTTCGCGGCCTGACGGCCCTGTTGAGTGCGCTCACGATGGCCTTGATCGACGCTAGCTCGATGTTGGTGTCGATCCCGGCGCCGAAGTACGCGGATCCGCGCGCGAGCTTCACCTGGATATAGCTTACGGCTTTCGCCTCGGCGCCTGCCCCGAGAGAGTGCTCGGAGTAGTTGAGCACGTCGAACTTTGGCAGCACCGTCGATCCCAGGGCCCTGACGAATGCGTCGATAGGCCCATTGCCGGATCCTGCGAGCGAATGGAGCTTCCCATCGATAGTGATCCGGGCCTCGCACTTGACCGTCGAGTTGCGCTCGGTCGTCTTGAAATGCTCGAGAGACACCGGGGAGATCCTCCCCAGGTATTCGCGCTGGAAAGCGTCCCTTATGTCCTCGGCGGTCAACTCCGTGCCCTTGGAGTCGGCCAGGTCGTTCACGACCCTGCCGATCTCCTTGTGCATGAGCTTCGGCAGCTGGAAACCGAAATCCTGCTCAAGGATGTAGGCGACGCCGCCTTTGCCGGACTGCGAGTTGATCCTTATGATCGCGCGGTAGCTCCTGCCGATGTCGGCAGGGTCAACCGGGATGTAGATGACATCCCAGGGCTTTCCGGGTTTCTGGTGGGGTAGGGACTTCTTGATGGCGTCCTGGTGCGAACCGCTGAATGCGGTGAAAACAAGCTCGCCCGCATAGGGCTGGCGCGGGGGCACCTCAAGCCGGGTGCAGCGCTCGTAAATATCCCTGATCGCGTTCAGGTCGCTGAAGTCGAGACCCGGGTGGATCCCGTGGGTGTAGAGGTTCAGCGCAACGGTAACGATGTCGAGGTTGCCGGTCCGCTCGCCGTTGCCAAAGAGCGTTCCCTCAACCCGGTCGGCTCCGGCCAGAAGAGCAAGCTCGGTGGCCGCGACGCCTGTGCCCCGGTCGTTGTGCGTGTGCAGCGACACGATTGTGGAGTCGCGCCGGGTCAGATGCGTGCACATCCACTCGATCTGGTCGGCATGGACGTTTGGGGTGGCGTACTCGACGGTGGCAGGGAGGTTCAGGATGATCTTATCCTTGGGGGTCGGACCCCACACGTCCGAGACCGCCTCGCAGATCTCGAGCGCGAACTCGAGCTCGGTGCTCGTGAAGCTCTCCGGCGAATACTCAAGGCGCAGACGGGTTCCCGCCGCGTCCATCGCTGCTCGCGCTTGTTTCAGCTGTCCGATCGCCCTGACGGGGATCTGCACGATCTCGTGCTTGGGCAGATTGAAGACATACTCGCGTTGCTTCGGTGACGTAGAGTTGTAGAGGTGGAAGATGACGTTCTTTGCGCCCCTGATCGCCTCGAGAGAGCGCGTGATTAGGTCCTCGCGGCACTGGCAGAGGACCTGAATGGCGACGTCGTCGGGTATCCGCCTCTCCTCGATGAGGCGGCGTGTGAAGTCGAACTCGATCTGCGAGGCCGAGGGGAAGCCGACCTCTATCTCTTTAAAGCCGATTCTCACGAGCATATCGAAGAACTCGATCTTCTCGTCGACGCTCATCGGCTGGGCGAGCGCCTGGTTGCCGTCGCGTAGGTCGACGCTGCACCAAATGGGCGCATGGCTGAGCGTGCGGTTCGGCCACTGCCGGTTGGGCAGGTTGACGGGTGGGAAGGGTACGTACTTTGTAATCGGGGCGGGCTGCATGGAGTCGAAGGGTTGAGATTGGCTGTTTTCTTACGGGAGTACAACGCCGACTCGGTCCTTGGGGCCGGTGGCGGGAAAAGGGCCATAAGGCCTACGCACGACCCGCCGCTAGGCGGCGTCCTTTTACAGGTCGTGCGCGAAAGTAAGTCGAAGGGCCTGGAAGGCGGGTGCCATCTCTTACCCCCATACATCGGACGCACCGCTGGAAAGTCAAGCGGCGGTCGGTAAGGGCGCTGTCCTTTAGGGATGTAGGGCCGACCTTTTGCAGGGGAAAGTACCTGTGGAGGCCCTAGAGAATCACGGCTAAGACGGATTTAAGGACCGTGCTCCCTAGCGGGATGCGGCCTCGGATTTAAAATCCCTGCATTTTTTCAACGAACCCGGGTTGTAAAATTCACAAGTCGTTGATGGGCAATAAAAGAAGGGGCGATGCGTAGTTGTTCCAATCGACCCTCTTCGGCACGAGGCCCCATTAACAGGGTCCAAGCTAAGATCCTCTTCGTGCCCGGCTTGGGCACAGCACTCAAACCATGACACCCTCTTCCGCGAACCCAGAGTTATCACCTAACCCGCCCACCGAGCCGTGGATCCTCGTCGTAGACGACGAACCTTCTATGCGACGGCTGATAGATGTCGTGCTTAAAACCCAGGGATGGAACGTCAGCTGCGCGGAGGGCGCCGCTGAGGCCATGGAAACGCTCAGGACCTCTCCGACGTCGCCCTCGGTGGTGATTTGCGACGTGCTCATGCCGAAGGTCGACGGGCTGGAACTGGTGCGCAAGATGTGTGCGAAGGTTCCGAACCTGAACGTGATCTTCATCAGCGGGCACCTCACGGATGTTTCGTGGTGGCCCACGGACCTGCGCGAGCACCGTTTCCTTGCGAAGCCGTTCGAGAACAGGCAACTCGTGGCGGCCGTCAAGGATGCGCTCGGTGGGGAACCCTTAGACGCTTAAGCCACGCGCTGATGGACATTAACCTTTTACTTTCGGCCCAGACGCTCTGCCTTGCTCCGCAGATAAAGCGCAGCGAACTGATCAACGGGATCTTCGTCCTAAAGAACATTCCGGCGAAGACCTACTTGAGCGTCACGCCCGAGCAGTGGCAGATTCTTCAGCAGTTCGAGAAGCCGAGGATGGTGCCTGCCGTTCTCGGGAACGCCATCCTGGATCGGCAATGCCTGCCCCTAGGGGAGTTCTACGAACTCATCCTGAAGGCGATGAAGGCCGAGATCCTCCTCGAGCCTGGCGTGGGCCCGGAGCCGGTTCTCGCGTACGACTGGAGCTGGTCTGTTCGCCCGAGCGTGCTCGTGAGGCCGCTCACGGTCCTTTTCTGCGCCGGTATCCTGATGGCGCTCTTCTTCCATCCCAAGATACCGACCACGTTTGTGGATATCGTGATGGGCCTTGTCCTCCTGAGCGCAACGCTCAGCTTCGGCGAGTTTCTTGCAGCCTGCGTGGTGCGCGGCGCCGGAGGCGAAGTCTACCGGCCCCGATGGGCCTGGATTGAGATCCCGCCCCACTTCTTCGTGGACACGGACGACACGGTGATGATGACGCGCGAGGCCCAGACCCTGGCCGCGATGGCGATTCCCTCCACTCTCGCGGCGGCAGCCGGCATTGCGGCCTGGCACAAGCCCGAATGGGCGTTCTTCTCCCTTGTGGGGTTGATCCTGAGCCTGCGCCCCATCTTCGGAGGCACCTTTGCAGCCCTCATCCGGGTGGGCCAGGTGCGCGCCCCGAGCGATGCCGAGCACGACTACCTTTTCCCTCAGAACCGACGCCCCGAGATGCGTGCCAAGCTGCTCAGGAAGGCCCTGTTCCAACCCACCACCTGGGTGCGAATCGCCTACGCCATCGTGTGGACCCTCGCCATAGTCTATTGGGTGGAACGCCTGGGCGCCGCACCCGCATGGTCGTTCACCTTCTGGCGCGCCAACGGACTGCGCGTTGCGATGGGGGCGTGCGGATCCCTCGTCCTGCTCGGCCTCGGCTACCTTTTCTGGGAGTTCTATCACTGGGCCAGGGAACGCGGCCGTGCACGCCGCAATACACTACGCCAGTGGCGCCAGCGCTGGTTCGGCCCCGACCGCGGGAGTCTTGACGAATCGGGACGAGTGAAACTCCTGACCCTTTCTCCGATGCTCAGCACCCTTCAGCCGCCCCAGCGGGTTGAGCTATCCCGGGCCATGGCCATGAGGCGCCACGGTCCATTCAAGTCATTGAAGGAGAGTGGCGGCACTCCGACCCAGGTTTCGATGATCGTGAGCGGGAAGGTAAGCTTGCGCCGCGAACTCCCCACGGGGCGCACGGTTCAGGTCCAGGTCTTAAGTGAGGGAGACATCATTGGGCTCCACGATCTGGCCGATCCGAAGTTCCCGGACTACAGGCTCCGCTCCTTGACGCCCCTCACGCTTCTCACTCTTGACCGCTCAATAGCGGAGAAGCTGATCGTCGAGCGGGTCTCGCAGGAATTGCTCACTGACACGGTCCTAAAACTCCCGTTCCTAAGGAGGATCTCGCTGTGCCAGAACTGGCACTTGCAGGCAATCAATCGGTTTGGACGGCTCTCTTCGATCAGGAGCTACGCCCCGGGAGAGATCATCCTTGGAGAGGGGCAAACGGTGCCCGAGTTCTTCGTGATCTTCCAGGGCGATGCAAAGGTTTCCCGCGAGGGGAGGGCGCTTTCGACGATCCATGCGGGGGAATTCTTTGGCGAGATAGGCCTCATGCAGAACAGCTCGTCAAACGCTACTGTGGCCGCCTACCACGGCACCCGCTGCCTGAGCATCCCCCGCAACGAGCTGCTTCGATTCGTCACGCACAATTACACCGTTGCCCTGGAGCTCGAGCGCGTGAGCTCCAAGCGGCTGGGGAGACCGCTCTTCCCGCTGCGCCCCGGGGATTTCCGGAGCATTTGACGGCATGCGGTGACGCAAAAGGGGTGCGATTACGCCCATTCGCGACCGCGGGCGGAATAACGAGGGGAGAGGTGCTTCCATGGCTTGTTGGGGGATCGCGGTAACCGGGCTCGGTCAACCGGCGTCTTGCAGAATGTGTACGATGTTGCCTCCTTTAACCTATGCCTGACGACCAGTCGTTTGATCTGGCTGGCTGTCTTAGTCGCGTTCGCCAGCGCGACCAGACTGCTGCGCGCGAGCTCGTTGAGCACCTCCATCCCCTCGTCATCCGCATTGTCAGGTCGCACCTTCCGCGGCGAGTTTCCGAGGAAGACCTGTCCCAGGAGATCTTTCTGAAAATGTTCACTCGTATCGATCAGTACCAAGGTTCCGTTCCCTTTTCGCACTGGGTATCCAGGATCGCCGTGACGACCTGCATCGATCAGCTGAGGGCCCAGAAGCGAAGGCCTGAGCTGCGCTGGGCGGACCTCTCCGAGTCTGAAGCCGACGTCCTCGATTCCGTGATCACCAACGAGAAGGACGTTGCTCCCGACGACGCCGCCTGCGCTAAGGAGCTTGTGAACAAGCTGCTGGACCAGTTGAAGCCCGAGGATCGCCTCGTCATTCAATACCTCGACCTTGAGCAGCGGTCCATCGCGGAAATCAGCGCGCTGACCGGATGGAACCAGACGCTGGTCAAGGTGAGGGCCTTCCGCGCGAGACGGAAGTTGCAACGCTTTTACAGAGAACTTATTGAAAAGGAGCGCGCATGAATAACCCCGAGAAGTCATGGCAGAAGCTGGTGGCGGCAGCCCGCAGCGCGCCGAAGCCGGGCGACGAAGCCGCCCCTTTCGGGTTTTCGACGCGTGTAGCCGCCTTAGCCTTTGAGCAGAGGGACGCCACGGCATCCATATTCGCCCGCTTTTCAGTGCGCGCGGCAGCCGTCGCGTGCGCGCTGGCCATAGCCGCAGTCGCGATAAATTTCTCGGCGATAACCTCCGCGTTTGACACGGACACCGCTGCCGCAGCGGGCGACGACCCGATTGCGGAAGTCGTTAACCTGGGGACCTGAACCATGGTCAAAACCTGGCAAGTAGTACTGGCCACGATCGCGATCTTTGTCGCGGGCCTGGTGACTGGGGGCGCCACGGCGCTTGGCCTCGTCAAGTGGATCGCAAGCCGGCCCCATGCCAACCAGGCGATGCTTTCGCAGCTTGGTCTCGGCCGGGGACAGGGCCCCATGGGGTTTGGCCCGCAGCTGATGAGGAACTTTGCCAACGAGCTCGACCTCACGGAAGACCAGAAGGCAAAGATAGCCCCCATCGTGAAGAGCACGGCCGCGCAGCTGGCGCGCGATCGCCGGGAGATTCAGCTCACGACCGCATTCGCGATCGAGAAGATGCAGGACCAGATATCCGAGATCCTTACACCCGAGCAGCGCACGAAATTCGAGGTGCTCATTTCCAAGCAGCGGGAGCGCCTCCAGCAGTTCCGTCAGAACCAGCAGGGATCATTTCAGGGGGTCGCGAGGCCCCTGCCCGAGGGGACTGCTAAATAGGTGTTGCGGCCCCGGCTGGGTGCCGCATGTTCCGCCTCGGCCAGGCGCCATGCATGGGCAGACGCGCGAACCCCGCCAGGGCCGGAAGGCAGCAACGGTACCGACGTTCTACCAGTGCCGTGGAGTGCCTGGCCACTTCCTCTTTTCCTCGCTTCTCCTTGTCCGCCTCAGCCTACCAGGTCATCGCGCGCAAATGGCGGCCCCAGACGTTTGGCGACGTCGTCGGCCAGGACCACGTCGTGCGCACCCTCAGAAACGCGATCGCACGCGGCAGGATTGCCCACGCCTATCTTCTGGTGGGCCCCCGGGGCACCGGCAAGACCTCTATAGCCAGGATATTTGCGAAGGCGCTCAACTGCACGGGTGGGCCCAACGCGGACTTTGACGTGAATGACCCCGCGGTCGTGGCGATTGCCGATGGGAGCCACTTGGACGTGATCGAGATTGACGGTGCCTCCAATAACAGCGTCGAGCAGGTGCGCGACCTCCGGGAGACCTCCCGCTACGCGCCTGCGCAGGGCAAGTTCAAGATCTACATCATCGACGAGGTTCACATGCTCTCGACGGCTGCATTCAACGCGCTCTTGAAGACGCTTGAGGAGCCGCCACCGCACGTGAAGTTTGTTTTCGCGACGACCGAGGTCCAGAAGGTCCTTCCCACGATCCTTTCCCGGTGCCAGCGCTTCGACCTGAAGCCGATATCGGCTGAGCTTATTTCGGGCAGACTCAAATCGATTGCGGAGGCCGAAAAGGTCAAGGTGGACCCCGCGGCCCTCGCGTGCATTGCGAGGCTGGCCGACGGCGGCATGCGCGATGCACAGTCCATTCTGGACCAGATGATCGCGTTCTGCGGTGGCGAGATTGCCGAGGCGGACGTCCTCGATGTCTATGGCCTCGTAGCAGAGTCCAAGGTCGCGGAGCTTGCATCGGCGCTCGCCGCGGGGGACCAGAGGAGGATCGTAGCGATCGTGGACGCGTGCGACGCGGCCGGCCGTGACCTGGTCCGGCTCCTCACCGACCTTCAGGCCACCGTCAGGCTGGCGCTCCTCGAGTCGATCTCGGCGGGCGGCCGCACCGCCCGGCTTGGAAGCCCCATGACCACCGAGCAGCTGACCCGCCTGCTTGACGGCCTGCGAGAAGGGGAGGGCAGCGTGAAGCTCGGGCTGGCCGAGAAGATCAACTTTGAAGTGACGCTCCTGAAGGCGGTCGAGGCCAGCAGGGCCCGGGCAATCGACAGCCTCATAAAGGAGCTTGCGGCGCTCGCCGGCGAGTCTGGCGGGATCCCGGCGGAAGGCGAAAAAAAAAAGGGCTGATTGAGCGGCTTGAGTCCCGGCTTGCGGGGCTTCAGGAGGGGAATCCCCAGGTTTCTGATTCCGATAGCGATGTCGATTGGCCCGATGATTCAGACGAATCCTCGTTCCTGTCGGAGGCGGCAGCCCGCGGCGAGGCCCTGAAACCGTCCGATGCCCTGGGGGCCGTGCCGGTGGTCGGCGAAAATCTCCCCTCCCTGGATGATGTGGTGCGCAGGGTGCCGGCCCCCGTCCTCGCGCTCATAGACGATCTGTTCCGGGCAAAGTTCACGACCGTTCGCAGGTACTCGGCAGAGCCGCCTCCGCCGGACGTGGGCCGTGGGCGCGACCGCGGCGACAACTAGGAAGGGGTGCCGCGGGTGGGTCAGCTCTGCCACACCTCGCCCACCCGTGTCATGTCCCTGGTGCTCTTTAGATAGTAATAGGCCTCCACGCGCTGGTTTGCGAAAGGCGGCTTGAGGGGAACGGGCGAGCGGCGGTAGAGCCCCTCCGCCGTTCCCTCCAGGACGTCGAGTCCCGCAAGGCACGCGTCGTCGACCGACCAGACCTCGCCGCTGACGCCGTGCGTATCCTCGGGCTCGGCCACGATGCCGGGGTACCCGCCCAGGTCAAAGAGCGCGTGCCCCGGTACGGTGTGCGCGTTCCCGACAAAGGTTTGTCCGACCATGAAGTGATGGTTGTGGCCCCCGTGCTTTAGGGTGCCGTATACGAATATCAGGTTCATTGTTCTGGGTCGCCGGGAGGGCCGGAGACGGGTCTTAGGGTTGGGGTATCTCAACAAGGAGCGCCGTCGTGTTGTCGCGCCCGGAGCTCTCGACTGCCTCATCGACGAGCCGCTGCGCGAGGGTGGGCCCGTCCTGTGATTGAGATTGGCTGCGTATGATCTCCTCGATCCGGCGGTCCCAGAGACCGTCGACGAGCCCGTCGGAGCAGATGAGGAACCGGTCGCCTGGGCGATGTCCCACGGCCCCGATGTGAGGCTCGATGAACTGGGCCCCCGCCCCGAGCGACTGCTGCAGGGCGTTGCGCCGTGGATGGGTGCGGGCTTCCCTCTCGTTTAACTCGCCCTTGCGCCGCATCCACCCGACGTGGGTATGGTCGTAGGTGAGTTGGGTGAGGCCACCCGCCGCGGGAAGATAGTACACGCGGCTGTCGCCGATATGCCCAAAATACATCCAGTCCGGCCTGAACCAGCAGAGGCTTAGGGTGGCGCCCATCCCCGCGCATTCCGCGTAGGAAAACCCGAGTTGGAGCATGTCGGTGTGGATGGAGGAGAAGAGCTCGAGAAGGATGTCGGAGAACCCTCCGGCGATGCCCACGGCGTTCAGGCGAAAGCTGCGGGGAAGCAGGCGGGTAATGCGGTCGACGGCGACACGGCTTGCGAACTCTCCAGAACGGGCGCCTCCCATTCCGTCGCTCACGGCGAACACATAGTCGGCCCCCTCCATAGAGGCCTCTCCGCTCTTCCCCAGGTAGTTCACCTCGTGACCGTTGAACTTCATGGCGAGGAAGGTGTCCTCGTTGTTGGGCCGGAATCGCCCGACATGGGTTATTCCCGACCACTTCAATGTGGGCGTGGCTTCCGCTGAAACCTTGCTGCTTGAAGTTGGGGTATCCGAGCTCATTGGGCCGCAGAGGGCTTTAGCGAGACCACATTGTCGCCGCCGTCCAGAATGGTTGCGAACTCGAAGTCGATGATGCAGAACCGCCCATCGGAGGTCCGGTAGGTGATATTGCGGAGCTCGCGATCTTCGTGCCTGACCCCGTAGGGCTCAAGCTCCGCGAACAGTTCCGTTAGCCTCTCGGAGTTTACCTGGTCGACTCTCGTGCCGCAGTTCGTCGTAACAATCTTTAGCTCTCCCGGATAAGCTTCAAGGAGGCGCGGGACAAACGGGCAACCTTTGTCCTCAAGGTGGCGCAGGACTCTAACCTCGTTTTCAAACCGCTCCTTTGCCAGGTGGCCGCGGAAAGTCTTATGGACCCGCCCGTCGAAGCTGATTCGCACCAGCGCGCGGGCAGTATCTTTCATCTCATGCATCTTTAGGGGTAATAATAGGGTTCCGAGAGGGCCTCTTCGTTGCAAGTTCGGGCTCTAAGTGCGTCGCCTACCGCGGGATGAATACTCGCATTAAAAAAACATTAAGTGAAGCCATCTTCTGATTGCCTCTGGCACGCTTGGTGCTGAATCTCGACTCGATTATTCGTTTGCAGTGTGTCGAGGAATTCGAAATCCCCCTACGTGCCGCATCTAAATCTCGCCTAAATCCCACGATAGTTCCTTTCACCATGCCCAAATACAAACTCGAATACATCTGGCTGGATGGCTACACGCCGCTCGCCAGCCTGCGCAGCAAGACCCAGATCAAAGAGTTCGCCAGCTTTCCGAAGCTCGAACAGCTACCCTTGTGGGGGTTTGATGGGAGTTCGACCCAGCAGGCCGAAGGCAAGAGTTCCGACTGTGTCCTTAAGCCGGTTGCGGTTTATCCCGACATCACCCGCAAAGACGGCGTGCTCGTCATGTGCGAGGTCATGCTCCCGGACACGAAGACGCCGCATCCCTCGAACTCACGTGCGACGATTCCGGATGACCCGGACACTTGGTTCGGATTTGAGCAGGAGTACTTCTTCTACAAGGACGGCGCTCCTCTTGGCTTCCCGACCGGCGGATTCCCTGCGCCCCAGGGCCCGTATTACACGGGCGTTGGTTACAAGAATGTCGGTGCGATAGCCCGCAAAATGGTCGAGGAGCACATCGACATCTGCTTGGCCGCGGGCATCAACCTTGAAGGCATCAACGCAGAGGTCGCGAAAGGACAATGGGAGTTCCAGATCTTCGGCAAGGGCTCAAAGAACGCCGCCGATCAGATGTGGGTTGCCCGCTACATCCTGATGCGCCTTGGCGAGGCCTACGAAGTTGACATTGAGCTGAGGTGCAAGCCGATCTTGGCCCCGTTCAACCAGCCCTTGGACTGGAACGGTTCAGGGATGCACTCCAACTTCTCCACAAAGTACATGCGCGAAGTCGGCGGGAAGGCTTACTTCGACAAGCTTATGGAAGCCTTCAACAAGCACCGCGACGAGCACATCGCCGTATACGGGCCGGAGAACCACCTCAGGCTCACCGGGCTCCACGAGACGCAGTCCATCGACAAGTTCACCTTCGGACTTGCCGATCGGGGCGCCTCCGTTCGCATCCCGCACAGCTTCATTAACAGCGGCTACAAGGGTTACCTCGAGGATCGTCGTCCGAATTCCGCCGCCGATCCGTACCTGGTTGCCGGCCGTATCGTTAAGACGATCCAGTCGGTTCCAACCGCCTAAAGCGGTCTGGGCTCGAACCTTCAACGGCGTCATCCTTCGGGATGACGCCGTTTTTGTTCGCGGTTGGAGAGGGCGTTTTGACAGTCTGCCCCGGCCGCGGCCCTGGTCGCGCAAACCGCCATGCCCGAACCTTCGCAACCGAACCACGTCTCGGCCTGTGAATGGGCTCGGGCGGGGCTCCTCTCTGCGAATTTGGTTTGGACCACGCTCTGCCTTGGAGGGGTCCTTCCAGGCACGAAGCTGGTCACTGCGGTGCTCACTGCCGCGCTTGTCATCGCCCATTTTGGAGATCCTCTGCGCGGCACGAGGGCGCACCTGGCGGGATGGCTCCTGCTGCCCTTCATCGTCTACGCCGCGGCCAACGCGGGGTGGATAACGCCGCTTCACTGGCTCGGATGGTCGGACTGGTTTAACTGGGCGCAGGCGGCCGCCGTATTCTGGATCACGCTCAATGGCATCCGCGCGCGTCCCTGCCGCATCCTTCTGTGTGCGGTTATCGCCGCGATCGGGGTAGTGGCCGCGGGCATGGCCGCCTACCAGCATTTTGCAGATCCCCTGTGGATCATGCTTGGCAAGACCCAGGCCCGCCAGTTCGTTGGCCGCTCCTCAGGCTCGTTTGGCATACCCAACAGCCTTGGCGTATTCATGGCCCTCCTGATTCCCCCCGCGGCCATGCTCGTGCTGGACGCACGCAGGGGAACGGCGTTGCGGGCCGCATGCGCCATCCTGCTGGCCGCTTTCGGGGTGGCCTTTGTTCTGGCCATTAGTCGCGGGGCCTGGATCGCGCTTGCCTTCGCTTTCGCACTCCGGTCCGTGCTCGTTCGCGAGCACAGTGTCGTGAGGCGGGTTTCCGGGGTGTTGATCGCCTTGGGCGCATCCATGGCGGTCGTGGGCTCGCTCTACCTCGCCTTTCCCCTCATGCGGACCAGGGTCGACCAGCTCGCGACCGACCTCGGGGAGAAAACCCGCCCTATCCTGTGGAGGGGCGCATGGAAGATATTCGAGGCTCATCCCGTCTTCGGAGGCGGAGCGGCGAGTTTCAATGCCCTGTTCGAGCCCTACCGCCCCTTGGGCTACAACGACGAGCCGATTTACGCCCACTGCGACTTCTTGAACACACTCTCGGACTATGGTGCGGTCGGGTTTGTCCTGCTGTTTGCGGCGGTTGGCGTGATCGCCTGGAAATGCTCGGCTGCTCGCGGGCTCGCGGGCGCGGCGTTTACGGGGCTCCTTGCATTCGGACTCCACCTCCTTGTGGACTTTCACTTGAAGATTCCCGCTTTGGCGATGGTCTTTGCCGCGATCTCGGCCCTGGTGACCGCAGAGGCATGGCCGATTGTTGAGCGGCCCGAAGGCCGGCCGGCGGGACCATTGCGTGCGGTTGCCCTTGCGGTGGCGTTGGGCTGGGTCGGCCTCACGCTCGGGTGGGTCGTGCCTGCCGACCGGGCGGAGGCCTGGCGCCGGAGTTCGCGCCTCGCCATCGACCGAATGGGTTCCGCAGGGGTCGATGTTTCGGGCCAGCGTGCTGCCCTTTTGGAGATCAGGACGGGTCTCGCCAGGGCTACCGTCCTGGACCCTTCAAATGCACAGGCTTGGTCGGACCGGGCTTACGCGAATTCCCTTTGGGCGCTCGTGGAGCCCAAGGAGACCGCAGAGCTCGGCGCGGAGGTTGAACGGGAGGCTACGGCGGCTGTTACACTGTGCCCCTGGGTCTCCGAGTATTGGATTCGAAGGGCCACGGGCCTCGACATGCAAGCCCGGTGGATCGACGCAGGCGACTGCATGATCAAGGCCCTCCAGCTTGCGCCCGGTCGGGCCGATGTCTGGTACTATCAGGCCTACCACCTCAGCCTAGTTCCCAATGAGGCCGGCCCGGCGGCGGCGGCGGCGGACGTTTGCTTGCGTCTTGACCCCGGCTTTCTTCTTGCACAAATATTGCGTCAACGATTGGGGGCTAGCCCATAACAAGGCCCTAAGCGTATCTTCCATGCTAAACAAGATCCTGCTTGTCATAGTGTTAGGGGTTTTTTCTGGGCTGGCGTCCGCTCAGGCCCAAACGACCCCAACTTCGCCTCCAGCCGCCCGGGTTAAGGGCCGAATTCTCGCCGCGCGTGTCCAGGGCCATGTCGAGGCCACGACCACGGTGGATGGCCAGACCCGCATCATCCATGATGGGGACATGTTGACCGAAAAGACGCAGATCGTGACGGCCGCAGGGGCCAATGTCATTCTCGTGTTCTCGAATGGAGCCACAGTAAACCTGGCCGGCGGAACAACGCTCAACATCGAGCAGTTCGACCAGGATCCGTTTGCGAACGATCTGAAAATATCCGACCTGAAGGCGGAACCCACCACATCCACCACGCGGCTCAACCTCACGAAGGGCGAACTGGTGGGCAAGGTCGTCCACCTGAACGTGGACAAAGGATCGGAGTTCACGGTCCAGACTCCGGTGGGCGCGGCCGGCATCCGCGGCACCACATTCAAGATAACCTTCACTCCGGGACCCGACGGCAAGGCTTTCTTCGTCGTTACGACGACCGATGGAAGGGTCGTGTTCACGGGTACGACCTCAGCACCGGTGAGCATTCCTGCCGGAAAGCAGGTCGTGGCGACCTTTGATTACACGCCGCCAGCTCCGGGGAGTACGGCTCCGGCGGCCCCCGTCTCCACGACGCCGGTCACGATCGTAACCACCGACACAAGCCCCCAGGAAAATGCACAGATCCAAACGGTGTCCCAGTCGATCGTGAGCACGACGGAAAGCATCGTGTTGCCTCCGTCTGCTCCGCCGCCGACCCCGCCGGCGACCCCTCCGGCGACCCCGCCCGGGACCACGCCTTCCGGGCCGATACAGCAACAGTCGCAGACGACGTCCCTTGCGGGCAGCAACGGCTCCTGATCGCAAATCTGCTTTCATTGCGGTCCGCCGCGCAATAGCGTCCGGGCTCGTGGCATCCCCGAAAAAGTCCGCGCTCTTCCGGCTGCGCTGGCTGCTTCTCGCGCCCCTACCGCTCGCGTGGTGTGTCGTCGCGCACCTAGGGCTGCTTGCATTCCAAGAGAACAAGGTGATCGACTGGAGGTTCCGGTACCGGGGCCCGATCGATGCCCCGGTGAACGTCGTCTACGTGAACGTGGACTCCCTCTCGCTCGACGAGATCGGTGGATGGCCGTGGAGCCGGGAATACTTTGCGACGGTTGCGCGCACGCTCACTGAGCGGGCCGGTGCCAAGGCGATCGGGATGGACTTTGTGTTTTCCGACGACGGCGTGGCCGAGTCGGTCGATCTGAACAAGCTGATTGCCGGCAACCGCACCCTCGGGGCATTTCTCCGGAACACGCCCTCGGTCGTTGTTGCGGCCTCCTACGTGGCGGGCGACTTCCGGGACTCGAACCTAAATAGGAGGATCAGGGAATTCCCGGATCTTACCCGCACCGATCTTCCGCCGGTTCGCCAGCTGGAGCCACCCGAGCTTCCTTCGTTCATCATCGGCAAGGGCCGGACCTACAGCCCGCCGGGCGTGGCCCTGATCGACACGGTCGACGGGGGAACCCGATGGGTGAGGCTTTACGCGCCCTCCGCGGCACGGACCTACTACGCGATGGCTGTGGAGCTTGCCCGGATCTACTACGGGTGCGACCGCAATGACATCAAAGTAGCGGACGATCACCTGGATCTAGTCCGGCCGGACGGGTCGCTCGCCGCCCGGATTCCCCTCTTCAAGCGCCAGATGCTGGAGATCAACTGGTTCTCCCAGTGGGTGAATGCAGCGCGCAACCCGAATGTCGGTTTCAGCGTGGTTTACCGCTACAGCCTGCTCCTCGACTCGGACAAGCCCGAGGAGCGCAAGAGCGCCGAGGAGTTCTTCGCGCAGTTCAAGGATGCGGTGGTCCTTATCGGGCCCACCGACCAGCTCCTTTTGCACGACGTCTCCTCTACGCCCCTCGACGAGGGCGACGTGCCTCGCGTGAGCGTGCACGGGAATCTTTTCAAGACAATCGTCTCGGGCAAGTACCTCCGCCATCTGCCTGAATCCGGGGCCTATGCCATCATCTTCGGGCTTTCCGCATTGGTCTCGGTCCTGGCGATTGCCGGCGGCGGCCGTGCCGTCTTCGCCAAGGTCATGGCAGTCCTATCGGCAGTCCTGTACGTGGCGGTGGCCTTCCTGCTCTTCAAGACGAGCAATCTGATCATCCCCGTGGTGGCACCCATGGGCGCCGCGATCACGACGAGCGTCGTGGGACTCCTGTGGCAGGTGGTCGAGGAGCAGAAGCAGAAGGGACGCATCAAGGGAATGTTCGGGGCCTACGTCGCGCCCGCCCTGGTCGAGCGCATGGTGGATTCGGGCGAGGAGCCGAAACTTGGCGGCATCGAGGAGAACATCACGGCCTACTTCAGCGACATCCAGTCGTTCTCGAGCTTCTCTGAAAAGCTTTCCCCTTCGCGGCTGGTGGAGCTCATGAACGAGTACCTGACCGCATGCACCGACATCGTACAGGCGGAGGGAGGCACGCTCGACAAGTACATCGGGGATGCGGTCGTGGCCATGTACGGCGCCCCGCTCGCGCTCCCCGACCATCCCCACCGCGCCTGCATCGCCGCCCTCAGGGTGCACCGGCGTGTGAACGAGCTCCGCGAGAAATGGAAACATGAGGGCGACCGGTGGCCGGAAATCGTCCTGAATTTGCAGACGCGCATAGGCCTCAACACCGGGCTCGCAGTTGTCGGCAACATGGGAAGCCACACCCGGTTCAACTACACCATGATGGGCGACAACGTGAACGTCGCGGCCCGGATGGAGAGCGGGGCAAAGAGTTGGGGCGTTTATTCGATGTGCACGGAGTCGACGCGTTCGGAGTGTGAGAGGATCGAGGCGGGCAGGGTTGTTTTCCGGGCCCTGGGGCGGATCGTGGTCAAGGGACGCACGCAGCCGCTACCCATCCATGAGCTCGTGGCGCTCAAGGAAGACGCCACGGACGCGATGCGAGAGTGCGTCACGATTTTTGAGAGGGGCCTATCCCGGTACTACGAGCGCGACTGGGATGGGGCCATCGGGCTCTTCGCAAAGGCCGAGGCGCTCGAACCCAACGGTCCTGGCCGGATGCCCGGTACCCACAGCAACCCGTCCCTCATCTACATTAATATCGCCGAGGGGTACAAGGCCCACCCACCCCCGCCCGGATGGGACGGAGTCTACGAGATGAAGGAAAAGTGACGGGAGGCGAGCTCCGCGCCCTAGACGCGGATCGTTCCCTTTAGGTAGGCTACGCCCGAGCCCGCGATCCGCACTCGGTCGCCGAGGAGCTCGCACCAAAGTTCGCCCCCCCGCCGGGAAACCTGCCGGGCATGGAGCCTGGACTTGCCGAGGCGCGCGGCCCAATAGGGGACAAGTGTGCTATGCGCCGAACCCGTGACCGGGTCCTCCGGAACCCCCGCGTCGGGAGCGAAGAAGCGCGAGACGAAGTCGCAGTCGACCCCGGGCGCCGTTGGGATGATCCGTCCGGGTGTGACCTTGTTGAGCTCGGAAAAGTCGGGCTTGATCGCAAGCACGTCGCCTGCGGACGCATACACGCACAGCCACATTCTCTCGCTGCACCTGACCTCGAGGGGCCTCGCGCCGAGCCCGCGAATCAGCTCGTCGGGCGGCTCGGCCGGCGCGGCCGGCCTCGAAGGGAAATCCAGCTCGATAAGCGGGCCCCGCCGGGTGACGGAAAGCGCCCCCGACTTCGTCTCGAAGACAAAGGGCTGCTCGGTTTGACCGAGTTCGTTAAAGAGCACATGGGCCGTGCCGAGAGTCGCATGGCCGCATAGGTCGACCTCGACTGCTGGCGTGAACCAGCGGAGCTCGGCCCGGGCGGGCCCCTTGCGCACGAAATAGGCGGTTTCGGAGAGGCCGTTCTCGTTGGCGATCCGCTGCAGGAGCGTGTCGTCGGGCCACGACTGGAGTGGCACCACGGCCGCCGGGTTCCCCCCGAAGACCCGGTCCGTGAACGCATCGACCCAGTAGATGGGGAGGTCCATGTTATTTTTCAGGCTGGTTGCCCTTTGGGTCCGGGGCCGCAGGCGGAGGCGGCGCAGCCGGCCGTTGGGGGGCCGTGTGTGCCGTGCCCGCGGGCTGCGGCTTTGCGGGGGCATGCGTGCTCGTACCCTGCGGGCCTTGGGACGGTTGGACGTGCGTTTCCGGAGCGAGTGGGTGGGCAGCATAGCCGGCGGGCTGTCCCGCGGATGAAGGCGAATGCGTCTCGGAAGCAGCGCTCTGGAACTGCTCCGGCGCCAGCCTGGGACGCGCCATGGGAGTAGCTTGGGGCGGGGTTCTACCGGGTTCGGCATAGGCTGCAGCTTGGGAGGGCGCCGACATGCCCTGGGGCTGTGTGGCGGGCCTCTTGTAATGCTCCGGGGGCGGATTCGGCGCTCCGGGCATGGGGTGAGGGGTGGGGGGACGGGTGCCCTTCGTGGGCTCCACTTGCCTTCGGCCGCTCTCACCGGGCCTCCACGGGCGGGCGCCCTGGGGGCCGTTCCCGCCTTCAAAATGCTGGGGGTTCGATCCCCCGTGTTCCCTCCATGAGTCGCGGCCGCCCTGCCAGACCCTGTGGTGATGCCAGTCGAAAGAGTAGGTGAGCCAGAGTCCGGCAGGGTACGGGTCCCCATAGTTGATGAAGGGCCCCGCGTAACCGTAATAGGGCTCATCCGAATACACGACCTGCGGGTCGTAGACAGGAACATAGATCGAGTCGGGCTGCCCCGGCAGGATGTCAATCAGGTCATCGTCGTAGACAACGCGCTCCTGTGGGGTGGAGAGAAGCGTCCCAGCGGCAATAGCCTGGGCGCGCAGCGACTGCACGGAATCCATCACTTCGGCGGGCGATGCCGAGAACACCGAGCCCAGGGCCTGCGTCCATGCCATGTTCTCGGCCATCCAGGAAAGGACCGAGGGATAGTGAGCGAGCGCCCTTACGCTGGGGTCCCAGGGCTGGCTGTCGATCCGAGTCGCGTCGCCGTACTGTACGAGGTAGGCGGCGGCCTGGGAGATGTCGGAAGGCGCCGTTGACGCTGGGAGAATCAATGCAAGCAAAGGGTCGGGATAAAGCGCGATGGGGGCGAGGAGCGGATCAAGTGCGCTACTCGGGCGGGCGGCCAGCGCCGGCTGGGGCGACGTGGGCGGGGGCTGAGGTGGCCCCGGGCTATTGTCCGGCGCGGCATAGGGAGGGGGCGTTTGCGGCGGCGGGTAACGATAACCCTGTGGGGGAGGGTATTCGACGCACGCCTGAGTTAGGAGTGCCACCGCGGAGCAAGCCAAGGGAAACTGGGCCGCGCGAAAGTTCATGGGGAAAAACGGTGCCGAAAGGCCGGTTCCCATGCAAGACGGGTCCCATAGGGAAAAGAGCCCTCAATCGGAGCCGATTGGGGCTAAATCTGCAGGGCCTAGGCTTTGCCCTCGCGGCAAATTTGAGCGATCGCGGCCGCATAGGCGGTGGCGCCTTGGTCGAGCCAGCGCTCTCCCTTTTCAAGCGATGCCGACGGCGCGTCGCCCATCGTGCCCGTCCGCGACACGTCTCGGGAGGTCCATGCAACGAGGGCAGGGGCCATGACCGGCCTGACTTCGCCCGGATCGCTGATCAGGGCCGGGTACTCGCAGACCGCCTTTGACATGTCGACCAGTTGTGCGGCGGCCGCCAGGATCCAGGAGGTCTCCACCTCGTTTGCGTGGATGCCGAAGGTCGACTCCTGCGCCGAGAGTTCGTGATTTGCCTTCGACTGAAGGATCGCGGCGCGGAATCCAAAGAGGGACCTGATTTCCCTGAGCGTCGGCACAAGGACTGGGACGTTCCCTCCGTGGGTGTTGATCACCGCCAGAGAACGGAATCCCCAAGCATGCACCTGCCGAGCGACAGCCAGGATCTGGGAGCGAAGCGTGTCACGCGTGAGCATAAGTGTCCCTGGGAACCCGGTGTGCTCATTGCTCTTGCCGATCGTAATCGGGGGGGCGACGTAGCAGGAGGCGCCGGCCGGCAAGCGCGCAATTGTGAGCGAGAGCCAGGCCTGCCCCATGAGGGCGTCCACGGCGACCGGCAGATGCGGCCCATGCTGTTCCACGGCGCCTGTGGTGAGGATGACGGGAGCCCATGACTTGTCGGGGAGCGCTTTAATCTGGCTTAGGCTCATTGCCGGCAGGTACCGGCTGCGATAGGAGGGGAAGATCATACTACGGGCGTAATTTTCTCCGTGAGGGGAGCCCGGTCCCGAATATCGCCCAGGAGCTTCGCGAGGCGGATGGCCGCCGAGGATAGGGTGGCTGCGCCCTCAGTAAGGGCCTTCTCCAGGGGAACAGGGGGGCCCCTAAGCGGCGTCACGGGCTCCGTCCCCCATAGGGGTGTCGGGTCCTCGGGACCCTCCGCCGCCGGCGCGGGCTCACAAGCGAGGAGCGCCGTCAGCAACGTCTGAAGTTTTCTGCGGGCCTTGCTGCGCTGGGGATGGAAATCAAGGCCGAGTGCGCTCAGGTGGACGACAAACATGTGTAGTCCGCGCGAGACGCGCAGGTCCCTCGCTGCAGCGCCGCAAAGCTCCTCGTTCCAGGGGCTCGCGTTCACAAGGACAACCTTGCGGAAACCGGCCGCCGCCACAGAGGCGGCCACCTCGGCGATGAGTGCGTGAGCGGTAGGCTGCTCAACGGAAAACGCGCATGAGCTGTCTGCGCCGAATACGAATCGCAGGGGTGGAAGCACGAGCGGCCCTTGGCCCTCCGGAGCGAGGCGGCTCGCGTCGCGGACCACATGCATCAGCACGGTCTCCTCGGCATCCAGGGGATGCCCGAGGCCCCAGTCGGCCATGCCCGCTATCGGCACCACCACCACCCGGGCCTCTCGGTTGGGCATGGCGTCGAATTTCGGCCAGCTGAGCCAGGGCCAGAACGTCGCGTCATCGGCGACGCAGAGCGGTGGCGTGGTGACGGGGGGGGTGCTGGGGGCGGCCACGATCCTATTTGACTGCGACCACCTCGATCTCGACGCAACATCCCTCGCGGGCCAATCCCTTTACCTCGAGCAGCGTGCTCACCGGCCGCGTCGTGGCAAAGTATCGGTTTCTGACCGGTGAGTATTTCTCAAAGTCGGGCATATGGGTGAGGAACGTCTGCACCTTCACGACATCCTCGAACCCCATTCCCGCCGCCTTGAGTATCGAGCCGATCAGCTCGAACACGTATTCAGTCTGGGCCACGGGATCGTTTGGCGCGACGACCTTGCCCTCCGGATCGACCGCGAGCTGGCCGGTGACATAGAGGGTGCTCGAGCCCCCGTGCTCGACTAGGAGGCCGGGGCTGTAGGCTCCCCGCGGAGCGGGATGGTTGGCCGGGTGGATGAGGGTCTTCTTCATTCGCGCATTCTGGATTTCAGCCGTCCGCGGGATGAGGTCAACCCGCGGCTCCTCGAGCTTCGGCCTTGGCGGGCCCGGGCAGCGTCTCGATTCTGCCGAGGAGAGAGGTGAACGAAATGGCGCCGACAAGGAGGATGGCCGCGGCGACGAGAAATGCGCCGGTGAACGAATGCGTCTGCCTGACGATCAGGCCCGTTACGATGGGTGCGGCGATCCCCATCACGTTCACGGCGAAGTTCATGATGCCGCCGACGGCTCCTACGCCCCCCTTGGGGCCAATTAGCGATGGGATGGACCATCCCACGGGAGCCGCAGCGGCCAGGCCTCCAAGGGAGACGCTGATCCAGAAGGTCGCCCAAGCCGGGTCTGTGGTCCGTGTCGCGCCCACGATGGCCAGGCCTAGGAGCATGCCGGTCACAAGCACCGTCTTTCGCGTGCGGGTCTCGTCTGCGCCGCGGGCGATGAGCTTGTCCACCAGCCAGCCGCCGACCGCCAAGTCGGTCACGGTGGCGAAGGCCCAGGGCATGGCTGTGTAGCCGGCAGACCTAAGCAGGGTCATGCCGTGGGTGCTCACGAGGTATTCGGGAAGCCATGTCAGGAAAAGATAAAAGGAGTAGCCGTATGCTCCGAAGCCGATAGCCAACCCCCAGATCTTCGGCTGCCCCAGGAGGTAGCTTAGCATTTTGAGGGTTCCGGACTCGGACTGGCCCTCGGGCACACTCCCTCCGGAAAGGATGTAGCCGCGCTCCTGCTGGCTCAGCCGGCCATCGGAACTCGGTTCCCTGTAGAGCAGGTAGAATGCCACGAAGTATGCGAAGCTGATTGCGGAGGTTAGACCAAAACCCCAGCGCCAGCCGAACCGAACGACCACGAACGCTATGAGCGGAATGCCGATCACATTAGAGAATTTAGCGGAGGCGTCGAAGATGGCCGTGGCGCGAGCCCGCTCCCGCCGGGGAAACCAATGCCCAGTCGCCTTTGAAACCGCAGGAAAGGACGGGGCCTCCGCAATGCCGAGCACGATCCTCGCGGCGAGTATTCCCCCAAAACCCCCGGCGAAGGCGGTCGCCATCGCCGCCACCGACCACAGGAACGCCCCCCACCGGCCAACCCGGGTTACGCCCAGGCGGTCCACGACGATCCCCACCGGAACCTGCATGAGGGCGTAGCACCAGAGGAAGGAGCTGAACAGGATGCCCAGTTCGGCGGGCCCGAGGCTGAGCTCACGCGCCAGCTGTGGCGCTGCCGCCGAAAGGCTTACCCGGTCCAGGAAACTGACCAGGACCCCCGAGCCTAGGAGGACGCCTATTCCCCAACGGCGGCGCGGCAGGGCGGGGCGGGGGTCCTTGGGCATGCGCCTGGAAGAACAGCGCCAGCGTGCGCCGTTTGCAAAGATTGTATTGCGCCAATCTGGGGCTTCGGCGCAGCGGGCAACTCCAGGCTCGCTTGGCGCCCGCCGGGCAGGCAATTTAATTGGGGATGTCGCTGGTATATCTAAGTTTGGCCATAGCCGCGCTTTGGGTGAATCTGCTCGGCGCTGGATTGGCGGCTAGGCGTTTTGTGGGCGACTACGTCATCGCTAGGGTAACCGGGGTGCTCGCGATCTGCCTGGTCTGCTTTTTCCTGGAGCATTTTGCAGGCTTCGGTCCACGCCCCTTTGTATTGCCGTTCACGACGCTGGCCTCCCTCTGGCTGATCTGGCACGACCGTTCCGTTGTAAAGGCGAACGAGGGCATGGAGGCTCTGTTCCTGGCGGGTTTCTTCTACTGCATGGCATGGCGCTATGCTTTCCCCGACATCGACTACTCCGAGGACAAGATGCCCAATTACGGGCTGATCGTGTCCTACATGAGGGGGACGCGGTTGCCGCCCCCGGACCTCTGGCTTTCGAATTTCAGCGCCAATTGTTACTACAGCTTTCAACACTACGCGGCAGCGCTCTTGGGGAGGGTCCTCTGCATAGGGCCGGGCATTAGCTACCACCTGGCATTTTGTACCTTTGTCGGATTCTTCACGCTCCTGGCGGGAAGCTGCGTCTCAAGGCTGTGCTCCTGGTCCCTGGGCCGCTGGACCTTGGTGGTTTCGCTCCTGGTGGGGGGCAGCGGCGTCGCAGCCGCGGCGCACTTTCTGATTAGGAGTCCCTATCCAGTCGACGAGGTCCGGTTCATAGGGGGGGCAATCGTGCGCGACGACCTCACGGCACTTGGCCACCACGTCTCCTCATGGATGGCCACCGCCGGGAGGGAGCCGAGGGATCTGCCCATGGAGCCCCTCAGTTATTTCCTGACCAAGGGCGACTTCCACCCCCCTCTGGCGGGATTCCTCCTGCTTGCGTTTGCCGCCGCACTCATTGCCGCGCAGGAGACGGGTGCCCAAGGCAGGGCTCGGGGTATAAACCATGCGCTCTTGGCTGCGACCCTTCCGATTGCATTTATCTCGAACACCTGGATCGTGCCTCTCCAGTTGCTGCTGGTCGGGGGCTGGTTCCTCTTCCGGATCGTGCGCGGCGAGCGCCGCTGCGTGCTGCCGGCCTTCATCGGGGTGGTGGTAGCGACGGCCCTTGAGTACCCGTTTCTTGTCGAGTTCACACAACAGGCGATTGGCGACAATGCAGCGATACGCATGACCGGAGTCGACGATCACACGCCGCTCCTTGGCTGGCTCCTCACGTTCTGGCCGGTCCTCGGGATCCTCGTTCTTGCCCTCTTTGAGCGCGACCGCCGACCGCTCGCGATCTTTTTCGTGGTCATCTGGAGCTTGGCCCTCCTTTTGACGGAATTCTTCTACAACCACGACATCTACGGAGGGCCGTGGGCCAGGTTCAACTCGACTCTCAAATGGTGGCAGTGGATCTATGCGGCCATCATTCTGACGCTGGGGTCCCTGAACCTGGGCTCCAGGTCGCGAGTGACGCGTTATGGCACGCTGCTGCTCCTGCTGCCGAGTCTCTCGTTCGCCTTTGACCTCGGCCGGCAGTATGTGGAGGTCAAGAAGGAGTCGCTCGGGCGCATGACGGGCGCCGCGTGGATAGAGAAGGACATGGTCGTCAATGACATGATAAAAGACCTTTCCTCCCGGCCCGACGGGGTCACGATCGAAAGTGGGCTGGTCATGGCGAACACCGAGTCGCCCGCCGTCACGCTTTTCTCCGGCAAACAGAGCCTCCTCGGCTGGCCGTGGCTCGAGATCGCCTGGCGCGGTGGCTTCATCGACATCAACCAGCGCCTCGCGCAGATGAACCAATTCTACTCGGGCGCGTTGCCGGATGCCCAAGACTGGCTGCTGCACAACAACGTTCGGTACATCCTCTGGTTGCCGAGGGATAACATCGACAAGAACTCGCGGTTTCTCCCGATCAAAGAGCAGATCAAGTCCCGATATTTCTGGCACCACTGCTACGGCAACGACAAGGACTTCGCCATAGGCTACTGGGAGAGGATTGACGGGCCGTCCTCCAATTAGAGAAACGGTCTCCCCAGAGGGAAGACTGGCGCAACATGTTGTGATTCCGGAACCGTGGTATAGAGTGAAGCACTAACAGTAGATCCTGCTATGGCCCTAAAATACAAAGACTATTACGAGACGTTGGGTGTTCCGAGAACGGCGACGCCTGACGAAATCAAGCAGGCGTTCCGAAAGCTTGCACGCGTCTACCATCCTGACGTCGCGAAGAACAAGGCCACCGGAGAGGTGAAATTCAAGGAAATCAACGAGGCGTATGAGGTGCTCGGGGACCCGGATAAGCGCCGGCGTTACGATGAGTTGGGCGCGGACTGGCAGGACGGCGGAGGTATGGCCGGCCAATCGGGCCCACGACGCAGGGGGGCGTCGCGCACGCAGCCCAACATGGATTTTGAGTTTGGCGGCACGGGATTCAGCGACTTCTTCGAGTCATTCTTCGGAAGCGGCCGGGGCGGGCGGGGCCCGTCGGCCGAACCGGGCGAGCCGCGGGCGGACTACGGGAGCGAGTTCTCGCAGCCGGGACGCGATGTCGAAGCGGACATCATGGTTCCTCTAGAGGAGGCGCTTCGCGGATCAAAGCGCAAGGTCACGCTGCGGCGCAGCGGCGAGGACGGGGAGGAGGGAAGGACCGACACCTATCAAGTGCGGATTCCTGCCGGGGTCCATGAGGGCCAGCGGATTCGCCTGACCGGGCAGGGAAGTCACGGATTTGGAGGCGGCCAGGCCGGGGACCTGTATCTTCGGGTGCGCCTGGCGCGCCACCCTGACTTTAGCGTGAGCGGCTGCGACCTGTACTTCGACTTAGACCTCGCCCCCTGGGAGGCCGTCCTCGGCGTTCAGGTCAAGGTGCCGGCCCTGGACGGGGAGACGTCGTTGAAGGTGCCTCCCCACACGGCCGCGGGCAGCCAGCTGAGGATGCGCGGGCTCGGCCTTCCACGCGAAGATGGCACCCGTGGGGACCTCTATGCCGTGGTGAAGATCCAAGTACCCATAACTTCGTCGCCAGAGGAGCGCACCCTATGGGAGAAGATGGCGTCGACCTCCAAATTCATGCCCCGCAAGGGCACGTAGGCACCGGCTTTTAAACGGAACCCATGAGACCAATTCAGAGATGGACCCGGCCAGCCGGGCCCGCCTAGCCGATGTCGATGCTCGACCGCGTCTTGATTATCCGCCACGGAGAGACCGAATGGTCAAAATCCGGGAGGCACACGGGAAAGACCGATCTCGCGCTCTCCGAGCAGGGTAGGGCGAATGCCCGCCAGATGGCGGGCGCACTGGCCGCAGTAGATTTCGCCCACGTCTTCGTGAGCCCGAGGCAAAGGGCGAGGAGTACCTGCGAATTGGCCGGTCTTGGCGCCAAGGCCCAGCTCGACCCGGATTTGGCGGAGTGGGACTATGGGGATTACGAGGGCCTAAGCACGGCGGAGATCCATGTTCGTCGGCCCGGATGGAGCCTGTTCCGCGACGGCTGCCCCGGCGGAGAGTCGCCGCAGCAGGTATCCGCGCGAGCCGACCGAGTGATCTCGCGGCTCCGGTCCCTTGACGGTGTGGCTGCCGTCTTCTCTCACGGGCATTTCGGTCGCTCCTTTGCGGCCCGCTGGATAGGCTCTGGCATCGGGCTCGGTGAACACCTACTCTTGGAAACTGCATCGATAGGCGTCCTTTCCTTCGAGCATAGCGACCTGGCTGAACCAGCCATCGGCCTTTGGAATGTGAGGCCGTGGGATATCTCCCTGTGATCCCTTGACCGGGGCGTTCAGGCTCGTGAGCCCGCGTTGCCCTTTATGCAGGTCCGGCGGCGGTGCGCCCTCCGTCTTTAATCGGGACCGCGAATTTGTATTCGATGTCCCAAGGGAAGAAAATCCACTTGTTTTGCTTAAACTCCTTCACGTAGGTGTCCACGATCGGCCTGCCAGCGGGCTTGGCGTAGAGGGTTGCGAAATGGGCTTTCGGAAGGAGCTGGCGTACTACCTGCGCGGTGCGTCCCGAGTCGACCAGGTCGTCAATCAGCAGGTAACCTTCGCCATCCCCAGACACACCCTTCAGTATCTTTACGTCAGCCCGAACCTGGTCGGCCCCACCGGACTCAGCCTTCATGTAACTGGTGACGCAGATCGTGTCGACCAGCCGAATGTCGAGCTCGCGGGCAACTAATGCTGCAGGTACCAGCCCTCCCCGGGTAATCGCAATGATGCCTTTCCAAGATCCCTTTGCGTGGAGCAGCTCTGAGAGATAGCGCGCATCGCGGTGCAATTCGACCCACGAGACGATGATCTCGTCCTCATAACTTGAACGTGCCATGCGTCAGGCTGTTGGATCGGACACGTGCGATCAATACTTGATCGCCGAGACAGAAAGATTCGAGGCGCATAGCGTAAAGGGATGCAGTGGAAGGGCAAAGAACGGCCCTTGCTTGGCCTTGACGGGGATGGTCGTGCTTGCGGCAGCGCTCGATCAGCGGTCCCGGTCCCAAAAATTCCGGTGCGCCTCGGCGGCCTCGTCCTCTAGGACTGGGCCGATCACCTCGACCGGATGCTGGCCGCTCGCGAACACCCGTCGACATGAGAGTGCGAGCGTTGGGTTCTGGGGATGGTTGCCCGTCAACTGCAGGAGGCTTTCCTCCGCTAGGGCGTATACCACGCGGCCAATGTTGCACCAATAGATGGCACCGGCGCACATGCAGCAGGGCTCAGCGTTGGTGTAGAGAGTAGACCGGGAGAGTTCCTCGGTAGCCCTGAGGCGGGAGGCTCGGGAAGCGGCCAGCACTTCCGCGTGCTGCGTCGGATCGCCTTCAGGCGGGATTGAATTATTCATGGCCTCTGAGACGATCTCTCCGTTTGCGCCAACTACGATGGCGGCAAAGGGATGCTTGCCTGACGCTCGTGCGGCCGACGCCAGGCGAAAAGTCCTCCTCAGAAACTCCAGGTCAGCAGGGCCCGCCCGGAGGTTCTCTGATGCTTTTTACCCCATCTTTCGCTGCACCGAAGCATGACGCATGCCCTCTTTAGCCGAAGATTTCTTGGACCTTTCCTTTGCGAAACTCAAAAACGCCATCCAGCTGCCTCTTCACCCAGATTGAGTGCGCCGCCTCCCCAACCGGACCAAACCCGATCGAGTAGGTAACACGGTCCCGCATTTCCACGCCGCCATCCCTGGGAAGAAAGTGGTGCTCATGATGCCACAGGCGGTAGGGACCGACCCGCTGCTCATCCACAAAATAGCACCCGGGGGTGAGGTGCAGGATCTCAGTCAGCCAACCCACACGGACCCCGGGAGCAACACGGATGCGGTATGCGATCATCTGGCCCGCATACATCGGGCCGGGGTCACCCAAAATCCTAAAGTCCATCTTGGGGGGTATCAGGTCGCGCAGATTTCGGGGATTCGAGAAAAACTCCCAGACCCGTCCGGGATCGGCGGGAACAAACTGAGAGAGTTCCAAGGTGTGAACCATATGAGCGGTAAACTTCTCCATCTTTCCTGGATTCGCAACTCATTGATCGGACGGCGCTAGGCGGATGGGGATGCGCCCTGTTGGCGCAATCTCCGTCTGAATCATTAGGCGACCTGCTTGGCCTACAAAGCGCCGCGATCACATGGAGTCTATGTGCGTGCGGCATCCGTGCAGGGCTCGACATGCCCCGACACAGGTCCTAGGAACCCCCAGCCATGGCGCAGCAACAACCACAGCCAGAACCCGAGTCGCTTGAAGACGTCGCGATGATCGCGATGGAGTTCGGCAAGCTGCTGATGGAATGCGGCGCCGCGTCGGCCATCGTCGACGAATACGTGACCCGCGTCGCGAATGCGCTGGGTGCCGAGGAAGTGGACCTACGCGTGGGTTACGCCTCCCTCGCCATAACGGTTCGAATCCACGGGAAGGGCGTGGCCCGGATGCGCCGCGTGGGTCAAATCGGGGTAAACCAGCGCTTGGACCAGGCCGTGAGGCAACTCGCCCGCCGACTTGAGGCCGGCGAATGCACAATGGCCGAGGTGGTCGGCGAACTCAAACGTGTGGTCAAGGAGACGCCGAGGTACCCGGGTTGGTTTGTAGACATCGCGGTTGGTCTTGCCTGCGCATCCTTCGGCCGGCTGCTCGGCGTGGACTGGTTGGCGTTTGGTTCGGTGTTTGCGGCGGCGACCATCGGTCAATATTTTCGACGCAAGCTGCTCAGCCGACACGTAAACGTGTTTATCACGGCGACCCTGGTCTCGTTCCTAGCGTCCGTGCTGGGAGGAATCGGATCGCGCCTTGCGGGAAGTAGCACTGTGGAAACGGCGATGACCGCTGCGGTGCTGCTGCTTGTCCCGGGCGTCCCATCGCTCAATGCGCAGTACGACATCTTGAATGGTCGGCCAACGCTGGGCAGCGCGCGGGCGGTGTGGGTCGTGGTCATCCTGATTTTCATCACGATTGGCGTCTGGCTGAGCCAAATGGTCCTGGGGGAGGGTCGCTAATATGCACATCGAAATCGCGAAGATCCTGCATCAGACGTTATTTGGGGCCCTGGCCGCTATGGGATTCGGTGTGCTCTTCAACATCGGCCGGCAGAACCTGTTCTGGTGCGGCGTAGCAGGGGGCCTTGCGCTGGCAGTCCGCACGGTGGGACTGCAAGTCGGCGGAAGCCTTGAATCGGCGTCGTTTGCGGCGGCTCTGGCGGTAGGGGCGGTCGTTCAGATGTTTCAGGAGCGAATCGGAGTCTCCAGGAACACGCTCGACGTAGCCGGCTGCATACCGATGGTGCCCGGCGGATTTGCGGCCAAGGCGATCCTGGGGCTCTTTGCGCTCACCGCTCCCGTCCCAATTGAGCCAGATAAGACCCTCATCATGTCCGTAGAGTACTTCTTGCGCGTCATTTTCACGATCGGAGCGATCGGAACCGGCCTTGCGATACCCTCGCTCTTATTGAAGGCAAAGAGGTCGGTTCTGAAAGAGGCCACCCTCCCGAAGCCTGCTCTGAGCAAACCCACAGGCCAAGCACCGGATGCCACATTGGAATAGTCCCGTATTGGGGCGACTGGCTTTTGGCCTTTGGGAAGTCGACGGAGACCGATTACCGAGCCAATATTTGACTCAGGCGGGCGCCAGCAACGCTGCATGAGCGGCCACGGGCATGAGTCGTTGACGCAGGATCGATGGATCCCTCACTGGAAGGTCGAGCTAGTAATTTGACCGGAGAGTCGCCGGCCCAGCAGAGCACGCAGTTCGGTTGCGTCCCCGGACGCTAGCTTTAGCGCTTCTTCCCACTGCCGGCGCGCCCCATCCTTATCGCCGCTTTGGTATAATAGGTCACCAAAGCTCATCCGGATTGCGGGATTGTCCGGTTGGATCGATGCCATCTTTCCCACCGCTTGTGCTGCATGCTCGAAGTCCTTCGCATGCTTGCAGAGGTTTGCTTTTAGCGCATAGCCCCGAAGTCCATCGGGAATAAGCCGGATTGCCTTGTCGGCGAATGTGTCTGCCTCCTTGAGACGCCCTCGCGATGCCTCCATACTCCCTGCAGCAAGATAGGCCGTATTCAGCATCGCTGTGAGACGGGCATTCTTCGAGTCCAGTGCATGTGCTTGCTCTAGCGGGCCCACGGCCGACCAAGGATCTGACTTTTCCATGTAGTACTGGCCTAGCAGCCCTCGGGAATCGATATCGCTCGTGAATATCTTGGCTACCCGCTGAAGCATCTGTGCGGCGGTGTCCTTTTCCCCGGATTTCCAGAGGATTTGGACCATGCTCATATTCGGCATGTAGAGGTCCGGCTCCGTTCGGAGTACCTCAGCAAGAAGTTTGCGAGCGAGGATATCGTCTTTGAGCCGAACGGCTACTTCGGAATATGAAAGTAGGATCGGCATCGAATTGGGACGGAGGGCATGGTACTTAGAGAGCATCGGGATCGCGTCGGCGGGCCGCCCCATCAGTATTTGAGTTGCCGCCAACATGGGGCAGATTTTATCGGGATCGCCTCCGTCGCTGAGCGCCAGCTGGAATTGCTCAACGGCCTGGACGTAATGGCCCGCCTCCCTTTCGGACCAACCGTGCATCATTCGCGGCATCCAGCCCTTGGGGTCGAGCTCCTCGAGCCGACCCAAAAGGGGAAGGGCTTCGTCAAGTTGACCGGTAAGCCTATAGGCTTCGAATGTGAGTGATAGGTGCTGGAGATCGTAACAGTCGGCTAGCAGCGCCTTCATCCAGGGATCCGGTGGGATCGGTTCATGGACCTGCTGACTGAGTGCGGTCATTGCGGCCGCTTCGTCGGCAAAGCCTCGGCGGGTCTGGATTTGCGCGAGCAGGGAGGCGCCCGAAATTGAGTCGGGGTGATGTGCCACCGCCTCTCGTAGAAGGGCCACGGCCCCCTCATCGTCTCCTCGCTGCAGTTTTATTCGTGAAAGCCCGACTAGAGCGGGAGCATTATATGGCTCGGCTCTTAGGATGGCCTCATACTCCGTCTCGGCCTCGTCGGGTTCGCCGGTCTTGAACAGAGCTTCCGCCAAAAAAGTCCTTGCTGGAAGGTAAGTTGGCGCGGCGTCAATCGTCGCCTTGAGTTCGGCTTGAGCGGCACCCAGGTCGCCCTCGTCGAGGAAGATAGCCGCAAGATAGTAGTGGTCCTGGGCCGATAGGCCTTTCCCATGTGCGGCGATTGCGCGGTAGCAGGCCTGACTTTCAGGATAAAGGCGGTTTGCTTGATAAAGCCGGGCCAACGCTCTCACCGCATCGGGGTCATTGTCGCGAAGGTTGGCATGGGCCCTTTGCAGGGCGTCACCGAATTGGGCTGGAAGACCCGCGTAATGCAGCAACCGGGGCAGGCTAGGGCCTCGATTCCTTAGGGTAAAAACGACGCAAACCGCGATTGTTGCCAGAGCCAAACCGACAAGGGTCCATCTGATAATTCGCGGCGTCACCATTCAGATAGTCTTCGATTCTCTACGGTATTTCAATTCTGGCGATAACGCGCCTCAGATGCCGGGACGCAGACTGAGTGCCGTTGCTCTGAATCCTGGTGGCAAACTCCTGGTGAGTGACTCCCGACCTCCCGCGGCCTGCGATCGGTTCCCCAACGGCGAACCCAATTCTCCTGCAAAGGACCCTTCCCTTTTAGCAGGCAACCCAGATGACACGTTAAGGTCTCGAAGAAGATAAAGGACCCCTTGTAAGCCGAATAGGGGGATTTGATGATTTGGATCGTTTATATCGCGGACATTCTTGAAAAACCTAAATGGGCAGACCCCAAAGTGCTTGTTGCGATAGTGTGATTCTGGAATCAAGTCGGCAGCGTTATCCGTCTCGAATATGCTCCCGAATTGGAATCGGCAGGTTACGCCAACAGCGCTGGCGAAATCCGTCCGTCTGTTTCCGACTCCAGCCCGATCTGATCAACCCCATCCGAAACGGCGCCACAGGGCTTGGGGAAGCGCGCTTTCTGGATAGAGGCACGCTCTCCGGAGCCCCAGTGCTCGCGAATCTGAATATTAAATTTCTCTAGAAATCTCCGCTTGAGAACCACAGGGATTGCTCCGGGTTCGCCGATGATCAAGTCGAGCGACCTCATGTCGACGGGTCCTGCGACCTGCTGAATCGACGCCAGCAACGCGGGGATCGAGAAAAACACGGAAACGTTCTCGTCTCGGATGGCCGCGATCACCTCAGGGGTATCAGCAGGTCCCGGCAAGGTTACCAGGCAGCCGCCATTGACCAGTGGAGACCAAAATGCCGCCGAAAATACAAAGCCATGAGAAAGGGGGATGCAGCCCAGCGTCACGGCAGGCCTGTGCGGCAAAGATATGTCGGATAGCTGCGCGCAGATTGTTAAAAGCTCCCTGTGTGAGAGGATTTTTTCTTTTTGTGATTCTCTATCCCCAGCGCGGCAAAATCCCACAGCCTCGTCATCGCCTCCCTTCGATGGAATTCCCATTGAGGCTGCGATCCATCGGCCGGGAAACAACCACGCCGCCGCGAACCACAGACTCAGCGCCCATTTTCCGCCGCCTGCCTCGATCTCCGAGCGAACGCCCAAGACACGAGCGTGCCATGTTGGGCGACTGCAGAGGGATTCCTGGGTAAGGACCGTGCCTACACCGGCTTCTTGCAGCACGGAATTAACGGCAAACGCCTCCGCTCCCGAACCCATATTCACCGGCACCTTGCCGGCACATAGAACCGCAAGGTATGCGATAGCGGCCTCGGGACCCGGAGGGAGGGCTACCCCAACCCGCCTTTCGGGCACCAGTTGCCTCAAGCGCCGCGAAAGCACAGCTGCATCAGCGATCAGGTGCGCAGCCCGGATCACGCGGCGCTCGTGCCCGCGGTCGACGAGTACAAGGGAGCCAGGGTGCCGGGCAAGGGCGAGCACGGTCTCTCGCCCCGTATGCCCGCTCAACATCGGTCTTTTCGAAAATGCACGAGTGCGGAGCTCCAGGAGCGCCGCCCGGGCCGTCACGCAATCGGCGCCGCCGCAGGGGATGGGCTTTCCAAAGGCAATACAAACGGACCTTGGTAACAATCTCGGGAATTTCAGCGAATTGCCATTCTGAGAAAACGGGATCGGATCCCGACGAGCATCTATACCTACAGGGATTACAGGCACGCCTGCCTTCCTAGCTAGGAGTTCGAAGCCGCTGCGTAGTGGCATCAGATCGCCAATGGGGGAGATCATGCCCTCGGGAAACACACACACTAGCTCACCTTTTTCGAGGGCCTTTACCGCCTCTCTTACCCATTGCATCCGATTCCCCTTGGAAACCTCGATTGCTCCGGAGTTTTTTAAGAACCAAGCCAAAGGCCCCGGTCTATCGATTGCCTCATAGGCGAGAAATCTGAGCGGACGGGCGCACGCAAGTTGGAGCAACACAAAGTCAAAGTTGGATGTGTGGTTTGCGATGACCACTGCGCCTCCGCTCAATGGGATGTTCTCTGCCCCAAGCACGCGAATGCGACAGAGCAGCTTGGCAATATGTCTAAGCGGGGCCGGTATCCAAATATGCATCAAAGGGACTTTTCTCCGGGCAGCGCACCGCCGCGGCCATAGGGGCCCGCCACTTCTCGTGCTCGCAACAGCGCGTCGTGGACATGCGCGACGACATTGGTTCGGCCAATCCTGTCGATCAAACCTGTTCGATTCAGGGTCTGGAGCACTGGGCGCGGTGTCCCGCTCAGGACAAGAAGTCCGCCCGCCGTCTGCATCCGCTCAACAACGCTCCCAAGCGTGTTCAACGCTGTTGCATCCATATTGCCAGCGTGCTCCATCCGCAAGATGAGAACCCTGGGCAGCATACCGATACCTTCGGCTGCATCCTCCATTTTTTCGGCGGCTGAGAAAAAGGACGGGGCCCCTATTTCATAGACGAGGATGTCTCCCGGAATTCCGTTCAGCTGGCGCTCGTCCTCCTCCGTCTCGATCTGGTCGCCCCCGGCCACACTCGAAGCTTCCGCAGTCTCCGCTGCGCGCCGGACAAAAAGGAATGCGGAGAACACCATTGCGACCTCCACCGCAACGCCGAGGTCGAAGAGAACCGTTGTTAACATGATCGTCACGAGCATCACCGCATCGCGTCGCGGCATCTGAAGCAGGCGGCCCAGCTCATTCCATTCGCCCATTCGAAGTGCGATCATAATGAGAACGGCAGCGATTGAGGCAATGGGCACAAACTGCACTAAACGGGAGGATGCGATAGCAACAAGAAGTAGGGCGGCAGCATGCACCATTCCTGCGATGGGCGTAGTGCCCCCACAACGGATGTTGGCAAATGTGCGGGAAACGGCACCCGTAGACGGAAGGCCGCAAAAGAACGGGCTCACAATGTTTGCCGCACCCTGCGCGATCAATTCGGTGTTGGAGTTGTGGCGTGACTTTGCCAATCCATCCGCCATTGCGGCTGACAGTAGAGACTCCATCGAACCAAGGAGTGCTATCGTGAGGGCCGGGGCTATAAGCCCACGAATACGAGCCAAAGAGACCACAGGAACCGTGAACGGTGGCAGGCTCAAGGCATCACCATTGATACCGAGCCTGGTGCCGATGGTCGCCACTCCCTCCGTGCGATGGCTCCCAAGGAGTGCGATTGCAACGCTCGCAAACACGATCGAGACCAGCGTTCCTGGTACGCGCCTAAACCCGAGCCTTGGCCAGAAGGCGATCAAGAGGGCACATGCAAAGCCGATCGCGGCCACCTCTGGATTGATCTCTGGGATATGTGACCAAAGCCAAGCGACCCGCTCCAAGAACTCCCGCGGCGCCGGTTCAGCAGCTGCGATGCCGAGGAAATCCGCCGCCTGGCCCATAATGACCGACACAGCGATTCCGGACACCAAGCCGCTCGTGATAGGCAGAGGGATAAGTTTGATCATCGCACCCATTCGGGTGAGACCCATGACAGCCAAGATGGCACCAGCCATGATGGTCGCGAGCATGAGCCCATCGAAGCCATAGTGCTCCACTATCAGAGGCAGGATTGGCAATACGACGACAGTGGGTCCGGAAATCTGGACACGGCTCCCTCCAAGAGCTGAGACGATGAAGCCGGCAATGACTGCAGTGAAGAGCCCGATAGCAGGTGCCGGAAAGGGGGTGCGGGCCCCCGGCGGCATGCTTGCCACACCCACGGCTAACGCAATGGGCAACGCAATTAGGGCGACTGCTATCCCGGCCCAAAAATCCCCAGAAAACTTCTTGCTGCTATAGCCCTTCAACAGACCCAGGCTTTGCGGCGAAAATCGCCTTGAGGGAGATACCTTCATCGCAATGGATCAGCGTTCTTTCGTGGGGGTAAGCGGGGCTCGCTTTGCCCGAAGGGCAAAGAACCGACCTCCAGCGAGATGGCCCGATTGATCCGCAACACCTGACATGCATTTGTCCCATTGTCACACTGTTAACACTCCCGAAAAATCACTATTCACGGACCTTTTGGCAACGTGAAGACCGGCGCGCTCCTCACCTCAGCTGTGGAGAAGACGCCGTGCCTGAATTTTTCGAAATTTGAATATGGTGAATGGCCTCTGCGGGTATGCGGAGCGCAATTTCGCGACGACCCGAATTCAGAGACTAGTTGAAATGGATCCCATGGGCTGCGCATCGGAGGCCCTTACCGGTCTGTGGTATTGAAGCAAGGCGCGACCGGTTTCCGCAACTGGTCCTTGGGGACGGGCCGTTGAGCTTGAAAACACGCAATCACGCCAATATAAAACGCTTACGGCTATGCTTTACGCGGCTTACGTCCAGCTAGGAAATTTCTTGAGTGTAGAGACGCGCCTCGGCGATGCTGTAGCTGCCTTTTTTGAGCAGACCCAAAGGTTTATCCTGGAGGAGCCTCCAACTCGCACGTGCATCGCTGTGGCCTGCGCTCAACCGAACGGCTACCGCGACGCGCCAGGAGCAATCGAGGGGACGGTCCCGTTCCAGTCCATAAATACGGCCCTCCACCGGAACCTGGACGAAGTCATATCCCAAGAAGGTGCCCCGGCGCAGGCTCCGCCGAATTGGCTTGGGAATTTGAGACTAACGCCTGCCGTAAGCTCGGAGCTGAAAGAAACCGTAGAGATCACACAGAGCGGCAGTATAGCAGCCGACACCTCCAAATGAAAAAGAAAGGGATGATATTCGGGGTCCTTGTGCTCGCCGTGATTTTAGCAAAATTCTTTTATAGCAGGAGCAGCCATGGGGGCCGTTCAGATGTCGCAGTGGCAGCGACAGGTGGCGTGAAACGGGTTCTGCAGAAAAAGCCGCTGAATGAGGATTTTTATACCCAACGGCCTATCGGAAGGACTCAGGAGGGAGTCCCATGGATCACCGACGTGTTGATTTGCGACTTGGACCAGGACGGTCTCAAGGACATCCTGGTGGCGGACGGGCGTCTCAACAAGGTTACTTGGATCCGGCAGGTTCGCCTGGGCGTCTTTGAGGAACAAGATATCGGCGGCCCCATACAGGGCCCTGCACATCTTGAGGTCGCTGATCTCCGCGGTACGGGCCATCTAGATGTGTTGGTTGCCTCGATGGGTATCATTTTCCCAGACAACGACAAAATTGGATCGGTAGTCATTTTGGAAAACGACGGGAAGAACCATTTCAAGAACCATGTGCTGCTTGAAAATGTTGCGCGTGTCACCTATGTGCAGGCGGCTCGACTGACGACCCACTCGGGCCTGCCCGACCTAATCGTCGGTCAATTCGGGTACCTTGAGGGCGAAATCCGCTGGATGGAGAACATGGGCGACGGAACTTTCAAGAGCCACCAATTGCTCGATTTGCCTGGGACCATTCATGCGCCGGTGGCTGATCTAAACGGCGACGGCAACATGGACATTGTCGCCCTGGTATCAAAGAAGGTGGAGGAGGTTCATGCGTTCATGGGCGACGGTCGCGGAAATTTTAAGGACAGGGTCCTTCATGGTTCAACGAATAAGGACTATGGAAGTAGCGGGCTTTGTATTGCGGACGTAAATCAAGACGGACGGCCCGACATCGTGTTCACAAATGGCGACGGTTTTAGCTATGCCACGCCCGGATCCCGCCCGTGGCACGGGGTCCATTGGTTGGAGAATATGGGCAATGGGAAATTCACCTATCATAAGGTCGGGGACTTCCCGGGAGCCTTTAGCCCCGTCGTTGCAGACCTCAGGGGGAGTGGGCATCAGGACATTGTCGCGACGAGTTGTTTCAACGACTGGAATGACAAGAATGCCGTCTCGCTAATGGCATTTGAGAATGATGGACATGAGCATTTTACGCCGAGGATTCTCGCGCGGGCGCCTACCCACCTTGTGGTGGTGAAGGCCGCCGACATGTTCAACGATGGCCGCATCGAACTGGTTACAGGTTCCTTTGCCTTCTACCCTCCATATGACCGTGTCGCTAGAGTGACGCTTTGGGAGCATAATGAGTGATTAAGAACAGTATTCTGATACTTTAAAAACAACGCGATCGTCCCGAAAACTAGGGCAAAGACAATGTGACCACCGGATTCTAATACCGATCCAGGTGCACGAATCGGTAAGGGCGGCAAACGGTCAGACGGGCACGGCAGTTTCACAGAGGGCCGCAATCTTTAATTTGGCCCTCTTGTCCGAAGTATCGACCGGAGCCCGTTACTCTGCTCTCGATCACAACTACCCGAAGTTGTACGACCGCTCCGTCGAGCCCCGAGGCTTTCGTAAGTCTTAACTTGAGCGAAAGATCATCACTGCCCTCGCCATAGATCCTGTCTTCCAGAGATTCTTCCCCGCCGCAGTCGATATCGGGACGAGTGGCCCCTTTGGGTGGGGCAGCGCTCGGCCCGTCCGGGTCACAGGTATTGCTCACGAGCAGGAGCTCAAATGATAGCTGCTCGTGAGGGCTTGGGGGCGTGCGGCTTTGAATTTCAGAATTTGAGCGCCACCTTCGAGCCAAATGTTCGTGGCGCCCCGGGAACCCCACTGTTCACCCCAGGCACGATCAAGTCGTAGTAGCCGGCCTTGCAGAGGTTCTCCCCGTAAAGGGTAAACGTCCATGCGCCGCTCGAAAACCCCGCCCTTAGGCCCAGGAGTGCGTAAGAATCCTGAGTGTACTTCGAGGTGGAAAGCTCATCGTAGTGCGTAATGCCGACAGCCGTGAGCCTTCCAGCTGCGAACCATCCCCTCGCACTCCGGTAGGTAGCTTCGACCCCGGCATTGTAACTGGGCGCACCGGGAATCGGATTACCCGATTCATTCAGGCCCGAGGTGGGGGAGGTGAAGGCGTCGAGCCGCGTTTGATCAACGCCTGCATCGAGTGTCACCTTCCAGGGCGACGAGGGGGTCCAGTTGATATCGACCTCGAAGCCATCTGAGTGAGCCCGTCCCGCATTTGCCACAAAGTAGTCGGTTGCCGTGTATGACCGTTCGACCTGAAGGTCGCCCACCACGATATAAAACGCCCGGGCCGCAATGGTCAGTGAATGCAGCCCTAGAGACGAGTCCCAGCCCGTCGAAAAGGCTCTGGAACGCTCTGCTTGGAAAGGTGTAAGCCCGGGATTGTCGGTAAAGGAGGAAAACCCTCCCGGCCTCATGCCAAATGCGACAGCAAACTCCAGGTGGCTGTCGCGCTGCAATCTTCGGCCTATGGCAACCCTGGGTAGCACCGCGCGATTGCTCGCACTTGCAACATAGGCGAGTCCCTCCTTGGGCACTTGTTCCTCTCGGGTAAAAAACCTCTCGTCTTCTTCTGCTCTCAGTCCCGTTGTTATGCTCCAATCAGAGCCGAATTCATAGGTGGCGTGACCGAGTACCGCTGAGGAACGGCTGTTCTGTTCGAAGCCGGATACTTCAATTGGAAACAGGCCCGGCAGTGAGCGATCGACATAATTTTCAGTTGATTCATTTGAGAGCCAGAGCCCGAGGTCCCCTTGCAGGCAACCCGTAGCTTTGCTCCTTAAGTGTACCTCCTCGTTCCAACTTTTTTGGGTCTGGCGAACAAGGTTCTCGAGAGCGGGGGGAAGAACCAAAAGATCCTGGTACGGGTTCATTCGCCAGTCCGTGTAGCTGGTGACCGTAGTTAATGTTGCCCCTGGGAAGGCAAAACTACCCTTAACGGCCGCCGCAAGGCTATCTATGTCGGTCACCCCTTCGCCAGGTCGGTTAACCTCGTACAAGGGTCCGCCTAGAGGAACGAGTGGCTCGGCACCGTCTCGGTCCCGGGTCTGCAGGAGTTCAAGCGTCAATTCGCTTTGGGGCGACGGTCGGATACGCAGGCGCCCGAACGAGCTCTCATTTGCTTGGTCGTCGGTCCGAACCCCAATCTGTCCATTATTGATGTAGCCGCGGCGTGAATCATAATCTGCGCAAAACTCGGCGTCCATATTACCGACATCGCCCGTATGTGCTTCGAGGGCGGTCAGGTTTGAGTCGAAGCTCCCGTATCCCTCTATGAGCACACCGCTCGCTATACGGTCACCATCTGTAGGCTCAAAAAGAACGACGCCTCCGTCCGTTGCCCTCCCGAAACGCGAACCTTGAGGACCAGGCAGGACCGTTGCCGAGCCAAACCCGAACAGCCCGGCGGGGTAGGTAAAGCCACCGGATAGAGGAATATCCGCGACATATACCGTCACTGCCGAATCGCTGAAATACGGCGTATTGGAAAGCCCGCGAAGGGCGAACAGGCTGCCGTACCCCACGGATCCACCCTCAGAGACATGGAGGTTGGCGACCGCTTCGCCTAGCGCCTGCCACGCGTCCAGCGGGGGAGCGAAGTCCTGCGATAGCTTTACGGCCGTGTCGCCGGACGCCGTTGAAACCACTCGGCTGTCGGTTACGATGAGTGCAGGATTCGTAACGACACTGTCCCCGCCAGGCTGGCTCCGAGCCACTCGGACTATGACTAACATGACAAGGATAAGCGGCAAACCACGGCAGATCATACGCGTGAAATATGGAAAGCGATTGGGGTGCCTCGGCCGGACGGTCATTGGGATTACATAGTCCCGGGGAGGAGCGTCGCAGACAATCCATTAACCGGCTCAAGTCCCCGCGATTGACGGGTTTGCTTCTGTAGCTCGACGCAAGGGAAAGGAGCGACGCCAAGCGGTGCTCCTGAAAACCCAGCCGGGGAACCACGCGGGTTTTCCCCTCACGGTATCAACCGTAGCCGACTTGGTCGTTGGGTGCAGAATCTATGCAGTGTACTACCAACCCTGTTGGCGCACGCTCATATTGAGCAATACGCGACACACCGACTTCGAGTTCACGACGATACATTCATCTTGACGGTTACGGCCTGTAGCTGAGTCGCCTCGCCCTTTTGCCACGCGTCCGCTCCAGGCTGTATCGCGGGCGCGATTAAGTCGGAGCGTCCTCTCCTTACGTCTTCGGTGACTACGCCGGAGAGATTGTCGCGTGCGGAGAGAAGCTCCGGAGCAGCCTGACCGTCTGCAGTAAAAGCCATCATGAGCTGGGGAATCCCGAGAGGTACCTTGTCGCCACGATCTGTTTGCCATGTATACCAAGTCTTTCCGTAGGTACCGACCAGCCCCATCATCGCTTCCCGTTCGGAGTCCTTTTGCATGCCAGGCGCAACCAATTGCCCTGACTTAACTTCGTACACGTGGCTGTGCCAAAGCCTCTTCTCCTCCAAGGACAATGTCTCGAAGAGGTTAGAGCTAATTATGTATTCGATTCCCACAAGGCGCGCATGTTTCTTGTCGGATTCATATATTACGCACTGACGGATATCCCTGCTCACATGGGAACAATAGTGGTGGGCTATTACCTGGCGGTTGATATTACCGCTATAGAAATGTAATCCGCAGACATGTTCGCCAATGGCGGACAGCGGCGTCTCACCCTTAAAGGCGTCAGTTCCCAGCTTTGCATTTCCGGACGGGGTAACGGGAACTGCCGGGCACATTGTAGCATCGTCAATGGCAGGTGGCTCGCCTTTTGCCTTTGGTAGAACAATGCAAGAAGTCACAGCCGTCGCAGCCAAAGATGCGGTTCTGATGAACCTCCTCCGAGAAATGGCGGTGATATTGTTTAGGTCCGATGTGTTCATATTTGAGCGCCCGTTTTTCTTAACGCGTTGTTCGCAGTGACTGACGAAAATATGACTTTAAGATCTCTTCAGGTCGCTTCACTCGCGCGTTTGAACGATTGAGGATCCCGAGGACTTGCCTTTGTAGCCGTGCGGCCGAAGGAATGGGATTCGGAAGAATTGGGTTTCGGACCCGGGCACATCGCCTCCGGATAGTGCCTGGTGCCGTGGACTACGGATATGGGGTATTGCACCCATTATTTGGTGAATGGGATCTAAGGCGGGGAAAAACCTCGGGGCACGGCAGAGAGGCCATACTTCGACGGGTTGGACAAAGAGAAGGCCGGCTCCTGTTCGCTCCTAGCCCAGTTGGGGACAGATTCGCAGATCCACCTTCCCGCTGTTGGGGAGCGCTGAGGCCAGGTTGTTTGCTGAGACACCGCGACCAACTCGGAAGGATCTTTTGGTCATCTATCCGGTGTGAGAAACTGCCCGTGGAGATGGGCTATGGGCAGGGAACCGAGATCGAGATTCGGGAGTTCCGGGCGCGTAGAAGCCAACGCGCCGTAATCCTAGCGTGAATAATAGCCGGTCTAGAAGCGTTCGGAGCTTCTGGCATTCGGCCGATGAGTGGGCAAAGCGAAGGTGAGTAACACCTGCTTGGGATCACCGGAAACCGGTATCCGGCTCCCTAAAAAGGCGAACTCCTGTCCTACGGGTTATACCTACTGTTGCACGGGATTGGCACGGAGTAGAATCGCGATCCACCGAGCCGAACCACCTCAAGTATCATGCGAACACTATCTATATCACATCCGGCAACAAAAAGATCGAAAATGCCAGCCGCCCCGGCCTACCAAAGCCAAAACCCCTATGACGGAAAGGTGTCGAAGACGTTCGAGACGATCACCGACAAAGTTCTCGACGAGAAGATCGCCGCCGCGGCGCGTTGCTTCGAGACGTGGCGGCACACCTCCTACGCGGAGCGTGCAGCAATAGTAGATCGGGCGGCTGCAATTCTGAAAAAAAAGGCCAACAAGTTCGCGGAAACGATGACACTTGAGATGGGCAAGCGCATTGCTGAGGCCCGTGGGGAAGTGGTATTCAGCTCCAGTATCTTAGCCTATTATGCCAAGAATGCTGAGCGATTCCTCGCTCCGACGATGCTCCATCCGACAATCGGGGAGGCCCACATGGAGAGCAGCCCGATCGGCGTGATCTTTGGGGTGGAGCCCTGGAATTTTCCCTACTACCAACTCGCCCGCGTTGCAGGTCCTCAGCTGATGGCCGGCAATGTGCTTATGGTGAAGCACGCGGGATGTGTACCGCAGTGTGCGATCGCCTTCGAAGACCTGTGGACGGAGGCGGGGGCGCCCGCCGGCCTTTATACGAATCTGCTGATTTCGCACTCTCAGTCCGACCGTGTCGTTGATGATCCGCGCATAAAAGGTGTTGCGCTTACTGGCAGCGTGGCGGCGGGCAGGACCATTGCGGCACGTGCTGGCTTGAATCTCAAGGTATCGTCAATGGAACTAGGAGGCAGCGACGCTTTTATCGTTCTTGAGGATGCTGACCTGGATCACGCGGTGAAATGGGCGGTCTGGGGTCGGATGTACAACACCGGGCAGACCTGCTGCGCGGCAAAACGGTTCATTGTCGTCGAAGAGCTCGCAGACAAATTCCTCCAAGGGTTCAAGGCCGCGCTTTCGGACTTCAAGCCAGGCAACCCATTGGATGAAAAGACGTTGCTCGGGCCTTTGTCCACAGAGTCTGCGCTGTTAGGTCTTCTGAAACAACTGGAGGTAGCGGTGGCAAACGGGGCAAAGGTTTTGATGGGCGGCAAGCGCATCGACCGTCCCGGTTCATTCATGGAACCCACAATACTCACGGACGTGCAGCCGAAGAATCCAGCATTCCGAGACGAGTTTTTCGGGCCGGTGGCGATGTTTTTCCGCGTAAAGGACGAGGAAGATGCCGTTGCCCTAGCAAATGACTCAGACTTTGGGCTGGGCGGCTCCGTCTTCACAAAGGACATAGCCCGGGGCAAGCGCGTGGCTAGCCGGATTGATACCGGCATGATGTTCATCAACAATATCAGCTGGTCCGACGCCGAGCTACCGTTCGGTGGTATCAAAGCCTCTGGCTATGGACGAGAGCTTGGCGACATGGGGATCCAGCAGTTTGTAAACAAGAAACTGGTCCGCACCACCTCGATCGAGGCGCCCGCTTGGGTCTAGCAAGCCCGTTGGCTAATGTGGGGCCAGAGAACCGCTGTTGTCCAACAGCGCGCTAGGTTCGCGAGCTTCTGCCAATAGATCGTTAACAGCCGCCAGCAGGTCCTCTCTGCTAATTGGCTTTGAGAGAACTTTTGACGCACCCAAGAGCTTGGCGACGTGTAGCAAGTCCCCGGCCCGCTGCCATTGTCCCCCCGATATCGCTATGGTTTTTACAGTAGGGTTCCTGGTCCGTAATGCCATTAGCACCGCACACCCTTCGATCTCAGGCATCACCATGTCGGTGATTAGGATATCGGCCCCGATCGATTGAAACAATTTAAGCCCCTCCTTGCCGTCGCGGGCTTCGACCACGGAATGGCCCGCGTCACCCAGAAATTGGCTCAGGACATTTCTGACCGCCTCGTCGTCGTCAATTATAAGGATCGCAGCCATAATTTGGGGAGGAGAGCCAAATGGAGCGCGGTCCCCATTGCTCTGCGCGAGATGGGTTTAGTCAGAAGGTCGCGCAGACCGGCCGCCTTTACGCGGTCTGCTGTCAGGCCTTCGGCAAAACCGGTCATCAACAAAATGGCCAGATCTGGGCATATGCGCAGGAGTTGGCCCGCTACGGTCATGCCAGATATCCCGGGCATCGCCTGATCCAGCAGAACAAGTGAAAAGTGCTGTGGATTGGATTCGATAATGGCGATCGCGTCTGCGGGCTGTGATGTAGATTCGGCATCATAGCCAAGCGCCAACAACGTTCTTCTATACATGTCGGCTAGGAATGGCTCGTCGTCGACGACAAGAACTCTTTCGCCGTTACCACGGTGGGGTGGCGCCGGAGCGGCGCAGGCCCGGATTATTTCAGTTTGCATGGGAATTTTGTCGGCCCCTGCGATGTAACCGCGGAACTGTTACGCAATGGTCCGCCAGAGGTTACCCATAGCTTACCTACAAATGCATTGGTCGAATATTGGGTGTAGGCCCCATATTTGGCAGCTCCCAAAGAGCACGAATCCTTGTTTGCAGCAATGCGCGCACCCGTTGGGCCATTTGAGCCGGAAAGGCGGCCCTGCGGCGCAACTGCAGCGCTTAGGGCCTCATGAGCTCGGTGCCCATGGCTGGCGCGGCCCTATGAGCCATCATTCTGATTGCCCGAGCGGATCACGTTCTTCCAGCCATCTGACTATCTCATGTAGACAGCACGGCAATTTTCCCAGGATTGGCCACGCTTTTCGGTTCGCTATACGGGGAGGGTGATGAAATCGGCAAAGCGGGTGGGTCGGTAAAGTCTGCCCTCGTTGCGCAGAGGAAGTTCCTCCCAAGCCAGACAACGACCTCCGTTCCTTCCACGGGAAACTCGCCCTCTGGTGCGATGAACCGTAGATGCACCCCGAGCAAAGCCACAGAGCTATGGCGGATCACGGCACCATGGTAAGAGCCCCGGATCCGCCGTAACCAATCTGGCCTAATAACCGGCGGCGACATGAGACTAAACGTCTTCACGATTATCCGGGGCTCAATCTACATATACCCTTATTCATTGGTGCCAACAAGCACTCGGAGAATCTGCCATTTCGAGCATCGGCGCGCAATAGGGTGAAACCCTACCCAAGCGGCAGCTTGCAAATAACCATTTCAATTTCCAAAACAGCCAATGTTGCGAGCAGATACAGGAGGCAAGGGACTACATCAATCGACGGACTGGAAGACGCCTAAGGTGAGGCATTGAGGCTTGTGCGGCCGCAGGTTTTTTAGTCTCCCCTTTCGTTAGGCCGTGTTTGCTTATGTCAATTGCTGTAAGTACCCGTGGGCAAGAGACCGCGAACTGCCGAATCTCCCATAATCGAGTTTTCTGCGGGGCCTAGATTTCAAGGCAACGAATCCCTTCGGCGACGGCGTCTCGTGGTTGCAAGCAATTATGCCTTTCGGCAGGTCAACACCCCATGGTTCATGATGAGGGTTAAATATATCTTCAACTACCGCCCCGTTGTCGCCTTTAGGTCGGTCCACTCGCTCTGCTTTGAATATTTCCATAATTGCGTAACCAACTCATCAGATCGAAGAGGCCCCCAATGCCCCTCGCGGCAGCGGGATTTTTTTGCAAAGCGAGCCCCTTCCCATGCGCGCCCGCATTTCTGAAGGGAAAAACTGCGCTCCCGGCATCGAGAGGATAACCGTAAGGCACCTCAGCCGGGGCGGATTGGCAGAATTCACAGATAAACGTAATACAATGAACCATTCAGAACCCGGAACCATATCATCATGAAAGTCCTAATCGTATTAACATCGCATGGGGAACTGGGCGACACCGGGAAGAAAACAGGATTCTGGGTCGAGGAGTTTGCTGCACCTTATTACGAATTGGCCGATACTGGAGCCGAGGTCGTACTGGCCTCGCCCAAGGGGGGGCTTCCCCCGATTGACCCCAAGAGCGAACTCGCCGAATCCCAAACGGAGTCGACACGCCGTTTTGACAAGGATGCGGCAGTGAAGCGGAAACTCAAGAACACGACTAGGCTGCGCGAGGTAAACGCCGCGGATTACGATGCCGTCTTCTACCCGGGAGGCCATGGTCCGTTGTGGGATCTAACCCAGGATCCTCAATCAATTTCCTTGATCGAAGCCTTCCACAAACAGGGAAAGCCGATGGCTTTCGTGTGCCATGCTCCCAGCGCATTGCTAAAGGTGAAATTGCCCAGCGGAAATCTTCTTATAAACGGAAGGAACGTGACCGGGTTTTCGGATACCGAGGAGGACGCCGTAAAGCTGACCGATATCGTTCCTTTTCTGCTCGAAGACGAATTAAAGAAGGCAGGGGCTTTTTACAGCAAAGGGCCGGATTGGGTTTCCTATGTGAAGAGAGATGGGCTGCTGATTACGGGGCAAAACCCAGCCTCATCCGAGGACACGGCAAAAGCCTTACTGGCGCTAGTACGGGAAAAGATTTCGCACCCGTAAGCTCAATTTGGGCGCCGACATCACCCGTGCTTGTGGTGCCGATGTCGCCGTGTTTTCTGTTTTGAGGTTGGTCATCAGACAAGTGGAGTCCAGAGTCAGGGTTCAAAGGCTCGGGCGAGCGGCTATTAGGCGATGACGCTCCAAATCCAGAACGGAGCGTCGCTGGTTTCTTGGGGTGTAACGTTTTATGACCCCGCATGTCAGGCCGAAGGGAAGAACCGGAAATGTAGACGAGGACGATTAGGCTGGAGGTACCCCGCGCGTTTATGTTCTAGGAAAGAGCGCCATTGTTGCTAGCTGTTGATGCATCCCGATCTGCATGCATTCGTCAGTTCCAGTAGTCTGCCCTATTTGTTCCGAAACCCTCTTGCGCTCCGGGCGCTCTTACACATGCCAAAAGAGGCACAACTTCGACCTATCGAGCGAGGGTTATTTAAGCCTGCTTCATGGGCGGAACAACTATCAGCAAATCGGAGATGATAAGCTGATGGTTCAAGCGAGGGTTCGCGTACATCAGTTGCCCGTGTTCTTGGAACTGGCAAAGGAGATATCGAGCCTTTGCCCCCAAATGAGTACGAGTTGCTGCATTTTGGACATTGGTTGTGGCGATGGATTCTTCCTGAGTCAGGTCACGCATGCCGCAAGAGTTCCATGTCTAGGTGTTGGGGTAGATGTTTCAAAAGAGGCCTTGGCCAGAGCGGCAAAGAGCTACCCAAACTTATTTTTTGTCCGAACGGATGCATCACACAATCGATTGCCGTTTGATGACTCATCATTCGGACTGGTAATGAGCATCTTCGCGCCGCGTCCAATTGAAGAAATTCGGCGGGTTTTGAATGTCGATGGTTCCTGGTTAGTCGTAACCGCAACCCAAGAGCACCTAAGAGAAATCCGGCATTTCCTTCCACTTGCTGCAATTGGCACTGGGAAACTGGAGGTGCCAACAAGCAGGTCGTACTCGATTCTGAAAAACAGCACATTCAGATATGAACTGCGAGTCGCTCACCGCGACCTAATCTCGATTATCGAAATGTCCCCTTCAATCTATCGTTTGAGAAGGGAATTTGGCGACACATGGAATGATCGTCTCCCTGAAGAGTTAAGAGTTACTTTTTCCTTTGATATCACGCTTCTAGGGAAAAAAGCTCAGTAGCATGTGGCAGCCTGTCTTAACGAGTCTAGAGATGACTTGGTTTGGACAAGGTACTCCGGCCGACGAACTGCGAGCCCATCCGAGAGACCGTAGGCGCGAGCCGCTTAGACCAGGAGGATGTCATCACAAGCAGCGCTTCCACGACAACCATATCCGATAACTTTCGTAGGAAGATCGAGAAGATCATGATCCGTTCCAGCATCCAGGCCGAGATCCTCCAGAATTTCTCAAGAAATTTAGTAACGGATGTCCCCTTTTCTAAGCAACCTCGTTTTAGACGATTTTGTTGCGCCGGTTGTCCAGGTTGGCGCCGTGAGCGCGTCGGGAACAGTAGCCTTTCCTATGTCGGGCGGGTTTGGGTTCGCCGGCTTCTCGGCCGGCGGTAGACCTTTCCGATTTGATAGAGGTCGTTTCCATGACGAGTGAAATACTGAGCACTGTCACGAGTCATACGGGCTTCGCAGTATTGCACTCACCTATATTGTTTCTGAGGAGGTGAGCGGACCTGTAGGCGGGGCCAGCAGCTCCGGAAACGATCTCGCTGTAGCGAATGGGGTACATCCTCCCACTGCGAGCACCGACCCGGTTATTAGTTACCTCAGGCCTCCCGCGGGGCCCCTTTTTCTTACAATCCCGGGGACGCCGAATCTGGCGCCGTCTGAGAGAGGGATCCAGCCAGCGTCGCACCGACCTGGTTTACCTTGTCGAGGCCCATGGTAAGCGCCGTCAGGCCGGCAAGCCCACCGAGTTGCATGGATTCGACCGCGCTGCTTGGGACGATCACGATAGTGGAATTCGCCTTCAAACCCTCGTAGAGCATGTTCATGGCGCGCAGATGGAGTGCAACCGGGTTGTGCTCATAGCTCTTTGCGGCCTCGGCGAATTTCTCAGCGACCTGACGCTCGGAGTCGCCCAGGATGACGCGCGCCTGGCGCTCACGCTCGGCTTGGGCCTGCATCGACATGGCATCCTCCAGGGCCGAGGGAATGAGCACGTCCTTGACCTCCACGCTTATGACGTTGATTCCCCACGGTTCTGTCCGCTCATCGATGATCTTCTGCAGGACCGCGCTGATCTTGTCGCGACCCTCGAGCATTTCCGAGAGGACAGTCTTGCCGATCACGTCACGAAGTGCCGTCTGCGACGCCCAGCTAATTGCGCTCTTGTAGTCCGCCACATCGAGCGCGGCCTTCTTTGGGTCGACAATCTTCCAAAAGAGCACCGCGTCTACGTCCACGGGCACGGTGTCCTTGGTCAGGGTCTTCTCCGCCTTGAAGGCCGTTGTGATGACACGCGTGTCGATCCAATAGGGAATCTCGTCCATGATCGGAATGATGTAGAAGATTCCTGGTCCCTTGAGCTCGTGGAACTTGCCGAGGCGAAGGATTACGGCTCGGTCCCATTGGGCTGCCACCTGGATTGCCAGGGAGGTAAAGATGGCGATGATGACCGTAACGGCGCCGATGACAAATACCTGGGCGTTGCCCCCGGCGGTGTAGCGGGCATAGGCCAATGAGGCACCTATGGCGATGATCACGAGGGCGATCAGCTTAGAGAAAGAGCGATTGGAACTCATGTTTTTGGACTGTACTCCTCGATCGGGCCAGCGGTTGCGGCTCCCTCTGTCGGAGATATATCCTAGGGGATGATACCCCAGGCGGGACGTTCCCCCCATGGGGTATAGACCTATGGTAGTGGTATAGAATCATCTGAACCGACCTGGAGCGCGAGGTAGCTCTCGCTTTTCTTACGCGCCATTGGGAGGAGTGTTAGTTCGTTGCCGAAGCAATTTCCCGTTCCCAAAACGCTTCATTCCATTGCGCTTGGCTGCACTTAGCTGCCATTTCAGGGTTAGCAGGGGCTATTTTGGACACTTTTTGGACACCAGGGGACGGGCGGAAAATCTCCTTGATCATTCGCTATTCGCGAATAGCGTATATATATGATTACTAAGTCCCAAGACGTCCTTGTTGCGCTGAAACTTGCTGTGAAAGGAAGTAGGGAGACCTATGCCACATTGGGACAGTCGCTCGGAATGAGTGCATCAGAGGTACATGCGGCTGTACGCAGACTGATTGAAGCCCGACTGCTTGACCCAGAAACCGAAGGCATTCGGCATGAGCCTCTCCGAAATTTTCTCGTGCATGGTGTACCATACGCATTTCCGGTCAGGCCTGGGGAAGTGACTCGAGGGATGCCGACAGCTTGGGCCGCTCCAGTGATGTCCAGGAAACTTGCCCATTCTGAACAGATCCCGCCGATATGGCCCGACCCGGAAGGAAAAGTTCAGGGTTCGGCAATCGAGCCGCTCTATCCAAGCGTACCCGGCGCTGCACGTCTCGACCCAGAATTGTACGACATGCTCGCCTTAGTCGATGCGTTGCGCATTGGCCGTACGCGTGAACGGGTGATGGCTATACAGGAAATAGACGAGCGACTGAACCGCCATGCCATTGCCTAACCTTGGAACACTTCGCCACGTCGCTGATCAACTCGACAAACTCGAGCTTAACTATGCTTTTATAGGGGGATCTGTCGTTAACCTACTTCTAGACGATCCCGAGTTTTCGCCGGCTCGCCCTACCGACGACGTTGACGTGATCATAGAAGTTTTGACCACCGAACGATATTCGAGCGTCGAGGCCAGAATACGTGCTGTGGGATTTGAACATGATATGCGCCAGGGTGCACCTCTTTGTCGTTGGGTTCTTGGAGTTGTCACAGTCGATATCATGCCTACCGACGGCGAGCATCTTGGATTGAACACCAAGTGGTTTGCGGAGGTGCTCGCAACCGCGTCAGTCAAGGAGTTTGAAAGTATCCGAATTAATCTTGTGTCGCCGGTGGCTTTTCTGACGACAAAATGCATCGCGTTCCTCGATCGAGGCCGCGGTGACTTTTATGCGAGCCAAGATCTTGAGGATTTCATCGCCGTCATAGACGGACGAGCGGCGATTGTCGACGAAGTGATCAATTCTCCAATCGAGCTCCGGAATTTCGTTGTCGGCGCAGTCACGGAATTACTTAACGCATCTGATTTCGGTGAGTCGCTCACAGGGCACCTTCCGCCGGACCAGACAAGCCAACGACGCCTTCCTGGATTGCGAAAAAAGCTTCGCGACATCGCGGCAGTACGTTGATTTTCGGGTGAGGCCCAATTCAAACCTCTACGCGCCGTTGGCAGACTCGTAGTACGAGTATGACAATTCAGGCACGCCCACAGAGCCGGTGGCCCGCAGAATTCGGGGCGGAAAGATCCAGTTGCATGAAGCGACAGTGTGGCGCAGGATTGTTGCGTTAGCCCGATGAATCCAAAATCCAACCACGATCTCTCTAAGCGAATCGATTTGGGGATTAGACTTGGGGTTGCCAAGGCGCTCGAAGCTCACAGGAAGGCGGGCGAGAAAGTGGCGATTTGGCGAGATGGCAGGGTCGTCGATGTGCTGCCTCCGAGGCAGCGGCTCAAGAAGGCATAAGGGTATTTCCCGATCTGGAAGGGGATTGCGGCGATCATTGTCCACATGCTCGGTCGAGACCGGGGACGCCAGATTTGCAGCAGTATTTCTGGATACTTTACGGACACCGTTCGGGGCCCTGTTAAGGGCTTCCATACAGAAATCCCTCGTAACCTTTTGGTTACGAGGGATTAAATTGGGTGCAGGGGCTGGATTTGAACCAGCGACCTTCAGGTTATGAGCCTGCGCGGCCAATGCTCATGATCAAAAAGTTAGATTAAATCTAAGCCTTACTACGTGGGAAACTACGGGTTGTGAGTCTGTAACCTGAGTATCGCCTGATTTCGCAATCTTGCTCATCTCTTCGTATGAGTCACTTGGGGCGTCATCGGATTTGCGAATGTATCCCTCTATCGGTCTTGATGCATTGGGGGCGTAAGTTGCCGGCCACGCCATCCTCCAATGCGACGTCTCCTATTCTTGTTCGTGTCGGATGCTGAAGGCAAACTTGCGGAATCCTTTACTATAGTGAAGCCACTTATGGCCGCCCCAGAAAGTCGTAGGCGCTGAGATTCAGAGCGTCCATCGCGGGGATTCGAACCGCTTCTGCCGCCTCGAGTATGAGTCGCGAGATAACACTGACTTACTTGATTGTTTCGTTCAGAACAGGCGGACAGGGTTCCGTGCAGCCCACCGTGGCAACCCAATGAAACCGTTGCCGGACTACCCTACTGAACAGCGCCTTGCCCGGGAAGGTTGGTCCAACACAACCGCTGCTCCGTTCTGACCCATGAAGGTATCACAACCAAAAGAGCCTCTGGGAAGCGTCGAGGTTTTGCGCGCACTGTGGAGTCGCTCACCGGACGCGCAGGCGACATCGAAGCATGATGGTCCCTGTCGCCGAACGAGCCGATGTGTGCTTCCGAGTACTTCATCTCCCCCCGTAGGGGGCCGCCTCCAACAATGCGGATAGGCAAAAGCTCTACTTTCACCGTACGGGGCTCCAGATCGAGCATTGAGCCAATCATCGAAATTCGCCTCTGCGTGGTTGTCCGCATCGGCCTATCAGAGGTTTTGCACTACGGTTTGCCTCAATCTGCTCCTGGATTTCGTTTGCGAACGTCATCTGTGCGAGCGCATCCAAGATATAGCAAGGAACCCGAGGGCTAGAAAAATGATGACTCCAAGCACAATCGCAAAATTCACTTTGGTCGCCCACCTGCGCGGCTGGACCAAAGGCTGACCGTCGTTTTTGTCGAATCCCATATTCGAAAGTTGCTTGCAGGCGATTTATCTTTTGGGCGTCGGCGCCTCTTTGATTCCGGTGCGCCATGGGCCAGCCAGCCTCACGAGCCAGATGCTGAGCCCGCCGGTGACAATAATTACAAAAAAACTCTAGATTCGGCCGAGACTGTAGCTGACGACAAAGAGCTCGGACCGAGCCCACAGATTAGCGATGAGGCCTAGGCTGATGACTCCAAGAATAATCCCTGAAACCCTGAGACCGATAGTGCCCAGCTTCATATCAAAATGCGGCGAGAGCCAATGTTCTAGGCTGAAAAATGTCGGGCCCAATAGCGATCTAGCCACCGACCGGGTTCGATGTGCTTTGTGGGCATCTTTGGCAATGAATAGGCCTTGAGCGCTTTAGCTTTGATTAACATGTAGTAAGGCATTCGTCTTTTCCCAACTATGAAGTATAGGACACTTAGCGCCAGTAGGGTCTGCGGTAGTAGTAGCCGCCGCCGCGGAAGATCCATCCGCCTTCCACATATACCTGAAAGCCGGGGGGTGGCACGGTCCAGTACCCGGCGGTCCAGACGTACTGAGTTCCAGTCCATTCCCAGTAGCCAGGGACCCATATGGAATTCGGGTTGGGCTGAGCGACGATGACCTCGGGTGCTGCGGCATACGATGGGTAGACAGGGACGGCTGCCAACGGCTGTCCATATATCGTACCGTTTTGGTGGTCGACCGAGTTTCCGATGGTTCCACCGGCGATGGCTCCTACGATAGCGCCGATTAAGGCGCCAGCGGGGCCGTTTCTGCCGCCGCTGTTGTTACCGATAATTGCTCCTGCGACAGCGCCTGCAGCTCCGCCTTCGACTGCGCCATTCTGAGTGTTGGGGCCTGTCCCGACACATCCAGTGAGGACCGTGCAAAGGGCGAGGGCTAAGGCCGAATTTCCGATTTCCATGGGTTCTTTCTTAATCGAGATTGCGAATCGCTCGCCGAAGGGGGTATAGAGCCTTGGCACCTCGGGCCGTTCGTTTTAGAAGAGCATAAAATGCGAGGTTTGAACTACAGTGATGTAGTTGTTTTGCCAGTCGGCCTGGGGTACAGACCGTTCAGTTCCTCGATCACGTTTCCCATGACGTTGTCGCTATCCGGATTAGAACGGGAAAGCGGATTGGCGAGCGCGACCTCGTTCCTCCCGTCGCGCCGGCGAATTGATCGTTGATATAATTGCCGCTCGGCTTCCAGCCATAATTCGTCGTCGCAGCTATGCGGGCACCCCTTTTCCCGCCATAGCATCTCTGCCCGCGTTGCGATTTCCTTATGAGACGGGGGCAACACGGTGTCCACGGAAGACGCCAACGATGGGGATGAGGGAACGGGAGCTCTCTTCTTCATCGGGCATCCTTGCTCACTCCATGCCCGTTTGCAACCGTCGTGGCCGATTCGATGACTCCTGAAATCAACTAGAGTTGAATTTCCTGAGCTTACCCGTTCTTGCTGGCTGTGTAATTACCAACTTGGGAAACCAAACTGCACCGGCTGCGGCATATGCATCGGCGGGCGTCTCAGGCCGCTCGCACAAATCCGAGCAAATAGAAGGAGGGGAACACCCCATAGCCTATAAGCTGCCCTTTGCGCTAGGATACGCGCCCGGCAAAGAGTTTCCTGCGACCGGACACGGAACACCACCCTGGATGAACGACAGATCCGGTCGCCTACCTCTCCAATCTCAAAGAATGAAATCACTCATGCTAAAGAAGCCCTCTTCTCTTCGAAGCCAGGATCTCGGAAACATTGGATTACCATAAAGAAACGGCACGAAAGAGGAGATTTTCTCCACCATCAGCCGGCCCGGGCGGTTATGTCCTGATCATTGCAGCAGCGCGCCCTTCTAAACTGATTCCGTATGGTTGAAGCGAAGACAATATTTCCCATGCAGCAGGAAACTAGGAGGCGTTGGTTGACGATCATAATATTGTCGGCACTCGTTCTCGCCGTGGGCTGGCTGGACTACCTGACCGGAAGGGAGATTGTGATTTCGCCATTTTATCTCATCCCTATTCTTTGGGCTACTTGGAAAGTGGGGCGGAGGACTGGATTGGTTCTGGCGGTGTCCTGCGCGGGAATATGGTTGGTTGCCGATATGGTCGATCGTCACCCTTACTCTCATCCCATAGTCCTATATTGGAACGCGTTCACGCTGGCGGTGCTTTATGTTGTCGTGGTGTATTTGTTGAGTGCGTTTCATGACGCCCACCGACACTTGGAAGCAACTGTGCAGCAGCGGACGTCCGCATTGCAGGGGGAAATCGCCGAAAGGAAACGTTTGGAGGCCGCCAAAATCCAGAGCGAGCGGCTTGCCGCAATGGGCACGATGGCCGCTGAGGTGGCACACGAAGTTCGAAACCCGCTCAGTTCGATTGTACTCAACCTTGACCTGCTCCTAAACGAGGTGGAAAAGATGGCCGGCACGAGCCAGCATCCGCCAGACGAAGGGCGGCTGCTGGTGAGCGAAGTGCGCTTGGAGGTTTGCCGCATCCAGCGTGTCCTGGCGGACTACCTGCAATTTGCCCGGAAATCGACGTCGCAGCGAAGGCCAGTATGTTTGAACAAGCTACTCGGGCAAAAACTGGCGTTCATGCATGGTGAATTCGAGCAGGCCGGCGTGAAACTGCGAACCGCTTTCGATCAATCGCTCGCACCCGTGGAGGCAGATGGGGAACAGCTGTGGCAGGCGACACTGAATTTGGTCCGCAACAGTCTTGAAGCAATGCATCAAGGTGGCGAACTGGCGGTCAGCACCCGTCGCGACGACACGCATGCCGTCGTGCAAGTCTGTGACAACGGCCAGGGGATGGCCTCGGAGCAGCTTAGGCAGGTGTTTACCCCTTTCTTCACCACGAAAGCCACTGGGACCGGCTTGGGTCTGTCCCTCGTACAGCAAATTGCCGCTGAACACGGCGGCCGTGTGGAATGCGTGAGCGCGCCCCACAAAGGCAGCACATTCGCCATCCTCCTTCCGCTCACGCCTTGATCCTGACATGGCAAGCAAATCGAGCATCCTCTTGGTGGACGACGACGAAAGATTAGGCACCGCCGCAGGCAAAGTGCTTACCAGCCAAGGTTACCGCGTCAGCGTTGCCACGTCCGGTCGCGAAGCGCTAACAGTGTTGAAGCAACAGGGTGCCGCTTTGGTGGTCAGCGATCTGTGCCTGCCGGATGTGGATGGCATCGTGTTGCTCAAGCAGATCCGCGAATTCAATCCCGAAGCCGAGGTGGTGATGATCACCGGCCACGGCAGCGTTGAGAAGGCAGTCGAGGCGATGAAGTTCGGCGCCTATGATTTCATCGAGAAACCGCTGGACAGCGCCGTGCTGTTGAAGACGGTCGCCAAGGCGCTTGAAAAGCAACGGCTCACGATCGAAAACCGGCAGCTGCGCCGCCAGCTTCATCGACGGCGCGGCATTGAAGGGCTCATCGGAGACAGCCCGGCCATGAGGGCGGTCCGACAAGTTATCCGTCAAATCGCCCCCACCAACATCAATGTGCTCATTCAGGGCGAAAGCGGCACTGGCAAGGAAATCGTCGCCGACGCGCTCCATGAACTCAGCAGCCGCCGCGACAAATCCCTGCTGAAAATCAGCTGTGCCGCGATTCCGGAAACCCTGTTGGAGAGCGAATTGTTCGGCCACGAGCGCGGCGCATTCACCGGCGCTGCCGGCAGCAAAGCAGGCAAGCTCGAACTGGCGGAAGGCGGCACGCTGCTCCTCGACGAAATTGCGGAAATGAGTCCCGTCATGCAGGCAAAGCTGCTTCGCGTCTTGCAAGACGGGCAATTTCAACGACTCGGCGCCACACGCGACATTCGGGGCGACTTCAGGCTGTTGTGCGCGACTCATACTGACATTCCGAAGGCCATCGACGAGCAGCGATTTCGGTCCGATCTGTATTACCGGATCAACACCGTTCAGATTGTGCTGCCACCGTTGCGTGAACGCCACGGGGACGTGCCTTTGCTGGCGAGTCATTTTCTCCGAACATTTGCCGCGGAGATGAACAAGGACGTTCACGGCATCGACGCATGCGCACTCGATCAGCTGCTCGCTCATTCCTGGCCCGGCAATGTGCGTGAGCTGGAGCATGTCATTCAACGAGCCGTGGCGTTGGCGGCTGGCGACACGATCCGTAGCGTGGAATTTGCTCCTGCTGCCGGAGGCAGTGCGTCGGGTGGCCGGGAAACATGGGACAGCTCCATCGTTTCCATTCCCATTGGCACCAGCGCGGACGAGGCCACCAAACGATTCGTGCGAGCCACCGTCGAGCAGTGCGCGGGCAATAAATTCCAGGCCGCACGGATTCTTGGCATACCGTCGCGCACCATGTATCGGAATTTCGGGTCCGTCAGTCGGTAACATCGGCTCTGCCAAAATGGCCGCGTGCAAGCTGCCGATGTGGCATTAACCCGAGACGCAGCGTTTCCTGCGCAGCGGTCATTCACTTCATAAGAACGGATGGACCCAGTGCTTACATCCGGGATGCCTTTTATGGCATGGCGCATGCAAACAAAGCGCCTGCAACAATGAACCGCCTCCGCAACAGGACCATTCTCTTGATTGATGATGACGAGAGCTTGTTGCGCGCGCTCAACAAGGTTTTAAGCGACGCGGGCGCGACGGTCACCACCGCATGTCGGGGAGGAGAGGGCATGGAAATCCTGCGCAAACGCGAAAAGCAGTTTGACCTCATCATCACCGACCTGCAAATGCCGTTTGTGAAGGGTGTGGACGTAGTCCGGGCGGTCCACGATTTCTTTCCGCCGCAGCCGGTGATAGTCCTGACCGCATTCGCAAATCCCGATATAAGGGCAGCGTGCATGGAACATGGTGCGGTGGCGGTTCTGGAAAAACCCGTGGGCAGCCAGGGATTGATCGCCGCGGTCGAAGCAGCGTTACGCGCAGGGGCGACGACGCGGGACCGAAACTCCGTCTCTCACAAAACCGCTACCGAGCAGCCTGCACAATTAAATCCCGCAAGCGGTCATCCTCATTACATCTAAATTCCAAGCGAAAAAAACAAATACAATGAAAACGAATGAACTCGCCCGAAGCCAGCGGACTACTGGCGGCTTTAGCCGCCGCACCGCTATCTACTCCCACCGTATCGCAATTGGTCGATGGTCCTCGACGCTCTTAGTTGCCGCTGGAATGCAAATTCTGGCGTTGCCGCGGTTACAGGCGGCGGCAGCTGAAAATCAGATTACCGACGTCGGCATCACATCTGTGGTCGAAAAGGGATTAAAACATGAAAAGGGAGTGGCCCCAGATGATGTGGATGTAAGCACCAGCCAAGGAATCGTTACGCTATCTGGCTCGGTAGATAACATTCTTGCCAAAGAACGGGCTGTGAAGATCGCCGAGAGTATCCGTGGCGTGCGCGGAGTGATTGACCAAACCACCGTTACCACGGTGTCCCGCTCCGACGGCGATATCAATAAGGACATCGCAGCGGCGCTGAAGCAGGATCCTGCGACCGAATCCTATCAGGTAGCCGTTTCCGTTCAGGATGGCGTCGCCACTCTAACTGGCAGCGTCGGCTCCTATGGCGAAAAGCGACTTGTCGCGCGGATCGCCAAAGGGATCAAGGGGGTCAAAGCGGTTCAAGATTCTGTCACGATCAACTATCTCGCGAAACGTACCGATACTGAAATTGCCGCCGACATCACGGCTCGCCTCCAGTGGGATGTCTGGATCAACGGTGAGCTTATCAAACCGGTAGTGGAAGATGGGAAAGTGACGCTTACCGGGACGATCGGAAGTGCGATCAGCAAATCGCGGGCCCTTGATGATGCCTGGGTAGGTGGTGTGACGTCCGTGAACGATAGTGGCTTAAAAATCGAACCAAGGGCGAGCACTGGTCCGCATCAAGAGCACGAATACGCCGATAGGTCCGATAGCCAAATTCAACAGGCCGTCGAGGCCACACTTCTTCTTGATCCGCGCGTTTCCCCATTTCCTCCTACAATAACGGTCGAAGGTGGAGGCGTCATCCTCAGCGGCAACGTAGGGAATTTGAAGGCGAAAACCTCCGCTGAACAGGATGCCAAAAATATAGTAGGAGTATTGCGAGTCGACGACCTACTGAACGTGAGGCCGAGCCAGCGCCCAACCGATGCGGATATGGAGAAACAATTAAAAGCGGCCTTGGCCTGGGATCCATTGGTGGACAGTGACACAATAACCGTGGCTGTCACTCATCGCATCGCGCATCTCTCCGGGATGGTCGATTCAAGCTTCCAAAAGGCCGAAGCGCAGGATGTCGCCTCGCGGATAAAGGGAGTATTGTCGGTACGCAATAATCTGAAAACTGAACCGGAGTTCTCGACTTACTACTTAGACGACTATTCGCCCTACTACTCGTACGGCGACTGGCCCTATTATTCTTACTACGGAGACGGGTATAATAGCAAGTATCTCAACTACGACTACGGCATGTTTGAGCCACGGCTATATATGTCCGACGACCAAATCAAAAAGAGTATCAAAGACGAGTACTTCTGGAGTCCCTTTATAGACAACAGTGACATTAACGTCACCGTTAACGGAGGAGTGGCCACCCTGACCGGCACCGTGGGGACCCGAATCGGTTTGAGCGCAGTGGAGGAAGATGCCTATGCGGGTGGCGCCACCAGCGTGGTAGACCAAGTCAAGCTCAAGCATCACGCTTGGTGGTGGTGGTGGTAGCCTCGAGGCTTTCGACTAATACGAGCAAGATCCCACCTCATCTATGCATCAATAAGACAAAAACAAAAAAAATGAGTACGAATAATTCTGTCATTGCTATCTATCCAACGCACACGGCCGCTGAAGCGGCCATCAAAGAACTGCAGCAATCCGGATTCGAAATGAAAAAACTGTCCATAGCTGGGCGCGGCTATCACACTGATGAGACTGTAGTCGGCTACTACAATACGGGTGACCGGATGAGGCATTGGGGAAAGATGGGGGCCTTTTGGGGTTGGATATGGGGCTGTTTATTCGGCTCCGCGTTTTTTCTCATTCCAGGATTTGGGCCATTGCTCGTCGCTGGACCGCTTGTCGGTTGGCTTGTCGGGGCGCTGGAGAGTGCGGTCGTTGTAGGTGGTCTGAGCGCGATTGGCGCTGGACTATACGGCTTAGGCATTCCCAAGGACAGTATTCTGCAATACGAGACAGCGCTTAAGGCCGATAAGTTTGTCGTTATCGCTCACGGCTCAATCGATGAAACTACCCAGGCCCACAAAATCCTCAACCGCACCAAACCGGAGAAATTGGAGCATCATCAACGGACGCAGCAGCGGGTCGTGGCGTCAGTTTGAATTAAATGGTTCTTCCGAACAGCTGTCTGATCAGAACCCATTGATTTCGAGTTGAATAGGAATATCAAACGTCACTTTTGTTGTATCAACGTTCGCAAACAGTTCCGCCAGAGGCACTTTCTCCAGTGCGGAAATCGAGACAACTTGCAAAACTTCGTGAAGGCTGTGCGGCAGGGCGAGTTCTTGTCTGGCGATGGCGACCAGCAGGTAAGCGCTGAGCGCGGTCCAGATTTGGACGGCGACGCCGTTTACGGTGTTCGAGAAAAATCCACGCAGTCGCAGAGGTTGCTTCAGCCATTTGAAAAACAATTCGATCCGCCAGCGATGGCGGTAAATCAGGGCGATGGTGAGCGCGGGCAGATCGAAGTTGTTGGTGAGGAAAACCAGGGTCAATTGAGTCTCTGTATCGTAGTAACGGATGCGGCGCAGGGGCTCGGGGTAGTCGCGCCGCGTCTGATACCCGTTCAGTTTAATGGTCTGGTCGCAGCGAACGCCGGTCTGTTTGTCCACGGGCCGAGAGAAACAGACATAGAAGCGGGTGTTGGATTTGGCGCGGGTCACGAACCAAGCCTTGGCGGCGGTGAAGCGATGAAGTCGCGCATAGTCGACGTACCCGCGGTCGAGGCAATAGTAGCTGCCCGGCTGGATCGAAATCTCGTCCAGGAAACGCACATCGTGACGGGTGCCGGCGACCAACGTGCAGAAGGTGGGCAAATCGCTGGCCACCGCCAGCATGACGTTGAGTTTGACCGCAGCCTGCGTGCCCTGCCAACGCGCCCAAGGAAACAACGCCAGACTCAGATCGATCAACGTCGCATCGATCGCAAACAAGTCGCCGTCCAACTCCAAACTGGACGGCTCGGCTGCGTTCAGTCGTTGCGCCCGTCGCATCAAAACCGTGGCGACATCCGCGAACAGCCGCGCGTCGCGATGTTCGTTGGCGTAGGCAAGATTGCACCGCTTCACGGTTCCGCGAATACCCGCGTGGTAGAGGACGTGCCGTCGCGACCGCAAACACGCCTCGATGTCGCGCAGGCTCTCCCGATAGGTCAATTGCGCGAAAACCATCGTTGCAAAATGATCGTAAGGCGACAGCGCCGGCGTATCGCGTGGCATCGGATAGCGCGCCGCGCAACGGGCGAACTCCTTCACTGCGAGTCCATCGAGAATCTGCGCCAACACCGTGCGTCCATGGTTCATTGGGCCAAACTGGCCCGTTCGAACCGGCTGAAAACCCAAATCGAGGACACATCTACAATCGCCTAACAAGCCTTTGCATAAGTGCTAACAAACTTTAACAAGTCGCTTAATCAGACAGCAGTGGGGACTGACCCTCGTCGCAAAGTCAGCTTCGAGCAGACCTTGTTCGGCCGAAAACGACTTTAGGCTTTCGAAAAACTGCCGGGAGCCGTGCTCGCCGATTTCGACCATCTGTCGGTAATAGTCGGCGTTTGCTGGAAGTACGGTGGCCATCGGAATGCTGTGTCGCGAAGCCTAGACGGTAGCCGATGCTCGACCAAGGGCGAAGAGCAGCGCTCCTAGCCGATGCTGGGAACATGGCTGCAAAGGTCGGGCTTGGCCCAAAATTCACGTCTGAACTACGTCGCTCCAAAAAAACTACGTCCAAAACTACGTCACCTCTTTCACGAAGTTGCCCCAAGTTGCCCGATGTTTCATTTCCAAAACCGCGCTTCAGGGACTTTCGCAACCCCCTGAAACCAAGAAACCTCCAGAGGTTTCTGGAGGTTTCAAATTGGGTGCAGGGGCTGGATTTGAACCAGCGACCTTCAGGTTATGAGCCTAATGATTCCCTCTCAACATTTTAACTTCCCTCTGGTGTGACGGACAGGGACCGACTGGGACGGACAGGGACGGGGTCATTTTGGACAGTGTTTGGACAGTAAAATCTCCCGCATCGCTGGTGCCGTTATCGTTTGGAGTTGAGATTCGTTGCCGAAGTTTTTGGAAGCTGCGCTTCTTCTAATCTGCGGAGGCTTCGTTGTGCCTCCGCTCAGTCACTCAACCTCGGAACCGATGGCGGAATGGCTATCCTCCAAAATGGTTTTCACCAGTTCATCTTCACCGCAGACGATGATCTTGGCAAAACGTTTGAACCAGCGGCCCGACGGGACCGTCGGATCGGTATCGAGCCACCTGGCAAGGTTCTGCAAATCTTCGATCGGAACGGCCCGTTCGCGAACTCTGAGCGCCAGATGCTCGATCGCGGCCCGCGGAACGTTTTTACGCCGAACCTTCGGCATGGCCAAAGAACCCGTTCACCAGTTCCTCTTGGAGGCGGTCTCCCTCCTCGGGTGTATTGGCCTCGACCATCTTGTGCGCAAGGTTTCCCAGTTCACGGGGGGTAAGAGGGCGCGCTTCTAGCTTCACTGTATAACCGAGTGCTCTGGCTGTTCGCTGAATGGTTTTGAAGGTGGTGGAGGTGTTCTTTACGTCTAGCGCCCGCCGTACAGCGGTACGCCCTGTGCGCAGCTGCTTTGCGAGTCCCGCAACGGTGACGTGCTTTCTCTTCATCGACTTCGCAAGGGTTCGCTTTACATCAAGCAAGTCGGCTAACTCGGCACGGATTGCGGTGGTCTTGGGCATAAAACGAGGGTGGTTCATTATTGTACCATGTCAAGAGCTTGGGAGGGTATATGGGCGAAGTCCGGAGAACTGCATGCCCGCTCAAGTAATCGCCTTGGCCAAAGTAACAACTAGCACCAGTTGCATCTCTGAGCATAGCCCTTCTTGAATCCTTTAAGTTGATCAGCAATAAGGCCCTTGAACTGGGTCCAAGGGCCTCAAATTGGGTGCAGGGGCTGGATTTGAACCAGCGACCTTCAGGTTATGAGCCCGACGAGCTACCAGGCTGCTCCACTCTGCATCAAGTGAAAGGACAGACTGCTAGTGGAGCTACAGACTGTCAAGGGGGCTTTTGTTTTCTCGCTCAAGTAAGCGGCAAACAGACTCTTGAATGAGTCTCGACCAACGATCCCCTGGCCGCGGTATTGTGAGCGTTCACGAGGCCAAACACTTTCACCCGACGACTTGACGCGGAATTTGACCCTGCTGGGTCCGCTTTTGGGTCCGGAGAGCGGCGAGGCGTTCACTTGCGTCCATTCCTGTTCAGATTTGTTCAGCCTTTAATAGCTCCACAATTAGATCATCCACGACGGCAATGTCGGGCGGTACGTTTTTGCCGCCAGAAGGTTGGGCGATCCGGAACATTGCACCTTCAAGTCGACGAATGTAGCCCGGGAGCCGCCGAGCGAGTCGCTCGAGAACGGCAACAGGCAGATCAAGGGGGATAGTCTTCGCCTTGAGGTGGAGGATGGCCAAGCGGGTTCGGTAACTGGGGGGGAGCAGGGCGATCGCCTTAAAATCCATAAAATGCCGAGCAAGGCTATGGTCTGGCACGGTTAGCTCGGGCATAGGTCTGTCGCATGTGACGACAATACGACGTCGAGGGAGATCAAAGAGTTGACGCATGGTTCGCCCGACACGGTCATCGGCCAAGAACTGGATGTCGTCGAGGAGCAGCATATCCAGTTGCTGGTAACGATGGAGGAACCCCTCCATGGCCCCCGTTTTATGGGCGAGATGATGCTCAGCGGCGAATTTCTCCGTTGAGAGGCGGGCGACCCTGGCGTCTGGATCATGTTGGAACAACCTGTGCTCGATTGCACTCAATAGGTGCGTTTTGCCGAGCCCAACTCCACCGTGGACGAAAAGCAGACTGTGGGCGTGCTTGAAGGGTTTGGAGGCGGCACGGCAGGCCGCGAGGGCGGCCTGGTTACTCGGACCGACGACGAAGCCTTTGAAAGTATGGCGCAGGTGCATACCGCAGGCAGGGCTAGAACTCATGGCATTGCCTCATCGCCGCAGTCACGGCGGGGCAGGCTCGGAATATACACTTGGTGTCTCCCCCGGATTTTCCTCAGGAATACCCATCCTCGCTTCGGGAAGCCGGCTTAACGAATTGCCCTGCCGTGCCGATAAGTAAGGATGGACGAAAAGAACCCGGTGGATGAAACAATCAGGCTTCTAGGCCCGGAGGGCTTGGCGCTCCACTACGCGTGGCTGGAGCAAGAGCTCACGTCCAATGGAACCGAAGTTTCAGCGGATATGGCGGCGGTTTTCCGGTGGTCCAAAGATTTTTTGGCAGGGAAAGCGACGACGAAAGACGGCAAGTTTGCGAACTCGGAACGTGTTGCGATGTTCAGCAAAAAAATCTCCGCTGGGAATCCTCGCTGAGCCTCGGCAAAGCCGTCGTTTCATAACACGGGAGTTGTGCGACCCTGCGCTGGCCGAGATCCTGCACTTTATGAGCGGATGCCTTACGTCGTCGCCGTTCAGCACGCCCTCAGAGGGAACACCCGACGGCGAGCCAGCAGCAGATTGACGACGAAATCCTACTTAAGAGAAACCGTTGTCACAGCCCGCTCGCTATCGTTGGATTGCTGTCGCGGGACAATTCACCCAATTTCTCTCGGAATGAACCTAGCAGGCCGGCTCAAGAAAATTGATGCGAAATGCGTTCGTGCCCATCGGCTGTTGAACAAGATCGCCATTGCTGAAGTGAGCGACCCCTCGATCTTTGGTCTCGCCGACGATGTTCGAAAGGCCATCGAGGATCTGACCAAGGCTCGTGAGATGCTCAATGACTTGGCCGAGGAACCGCCGAATAACTGAGCCGTCGGGAATGTCCGGGGCGCGTGCAATAGCCTGCCTCAGACGAGCCCGGCAGGATTGATCACAAGCGCGATGCGTCCATCTCCCAGGATTGTAGCGCCCTGGAACGCCGTGATGCTCTCGAAGTCGCGGCCCATGGGTTTCACGATGACCTCAACTTGGCCGAGGAAAGAATCCACCGCGACGCCGATATTGCCGCGATTGGTCTCGACGATGGCGAGCGGCACTTCTTCGGCCCAGACAATCTCGCCAGTCCGAGGTTGGGAGGAAAAATGGTCCGCGAGGCGTAGCACCGGAAAGACCTCATTCCGAAGCGTCGCGAAATCGGTGCGCTCATGACGGTGAATGCGGTCGCGCGGCAGGCGCACGGTCTGAACCACGGACTCAATCGGGAAGACGTAGTCTTCACCATTCGCCTGCACTAATACTCCCTTTGACACCATGAGGCTCGCAGGCAGCGTGATCGTAATTTTAGAGCCACGACCAAGCTGGCTTTCCAGCGTAGTTGTGCCGTGCAGTTGGCGGATGTTGCTGCGGACGACATCCATGCCGACGCCACGTCCGGAGATGTCGGTTAGCTTCTCCGCTGTCGTCAGCCCGGGAAGAAAAATCAGCTCGAGTGCTACTCGGTCGTCCATAGCTGCCGCGGCTTCGGGCGTGATGAGGCCTTTCTCGACTGCTTTCCGCCTGAGGCGTGCGGGGTCCATGCCGCCGCCGTCGTCGTGTATTTCGATGATGACATTGGTCGCCTTGTTATAGGCCTTCAGTGTCACCTTGCCGGAGCGCGGTTTGCCCGCCCGCGTCCGCGCTTCCGGTGATTCGATGCCATGGTCCACCGCATTGCGCACCAGATGGACGAGGGGATCGGCGATCTGCTCGACCACGGTCTTGTCCAGTTCGGTGTCCTCTCCCTCCAGCAGAAGTTCGGCCTCCTTGGCTTGCACCCGGCAGATATCGCGCACCATTCGCGGGAACCGCTGAAAGACCGTCCGGATCGGCGTCATGCGAATCGACAGCACCGCCGCCTGGAGGTCTTCGGCTATGTGCGAAATGTGGTCGCCGGCGTCCTTGACCTCCTTGCCCACGCCGCTCAGGCCATGCTCCACTGTGAGACGCTTGGCCAGGAGTGGAAAGGCGTTGCGGGCCACCAGCAACTCTCCTGCAGAGCGCATGAGTCGGTCCAATTTTTCCTGGTCGACTCGGATTGTAGCCCGGGCACGCGGCGCTTCCTTGGGCGGTGCGGCCGATGTCGGGACCGCCGCGTCAGCGACGATGGCGGCAGGAATGGCCGGCGCCGCTGGAGGCGGCCCGGCCCCCAGGCGGGAGTCCCGGCGCAAGGACTGGATCAACGCTTCCAGTTTTCGATGGCCCGCAGCCAAGTCTTCGTGGATCTGATCAGATATCCTCACCTTACTGGAAACTGCCACTTCCAGCAGGAGAATGTCCTCGCCCAACAGCGCCGCGGACTCCGGTTGCCCTTGCTGGTTCGCGGCGGCCTGAAACGTTTTCAGAATGCGCAGATAATTCCTGCAGCATACGGCATCAGGTTCCGTCGCACCGCGGAGCCGGGCCAGGAAGCCCTCCACTGCCTGCAGGCTCTGCGCCGCGATGTTCAGGAACGAGGCGAGCGGACCATTGTCCGCATCTTCGGTGGCGGGCGCTTCGAACTCCCGCTCGATGCGGATCTCGCTTTCGTCTTCGACGAAGAGAAAGACCTCCTTGATCTTGGCCACGGGATGCACGCTCACCAAGGCCACGTCCCAAGCCAGGTAACAATGCTTGGGATTCAAGCTCGCCAACGGGGGAATGCCCTCGGTCCGAGCGGTCACGGTGGCCTCGCCCAACGCCCGCAGTTCGTCCACCAGACTGACCGGATCGGTCCCGCTGAAGAATACCTGCGCGTGGGGCTTAAAGAAGACGTGGTGACGCTGCGGGCCAGCGACGTCGTCTCCGGCCTGGCTGCAGGCCGCTGTCTGGGTGGTTTTCGGCAGAAACCGGGCCAGCGCCTCCACCACTTCATGGCACACCGGTGCCAACGTGGCCGGCTGATCGGTCTCGAGCAGTTGCCCGAGCAGGTCCTTGGCTTGGAGCGTGAGATCGATCATCACCGGCGTTATCGTCAATCGCTCCATCCGGGCCTCATCGAAGAGTTCCTCCACGTGATGAGCAAACGCCGCCATTTCCTTGAAACCGGCTGTCGCGCCGGAGCCTTTGATCGTGTGAATTGCCCGGAACACGCGGTTCAGCAGCGCCGCGTCCTGGGGACGTGACTCCAGTTCCAGCATCGACGAGTCAAGCTCGGCCAGCAGGTCAGCGGCCTCCAGGCGAAAGGAGTCGCGTAACTTGAGTTGAAGGGCAGCGATGTCCATGGGATACTAAATATTCAAACCGCGTCAGCGCGGTTCACGGGCAGACCTTTTTTACGACCGCGAGCAATTGCTCGACCTGGAACGGCTTGACGATCCAGCCGGTTGCGCCGGCTGCCTTACCTTCCATTTTCTTTTCCTTCTGCGATTCGGTGGTAAGCAGGACCATCGGCGTGAATTCATATTGCGGTGTCGCGCGCAGGCGGCGGATGAGCTGGATCCCGTCCAGGTTCGGCATGTTCAGATCGGATATGAAAAGGTCAATTTTCTGGGCAGAGCCTTTCGTCAACGCGTCCAGTCCGTCCTGGGCTTCAATGACGTGGTAACCCGCCTCGAGCAAAGTGAAGTTGACCATCTGCCGCATGGTCGGCGAGTCGTCCACGATCATGATAGTCTTAGGCACGTTGCACCTCGGCCCCGGCGAGCCGGTCTGATGAAGTTTCGGTTTCATGGCCTCTCGCAAGAGATATGCCCACGCGAGCTTCTGCCGCGGCGAAATCGGCGGAGGCATCGATCACGCCGAAATCCAGCACCGCTTGCGACAAGGCATAGAGAATCTGCATGATGGACGAATGGACGGTTTTGGCCGCGTGAGCGTTCACGCGCACACTTCCGCCGCCCGCGGCCAAGGGCAGAACCGCCTGGTAGAAGCCCGCGGCTTGCTGAATCGACATTTCGCTGCCGAGCACAACCACGCTGGCGGTGCCATCCTGAGAAATTGTCCAGTTCATGCCGTTGCCTCCGTTTTCCAAACTTCCATTGTCACGGTGGTCCCGGTACCGGGCGCTGACTGGATGTGGAAATGGTCTACCAACCTGCGCGCGCCCGGCAAACCGGTCCCGAGCAGGCCAAGTTTGGCGTCCTCAATAAACCGCTCCGGGCGCTCGATGCCCTTGCCTTTGTCCGACACGATGATTCGCAGCCCAACACGTTCCGCATTGCTCACACGGCCAATCTGAAAAATCCCGGAGCAGCCGGCGTGTTGTACGACATTACGGGTAATTTCAGAGATCGCGGTAGCGAGCCTCGTCAAGACTGCCGGCTCAAAGCCTAACTCTGTCGCTTGGTCGCGGGTCACGAATCGCGCCAGCAGCACGTCCTGTGTCTTAGCAATCGGCAGGCGAGCTTGTTCAACCCAGACAATGTTATAATTCGTTGTCTCGGGCACTGCGGCTGTTGGTGGGGATGTGTCCACCGGTGGGATGACTAGAGCGGGGGTCGTCATCAGAAGAGTTCGACGTTGGCGCCTAGTGCGACCTCCTCCGCGGGCTCCTCTGCCACGGAAGTTGGCTGCGGTGTGCTCGGGATCGTAGTGCTCGCGGATAGTATCTCCGACATTGGTTGTTCGGGCATGGATTCACCCGCTGAAAAGACCTCGGCACCGGAGTCGGCAGCGGGCGCCGATGGCACGTCGTTTAGCAGATTGCTCGATGGTAATCCGGTGGCCGCACGGACCAATGGCAGCCCCGTCAGCAAGACTGCGGCGTGCGCCTGTCTCTCTGACTCCATGGTATAGTTGGCCCGCAACCGATCAATGTTGCCGGAGGCTGCGGCATCCATAGCCAATCCGGCGCCGTCGGCGCCCCCCCAAGTCACCAGGTATTCAAAGAACTCGAGTGACCGCGACCTGGTCTCGGCGACGGTCGTCGGAAATTGGACTTTCGCGAGAACTGCATCGACCGATTGCGCGAAGGCAACTTGTTGGCAGGAGATACGCTCAACCATGAGAGGAATCGCGCCTTCCAACTGCGCGAGTTTCTCTTTCGAGAGCACCGATTCATCGGTCAAGATATCGCGCTCAACCTTGCCCAAGGCCTGAAAATCCGCCAGCTGCTGCCCGAGATTATTCACCATTTGGGCTGTCTGATAAAGCTCGGCTCCCATTTGACCCACTCGCGGTATCGCATCGTCCGATACCGCACGAACTCGCCCTGCCAGCACCTCCAAAGTGGCACCGTCAGCCGCGTGTATGGCAAAAACCTGTGCATTTAGTGCGGCTAGCCGCACGTCGCCAGCCAAGGAGGTTGCCTTAGTGGTGCAGTTGATGAACGCGGCCTGTAACGGTTCGAAGGCAGCGAGAATCTCGGCAATTCTCAGCACGGCTTGGTCGATGATGGCGAGAATCCCGCTGATGCCATTCTGACATAGATTGGCAACCGTCTCGTCGAGCGCGGTGCTACCAACCTTGACAGCCGCATCACTTGCAGTTCCCGAGTCGGAGCGCAGGCCTTGGATGCCCGCCTTGACACTGTCAGCGGCACGGTTGAGTTCATCGAAGACACCTTGGACTTGCTCCAGCTGGATTTGCCCGGCATGAAGGACGAACTGGCGCGTTCCTAAGCCGGATTCCATCGCCGCCGGCCGGCTGTCGTCCAGTTGGTTGCGAATCTCATCCATAGCCTCGCCGACGTGCTCAATTTTCTGCCGGGTGATGTCCTGGCATTGCTGCGCCATTACGATCCCACCAATATGCTTGGTCACCGCGTGATTGAGCTGAGAAAGCTCCGTGGCTCCGGCCCCAGCGTTGCAGAGTGCGTCGCCAAAGGCGCGCAGATGGTTGCGACTAGTGACCAGGGCTGTCGTGACCTCTAGGCGATGCCGCTGAATAGAGGCTGAAATCTCCTGCACCAGGGCTTGGATGATCAGTTCGCCCGCGTGGAAGCCGGCAATCTGTTGCTCCAACGTCGCTCGGACTTCGTTTACGGTCCGGTTCAAGTCTATGGCCAATGAGACAAAGACCGCCTGTGCCTCCGCCGGTTGACGACTGGCTTCAATGCGGAGCGACATCGTGATGAAATTCAGCGGTAACAGAACCCGCATGATTTCTTCATGTTGCTTGGAGAGTAGAGCGATGCGCTGCTGCAGTTCTCCGAATGTGGCAAATAGGTGGTCGTATTGATCGTAACTAGCGAGCACCAGGTCCTCCGCCTTCTTGAGCAACTGAAACGCGAACTGGACCGCCGCGTCCTGCGTCTGTCCCATGGCCAAATCAGAGAGCGACCTGCATTCCTGCTGAATGTTGGCCAACCGACGAGCCAAGTGCGAGAGACCATCGCCGGTCGCCAGAAACTCTGTCTCCATTTCACCGACTAGTGCAAATAGGTCTTTCTTTTCTTCTTCCAGACGGCGGGCCAGTGAGCTCGCCTCGACGCGGCGCACCCGGACCTTGCTCTTGTTTGCGATTCGCCATGCGCGTTGTCCGAGGCGGCGACAACCTTTGAGAAATGACTGGCCCGCGCATTGGAAACGTCCCGCCGCTACGGGCCGATCTCTCTCTTGTGGGTTGCGCATGTGCATCCGAGTGGGTGGCAACGTTCAGTGGGCACCGAGGAGCATCTTCATACTTTCGACGATCCGATGGGCGTCCGTCGGCTTGACGAGGTAAAGATTGGCGCCAGCGCCGAACCCTTTCTGCTTGTCCAGATCCTTGGCTTCGGTGGAAACAATGATGATCGGAACTTCGTCGTAGTCGGGATTCTGCCGCACGCGGCGGATGAACTCGTAGCCATCCATCCCCTGCATGTTGATGTCGGTGAGGACGAGGTCAAATTTCTCGACCGTCGCCTTTTCCAGCCCTTCCATCCCGTCCGCCGCAGTGACACAGGCGAAGCCCGCATCCTTCACGATGTGAGAGTGGAATTCGCGGGTCAGCGATGAGTCGTCTATGATCAGGATTTTGGACATATCATTCCTTGCGGTAAACGAGGTGTTGCCCGACGCGCAGCAGCTTGAAAGCGGTGCTGATGCGGCCGATGGATTCCGAGTGGCCGAGAAAGATGAAGCCTCCCGGTTTGAGGGCGTTGTAGAAATGGTCGACCACCGCCTTGCGCGAAGTGTCGTCGAAGTAGATCAGGACGTTGCGGCAAAAAATGAAGTCGAACTGCCGCATGCCGCGCATCGCGAGGCGGTCGCTCAGGTTCAGATGCTCGATCTCCACGAGCTTGGCGGTCGCCGGCTTGACGCCAAAATAGCCGGTAGGCAGCCGCGTGAGGTGGCGGTCGAAATATTCGGGCGGAACTTCCTTGACCGAGCGATCATCGTAGACCGCCCGGCGTGCCATATCCAACCGCACTTGATCGATGTCCGTGGCCCTGATCCTGATGTCCCAACGGTCGCAGTCGTGCATGACTTCCTTGAGGATCATGGCCAGCGTGTATGGCTCTTCGCCGGAGGAACATCCCGCGGACCAGATCCGCAGCCGCCGGTCGTTGGCCGCCTCGAGTGGTTTCAGCACCATCGGCAGGCAGTGATCGGCGAACCCCTGGAGCTGTTCGAACTCGCGAAACATGTAGGTCTCGTTCGTCGTGACCAAATTGGCTAGCGCCTGCATTTCCTGGCAGTTCTTGTCGCCGTAGCGGAGCATGAACGCGTAGTCTGCGAACGATTTCACGCCCAGGATCTCCATCCGCTTCTCGAGCCGCTTCTGAATGAAATAGACTTTCGAGTCCTCGAAGTAGAGCCCCAGCTGGCGGTAGACTTCATCGCGAATTGACGCGAAATCCTTGAGCGCAAGCGTCATCATGACGCACCCCCGCACTCAGCAAGCGCCGAGGCGACTTCGGCGTCGGTTTCGGGGCCGCCCCGGCTCACCAGTCGGGCCAGCAAGTCCGGCCGGCCAAGTCGTTTGATCCCTTCGATCGCGCCCAGCCTGGTCAGCCGGTCGCTGTGATCTAGGAGTGCGAGCAAGTGGTCGGCAATGCCCGCTGGGGCGCCGAACCCACCGACCACCCGGAGCAATTGAAGTTTGTCTTCGGATGGAAGGGTATCGCACAGCAACTCGCGAAGCGTCTTCCAGAACGCCTCGCTGATGGCCACGCGGCCATGGCGGATCTGAAAGCATTCGAGCGCATCGATGGTATCCCGCGCCACGTTGCCATCGTGGCTCAGAAGGATATCGTGAAACACCTCAATCTCATCCATCGCGCCGAAATCGCCGAGTGCTCGCAGCCACCAGCCCAGTTCCCAACTCGGCACGCTCGCCGGGGAGGGGTAGCGCTGGCGGATACACTGCCAGGAAGTGGCATCGCCGATCTGCAGTAGCGCGGCAAACGCCGCGCACACCAACATCGGCTGCGTCCCCTTCAAAAAGGCCTCTTCAACGTCCGGCTTGAACCTATTCATGCGGTGTTCACCCAGATATTCGAGTGCAGCAATCACGACGTTGACATCCTGATCTCGGATCGCGGCATCGAAGACCGGTTCGACTGCCGGCGAGGCAATGCCGGCCGCGGTATCGAGCACGAACTTGCGCACATCTGGGTCGGCATCATGCATTCTCGCCAACAAGGCAGGTGCCGCTGCCGCTCCTTTCCGCTGCAGGAGTCCGACGGACTGGTTGCGCAGAAAGGCATCGTCGCTCTCCAGCAGCGCCGCCACCACGATGGGGACCGCGGGACTATCAATTTTCCCAAGGGCAAGAAAGATCGACTCGCGCACTTTGCGCGAAGGCTCGATGGCGAGACGCTCCATCAGCGGCAGGATGGCCTCCGCCGCGTTGGCTTCGCCCAAGTCATCGGCCGCGTAGATGCGATCGGTTTCGTCGTCCAGGGCCAGGTTGGCAATCAGAGTTGAAATATCCATGGTGCAGTGTTTTCGCGGTTTACAATCGCCTCAGGATGGCCCGGGCGATCTCCCAACTCGGCCTAACTTCACAGGCGCCTCCGCGCTCGATCACCTCACGGGGCATGCCGTAGACCACACAGCTTTCCTCGCTTTCGGCGATCGTATAGCCGCCGGCTTCCTTGATCCGCATCATCTGGTCGGCGCCATCGTCACCGATACCCGTCATCAGCACTCCGACGGTGTCCCGCCCATAGATGGCTAGCACCGATTCCATCATGACATTGACCGAGGGGACAAAGAGCGTCGGTGGCGTCTTCGGCATGCGGACGACCACCTGACCGGTGAGCTTGCGATACAGGGTCAGATGCGCGTCTCCGCGCGCCACAAAACAATAGCCCGGCCGAACCTCCATCCCCGCCTCGGCCTCGACGACCTCCAGGTCACACGCATCGTTAAGCCGGCGTGCAAAGGAATTGGTGAACGACACCGGCATGTGCTGCACCATAAAGACCGCGCCATTGATGTCCGGCGGCAGTTGCGGCAGAACCTCCATGATCGTGGCCGGACCTCCGGTGGAAATACCGATGGCGACAGCCTTGAAAGTAGCCCCGTGCTTGAGCCGATCGAAGTCCATGCCGGTGAGGGCGGGCTTGGTGCGGAGAATCTCCTGGCGACGTTCGCAGCGCTCCCGGCCCGTGCGCCGCAGCGTGCCTGTTCCGGCCGCCGCCTTGAGCTTGAGAATGAGTTCGCGCGCCACCTTCCCGAGATCCGAGCTTACTGTGCCGTCGGGCTTGCCCACGTAGTCGAAGGCGCCCAACTCCAGGCACTCGAAAGTGGTGACCGCCCCCTTGTGTGTCAGCGAAGAGAGCATCACGACCGGACAGATGTTTTCCTCCACGATGATCTGGAGCGCGGTGATTCCATCCACCTTCGGCATGTGGATGTCCATGCTGATGACGTCGGGCCTGAGCTCCCGGGCCTTCTGGAGGACATCTTCGCCATCACGCGCTGCTCCCACCAACTCGAGTTCAGGGTCGGCCTCGATAAGCTGGCGCAAAGTCCTCCGCATCAGCGCGGAATCGTCGGCCACCAATACGCGGATTCGTTTGAAGGGCATGGTTGGTCAATTTACGGCCTGTCCGCGGACGGAAGGCCGGAGGTCATGGATTGCGGTCAGTTTCGGGTTACCGTTGGAGGATTTTCTCCACGTCGAGCAGGACGATCATCCGCTTGTCGCCATTTACCTTGCCGATGCCGGATATATACTGGCGATCGATCGTGGTGGAAAGCGACGTGGGCGGCGGGGCGATGTCTTTGCTGGAGAGGTTCAGCACCTCGTGCACCGAATCGACCAACAGGCCCGTCTTCACCCCGCCGAGTTCCATGATGATGACTCGGGTGCGTTCATCGGCCTCTTTCTGGGGCAGGTCAAAGCGCTTCCGCGCGTTGATCACCGGGATGACCTCACCGCGCAGGTTGGTGATTCCATCCACGTAGTCCGCGGAACGCGGCACGCGCGTCATTTTTGACGCCCGGTCGATCTCCTGGATCTCCGCGATGGGGACGCCATATTCGCCGTCGCCGAGGCGAAAGGTCACGAACTGTCTTTCGCCCAGCGAATCATTGCCGGCGCCGACCTGGTGCTTTTGCGCCCCGTTCGCTGCCGAATCGCTCGATGCCGCGCCAAGCTTCTCAAGGTCTTGGGCTTTGATCAGTTGGTTGGCGTCGAGCAGCATGATCAGCCGCTTGCCGTTCTCCAGCTTGGCGATGCCGCTGAGTTCGGTGTTCTGGGATTCCGACAAGTTTTGCGGTGGCGGATCAATCTGGCGTTTCGGCATCTTGAGCACCTCACGCACCTTGTCCACCAACAGCGCCAGCAGCGAACCATGTGCCTGCACCACGATCAGCCGCTGGTCCTCGCGGATGTTTTCCTTCACGCTGCTCTGGAATTTATCAAGCAGCGCGATCACCTGTTGGGCGCACGTGCCCACCTCTTGCTGGAAATATTCCTGCAGCTTCCCCGCATCGGCGCCGGTTAGCGTCTGGGAGTGCGCAATGCCACGCAAGAGCCGGTCATTGGCCGCGCGCATCTGGCTCAACACGCCCAGCAACGTCTCACTCGAGGTGTTGCAGGCGGCCATCCAACTGCGCACGGTTTCGGCGCCGATCGCATCGATCTTGCCGGTGCCTGAGCGGGCAACTTCAGCGGCCGCCGTCAGCCAGGTCTTGAAGCGGGTGCTCAGGTCCGTGACCTCGGCGACGACCTCCGACTCGAGGTTGCACAAACCGAGCATGACGCGGAGGTCGATCACGGGAAGGATGTTCCCGCGCACCGTCAGTACACCCAGCACATGCTTCGGCGTGCCCGGCACTTCGCTCGGACGCGTTACGCGCAGAATTTCCCGCACGCGGTCCATCTGGAAGGCAAACTCCTCCCGGCCCAGTTTGAACGCGACCAGCTGGATGACCGACAGGTCTCCAGTGGACTCCTTGGCCTGGTCGGTTGCGACCTCCTTCCCGGTGTGCAAGTCCGCCGCATGCTTCTGCAGCATGTCCGGCGACACTTTGCAAATGGCCTTAGGATTGAGAGCGATGATGATGCGCTTTCCGCCGTCAAGCTTAACCACACTTTCGAGGTAGTCAGAACTCATCCCTTGGCGGATCACCGGCGGCGGGGCTTCCATCTCGCTCTGTAGTACGCGTGTCACCTGGCGCACGCGGTCGACGCGCAGACCGGTCTTGTTGCCGTCCACGTCCACCACGAGCACGCGGGTGCGGTCGGTGTCTTTCTCGCGCGGCATGCCGAAACGCGTGCGGGTGTCGATGATCGGCAAGATCATGCCGCGCAGGTTGGCGACGCCCTCGACGTAGGGCGGAGCCATGGCAATTCTCGCGAGCTTGGGCTGCCGGATGATCTCCTGCACCGACATGATGTCGAAGCCGAACTCTTCCTCGCCCAGGAAGAACGTCACCAACTGGCTCTCGTTCTTGTGGGTTGCCGATTCAATGTTTGTTTGTGCGCTCATGGATATTCCTCTGGAAATGGTGTTCGCCTGGTCTCGCGACGCGGGCGGGCCAGGGGCCCGTCCGACGTCGCAGTGCGCCAGGCACAGTGGGTTAGGAGTGCTGCAGTTCGTCGGCTTGGGACGCGATTTCTTCGATGGCCTGCGCGATTTGCTGGGCCGCCTTGCCCGCTTCCTCGGCCGCGCTGGCACCTTCTTCGGTGGAACGGCCCATTTGCTGCGCGGCGGAACTGATCTGCTCCGTCGCCTTGCCGGCCTGATCCAGCGCCTTCATCGACTCGTTGGCGCCCGTGCCGATCTGCTGGATGTTCGCCACGACGATGTCGGCGTCCTTTGCAATCGTGTCCAGGTTGGTGGTGGATTGCCGGGCGCGTTCCACTTCGCCAGCGGCGGTTTTGCCGGCCAGCTCGATGTCGCCCGCGACCCGTGTGATCTGCGCCTGCACCTGGCGCACGAGGTCTTTGATGCGGTCCGCGTTTTCGCTGCTCTCGTTGGAAAGCGCCCGAATGTCGCCCGCCACGACCGAAAAGCCGCGGCCGAACTCGCCAGCCCGCGCTGCTTCGACGTTACCGTTGACCGCCAGCATGTTTGTCTGGACGGTCACCATGACGATCGCGTCGACGATCTTGTCGATGCGCCGGGTGCGTTCCTCCAGTTGCAGGACGTTCTTGGCCGAGGCGATCGACGCTTCGGCCGCCTTGCCGATATTGATGATGAGCGCGTCCACATTGGCCTTGTTCCGCGCAACCAGATCCTTGATCGAGTTCATCTTTTCCGTGCTGGCCGTGGCCCGCTCGTTCATCGCCTTGGAAGCCTGCAGCAATTGGGTGCCGAGCTCGGTCGCCTGGACCGCTGCCTTGCCCTGGATGCCGGCGGCCTTCTGAATTTGGTCGATCGCCGACGCGATCTGCGAGCCGGCGGCTTTAATCTCTTCCGCGTTGGCGGACAGTTCCTCGGCCGACGCGGCAAGTTCTTCCGCTGATTTCTGTCCATTAGTGGACGTCTTGAGTCCTTCGGCCAAGGTCGACATCGATCCGGCCGCATCGCTCATTTCGTTGTAGGCCTTGGACTGCTCCTGGACGGACTTGAGCGCCTCCTCGCAGCCGGATGATGCCTCCTCGGAGGCCGACGCGATCTGCTCGGCACCCTTGAGGTATTCACGGGCTCCGCTCAGAGCCTGGGTGGCGTTGACGGAGATCACCTCGCAGCCTTGCTGGATGACGACCATGTCCTGGCCGATTTGCGAAAGATCCTTCGTGATGGCCTTGGCCTTCTCGACCTCGTCCATGCCTCTCTTCCCCGCCGCCTCGGTATCGGAAGCAACGACCTTCACCTGGTTCTGGATTTCGCTGACGACATCCTGGATGCCGCGGGCGCTTTTTTCACTGATCTCGGCAAGGTTCCTCACCTCGTCCGCGACGACGGCAAACCCCTTGCCGTGCTCCCCGGCCCGCGCCGCTTCAATGGCTGCGTTCAGCGCCAGCAAATTGGTCTGGTCGGCGATGCGGGCCACCGCGTGCACAATCTTGCCGATCTCGTCCGAGAGCCGCTCCAGCTCACTGATCATCTTGGCGGATTCGATGTTGGCTTTCGCAGCACCGCCGACGCCGGCGATCAGGGCATCGATATCGACGGTGGTCGACTTGGCCAGCTGCTGCAGAGTATTCACCTTTTCCTTGGAAAGGGTCGCGGTCTTGTTCGCCTCATCGGACGCCTTTTCGATCTGGTTGATCGCGGTGCGGGATTCCTCCGCCGCCGCCGATGCCTGCTGCGAGCCGGTGGCAATCTGCTGCATCGTTTTCTCCAACTCATGGATCGCGCCGCTGGCTTCCTGAATCGCCGACGACACCTCTTCGGTCGCGGTGGAGAGCTTCTCGGCCACAGCCTGGGCCCGCGCCAGAGTGCGCGCTTTCGCCTTTTGTTCCGCCAACTTGCGGGCCGCCGCGCGGTCGTCTGACAACTCTGCGGGTTCGCTCTTGGGTGTCGTGGTCACGACAAAGTCCGCCTTGCGCGGGGCGGCGAGGGCGCGATCGCCATTGCGGCGCACAATTTCATTTTCGGGGGCGGAGGGGGTCATTGATTTCATTGATTCGATTGTTCGGTGGTTGATTCAGGAATAAAGTTGCTGGAAGCGGCGAGAGTCGGGCTGCGCTGGTTTTCATGTGCTAGGGCCGACTTGTGAACGTCGCCAAGGAGCACGGCGTCGACCGCCGACTGCAGCTCTGCGGGTGTAAATGGCTTCTCGAGCACGCTCACTGCACCCAATTGTCGTGCCATCTTGAGTTTGTCGGCTGCCCGGAGCCTCGAGTTACCCGAAATCGCGATGACTTTCACCGATGGTTGCATTGCTCTAATGGCCATGATGACTTCCAACCCCTCCTTCTCCGGCATCACGATGTCTGTGATCACCAAGTCGGGGTTGGCGCTCAGGAACCTCTTCAGTCCCTCTACTCCGTCACCTGCTTCGATCACCGTGTGCCCCAATTTAGCCAGTGTCAGGCGCAGCGCGGTGCGAACACAGTAGTCGTCGTCAATAAGGAGGATCCGGGCCATGATTGGTGTTGGATGGGGATTTAGTATTCCCAATCGGTCGCACCTCATTTCCCCTCATTGGGGAAAACCCTCGTCTCGGTAGGAGAAACCCTCGTCGCTCCGGAAACACACGTGTCCATCGGCAGATACCCTGCCTGGAGGCAACCACCCTGAGTCAGGGAACCGCCAGGCCCAGACGAATCGCGTGCCGCACCAACTCCGCCGGACTCGCGCAATCGAATCGCTTCATCAGCCGCGAACGATAGGCCTCGACCGTCTTGACGTTCAGGCTGAGCTCGGTGGCGATCTCCTTGTTGCGCAATCCCCGGACGATCTGGACCAATACCTGGCCTTCCCGCAGCGGCAAGGCATCCTTCACCCGGCCGGCAGTGGCGGCCGCGGCCGATTGCAGCCCTTGCGCCAGCGCGGCGGACATTTCATTGCTCAGGTGAGTGCCGCCTTCGAGGACAGTGCCGATGGCCGCAACGAGCTCAACCGCGGCGCTGGTCTTCACGACGAAACCGTGCGCCCCGGCATCGATCGCTTCGACCGCGACTTTGCGGTCCAAGAGTGCGGTAAGGACTATGACTTTTATCGCGGGAAATTGCTTGCGCAGCCGTCGAGTGAGCGCGATGCCGCTGCCGTCAGGTAGGTCAACGTCCATCAACACCAAGTCGGGCAAGAGCTTGCCAATCATCAGCCACGCCGTCGCACAGTCGCCACAAGACCCAACCACTTCGGCCCCGTCGCACTTCTGCAGAATGACGCCAAGCCCGTCCCGCATCATCTGGTGGTCGTCAACAATAAGAATACGGGGGGACATCGGCGGAGGTGGGTGAGTAGCACTGCATAACCGGAATCAGGCAAGGGAATCATGTTGGCGGGGTCGCCGCAGGTCACCAGGGTATTCTGTATATGGCGGACTACAGTCTGGCGGCGGCTTAAGGAGCGAGCGCAAGTTCGCGGTCCACGGCCTCGAGGATCTCGTCCACGCTGGATGGTTTGGCGATAATCTGTGTCACTCCCAAAGCAATAAGTTCCGCGCGTCGGGCGTCGTCGTGCAGTCCGCTCATTGCGATGACGCGGAGTTGCGGTTCCTGGGCACGCAGCAATCGGATTAGCGTCACGCCGTTGATACCCGGCATCATTACGTCGGTCACCATGAGCCGCACGCGGTCGTGATTCGCCTCGAATAGGATGACGGCCTCGCGACCATCGGCGGCGGCGAGGACGCGGTAGTTGTGTTTTTCCAAGGCTAGGCTGAGGGAACGCCGGATCGCGGCCTCATCGTCGACGATCAGGATCAACTCGCGCTTGCCGCTCCGAAGCCGCGCCACTGAGATCGCATCCGCCGCGACCGCGCCGGCAATCGCCGGCAGGTGCACGCTGAACGACGTGCCTTGACCTGGCTCACTGTAGACCACGACAAACCCGCCGTGGCTCTGCACAATGCCTAGCACCGTGGACAGGCCAAGGCCGGTGCCCTTCCCCAATTCCTTGGTCGTGAAAAACGGTTCGAAGATACGCTCTAGATGTTCGCGCGGAATGCCTGCGCCCGTGTCGGCGATCTGCAACCGGACATACCGGCCCGGTTTTGTCGGAGGATACTGGACCACGATCGCTTCATCAAGGAACACATTTGCTGCCGTGAGCGAAATCCTGCCGCCGGCCGGCATCGCGTCGCGGGCATTGACGCACAGGTTCATCAGCACCTGGTGAATCTGCGTGGCGTCCGCATTGATCGGCCAGAGGTTCGCGGGTATTTTTTCCTCCAGAGAGATGTCGCGCGGGAAGGTCTCGCCGATGATCATCGCCATGTCCTTTAGCAGATGCGCGACTTGCACCGGGCCGCGCTCCCCCTCGATTCCCCGGCTGAAAGTGAGGAGTTGCTTGATGATGTTCGAGCCGCGCTTCGCCCCTTGCTCAATCATCTTCAGCAGCTCGACACTTTGCGGATCCGGTAGATTCTCCATGAGCATCGGCGTGACCATGAGCATGGGTGAGAGAATGTTGTTCAAATCATGCGCAATGCCGCCCGAGAGCGTTCCGATGGCTTCGAGTCGCTGCGCCCGCAGGAATTGCTGTTCGAGCTTCTTCTTCTCCGTGATGTCGGCGAGGAATTTGAGCCGGGCGCGGGGTTGACCGGCTTCGTCTCGGACCAGCGTGATGCGACAATCCACGACGAGTTTTCGGCCATCCCGATTTTTCAGCCGCATTTCACCGTTCCAAAAGCCATCGCGCTCGACCGCCGTATGCATTGAGGTCATGACGGCGAGATCGTCGATGCCGAACACCTGCTCGGACGGGCGGTTGAGAGCCTCGGCCGACGTCCAACCGAACAGCTCTTCGGCGCCGTGATTCCACAACGATACTTTGTTGTCGAGGCCCACGATGACCACCCCCTCGTGCGAGTTGGCCAGAATTTCGGCCTGTTCGCGAAGCCGGCGTTCGCTGGACACGCGTTCGGTGATATTTTCGTGCTCGGCCACGACCCGGACAGGGCCGTCGGAGGCGAAGCGGGTCACCCGGCCCATGAACCACCGCTGCTCCGTCGGCGAATGGCAGGGATATTCTAGGGAGAACGCCGGCAGCGCACCGCGCAGTACCGCGCGGATTCCGGCGGCAAATGCGGACGCAGTTGGATCGGCGGACGCATCGCACACCGCGAGGTAGTTGATGCCCTCGGAAACGTTTTGCGCCACCAACTGGTTGGCTGCCCCAAAATTGCGCCACGCACGGTTCACCGCCAGAATCGTGCCCGTCTCGTCCAGCACGCACAGGTGGGCCGGGAGCGCATCGATCGTGGCCTGCGCAAAGCGCTCGGACTCGCGCAACGCATCCGCTGCCCGTTTCCGCGCGCTGATATCGCGGATGTTGCATTGAATCACCTTCTGGTCGTTGACCAGGTAGACGTTGCTGACGAATTCCACCTCGATCCGTCTCCCATCGCTGGTCTCGAGGGGAAGGTTTTCATATCGGACGTATTCCTTTTCCCTCAGTTCAACGAACTTTCCCTCGTTTGCGGCGATGTCCTTGAAGAAACCCAGTTCCCACACGGCTTTCCCGAGAAACTGATCGTGTGTATATCCCAACAGGTTGACGAGAAATGGATTCACATCGACCACCATGCCGGTTTGGGCGTCGAGGATCAAAATGCCGTCCTTGGCCGTCTCGAACAGCCGCCGGTAGCGCAGCTCAGATGCCGACTGTGTCTTTTCCATTTGCTTTGTCATCGTGATGTCACGTGCCACCACCGAGGCTCCGACGACCATTCCCTCCGTGTTCCGGATCGCGGAGACTTTTACTGAGACATCCAACGAACTGCCGTTCTTGCGCACTCGAACAGTTTCAAAGTGGGGGATACTTTCGCCCCGCTCGACCTGGCGGAGAAGCTCCATTTCTTCTTCTTGGTGCGAAGGTGGAATCAGCCAGCTGGTTGACCGACCGATCATTTCAGAAGTCGAATAGCCGAAGATTCTTTCCGCGCTGGCGTTCCAACTGGTTACAATCCCCTTCATGTCTTTGCCGATGAAGGCGTCGTCTGATGATGCCACCAAGGCTGCGAGCTGCGCCGCCACCGTCTCCCCCCGCTTGCGTTCGGTGATGTCGGCGCGGATGGCGATGTATTGCCGCGGAGCCCCGTGGTCGTCGAGGAACGGAACGATGCTCGTTTTCACCCAATAGAACGAGCCGTCCTTGGCCTTGTTCCTGATGTCGCCGTGCCACACGCGCCCGTGGGCAATGGTCGTCCACATGTCGCTGAAAAACGCCTTGGAATGATACCCCGAGTTGATCAGTCGATGGTCCTGCCCGAGCAGCTCGGTCCGCGAATATTGGGAAATCGCGCAGAACTTGTCGTTCACATAAGTGATCAGACCCTGCGGGTCGGTGATCGCGACAATCGCGTGCGCGTCGAGTGCGACCTTCAGATCGGCGATTTCCTTGAATGCCGCGGTTGTTCGCTCGTCATCGCGCATGCTCATTGGGTCCAGCGGGCCGTGCATCTGCACCTAAGCGCGATTTCCCCTCAAATAGCCACATTGGGTTCCGCAGAGTCATGAATTGAGACTATGAACGCTAACTCGCATCTCAGCCATCGGGTGAACACCTGCTTCTGCACAGGCAGTTCGTTAATGGGGGCCCGATTCGGTGTGGTTCACTGGGTCCGTTTCTGGGTCTCCGTCCAAAACTGTCCACCTCTGTAGGGAACTGTTCAGTTGGCGGCCATTTTTTCGGCCTCCCAAAACCAAAACTCCCTCGTAACCGGTAGGTCCACGAGGGAGTTAAATTGGGTGCAGGGGCTGGATTTGAACCAGCGACCTTCAGGTTATGAGCCTGACGAGCTACCAGGCTGCTCCACCCTGCAACAAAGGGAGGGTCAAGGTGCGTCCGCGGGTGCGGGCTGTCAAATCATTCCTTATTTCAGGCGGATCCGCATCTCGGCTGTGCCTGCATCGGGATCGTCGAGGGCGAGCGTGACCGAGGTGGTTGTCAGGTGCTTAATCCGGATCAGGACGAGCCGTGAATGAACCTTGGCGGTGAAGACATCCCCTTCCTTATGGAGCTGGCCGTCAACCGTCAGCTGAGTCAGGTCGTTCATGGTGACGACACCTCCGATGCGCGTGGCCTCGATGGCGTGCTTGAGCAAGAGCTCACCGCCCTCGGGGGCAATGTTTTGCTGCACAACCTGCGCCTGCTGCGCCTTCGAAGAGTCCTGGGAGACGGGCTGTGACGGGCTGGCACTTTCCGTGATCGCCATCGCTCCAGAAATCCTGAACGGGTTTCCGCTCGGGTCAAAAGGGGCGGGCTTGATCCGGTAGTGGTAAAGCCCATCCATCTCCGCGCGGACCCTGTGAAACCTGGCCTTGAGTGGATTGTCCTGCACGGGGGCCTTTGCCGCTGTCGTCTTGATCACGGAAGGAGGCGCCGAGGGATTGCGGACAATGCGCCAGCTTATCGCCCATACGACGAGTAAGCCCACGAGCATTATGATCTGGCTGCGCTGGGACTTCATTTTTTGCCAAGCAGCTCGACGTCCAAATCAAGAAGCACGTTCAAGCTATCAGGTTCAACTCTCCTAAAAGTCAGAGACGTGATGTTTGCCAAGCGGGGCCCAGTCTCCACTGCATAAAGGAACGCCCCGGTCTGTTCGTAGGTACCCGTAAGACGGATCGAGAAAGGCACCCGCTTGTAATAGGCCTTCGAGTCGGAGACCAGAGAGTTAAGCGGCCTCAGTTCGGCCAGGTGGGCCTTCGTCTGCTGTTCAATCTTGTAGAAATACCAAAGGTTCTCGGCAAGATTGTCCTCAATGACGAGGTTGTCCTCAATCCTCCGCGTCACTTCCCGGGATGCAGAAAGCTCCTGCTTCACCGAGGGGCCCGAGATCAATGATGAAAGGGCCAGCTCGGTATCCTGGTTGAGCTGCTTGTGCTCCAGATCCAACCACTTCATGTTGCCGTAGATGTACCAGCATATGATGCCACAGGTGACGCAAATTCCTGCGCAGAGCGCGCTCAGCGGATGGCGGCGGGCGATTGCGAGCCACTGCATGAAGTCGGCGACATTCATCGTGTTTTCGGCTTAAGGTGCATGGTGATCGCGTAGTTCATCATCTGCTCGTCCTCCAGCGAACGGTCCAGGCCCGTGACGTTGATCGTAACGAAGTGTGGGCCGATCTCCGGGTCGGCCCTAAGCTTGTCGAGGTAGTCGCCAAGGAGGAGGCTGGCGCGCTCCGAGGCCTCCCTGAGCCGGCCCCTTATGATGAATCGCCCGTCATTTAATTCGATCGTATCAATGACCATGCGCTCGGGCAGGCGGCGGCCGAGCGCGGAGACGAAGCCGGAGATAAGGATCGGGTTGCGCATCTCGGAATTGGCGCTCTCGATCTTCTTGCTCTCGATTTCGTAAAAGCGCTGCAGGCGCCGGATCTCAATCACCTCCCAGCGGTCGTCCTCGAGCCGCTGTTCCGCGTCCTCAATCTGTCGCCGCACGGTCAGGTCGGCGTAGGCGTACCATCCCGTGAAGAGCACCGCAGCCAGGGCGATGGCACAGGACACCGCATAGGTGATGAACCGCATCCCGACCACGCTGTCCTCGGGCAGCTCCGCAATGAGCCGGCAATCGACATGCCAGTTGGGAGCCATGAAAAGGCGTTCTTTGGCTCGACTCATGGCGGGGTGGCGGGTCCCGGTGCCAATTGGGCGACCAACGATAACGGTTGGAACCACGAGGGTCCGAGCATTGCGTGGCCAGGCGCCTCAAGCCCGACTGAGGGCAGCCATTTGCTGTAATCCGGAGCGAAATACTCGAGGTCTACGGCGGCCGCCAAGGCCTCCTCCAGCCACGAAAGGCGTTCCGGCAGGTGGGCACAAAAAAGCGCCCCGATCCTTTGCCCCGTTTGCATCTCGAAATAATCGACCGCGGGCCTCAAGTGCCGGGAAAGCATCCTTATCAGCCTGCGCCCATGGTGCTTCAGTTCGTCGGTGGGCTGTTCGAGCATCTTCCTCGCTGCGGCCGCGTCGGGCGCCGAAAGCTCCTTCATGGCGGCTTCCTCGATCGATAGGAGGCCGTGGGGCAGGGGAGGCGGCGTATGCACGCCGTCCTTACCTATGAGGTAGAGATGTGTTTGGTTGCGGTAGATCTCACAGACGGCGATCAGGTGCGGGTAGGCCGTTATGCTCGCGTAGCGGCTCAGCCCGCCGAGGAGGACGGGCGTGCCAAGTTCCAGGCGCCTAGGCCTCACGCCCCAGTCGCGAAGCCTAACTTGGGCCTCGCGCGCGGCTGACCAGGGAACGCCAAGGAAGAGCGCCACGCGGCTGCTGGAATCCGGAGTCAGGGGCATGCCGTCGCTAGGATTGAGCGCGGCCACGTGCCACGCCTTCGCCGAGACGATCTTAGCCTGCTCGGCGATGACATTGTAGAGGAATTCGCGCTCGACCAGCCTGCGCACGTTGATCGCATCGCGTTGGAAGATTCTCTCCGACGGGTGGAATCCGCAGTACGCGGACACGAACTTGCCGGCCCGGTCACCAAAGTTAACATCCAGCCAGCGCGCGACGGATCCAGTGTCCGAGGCCGAAATCTCCGCGAACGTGTCGACGGTCAATGGCCGAACATCGAGACGCCCCAAGCGGGCCAATTGCACACAGTGGTCCGTGAGGTTAATCAGAACACCGTGGCGTTCCTTGCGTTTGAACATGCGCAAGGAATTAGGTGATAGTGCCCCTTTCCTGTCAATCGGCGTCAGGCGACCTATTGGGATGAAACCACAACGCTTCCAAAGGTTATGGGTGTCCTCAAATAATCAAATGCCGCACCGCTCTGCGAAGGATTGGTTGATATGTAAGAAGTCGTCGGTGACCGGAGAGCAAGATCGTAGTGAATCACTGGCGATCCAGAAAACGTCACCGATTCACCAACAATTGAACCAAAGATTGGTGCAGTTACCCCATTGGAAATCGTTATCGGCATGTACGGGAGATAAATCACTCCATAGAATGAGGTTCCTGCTGTGCCGATAGTCGCGGTGGACCAATTGTTGTTTGTTGCACAAATCGCAATCTTCTTAGGCAAACAAAGATTGGGGTTTGCCGCTGAGTATGCGGCCGAATACGTTAATCCAACCGAGCCCGTAATATTGATGTTGCCGTATTCGTCGAAGATTTGGAGGGAGGCCTGTTTGGTATTTAGTTCAAACCCGCCGGTGCCAGTAATACTTATTCCGCCGTAAGTAATTATAACGACTGGACCGTTAATCGTAACGATTTGATTATTCCCAAGGGAAATTCCATTGCCGGCCTGATAAATGGCCGGCGAAGTTGCGGCGGTTGTCCCGAGCACCGTACCACCCACCCCCGGGGATCCGCGATTGAGTGTTTGGGTATCTGTTGAAACCGAAGCCGGAAGCGATGCAGCACTTGTGTAGGGGTTTCCGGTTGTTGGAAGCTCTAAGAAAATCGGTTGAAAAGGGGTGCTTTCCGTCAACAGCCTTGTGGTATCGATAAAGGTTGATGGGCTTGTGTTAGGCCCCACGAGCTTTCCGGATCCACCGTATGAAAACCAGTTGGTCGTTGTCGGGCTAAAGTGGTCGTAGCCCACGGCGAATCCCTGGACCACCGCATTATTGATAAGCACGATGGCTGTCCCAAGCGCTGCGTCCTGGGCTGCGAGCACCGCTGAATAGCCGGACATACCGGCAACCAATGGCTGGTGCGCGGCATAGGCGGTTCCCGAGCCGGACGATGTTGCCGTGGCTGTGAACGTGGTGCCCGACACGTAGGGGGGGGCAGGGGCGCCGGCAGCCATCCAGTTTGTGGACCCTACGCTCGCGATCGTATAGGAGGCGCCGACTTTCAGGAAAGTCGCCGGTGGATTGGAGTTGTAACTGTCGATCGTTCCCGCGTTGCGAAAACGTACCCGTCCGGCCGTGGCGGAGACGGCGTTCACGAACAGGGGCGCCGCGCCGCTCAAAAGCCCAGTCGAAGCCGAATAGGTCGTGCTCGCCGATATCGAGGCGGGCGTACTGCCGCCCGAGTAAGCGGGCATGACGACCGAAGCTTGCGCGTTGATAGAGGGTCCTGGATTGCTGCCAGCGATGGAAGTCGAATTTAGGACGTAGTTTGTGACGGTTACAGTCACGGTTCCGTACGCCCCGTTGCCAAAGTAAAGGGGAGTTGGCGCCGTGGACGTGAGCGCCAATCCGCTGGACGTCAAAGTGAATTCCGCGGAGGCCGTGGGCTGGCCTAGGGCATTGGTGCCCATGTTCCAAATTGTCCAATCTGAGTTGTTTAAGGCATAGAGGGCCTGCTCAATGCCCATCTCCGAAACCTCAGAGCAACGGCTCTGCAACTGATTCCTGGTGCTGATGCTCAGGGATGTGAAGCAAAGCGCGAGATAGCTCGAGAGACTGATGGCTAAGACGGCTGCAAAGCAAAGTGCAGCAAGCATGGCAGCGCCGCGCTCGCTTGTCGGAATCATTGATTTCGGGCTAGAGATCACGGAACGTTAGGGTCCGTTAGGTATCCCTGATTCTTCATAATGATGAGCGGAGACGCGATCGAAAGATTCGACTGATCTCCTGTTGAAGCAACTCCGGCAGTTGACGTGTAGTACATGCAAACTTGTTTCACATTTAGTTGCAGGGTCGTCGGAGCAGTGAGCGGTGAGGCAGTGCCTGGAGCCGCGACTGGGTTTCCATCGATGTCATAGTAGCCGAAATCGAAGCTAGTTAGGTTGGTGAGCAGAGTCAAAACCGGTCCGCTCCCCACCTGGCGGGTGAGCTTGCCCATATTTGCCCCGCCCGACCAGTCGCAACTGTAGTAAACGCTGCCCAGGGAAGGCACTGAAAGTACCATCTGATAGCCCGTCGTAGTAGCCCCGGGATTCTGGATATAGATTGCCGATGCTGAGGAGGCATCCTGAGTTAGCCAGTATAACGCCAGCCTTGTCCTTGATTCCAGGCTTTGCTCGTTAACCTGTCTAGCTAAACTTCTGCCCAAGAACATGTAAGCGGACATCACACCTGCGAACACGAAGGCCGTTATAAAAGTGGCCAACATGACCTCCAGCAGGGTGAACCCCGTCACGCTTCGGGCGCGTATGCTACGAGCGCTGGAAGATTTGGTAAATTCCATTGAAACCGACGAAGGTTGTGGCCGTTCGGGAATAGGGCCGGCCGGTTACTCCATTCCATGTAATTGTGAACGTTACTTGGAGGAGGAGCGGGGGGGTGGAATAATGGATGCCCGTCGAATTAAGATTCGGATTCGCCGAGGGTTGGATGCACGCCACAGTCCGTGTTAGAGTGAAGATTCTTTGGGCATTTGGATACATCGTATTGTAGATTGCAAAGAACGTGTCATTGCCTGTGGTGAGCGACGTGCTTGCGCCGTAACCGAAGGTGGTGCTTGCGACATTTGCCGATGTGTATCCCGAAATTGTCTGCCACGATTGAAGTCGGAGCTGATCGATCTCGCCGTGGAGTATTTGGCTCGCAATCGTTTGCTTACGAGAGAGATCCAACATCTGTGAACCCGACTCAACGACGCCGATCATTCCGACCAAGGTGAGTGCCAACACGGTGGACGCCAAGGCCACCTCCATGATGGTGAAGCCTTGGTTCGCAGTGGCAAATGGTGTCTGGCGCAATGTCATCACCGTTCAAATTCGATGGCCTGTGGGCCGAAAGTTGAGACTTGTTTGCTTCGAATTTTAAGCCAATCGAAATATGACTTCGCGTCGACGCGGATTGGCGAAAGAGAATGCGGCCCCGCGCTAGGCATATGAATTGAATTTTTTGGCGAAGAGGCGCTCCAGATTTTACAAATATGACTGCCGAAGTTACGTGCAGACAAAAACTAACGGTATTTGCTGAAACAAAGTACGCCAGGGTGTATGGGCAGGTAACATACGGTCGGCGGGTAATTCGCGCTTGCCAGTATGGGCTCGGCCCACTGTTTTGGACCTTCCGTCAGTCTTAAACAACAACATCAACGTCAGTAACAACCTCGATCGCAAGGCGGCCCTTTTGGCCGACCTGTGTACC